>Ga0256406_1000209_pt1 | contig 114109 bp, 81 predicted proteins | sample RumenRJG_03DNA_FD_185986 | JGI IMG/M metagenome (GOLD analysis project Ga0256406, IMG submission 185986) | Bovine rumen microbial communities from Lethbridge, Alberta, Canada - RJG_03 | ecosystem: Host-associated > Mammals > Digestive system > Stomach > Rumen | place: Canada: Alberta...
TTACCGCTACAAATGTAACAATAATAAATGAAATGACAAAACATAATAAGTTAAATATAAACTGATTTATAGATAATTGGCTTTGCAGCTTGCGTTATCGCTACAAATTAATCGAAAATTCAGACTGTAAACAAAAAACATGATTAATAATTAGGGGTGTAAACCCTATATAAAAATAAGTTTCACTCGGGTCAACCGACTTTAAAAATAAGGCTAAAAGTAGTCAACCAAAATCGTTAAACTACAGTACCAGATGTGTCTCGCAGTCTGGTACTGTGAGTATCACGCTGTGAAATCCACAGTATCACGCTGTGATACGCACGGTATCACGCTGTGAAATCCACGGTATCACGCTGTGATACGCAGAGTATCAGGCTGTGATACGCAGGGAATCAGTTTTAGCTACTCATTTGGACACATATTTTAACCGTTTATCTAAGTGGCATATTACACGTCCACTGTAGGGTGCGGCCCTCGTGGAGGCTGCTGAAAAAGTATTTAACAGTTACAATTATAAGTGTATTCCTTAAAAATGTCGAGGTCGCATCCACTGTAGGGGCGGCTAGGTAGGGTTAGGGGCCGCCCTAAGGACCCGGTGTGTCGGGCAATTGGGTGATTGGGTTGGAATTACGTGCCACTTAGGGCGGCCATAAAGGCCGCACCCTACGGTGGACCGGTCCTCCGCAATTACAATAAAAGTGGCCAACAAGCATGTCCACTGTCTGACCGTCCCCGAAGGGGGCGAACACGGTGAGCCCCAGGTCGAGGCGAAGCCAAAATCTGGGGGTTAAGACAACAACACAGAACCAGACGTCCTCGGAGAGGGCGAACCTTTTGTGAAGCTGGCACAATACATGATAAAGCAAGCCGAGGCAACAGGTTCGCCCTCTCTTCGAGGACGTATTCACACAGGGGTATTAAGCCGCCCGTCTACCAGTTGCCCAGCCCGGTGCGCCTAAATTCGTTCATCGCATAAAAAATTCCACCGTAGGGAACAATATTGTCGTGTTTTATTGCTACTTTTGCCATGTCATTGAGAATTGCTTCTCTTGTTTTAGCACCATAAAATTAGTGAAAAATTCTGCACATGACAAAACTCTGGGGAACTTATTGTTCCTCAGTGACTTATAAAAAAGATTAACAACAAGCTATGCACTTAGTTGCGGAATTAAGGTGTAACTTTCGATAAAACATAGACATCATGGAATTATCTGTTCTAAATGCGGGCTTTGCCAAAGTTGATGATCAATGGAATTATGGTCCGGTCTCAAGTTCTTTTTTCCGTCTCTACTTGGTCACAGAGGGTCAGGCCGTTGTCAAGACCGACAGCGAGCATGTGCTTTGTCCCGGCCATTTATATCTCATTCCGGCCTTCACCACCCATTATGATAGTAGCCGAGGGACCTTCCGTCACATCTATATTCATTTCTACGATCATCAGCATGTGCTTTTGTACCTGCTTCGCAACTATCGGATACCATTCAGCATCCGGTGCACCCCTTTGGTTAGCCAGCTCTTCCATCATCTACTGGAGGTCTTACCTAATCTCTCCCTGTCCAATCCCGTCCCCGACAGCTATAATTCCACCTCCACCATACTTGCCTCCATCAACCGTTTTGCGTCGCTCCCCATCGACGTCAGGATGGAGAGCACCGGCATTATCTTGCAACTTTTGGGTTGTTTCTTCAAGAAGGCCGAGATGATGGAGCCCGTCAGGGATGAGCGCATCGCCTCAACCCTGGTCTTCATAGAGGAGCATGTCAGCAGCAAAATCAAGGTCAGCACACTGGCAGAGAATGTTGGACTAAGCAAAGAACAGTTCATCCGCGTCTTCAGCCGAACCATGACAGAATCTCCCGTCCACTATATAATGCGTCGTAAAATCTTCGTGGCCCAGGTGCTTCTCTCCTCCGGTCATCATTCCATTAAGGAAGTGAGCGGACTCGTGGGATACGACGACACTAATTATTTCAGTAAGGTGTTTAAGAAAATAGCGGGTCTGAGCCCACGTATGTTTCTTGCTCAGAATCTTTGAAGGGATTAGTAAGATATTGATAAAAATAGGTATTTTATGTACAGAAGCATGATTATATTGCGCAATTTCTTGTTTTTGTGAGTAGGATGAGTTAATTTTGCCATTATCAAATAGAATCAAAAATCTAAAAACAATGGTAACTAAACACATTTTCATGTTGAGCCTGCTCTTTTTGTCAGTACCTCTCAATCTTTCGGCTCAGACCTCCGACATGCCCCTCGTCGATGGCACCTACTCACCCACATGGACCAGCGTGAGTCAGTGGACGTGTCCCGAATGGTTCAAGGATGCCAAGTTCGGCATGTGGGCCCATTGGGGTCCCCAGTGTGAAGCTGAGGATGGCGACTGGTATGCGCGCTTTATGTATTACCCCAACACCCAACAGTGGAACTGGCAGACCAGTCATTTCGGCTCACCCTCAAAAGGCGTAGGCCTCAAAGATCTCATCCATGCCTGGAAAGCAGAAAAATGGAATCCCGACTCGTTGGTGAAGCTCTATAAGGATGCTGGAGCCAGATACTTCATGGCCTTGGGCAACCATCACGACAACTTCGACTTATGGAACTCGCCCTATCAGCCATGGAACTCCGTAAATATGGGTCCTGAGAAAGACCTGCTCAAGGGATGGAGCGAGGCTTGTAAGAAATACGGGCTACCCCTCGGCGTGAGCATCCATGCCTCGCACGCGTGGACGTGGCTCGAGCCGTCGCAGCCCTATGATGGCAATATCAAGAAAGAAGACGGCAAAGGCACCTGGTGGGAGGGCTACGATCCGCAGGATCTTTATGCCCAACGCCATGCCCACAGCTCAGGATGGAACAACAGCGGCACCATACACAGCCAGTGGGCGTGGGGTAACGGTGCTGCTCAACCCTCGGCTGAATACATGCGGAAGTTTCAAAACCGGGTGCTCCAGGTCATCCGCGACTACGATCCACAGATGCTCTATTTCGACGACACAGTGTTTCCATTCTATGGCGTAACCGACACGGTGGGCCTGAACATCCTGTCTGATTTTTACAACACTAGCATGCTCCGGCACAATGGAAAGAACGAGGCTGTCGTGATGGGTAAGATCCTCAACGATGAGCAAAAGAATTGTCTGCTATGGGATGTGGAGCGTGGCATCCCCGACCGCCCTCAGAAGAACTACTGGCAGACTTGTACCTGCATCGGCGATTGGCACTACAGTCAGAGCGTCTACAAAGAGGGTAGATATAAGCCTGCCTCGCAGGTCATTCGTATGCTGGTGGACATCGTCTCGAAGAACGGAAACCTTTTACTCAACATCCCCGTCAAGGGCGATGGCACCATCGACGAGAAAGAACAGGCTATTGTCAAGGGCATAGGTAGCTGGATGAAAATCAACGGATCAAGCATCTATGGCACCAAGGTGTGGAAGACTTTCGGCGAAGGACCCTTAGCCGAGGCCGTCAATCCGATCAGCGCGCAGGGATTCAACGAAGGCAACAACTACTCGTCGTCCGATGTGCGCTATGTGGAGCGCAACGACACCATTTTTGCCACCATCATGGCATGGCCAGAGGCGGGCGACTACCGGCTGAAGGCGTTCGGGCTGACCGCACCGTCCTACAGCGGCCAGGTGAAGAAGGTGGAGCTACTCGGCGCTGGCGAGGTGAAGTTCCGGCAAGACGCTGATGGCCTCGTTATCGGCGTGCCAGCAGAGAAACCCAATGACATAGCGCCCGTGTTTAGAATCACCATGGGCGAACAGGGGTCGGCATGGGAAAACCTGAGTATGCTCGTGCAGACCGTCATCGACAAGATAGCCGCTTTGGACACAACCTCACTGGGCAACACGGGCAAGGGAAAGCAAGCCAACCTACACGCGTTGCTCGATAATCTCGACAAGGCGCGGGCGCTGAAGAGCACTGACGACGACTCGCTGCTCGTTTCGGCACGTGAAACGTTGGCTGCAATCTATCAGACCTTCGTCAACGAGACGGTCGGCGGTAGCGTGGCCGGAGGCGGCACAAATGAGGACCTGACGAAGAGCCTGCTGGTGGAGAGCTCAAAGTTTAGTCGCAGCGACAATTCATCAGCAAGATTCGGAAGCCCTAAATATTGGACAGTGGAGAACTATAAAATTCCCGATGGTGGCAATGGCACGCGCAACGGCATTGACAACTATCCCGGCTACAACTGCCTTAACCTCGGCATTTGGGACAACCGGGCCAACAACACCATGGGCAACTTGGCTAATGCGCGCATCTTTCGCAAGGTACACCTGGCACCTGGCAAATATTTCTTTGGTGCTACGTTGGAGAACACTTGGCACATCCCCACCGGTTATGTCTATGCCACCACGGCAAACACAACAACTGACAGTCTGCCCGGGAAGGCTTTGGCCACCTGCTCTTTAGACGCGATCGTAGGCAGCGCCTCTCCTTATGGCATCACCTTTACCATCCGTGAGCCACAAGACATCATCCTTGGCTTTCAGGCTGATCTGACATTAGGATATACGCAGCAGGAGTTTCGCGTGAAGGATGTGCAGCTCCTGAAATATTCGGGCGCTGCCGCAAACGACGTTACTGACAAATATCTTGTTGAGGCATCCAGTTTCACCCCCGTTGATGGCACCGACAAGTCTAAGCGCTTTGCCGCACCTAAATATTGGACGGTTGAGAATTTCAACATCCCGCAAAGCGACGGGTCTGGTACGAAGGCTGGACTCGACAAGTACCCCGGCTTCTATTGCCTCTACCTGGGCTTGTGGGGCGACGGCGATAATAACACGGCAGGCAACAACACCAATTGCCGAATCTATCGCAGTGTGACTCTGCCTGCCGGAACCTACGCCTTTGGCCTGTCTCTCGACACTCCTTGGCAGTTGCCTTCGGGATATATGTTTGCAAGCACCGGCACCTTTAACACCTCTGATATCCCGTCGCACGCCTTAGCCTCGAAAGACCTTACCACTCTTGCTGGAGACGGCAGTTTCAACGACATCACCTTCACTTTGAGCCGTGACACCCAGGTGTTACTTGGCTTTCAGGCCGACCTTACCGATCAGCACGAGATGCGCGTGAAGGCTGTGCGGTTGCTGATAGACAAGACCACGGGTATCCGTCAGGTGGACAAAACGGATAACGCGGAAAAGGTATACTATGATCTGTCGGGTCGTAGGGTAATGCATCCCACCCATGAAATCTATATCTCCGAGGGCAGAAAGGTCCTCTTTTGATCCTAATATCCGCACTACAATAGTCTCTAATATCTTATAACGTCCTGAGCAACAATAAGTTGCTCAGGATTTGACCATATCAAAAAATCACTTACCGACCTCCCACACCACCGTACGTGCGGTTCCGCAGCTGGACAGTTCCCACTACTGGGGTCTGTTAGGGACTTACACCCGTTAGCCGATATACATGCCCGTCAAACCAAAGCTCTGGGGAACTTATTGCTCCTCAGTGACTTATAAAAAAGATTAACAACAAACTATGCACTTAGTTGCGGAATTAAGGTTGCATACAAAAATACTATAGCTTATTGATAAGTAAATAAAAAAAGTCCAGGACCTTGGCCCTGGACAGCTCAAATAAATATCACTCTACCAATATTTACATTTTCTACTCATATTCATGCCTTTAGAGCCTCGGCCATGGCCTTGCCCAGCGCTTCGCACTGCTCGCGAGTTTCGGCAGTGAGGCCTTGCTTCATATCTACCGGTGTACCTACAGGTGTGAAGTGCAGGCGACTTTCGTTCCACTCGCCAATCTTCTCAACAGCCTTACTTGCCCAGCAGTGTGAGCCGAACCAGCCCAGCAGGTGATTTTTTATGTCGCGGTTGGCAATCTCGGCCAGCAGCACATCCATTTCATGATAAAGTCCGGCATTGTAAGTAGGCGCACCCACGATGAGGCCTTTATAGCGGAACACATCACGCAGAATGTAAGAGTGGTGAGTCTTCGACACGTTGTACATCACGATATTCTTTACACCTGCCTTGCTTGCCGCACGGGCAATAATCTCGGCCATACGCTCGGTGTTGCCGTACATGGTGCCATAGCAAATCACCAGTCCGGGAGCCGTTTCATAGCGCGACATCTGGTCGTAGAGGCTTACCACCTGGTTCACCATTTTGTGCCATACAGGGCCGTGGGTAGAGCAGATGTAATCTATCTGCACACCTTTGAGCTTCTTCAGCGCGTTCTGCACAGGTATGCCGTATTTGCCCACGATGTTGCTGTAGTAGCGCACCATTTCCATGCGGCACCAGTCGGTGTTGATTTCATCGTCAATGAGTCCGCCGTTCAGCGCCCCAAAGCATCCAAAGGCATCGCCCGAGAACACGGTGTGTGTACTTTCGTCGATAGTTACCATGGTTTCGGGCCAGTGCACCATAGGCGTGAGCACAAACTTGAGTGTGTGGTGGCCCAGCTGCAGCTCGTCGCCATTCTTCACCTCAAGCAGCTGGTCGGCTATTCCGTAGAAGCCCTGAGCCATGCCGAAAGTTTTCTTGTTGCCCACGATGGTAATATTGGGATAGTATTTGCGCAGTAGAGCCAGCGAGCCACTGTGGTCGGGCTCCATATGGTTGATTACCAGGTAATCGATGGCACGGTCGCCAATAGCCTCGTGAATATTTTCGATAAACTGGGTGAAAAAGTCAACTTCCACCGTGTCTATCAGGCACACCTTGTCGTCGACGATAAGATATGAGTTATACGATACGCCGTTGGGCAATGGCCACAAGCCCTCGAATTTATTTTTATTTCTGTCGTTCACACCCACATAGCAGGTGTCACTTGTAATTTTTATCATGATTTCACTGGTTTAATTCTTGTTCCATTTGCTTGCCGAACTCTACCGGCACCGAGTTGTTAATGTCTTTGCAGCACTCTGCTGAGAAACGCAGTCCACTGGCTATTACCTTATCCCACAGAGCCTCTGAAATGCCTTGCTCTATGTCGGCGCGTGTAATGCCGTACTTAATCATGCCGTACACAAAGCCGGCATTGAAGTTGTCGCCTGCGCCGATAGTGCTTACCGTGGGGGTGGCGGGTATGGGATACTGCTTGCTGAAGCCGTTGTCGGCACGCACCTCTACCGGACCGTCGCCCTGGGTGTAGATAAACTTCTTGCAATAAAACGATATTTCGGCATTATACACTTTGTCGGCCGTATCCTTTTTGTAAAGCACGTTAAAGTCCTCTTTGCTGCCTCGCACAATGTCAGCATACTCCAGGTTCTCTATCAGGTTGGGTGTAATCTTCATGATTTCGTCTTTGTGCGACGAACGGAAGTTCACATCATAATAGAGTATGGCACCGCGCTCTCGGGCAAATTCAAGCAGACCGGCTACCTGGGGCCTCACCACCGGGTTCACGGCAAAGAACGAGCCATAAAGCAGAATGTCGTCGGGTTGAATGTCGGGCCACGAAAACTCCAGCTGGTCGTGCGGATGGTCTTTGTAGAATATATAGTCGGCGTTGTTGTCATCGTCGAGGAATGCCAGCGAGATGGGTGACTTTGATTCGGGAAACACGTTTACGTTGTCGGCATTCACATGATTCTTCTTCAGGAAGTCAATCACGTAGCTGCCTATACGGTCGTTGCCGGCTTCGCAGATAAACGATGTGTTAATGCCTGAGCGGCCCAGCGAGATGGCCGCATTGAATGCCGAACCACCCGGAACGGCACTCACAGGGCGGCCTTTCTTAAAGATGATATCGAGTACAGTCTCGCCTATACCAATTACTTTACGCATAAAATAATGTTGCTTTGATATGAATGCAAAGTTAATGTTTTTTAGTTAAAAACGTTATTTCGGCCGCAACAATTTGATACGTGCACACATTTTTTTGCTAACTTTGTAAAAACTATTCACAACGATGACGAAATATAATACTTGCAAACTGCCCAATGGCTTGCGCATAATTCATTTGCCCAGCACAGCCGACGTGGTGTATTGCGGCTACCAGATAAATGCGGGCTCACGCGATGAGCTGCCAGGCGAGGAAGGACTGGCTCACTTTTGCGAGCATATCACCTTTAAAGGCACCAAGCGGCGGTCGGCCCACTACATACTGAATGCACTCGAGAGCATAGGGGGCGACCTGAACGCTTTTACCAATAAAGAAGACACGGTGTATTATGCAGCCGTGCTGAAAGAGCACACGCGCAAGGCTGTGAACGTGCTGAGCGACATTGTGTTCAACAGCACCTACCCACAGAAGGAAATCAACAAAGAGGTAGAGGTGATTTGCGATGAGATTGAGAGTTACAACGACTCTCCGGCAGAACTCATCTACGATGATTTCGAAAATCTCATTTTCTGTGATAATCCCCTGGGGCATAATATTCTTGGCTCGTCAGACAACGTAAGGCAGTTCACCACTGGCGACGCGCTTCGCTTCACCCGCAAATTCTACCGTCCCGAAAACACCATTTTCTTCCTCTCGGGCGATGTTAACTTCAACTCACTGGTAAAGCTGGTGAGCCGGTGCACAAGCCACGTGGCCCAGGCAACGGAATCTGCAAATCACCATGAGGAGCCCATAGATTTGAACAATTGCCCGTACAACGGACAACAAATTATACGTGAGCGGGGCACACACCAGGTGCACGTAATGATTGGCACACGTGCTTATGGCATTAATCACCCGCGGCGAATTAGCCTGTACCTGCTTAACAACATTTTGGGCGGTCCTGGCATGAACGCACGCTTCAACGTGGCACTGCGCGAGCGCAACGCACTGGTATACACGGTAGAGAGCAGCATGGTGAGTTATGGCAACACCGGTGTGTGGTGCACCTACTTTGGCTGTGACGAAAGCGACTTGAACCGGTGCCTGAAACTGGTTAGAAAGGAACTAAACAAGGTTATTGAAACCGGTATAAGCACCGCAAAATTAAAAGAGGCCAAACGGCAATTAAAGGGACAAATAGGCGTGGCATGCGACAACCGTGAAAACTTTGCCCTCGACTTTGGCAAGAGTTATCTGCACTACGGTTGGGAAAGAGATCTTACGTCGTTGTATGAAAAAATTGATAAAGTTACTGCCGATGACATACAAGCCACTGCAGCAGAACTCTTTGCACCCGAACACATGGTGAGGCTCATTTATAAATAACATGAGCCTCGCCACGATCGGGACGACATATAATCCATCATTTACTATCTCGTAATAAACTTTGACAGCAGACGGCAGTGGAAAAACTATCAAAGTGTTGCATTAGAATGGCAGAATACTACAGGTAGTACACTGCCTCGTTGCCCTCGTTAAACAACAGGTCAAGGATACTCAGATTGGGCTGAAAGCCGTATTTGGCTGAATAGACCTGGTAATAAACCGGAGCCGTGAAACCAGGGTCGGCACCCGGATGCTTCGGGCGTATGATGTCACGATAATCGCTTAGTTGAGCATTGCCAGCTACATAGTCGACTGTCTGGTAAGCGTCGGTAAGCTTAAGGTCAGGACGAATGTCGAGCAGCTGGCACATCTTCTCGGTAATGGCCATGTTGAAGTCGATAAGGAATTCCCATTTCCGCTCAAAGAAAGGGCGCAAATCATCGGCATAGAATTCAAAGAATGGACTTTCGCCGTAGGCACTCTGCAAAGCATTCCAGTGCAGGTGCCGCCACTCGCCATGGTTACTCACCCTGAGTTCGCACAACGGTGTCTTGTCGAGCCGGCCGTTGGCAGGTCGCTCTACAGGTACAGTAAGCGCCTGCAATCCCTGCGTAGTGGCTATAACACAACGGTTGCGATAAGTTTGCTTAATAAAGTTATCGTGTTGTTCTATAAGGATATGGTCGAAACGGTTCAGCTTCTGATACCACTGAATGGGACCAAAGTATGTGGCTGATAACAGTGCTGTTTTCAAAACGGTAAATGATAAATTTTAACGGCGCGGCCCACTATAAGGTGCCGGTGAAGCAACCATTGTCTGCCACCAGAACTGATAAGATAATACTTACAATCTGGACAGCCACAGCGGCTGCAACAAATCTGCGGTATTACATAGCTATTGTGGCCTACACGCACCGTATCACCTGGCACCGCCACAATGCGCGCGATGTAATAAGATGTACTGTCGGTATAAACAATATAGTCGGCTTTACGTAACGGCGCATTGCTCAGACGGTTCACCAGTACACGATCGCCCTTTATCAGCGAGCCCGCCATACCGTTACAGGGCACGGTGTAAAGGGTAAAGGCAAAATGCTGCACTGCCAGCAATAAAAGCAGCAGTGCAGCAAGAAGGAGTATGGATTTGATAAACTGTCTGATCACGCGTTATATAGAGAGAAATTACTTGATATTGTCCACCCATTTAAAGATGCGGTTCCAGCGCACGCCAGAGAAACCGTGGCGGTCGGGGTCGCTCGAGAACCATATAAACAACGGTTTGCCCACAATGTGGTCTTCGGGCACAAAGCCCCAGTAGCGCGAGTCCTCTGAATTATGGCGGTTGTCGCCCATCATCCAGTAATAATCCATCTTAAAGGTGTAGTAATGACGTTCCTTTCCGTTGATGTATATCCTGCCGTTCTTTATCTGCAAGTCGTTGTTCTCGTAAACTCGTATGGGACGCTCATAGATGGCTATGTTGCGCATACTGAGTTTCAGCGTTGCACCTTTCCTGGGTATCCAGATGGGACCGTAGTTGTCGCGCGTCCAACCCGTAACCATGTTCAGCGGATACAAGTCGCCCGTGGTGGCATCGGTGTTAAGGCGTATGCTCTTTACCAGGTCTTTGCGGGCCTTAAGGGCCTTAACCGACTGGTAGGTAAGCGGCATGCAACCATCGCGGTTCAGGCCTTGCACATCCTCCATCGATATGCCCAGCTGGTGCAGCAAATCGTCGGGAAGATCCTGCTTCAAGCTTACATAGTAAGAATACTGCACATTGTCGGGCTCTTTGTTGGGTTTTCCGTCAAGATAAACAATGCGGTTCTTAATCTGCAGGGTTTGTCCGGGCAGACCCACGCAGCGCTTCACATAGTTTTCCTCACGGTCAACGGGGCGTGTGATAATGCTGCCGTAGGTAGTGGGGTTGTCAAGTATGTAACGGCGGCCAAGGCTGTAGATGAAGTCGAAATAGTCGTGTTGCTGTTGCAGGCTCAGCGAGGGCACGCTCACCGACTGGTAATTCTGGTCATAGATTTGCTGTCCCAGTTGGTAACACATGGCGTAATACTCGGTAACATAGGGTTGCTCGGTGCACACGGTGTCGCCTGCGGGATAGTTGAACACCACGATGTCGTTGAGTTTTACTTTTCCCAGGCCCTTAACACGACGATACTTCCAATGCGGATAGTAGAAGTAGCTGTTGCAGTTAAACAGCGGCAGCGTGTTCTGAACCAGCGGCATGCTGAGCGGGGTTTGCGGTATGCGCGGACCGTAACTGAGCTTCGACACACACAGATAGTCGCCCGTAAGCAGACTTTTTTCGAGCGAGGAGCTCGGGATAACGAAGTTCTGGAAGAAGAACAGATTGAGGAAGTAAACAGCCACCAGGGCAAACACCAGTGCGTCTACCCAGCTCATAATGGCGTGTGTGGGCCCTTCGGTGTACTTCCACCAGTGCCAGCGAATGTACTTGCTGATGTAAGCATCGAAGATGAACGGCACCACAATGAGTCCAAGCCAGCTTTGCACCCATATAAGGAACACCAGGTAGCACACCATAACAATGGCAAAATTGCGCCACTGGCGTGGTGTGGCAAACTTAAGCCGCTCTTTAAAAGGCATGTTGCGTGGCACCAGGTCGTGTTTTTCTTTCTCTTTTTGCTTTTCGTAAGCGTTGAAATCGGCTTTCTTGATATACTTCATCGCTGTTAAAATTTAAACAAGTCGCTTGTGGTAAGCAGTCCGGTATGGTTCAGGGTGTATTCGGCGGCCAGCACTGCACCCAGCGCAAAGCCCTTGCGCGAGTGTGCGTCGTGGGTAATAGTGATGCTGTCGGCCTCTGAGTTGTAGGTAATGGTGTGTATGCCAGGCACCTCGTCGCGGCGAATGCTGGCTATGGGCAGCTGCTGGGGCTCGAGTTCCGGCGCAGGCACCTCGGTGCCGTCGGCCTTGTGCTGGAAGCCTTTCACCCACTCCGTCTTACGCTTCAGGTTGGCAATGATATCCTCGGCCAGCGTGATGGCAGTGCCCGAGGGAGCATCGAGCTTATGCACATGGTGCGTTTCCTCCATCTCGACGTCGTACTGTGGAAAACCGTCCATGATACGGGCAAGATAGCGGTTCACGGCACTGAAGATGGCCACACCGATAGAGAAGTTGCTTGCCCAGAACAAAGTATGCTTACCATCGCGCGTAAGTGCCTCAACATCGGCTTTATGATCCTTCATCCAACCCGTGGACCCACTCACCACCTTCACGTTATGACTAAAGGCGCGCAGGTAATTGCCGTAGGCAGCCGTAGGATTGGTGAACTCTATGGCCACATCGGCACTGGCAAACTCGGGTGAATCGAAATCATCCTGGTTATTAACGTCTATCTTACATACAATTTCATGACCACGGCTCAGGGCTATCTGTTCTATCATGTGCCCCATCTTGCCGTAGCCTATTAAAGCTATCTTCATGTCTTCAATGATTAGTTTGTTTGGCAAAGTTAGCACTTTTACAGCAAATTACCACCTAATTATACATTAAATAAGAAAAAAATGTGTAGTTTTGCAAGGTTATAACATCTGCCTCTCTATGGAACAACTGCTTCATTACGTCTGGAAACACAAGATGCTGCCCCTTGAGGAATTAACCACTACCAGGGGACAGCACGTGGAGGTTATCGACCCCGGACTGCACAACATGAATGCCGGCCCTGACTTCTTCAACGCAAAGGTAAAAATTGGCGACACACTCTGGGTGGGCAACGTGGAGATACACGACCGGGCTTCCGACTGGTATGTCCACGGGCACGACCACGACGCTGCCTACGACAACGTGATTCTGCACGTATGTGGCACGGCCGACACCGAGGTGCACACCCACAATGGCGACGTGCTGCCGCAGATAGAGCTGCAAATACCCCAGGAGGTTACCACCCACTACCACCAGCTCATCACAGAAGACAAGTATCCGCCTTGCTACCGAATCATTCCGAGCTTGTCGAGACTCACGGTACACTCGTGGATGAGCGCCCTGCAAACCGAACGGCTCGAGCAGAAAACCACCAGCATAGAGCACCGCGTGCAACTTTGCGAAGGCTCATGGGAGGCAGCCTTCTTCGTTACACTGGCCCGAAACTTTGGCTTTGGCGTAAATGGTGAGGCTTTTGAGCAGTGGGCACTCAGCATTCCGCTGGGCAGCGTGGCTCACCACCGCGACAACCTGCTGCAGGTGGAGGCCGTGTTTATGGGTCAGGCCGGACTGCTCAACCCCGAGAGTATTCCCACCCGATACCGCGAACAAGCCACTTCAGAAGGCTACTTCTCGAAGCTTGGCAGCGAGTACGCTTACCTGCGGCACAAGTTTAACCTGCAGCCCATGAACTACAAGGTGTGGAAGTTTCTGAGACTACGGCCACAAAACTTCCCCACCGTGCGCATTGCGCAACTGGCCCAGCTGTACTTCCAGAACGGCATCAACCTGAGCCGGCTCACCGAGTGCGCCACACCCGCAGAGATTAAGCAGTTGCTTGCCACCCACGTTACGCCCTACTGGGAAACGCACTACATCTTCGGCGAACCTGGCAAGCGCAGCGCCAAACACTTGTCGGCTGCCTCGCTCGACGTGATTATCATCAACACCGTAATACCCATCTTGTTTGCCTACGGGCGACACAAAGGCAGCGACGTGCTGTGCGACCGTGCCTTCGACCTGCTGGAAGCGCTGAAGGCCGAGGATAACCACATCGTGAGAATGTGGAAAGAATGCGGACTGGGCGTCGAGAATGCGGGCGACTCACAGGCACTGATACAGCTCAAAAAACAGTACTGCGACCGCAAGGACTGTCTGCGGTGCCGCTTTGGCTACGAATATCTTAAGGGAAATCACGATAAATAATCAATTCACCATATCGCAACAAGAGAATGACTGATTACAACTATTGTTTTGAAACACGCATGGAAGTGCGCGACTACGAATGTGACATCGAGGGCATTGTGAACAATGCCAACTATCTGCACTATACAGAACATACCCGGCACCGATTCCTGAAAGCAGCCGGACTGAGTTTTGCCGAGATGCACGAGAAAGGTGTCGATGCCGTGGTGGCTCGCATGGAACTGCAGTACAAGGTGCCACTGAGATGCGACGACGAGTTCATCTCGCGCATGGCTCTCAAGCAAAAGGGCATACGCTACGTGTTTATTCACGACATCTACAGGGCCAAAGACGAAAAGCTGTGCTTCCACGCCACAGCCGACCTGGTGTGCCTGGTGAATGGCCGACCGGCACTGAGTGCCGACTACGACCGTGCCTTCAAGCCGTTTCTTGAAAAGAGTGCGTGCAAAGACTAAAACATCAAACGGGAAATGATAAACGACGCTGATAACCAGGAACTCATAAATGCCATCGCACTGTCGAGGCTGAACTACTTCAGTCTTGACGGACTGGTGCAACTGTACCAGCTCATGGGCTCGGCCACCGAGGTGGTGAAGCATCGCTTCGACATCAGGAGCGTGCTGCCCGATGCCTCCGACAAGCTGGAGTATGCCCTGAAGAACATGGACGACGCACTACACCGGGCCGAAGCCGAACTGCAATGGGACATGGAGCACAACGTGCAGGTGCTCTGCATGAACAGCATTAACTATCCGCAACGGCTCAAAAACTGTGCCGACGCCCCGCTCGTGCTGTTCTACCGCGGAACTGCCAACCTGAACCAGGCACGCGTAATCAACATGGTGGGCACACGCAAATGCACGCTGTACGGACAGGATATCATACGCCGCTTCGTGCGCGAGCTCAACGAGCTGTGCCCCGGCGTGCTCGTGGTAAGCGGTCTGGCTTATGGCGTAGACATCAACGCCCACGTAAACGCACTTGAGAACGGTATGGAAACTGTGGGCGTGCTGGCCCACGGACTCGATACCCTCTACCCTGCCGCCCACCGCAACACCGCCAACCGGATGGTGAAGCAGGGCGGACTGCTCACCGAGTTCCTCACACTCACCAATGCCGACAAGATGAACTTTGTGAGGCGCAACCGCATCGTGGCAGGCATGTGCGATGCCACCATACTGGTGGAGAGCGCACGCAAAGGCGGTGGACTCATCACCACCGGCATAGCCAACAGCTACGGGCGCGACGTGTTCGCTTTTCCCGGTCCCGTGACAGCCACCTACAGCGAAGGCTGCAACAACCTGATTCGCGACAACGGCGCACAACTCATAAGCAATGCCGCCGACTTTGTAAACGCCATGGGCTGGCAAGACGCCGCACAGCTGCAGCAAGCCCGCAAAGAAGGCATTGAACGGCAAATGTTCCCCGAGCTGTCGGCCGACGAGCAACGGGTGGTGAACGAGCTGAAGCAGCACAACGACCTGCAAATAAACCTGCTCACCGTAAAAACGGGCCTGCCCATTGCGAAACTCACTGCTGTGCTGTTCACACTCGAGCTGAAAGGAGTACTGAAGCAAATGGCCGGTGGTACATGCCACTTGATGAATTAGATTTTTTTTGTACCTTTGCAACCGTTATGAAGATAGGCAATATTCAATTCGATTCGAGACCCGTTTTCCTGGCACCTATGGAAGACGTTACCGACATTGGCTTCAGAATGCTCTGCAAGCAATTCGGCGCCGCCATGGTGTACACTGAATTCGTTTCGGCCGACGCTATAATACGCTCCATCAAGTCGACACTCGACAAGATGATAATTCACGACGAGGAACGACCCGTGGGCATACAAATCTATGGTCACGACGTCGACTCTATGGTGGAGGCCGCCAAGATAGTGGAACAGGTGCACCCCGACCTGATTGACCTGAACTTTGGCTGTCCCGTGAAAAAGGTGGCAGGCAAAGGGGCCGGTGCCGGACTGCTCAAGAATATACCCCTGATGCTCGAAATTGCACGCAACGTGGTGAATGCCGTGCACGTGCCCGTAACAGCCAAGACCCGACTGGGCTGGGACCAGGATCACCTTATCATTACCGATCTGGCCGAGCAGCTGCAGGACTGCGGCATTCAGGCACTCACCATACACGGCAGAACACGCAGCCAGATGTACACCGGACAGGCCGACTGGACCCTGATAGGGCAGGTGAAGCGCAACCCGCGCATACATATACCCATTATAGGCAACGGCGACATTACCTCGCCCGAAGTGGCCGAACGTGCTTTCGATGAGTACGGCGTCGACGCGGTGATGATTGGCCGCGCCACCTTTGGCTGTCCCTGGATATTCAGGGATGTGAGGAGCCGGCTCGACCACACCAACCTGCCGCCACTGAGCATCGACCAGAAAATTGACGTGCTGCTGGAACAACTGCACATCAACGTGCAGCGCATAGGCGAATACCGCGGCATTCTGCACACACGCAGGCATCTGGCCGCCTCGCCGCTGTTTAAAGGCATACCCGACTTCCGCAAAACGCGCATTGCCATGCTCAGGGCCAGCACCGTGGAGGAAATTACACAGATACTGGACGACTGCCGCCTGGTGCTGAAGCAACAGGCAGCCGGTATCGCAGAAACTGAGAAATAAACGCAAAAGCACAGTCCCGCCACAGGGGCTCAATTCTATTTTTTGCACAAGATAAAAGGAATGGCAGAAGATTTCGACATAAGAGAAGACAACTTAAGCAAGGAGGAGAAGGATTTTGAAAACGCGCTCCGCCCACTGCACTTCAGCGACTTTAACGGACAACAGAAGGTGGTGCAAAACCTGGAGGTGTTTGTTGAAGCGGCCAAGTATCGTGGCGAACCGCTCGACCACACCTTGCTGTACGGTCCGCCGGGACTGGGCAAGACCACGCTGAGCCAGATCATCGCACACGAACTGGGCGTGGGATTCAAGATAACATCGGGCCCCATTCTCGACAAACCGGGCGACCTGGCAGGTATCCTCACCTCGCTGGAGCCACGCGACGTGCTGTTTATCGACGAGATTCACCGGCTCTCGCCCGTGGTAGAAGAGTATCTTTACTCGGCCATGGAGGACTACCGCATCGACATCATGATAGACAAGGGACCATCAGCACGCAGCATACAGATCGACCTGAACCCCTTCACCCTGATAGGCGCCACCACCCGCTCGGGCATGCTCACGGCACCCCTGAGGGCGCGCTTCGGCATTAACATGCACCTGGAGTACTACGACCCGGAAACACTGAAGCGCATCATCAAGCGCTCGGCTGCCTTGCTGAAGGTGCCCATCGACGATGAAGCGGCGGCCGAAATAAGCCGGCGCAGTCGTGGCACGCCCCGTATTGCCAACGCACTGCTGCGCCGTGTGCGCGACTTTGCCCAGGTGAAGGGCAACGGAAGCATCACCACCGAGATTGCACAACTGTCGCTCTCGGCACTGAACATCGACGAATACGGCCTCGACGAGATTGACAACAAGATATTGCTTACCATCATCGACAAGTTCCGCGGCGGTCCTGTGGGTGTGAGCACCATTGCTACGGCTGTGGGCGAAGACGCCGGAACCATAGAGGATGTGTACGAGCCTTACCTTATCATGGAAGGCTTCATCAAGCGCACCCCACGCGGGCGCATGGTAACACCGCTGGCTTACCAGCACCTGGGCCGCAACCCCTACAACGGCAAGATGAGGGAACGCGACCTGTTTGAATAAACTTAAATTTAACACAGCATTATGCAGCAACGCATAGCATTATTTACAGGCAGTTTCGACCCGTTCACCACGGGCCACCACGACATTGTGGAGCGGGCTCTGCCCCTGTTCGACAAGCTCGTGATTGGCGTGGGCATCAACCCGCGCAAGCACTGCATGTTCACGGCCGAACAGCGTCTGGAGGCCATTAAAGCGCTTTACCGTGACAACCCGAAGATTGAAGTGTACGCCTACGACGACATGGCCACCGACCTGGCACAGCGCGTGGGAGCCCGGTTCATCGTGAAAGGCGTGAGAAACACCGCCGACTTTGAATATGAAAGGGTGCAGGCCGAGTTCAACAAGCGCCTCGGCGGCGTTGAAACCGTGCTGCTTTACACCCGGCCCGAACTGGAATGCGTGTCGAGCAGCGCTGTGAGAGAACTGATATACTTTAACAAGGACATTTCAGAATATATTCCAAAACACAAACAAACAAGATAAACCTGCTGAATTATGATAACATATAACACAGACGGGGTGAAGATGCCCCAAATGAAAAAACGCCTCATAAACCGGTGGATTAAGCAAGTGGCCCAGAGCCACGGCCGCAAGGTGGGCGAAATAGGATATATGTTTGTGAACGACGACAAGATACTTGAGGTAAACCAGCAGTATCTGGGCCACGATTACTACACCGACATCATAACCTTCGACTACGATGAGGGCGACGTGATTAACGGTGACATTGTGATTTCGCTCGATACGGTGCGCACAAATGCCGAAAAGTTTGCCAAGAAGTATGAGGATGAGCTGCACCGCGTAATTATTCACGGCATTCTGCACCTTTGCGGCATTAACGACAAGGGCCCGGGAGAGCGCGAAATAATGGAGGCTAACGAGGACAAGGCACTGTCTATGCTGAGTGAGCTGATTGCCGCCGGAAACGCTAAATAATGGCCTCTGACGCCACGTTTACTATATACAATGCGCCCGCAATGAAGCTATTTCACTGCGGGCGCATTTTTTAATGTTCGAAAAACAAAGGCAGAGATTTAATCGAAAGCCTTCTTGTTTTCCATTAATTGCAAGGCTTTGCGAATTACATCGCTTTGCTCGTTTACAATCTGGAAGTACTGGTCCATATCCCACACATCGCGTGCAACGAGTGCTTTGAGCAAGGTTTTAAGGCGTGGCAGGGTGGCCTGCAGCTCCTTGTCGTCCTTGGGCTCTACCTTTTGCTTCCTGCCGGCATTCACAACCGAGTCGACCAATGCCTGGGGCACCGTGTAGTGGGCCATGAAATCGGCAAACTGCGCATACTGCTTCTTGATTTGCTTGCGATTGTCATCAATGTACTTAAGCGAGGTGTTAATGATTACGCCCTTAGCCGAGAGCTTGCGGAAGTAAGAGGTGTACTCGGTGGTATCGAGTGGTACAAAGTAGTCGGGCATAATACCGCCGCCTCCGTAAACCACACGGTGCCTGCGCAGCGTGTGATATTTCAGCGAATCGGCAAAGTGGATGCTGTCGGCACTGTAAAGCTCACCATGCTTGAAGCGGTTGTCAAGCTCCATGTTGTAGTCCTTGGCATCGCCTTTGGTATAGGGTTTCTGTATGTTGCGACCAGAAGGCGTGTAGTAGTGGGCAATAGTAAGGCGCATCATGCTGCCGTCGGGGAAGGGTATGGGGCGCTGCACCAGACCTTTGCCAAACGAGCGGCGGCCCACCACAAGGCAACGGTCCTGATCTTGCAGGGCACCGGTGACAATCTCGGCAGCCGAAGCGGTAAACTCGTTCACGAGCACAACGATACGGCCTTTCTGCAGTTCGCCGTTGCCCTTGGCCCTGTATTCCTCGCGTGGTGAGGTGCGTCCCGAGGTATAAACAATCAAATCTTTATCGCGCAGAAACTGGTTGGCAATCTGAACGGCAGCCTGCAGATAGCCACCGCCGTTTTCCTGCAAATCGAGTATCAGGTCGGACATGCCCTGCTGCTTGAGTTTTTTCACGCTCTGCATGAATTCATCGTATGTAGTGGCGCCGAAGCTGCCAATGCGGATGTAGCCAATGTGCGGACGTATAAGGTAAGAGGCATCGAGCGTTTTTACCGGTATCTTGTCGCGTGTAACAGTGAAGTACTGTATGCCGGGCACGCCACGGCGCACAATGCCGAGCTTTACCCTGGTGCCACGCTTGCCGCGCAGGCGCTTCATAATGTTTTCCTTGCTCATCTTTACGCCGGCTATGGTAGTGTCGTTAACCGATACGATGCGGTCGCCTGCCAGGATGCCCACCTTCTCAGACGGCCCGTTACTTACAGGCTGGATAACGAGCAGAGTGTCCTGAATCATGTTGAACTGCACGCCAATGCCGTCGAAGCTGCCTTGCAGCGACTCGTTGAGCGACTTGGTTTCGGCTGCCGTGGTGTAAGAGGAGTGTGGGTCGAGTTTCTCGAGCATGCCGCGTATGCCGTCTTCGGCCAGCTTCTGCTCGTTCACGGTGTCGACATAAAGATTGGTGATGGCAATTTCGGCCATCTGGAGCTTGCGCAACGGACTGTCCTTGCCAAGGTTGATATGCATCTGGGCCGAGGCTGGAGCCGTGGCCGCAAGCGCCATGGTTAATGAAATGAGTGCCTGTTTGACGTGTAACATAAAAAATCTCTTGTATTAATATCGTTGTGTTAATCTAAGGGCTCGGAGTCTTCTTCAGGAAGGTCTTCTTCTATCACGAGGTTGTCGATGATAAAGTTCTGGCGTTCCATGGTGTTCTTGCCCATGTAGTACTCTAACAGCTTCTGCACCTGGTCGGTTTTGTGAAGCGTTACCTGCTCAAGGCGCATGTCGGGGCCGATGAAATGCACGAATTCATCGGGTGAGATTTCACCTAAACCTTTGAATCGGGTTATCTCGGGCTCCGGTCCGAGGTCGGCAATAGCCTTGCGGCGCTCTTCGTCGGAGTAGCAGTAACGGGTGATGAAATCGCTTTTTTTCTCCTTATCCGACAGTTTGGCGTCGGCCTCGGCAATCACCTTCTTGTTTTTTATCTTGGTGCGGCGGTTACGCACACGGAAGAGCGGCGTTTGCAGCACGTACACGTGTCCCTTCTTAATAAGGTCGGGATAGAACTGCAGGAAGAAAGTGATGATGAGCAGGCGGATGTGCATGCCGTCGACATCGGCATCGGTAGCCACTATCACCTTATTATAACGCAGGTTGTCGAGCCCGTCTTCTATATCGAGCGCGGCCTGCAGAAGGTTGAACTCCTCGTTCTCGTAAACCACCTTCTTGGTGAGTCCGAAGCAGTTGAGCGGTTTGCCGCGAAGCGAGAACACTGCCTGTGTGTTTACATCACGACTCTTGGTGATGCTGCCGCTGGCCGAATCACCCTCGGTGATAAAGATGCTCGATTCCTCCTTGCGCTCATTGCGTGCATCGCAGAAGTGTATGCGGCAGTCGCGCAGCTTGCGGTTGTGCAAGTTGGCTTTCTTGGCGCGCTCGCGCGCCAGTTTGGTAACGCCAGCCATAGCCTTGCGCTCGTGCTCGCTCTCCTTGATTTTATTCTCGATAACTTCGGCCACGTCGGAGTGGATATGCAGGTAATTGTCTACTTCACGCTTGATAAAGTCGCCAATAAACTTATTGATGGTTTCGCCACCGGGCTCCATGAGGGTGCTGCCGAGCTTTATCTTGGTCTGACTCTCAAACACTGGCTCCTCTACGTTAATGGCAATGGCTGCCACCAATCCGTTGCGGATATCGGTGTATTCGTAGTTTTTGCCGTAAAACTCCTTGATGGTGCGGGCTATGTGCTCCTTGAAGGCACTCTGATGAGTACCACCCTGCGTGGTGTGCTGACCGTTTACGAAGCTGTAGTACTCCTCGCCGTACTGGTTGGTATGGGTGAAGGCAATCTCGATGTCGGGAGCGGTGATGTGAATAATGGGGTACAGTCCGTCGACCGTCATGTTGTCGGTGAGCAGATCCTCCAGACCTTTGCGACTACGAATGCGGGCCCCGTTATACATAATGGTGAGACCCGAATTAAGATAGGTGTAGTTGCGCAGCATGTTCTCCACGATGTCGTCGTGGTAACTGTAATTCTTGAACAGTGTATTGTCGGGCTCAAAATAGATATAAGTACCGTTTTCATCGGTAGAATCTACGGTGCTGTCTGATTTCTTCACACCCCGTTCGAACACCAGGGTGCGCACTTTTCCCTCACGGTAAGAGCGCACTTCGAAGCGTGAGCTCAAGGCATTAACTGCCTTAAGGCCCACACCGTTCAAGCCCACGCTCTTCTTGAAAGCCTTGGTATCGTATTTTCCACCGGTATTCAGCATGCTCACGGCCTCTACCAGTTTGCCCTGGGGAATGCCGCGGCCATAGTCGCGCACGCTCACCTTGAGGTTATCAATTACGTCGACCTCGATACGGTCGCCCGCATTCATCTTGAATTCATCAATTGAGTTATCGATAACCTCCTTCAGCAGCACGTAGATACCATCTTCTGGCAGGTTACCATCGCCCAGTCGACCGATGTACATACCCGGACGGGTACGCACGTGCTCCATATCAGAAAGGTGACGGATGTTGTGCTCGGTATATTGCACTTGCTCGCCGGCACCTGCCTCCTTGTTCTGTGAAGCAGCATCGGGATTAGGTGGAATTATAGTAGAATCGTTCGTCATAGCATTTAAAATTATTTTAAAGGGGTGTTCTTTTTTTAAAGGGGTGTTTTGAATGGTTAAGGCTGTGGAGCTATGTCCTTGCGATAACAGCGGCGACGCTTGTGGTTCACAGGGTTGAGGGGCCCCCACTGGCTCTGCACGCCCTCGTTGCTCTCCATTTCAACCTGACTTTCGCCCCATTTAAAGCCATAGGCCTGATAACGGGGAATTAAGTCGGCAAATAACAGAGCGTTGGCGCCTTTGGCTCGATACTCGGGCAGGAAGCCCAGCAGCAACAGGTCGACGCCATCGGTTTTGTGGAACTTGATGGCGCGCAGTATATGCCACCAGCCAAAGGGCAACAGCCGTCCACGATGACACTTCTGCAATGCGTGGGCAAGCGAGGGCAAGGTGATGCCGATGCCGGCCAGGGCATTGTTCTTGTTACCGTCCTCGATAACCGTAATGAGGTTCAGGTCGGCAAAGGGGAAGTACATGTCAACATACTGCTTTATCTGCTTGTCGCTGAGCTGTGAATAGCCATACAAATCTTTGTAAGTGGCATTAATCAGGTCGAAAATGCGCTTGCCGTAACCGCCCTGGTAAACATCACGCTTGGTGAGCTTCTTAACGTGCAGGTTGTAGCGCTTCTCAACGAGTGCGGCAATCTTGGTGTATTTCTCAGGCACCTTCTCGGGTACCTCCATATAATACTCTACGTAGTCATTGTCCTTTACCCATCCATCAAGCATCTCCATGTGCTTGGGATAATAAGGATAATTGTAGATGGTGGGCATGGTGCCGAGGCGGTCGAAGCCCCAGGTGAGCATTCCTTCGGGGTCCATATCGGTAAATCCCAACGGTCCCACCACACTGTTCATGCCCTTACGGCGGCCAAAGTCCTCGACGGCATGGAGCAACGCCGAAGAAACCTCGATATCGTCAACAAAGTCAATCCAACCAAAACGCACATCCTTCTTTTTCCACGTCTCGTTAGCCCTGTGGTTAATAATGGCAGCCACGCGACCCACCAGCTTCCCGTTTTTGTAAGCCAGATAATACTCGGCCTCACAAAAATCGAAAGCAGCATTCTTATTCTTATCCAGCGTATTCATTTCATCGCTGAAAAGATTGGGGACGTCGTAAGGATTGCCTTGATATAAATCGTAATGAAAATCCACAAAGGTTTTGAGCTCTCTGCGGGTGGTAACTGTCTTGATTTCTACAGTAGACGACATGCTTTAATTAACTTATTAATTGCATTTTTAGCTTGCAAAGATACTCAAATTATCGCACAACACAAAGCAAAAACTTGTTTTTAACCTTTAATTACAGCAATACCGCAACGATAATTATGTGGCCACTTAATTACCAAACGCTGGTAACATGGTTACCAAACACTGGTAAAGCAGTTACCAAACGTTGGTAACATAATTACCAAAGGCTGGTAACGTGGTTACCATGCAGGCGATAATTTGCTGCTAAACACAAGTGGCTTTAAAGAGGGGCTTTTTCGCACAGCAGCAGCACATGATTGGACGGCGCAACGGTGGTGGCAAAGAGGTAATGGGTGCCCCCGTCGGAGAGTTTTAACCTGCTGGACAGCTGAGCCGGCTTCATCGGGAAATTGCGAACGGCGACATTGGCCGATGTGATACCGGCTAATGCCTGGCGGAGCTGCTTCTTGCCAAAACCACTGAGGGCCTTAATGGTGAACACCCTGCCGGGAAAACTATTGATGAGCTGGGTGGATACATACAACCGCGTGTTGGGATGCAGTGCCGACAGGTGGTAGCGGCGGCACAGCGAACCGAAACAGCCACTGCTCATCACGGCGGCATCGGGCTCGTAAAGGTACATGCCGGCAACGGGCTTACTCAGCGGTACGGGAGCTTGGGATGATTCCGGGGTATCGGTATGGAGCGTAACTACAGTGGCTTCGCGGTGATGCGACAGGCAGGCACAGGTTACGGGGATGGTATTGATGTCGACAGGTGCCAACGCTTGAGAACTGGAAGAAAGTACGAGCAGCAGTTCCTTGCACTCGCCGTCGACACTTACAATGTGCACCTGGCTTACGCACCGTAGTTGCCGCACCGCCTCTACCCAAGAAAGCATGGGCGAAAGCTTGAGCAAGACCCACTGCGACCTGCATAGAAGCTGGGGCAGAAGTTCCAGCACATTAGGTGAGCAGTTTTGCAAAGCTGCGACCTTGTGACCATTGTCGTCGCGGCGGGCGGGGTCGAGAAAGATAAGGTCGCTATGGATAACCGTCTGGAGTGCTGAGTCGCTGTCGGTTGATAGCACACTGGCGCACGGCAAACCGAGCAAAGGCAGGTTGTGTGATACAATTGCGGCAAGACTGGCATTGCTCTCTACATACAGCGTACGGGCCCCATTGCTGCTAAGGGTAGAGGATAGAAAGGCGAAGTCGACACCAAAGCCTCCGGTAAGGTCGGCAAAACGGTAGTTACCGGGTTCAGATTTATCTTCCTTTTTTGTCGCCACTTGCACCAATCGGGATGCCAAAGATGCCTTATACCGGGCCGTGAGCTGTGAAGAGCACTGCTCCATTGACAAATGCGGAGGATACACCAAACCCTGAGTAGCGGCCCAGCGGGGCAACTTGTGCCGGGCTATTTGCCAGCCCTGAATCTGATTGAGGGCAAACGGCACATCAACACCGGCAAGCCGGCCTGCCGAAAGGGCAAGCTGCCTGACGTCGGCATTGAGATGGCTTTGGATGAAATCGAGTGTTTCGGGTGATTGAACGATATTTTGCATAAACTGGAAATTTCTGAGTTATTTGTTCGGGTGCAACTTTACCAAAGTAGCTACCTTGTGTGTTTGTCTGACTGTTCACATAGCAACCGTGTGGCGTAAACCACAATCGGCAGGATTTCTAATGGGCTTTAAGCCGGTCGATGAATTCTGAGGGCAACACGCCAAACTCTTTTTTAAAGGCTGCACGGAAGCTGATTACATTGTTGTAGCCCAGGCGATAGCTTATTTCGGTAATGTTCTTGTCGCCATCAAGAATCAGCGACTCGGCCATGTTCATCTTCACGCGGGTGATGAACGTCTTGGGCGACATGCCCGTGGCCTGCGTCATGCGGCGGTAAAGGGTGGAAGCACTCATACCCATCTGTGCCGCCAGTACATTGACATCGAACTCGGGGTTGTCCAGATTCTGCTTGATAGTAGTCATAAGCGTTTGGGCGAACTGGGCATCAAGCTTGTGTAAAGCCTGTTGCAGCTGTTGCTGTTTGTCGGCCAGCCGGCGGCGGGCTTCCTGCTCGATTTCCTTTGAGCGCTCATCAAGCTGGTGCTCACGCTGCACCACTGCCTTCCGCTCGTTCTCTACCATTTGCTGATTCGACTCTATCTCGCGCCGTTTGCGCCGGTACCACCTGAACAAATGCCAGAGCACATACACGAAGGCCAGGGCAAAAAGCACATAGAGCAGTTTGGCCCACCAGGTGAACCACAACGGAGGCTCTATGGTAAGTGTGAGCACCTTTTGGGGCTGCGACCATGGCTGGTTGATGAGTCGTGACTTGAGCACAACCTCATAATGGCCATAAGGCAGGCTGCGGTAGGTTACGCGGTGCGACTCAGGGTCGACTGGCATAAAGTCGCGGTCGAGCCCGCGAAGCATGCAGGCATACTCCACGCGGTCGGCCATGGCCTGGTCGCGCTGGGTGAAAGTAAAGGTAACTGTGTTCTGGCGATAATTGAGCCGCAGCTTCTCTCCATTCTTCACCAGCAGGATACTGTCGGGCACAGCTTCACCACGCCGGCTTATACCGGCAACAGCCACTTCGGAGATAATGGAGCGAGGCTTGCTTTGTGAAGAAAGCAGCGTAGAGGGATTAAAGTAGCACAAACCGGCGGTGGAACCGAAATAAATCCAGCCTGCCGCATCAGTGGCTGCCGAGGCATTGCAGAACACGCCATCGGGAAAATCGTTGCTACCGGGATAGAGAATGATGCGCCCCTTGCTTACACACCCTATGCCGCGATGGGTGGAGAACCAGATGTTGCCCAGGCGGTCGGGCGTGAGGGCATGCACGGTGTTGTCGTGCAGGGGGGCATAGGGTTGGTAAACCCTATACTTGCTGGCAAGGGCATGGTGAAAGTTTACCAGACCGTTATCGGTGGCCACCCAGACGCTGCCGCCTGGCAGGCAACGGATATCGAAAACGCTGTTCGACGGGAAGCCTTTATCGACCGAGAAACTGGCCAGCAACTTGCGCGACGGCGAGTAAACATAAAGTCCACCACCAAAGGTTCCCACCCAGATACGTCCCTTTTCATCGGCTGCAACGGCCCATACAAAGTTAACTGGCACGTTGATATGTGCCACTACCTTAAAGGTGAGCTCATCAATAATATCGACGCCATTAACCGTACCGGCAAGCACATAGCGGTGCTGGTACTCGCTGAGATAGCGCAGCTCGTTGTTCTGATACAATCGGGTAAACGAGGTGGCAGAAGCCAGCTTATAGAACAGTCCGCCCGACGATGCCGCCGATACGGCACCCAGCCACTCAGTGCCCTGAGAATCGTACAACACAGCCGCGACATTGAGCTGCGGCATCTGTACGCCGGCGCGCTCACCGCCCGCCATGGTTTGCAAGCCATGCCCTGTGCCAAGCAACATGCGGCCCTGAGGGGTAAAAGCGAGGGCATTCACCTTGCGGTCGGTGAGACTACGGGTGAAATAGGGATTGGAGGAATAGGTGCGAAGATAGAACAGTTTGGGCATGTGACTGATAAAGCTCAGACCGTGCAACATGGTGCCCACCCATAAATTGCCGAATTCATCGCGCAGCAAACTGGTTACCTCCTCGTCGGGTTCGGCATCCTGGGCATCGTTAACCGTCAGGAAGCTGATGTTGGGACCGGGCCTGGTTACATCCATGGCCGTGTTGATGAGCATGACGCGCGTAGACCCCGTGCCCACACAAATCTGGTTGGGTGAATACTGCCTGATGACATAGGTGACATGCATCAGCTGCGGCATAGCCTTGAAGTAACACACAAAACGGCGGGTTTGCGGGATAAACAGTACCAGTCCGTAATTTGTACCCAGCCACACGTAGCCGCGGTTGTCGCGAAACACGCAGCGCACCTCGGTTACAGGCACATCGGCACAAATCTTGTTGCCACAGTAGTTCACGGCCGTATGCGTTCGGGTATTGATTACCGAAAAACCATTGTACACGTGTCCTGCATAAAGTGTGTTGCCCGGGCCCTGGCACACGCTCCACATCATGTTGCTTACCAAACCACGCACGGTGTGCTGATTAAAATGGGTGAAACGGCCGGTACGCTGATTATAGCAGTCGATGCCCTCGCCATAGAACGATATGAGCACATTGCCATGAGTTGCAGGGGCAAGCGACGTGATATCGTTGCCGGCAATACTGCCATTATCTTCGTTGGAGTGGCGGAAGGTGGTCCAGGTGTTTTCCTGGTAGTTGTAGGCACTCAAGCCGTCGCGTTGTGAGCCAATCCACATCAATGGGCGCAAAGGGTCGTCCATAACGCAGTTCAAAGAGTTGCCCGCCAGACCATTGGCTCGTGTAAAGGTAACAAAATGGTTGTGGTCGTAACGCACCACTCCACCATTGGTGGCCATCCACAGAAAGCCGTTCTTGTCGGCCGACATGCCCACAATGTTGTTTGAGGGCAAGCCCGAGGAAAGTCCATAGAGGCTCACATTACTTGCCGACTGCAGTAGCAACGCCGAGGCAGCAAGACAGAAGAGGCACAGTTTACGTATCATAAGGCAAATGTAAACAAAAATTGTATCAATCGGCTACAGAAGGTTTAGGTTTAATGTTTATTAACGCAAGCCGTAAAAGAAGACAGAGCCTGCATGCGCTGCTCTCACGAGCAATCCATGCAGGCCACCTACCAATAACTAATGTTGTGAAAAATAAGTTGTTTTATGCGTTAAGGGGAATCAAAACCTTACGGTTCTCCACTACCTTATTGCCACGCAACGTCTGACGGATGTAAACGTGGCCGGGTAAAGGGTGGGAACATGGAGCTCCGTCTAAAGTAAAAAAACGTACAATACTGTTTCCTGAATTATCTAAATTCACATACTTGATTGCTGCGGTTTGTGTGGTATCTGGCTTGCCCACGGCATAGAGTTCGGCCAGCGAGCAGATGTCGCCCTCGGTACTGGTGAAGCAGATGTAGCGGGCCGTACGTGCCGGGAAGTCAACCTCGGTGCAGTAAGGCAGCCAGTCACCGGTAGACACGGTGGTCCAGTCCTTGCCATCCATACTAACCTGGAACTTGTATTTGCGTACCAGTCCGTTGGTCGACCAGTCCATACGTGGAACGGCCAGGAAGCCGCTAACCTTGTAATTAGCGCCCATATCGATGGTGATGTAATGGGGAGCCCATGCCGGGTTGCTACTGTAGCGGGTGTGCCAGTAAGTGCCCCAATCGCCGTCGATTATATTGGTGGCAGGTGCATACTCACTGCTGAGTTCTTCGCTGTTGTAGTCAGACACGCGCCAGTTGGTGCGGTCGATAAATGAGCTGTCTTCGGGGGTCTCGCGCCATTCGCCGGTTACGAAATTGATATCGAAACGTTCGTGGTAAGCAAACGTGCAGTTATTGCCGTCGAAGCTGATGGGGAAGATGATGGTCTTGGTCTCGGGCAGCCCGGGGTCTTGCCAGCGGTCGCCCACATACAAATAAGTAGTGGCTTTGGTGCCCTTGATGGTTAGAATGGCAGCTGCCTGGGTGTCGTAGGCATTCTGGTTGCCCAGGTTCCACAAGCTGCTCCATCCCCACCATATCTGGTCGGAATAGGCATACTTGCACTGATTGGGGTCCCAACCTGAACAGGCCGAGTTGAACATGAAGTATTTGCCATTTACCTTTACAATGGCCGGAGCCTCGCGTCGCTGACCGTTGAACAGTGTGGTGTGACTTGCAATGGAATGGTAATCATCCGAGAGGCGGAAGAGGCCTAAATTAGTGTTTTCTTCGGTGGTGGAGATGAAATAGCTGTAGCCATCGTCGTCCTGGAACACGTTGCAGTCACGACTCTTGATGCCATCGGGACGGCCCGACCAGATTTTGGTGTACTGGCCATTCACTGAATCGCACTCAAAACAGGCAGCCTCTGAGGCTCCATAATCAGATGATTCCCAGTGGCACCATACCAAATATTTGCCGGTTTTATCGTTATAAAGCAGTTTGGGTCGCTCGATGAAACGGCTGCTGCCCAAGGCTTCATCGGTTACTCCATTTTGAATGATTTTACGTTCAAAGCGCCAATGCACCAAATCGTTGGAAGAATACAGATTAACATCGGGATTCCACGAATTACTGCGATCTTCGCCGCACATGTACCAGATGTCACCCACACGCAGGAAGCCGGGGGCATGTGCCTGTACAGTTTGTCCATCGGGCGTCTTCCAGAGCTGTCCGTTCTTAATGGTAATCCATTCAGATGGACGTGTGGCAAGATACTGAGCGGTATAAACGGGCAATTGCGCAGTGGTGTGCTTGATATCATTCACACTGGTAAAATTCTTACGTTTCCGCAGGGCTGCATCGAGCTGCTCACCGAATGTCTGTTTACCCGGGTAATTGGTACCAATATACTGCACACGGGCCTTGTTATAAGCTGTCTGCAAAGCAGCAAGCGGTTCAACATAATCATCCAAACTGTCGCAAAGATTAAGCCAGTATTCATAAGTGGTGCCCGAAGCGGCTTCGCCGTTACGGCGCATTTTGTTCATGGCTGTCCATATATCTTTGAGCAATTTGGCACGATTAGGGAAGTCGGCAGGCAACACCTCATCAAGTTCAGCGCGGCGATTGGAAAGCTGAGCACTCAAATCGCGGTCCATCCGGATGTGTTTAAGCACACTGTCGATAGCAGCTGCCTGCTGATAGGTTTCCGTCAGATGGGTCGGTGAAACCGATGTTTTCTGCAGCACAGAGCGCAAATCGTCTCGATAAGCACGATAAGAGCTCTGCGTGGTATCGTTTACAGCCTCTTGTCTCACAGAGTCGAGATATTGCTTGCAAGCGTCAGCATCGGTGGTTCTGAACAGCTTAAAATTGTCGACACCCACCCAGGTGGCATCGGTATGATAGCATGAAAAGCCAATGGTTACATCTGCTGTCTGGGGTACCACAAATTGCAAATAGTAGTCTCCGCCATCGGTTACGGACTTTGTAAAAGAGCCTGCACTCAAATGGGTGCCGAAGCAAGTTGCCCGACCGGCATCTTTGCCCCACGAAATAGCAGAGGCATAGAGGGTGTAGATGCCAGGCTGCAAGGTAAGGGTTTGCGAAATTCCCGATTGGGGCAGACGTTCGTGGGTGGCAGAACGTTGACCGGCATAGGCCTGTCCCTGCTTGTTCCACCCTACGTCAGATGAAATAGCTTCGGTGCGACAGTTGAAGCCTTGATGATTCCATCCCAAAAGGTTAAGCTGCTCAAAGTCGGCGTTAGTGATGAGCTGGCTTACATCTTCGCGCTGATGAGCTTGTAAACCAGATGCCAGAAGCAACGAGGGCAGCAATAGAAGAGTTGTTATTCGCATAGGTGTAATAATTAATATGTTAGAATGTACTTCTTAGGTTATGATGAACCTTTTCTGACCGCAAAGTTATCGCAATAAATCATTCAAATAGCTAATTTTTCATTCAATTAAACCAATATTTTGTGCAGGGCAGTCATTTTTTCTGATAAATTCTTAAACGTACGGTGTAAATCAAAGGAACAGTTCGGTGGTAAGGAATGGGCAAAGCGAAAGGAAACAAAAAGGGGAAAAGCTGTGGGAAAGAGTGAAAATGAGACAGAACGCCACCTCAACGAGGGGAAGAGAACGGAGAACCACTTCATCTCAACGATGGATACGCAATATCAAAACATCAGGAGGACTGGATAGCTGTATTTCTGGAGTGCAACAAGCATACGGATAGTGCAAACGGTTTCATTTAAACAATGTTAAACATAATTTGTAAATTACGTAATTTTCAAAATAGCACTTGACACTTAGGAGATAATTTTATATCTTTGCATTAGAATACTATCAACTTAAAAATTTCAATATTATTATGACAAAATCTATCAATTTAGCAGGAGAATACCAAGAACTGCTTAACGTAAGAGAAAACGATGTCGACCGCCCCGATATGTTAGGCGGCGAATATTGGTACGAATGACTCAAATCGAACGTAATGGGAAAATGATTCTCTCAAGGTAAAATAAAAGAGGGTGTATCAAAATGCATATGCCATTTTGAAAATCTTACAGATTGAAACTTTCCAATAAGAAAAGCCATTTTAAAACTCATTTCGAGTCAAGAAATGGCTTATTCTTTGCTTTTAGAGGACTCTCAACTTACAGATTGAAAGTTGTTAGGTTGTGGATTTGTATTTTGATACACCCCCTTTTGTTTTTTTGTAGCCTTTCGGACGGTAAGCACAAGGGCATACCGTCCAAAGGTAAAAAGATATTAATCACTCAGCTTAGCCTTGATAAACTCACGGTTTAAGCGGGCAATGTTAGCAATCGACTCATTCTTAGGGCATTCAGCCTCGCAAGCACGGGTGTTGGTACAGTTACCAAAGCCCAACTCTTCCATCTTGGCTACCATAGCCTTGACACGGCGCTTAGCCTCTACCCTGCCCTGTGGCAGCAAGGCGAACTGGCTTACCTTAGAACTTACGAAGAGCATAGCCGAACCATTCTTGCAGGCAGCCACGCAAGCACCACAGCCAATGCAAGTAGCGCAATCCATAGCCTCGTCGGCAGCCTCCTTAGAAATAGGTATGGCATTGGCATCCTGTGCCTGACCGGTACGTACTGAAATATAACCACCAGCCTGCATAATCTTGTCGAAGGCAGAACGATCCACCATACAGTCCTTAATTACAGGGAATGCAGCCGAACGCCAGGGTTCTACCGTGATGACATCACCATCATGGAAACGACGCATGTACAACTGGCAGGTAGTAGCCCCCTGAGCGGGTCCATGAGGATGGCCGTTGATGTAAAGTGAGCACATACCGCAGATACCCTCACGACAGTCGTGGTCGAACACGAAAGGCTCCTTGCCACTTTCAATGAGCTGTTCGTTCAAGATATCCAACATTTCAAGAAATGAAGTATCACCAGGGATATCCTTCATCTCGAATGTATCGAAATGACCTTTTGCCTTAGGTCCGTTTTGACGCCATACTTTAAGCGTGAAACTTATATTTGTATCCATTATTGAAATCTGCTTAAAAATTATTTCTTATAGTTACGTGTCTGAACCTTAATGTACTGATAGTTAAGGTCTTCCTTCAGAAGTTCGGGAGCTACATCATCTGAGCCGTTGTACTTCCAGCAAGCCACATACATGTAATGCTCATCATCACGCTTGGCCTCGCCGTCTTCGGTCTGGCTCTCTATACGGAAGTGTCCGCCACAGCTCTCATTACGGTTGAGTGCATCGTAAGCAATAAGTTCACCCATGGTGATGAAGTCACGCAAGTGGATGGCCTTATCGAGCTCAACGTTCAAGCCTTCCTTGCTGCCAGGAATACGAACATGCTCGTTGAATTCCTTGCGGAGTTCCTTCAGCTGCTTCAGAGCAGTTTCCAGACCTTCCTTGTCGCGTGCCATACCCACGTGGTCCCACATAATGTGATACAGTTTCTTATGGATGTGGTCAACACTTTCGTCACCCTTGATATTATAGATACGGTCTATCTCGGCCTGTACATTCTTCTCAGCCTCCTCGAATTCGGGCAAATCGGTAGAGAAGCGGGGAACAGTAATCTGATCAGACAGGTAGTTCTGCATGGTATAAGGAATTACAAAGTAACCATCGCTCAAGCCCTGCATCAGTGCAGATGCACCCAGACGGTTGGCACCGTGATCAGAGAAGTTACACTCGCCTAAGGCAAACAAGCCCTTGATAGAGGTCTGCAGTTCATAGTCTACCCAGATACCACCCATGGTGTAGTGGATAGCAGGATAAATCATCATTGGGTTCTCATGAGGATCTACATCGGTGATTTCCTGATACATATCGAACAGGTTGCCGTAGCGCTGGTCTACAACATCACGGCCCAGGCGCTTGAAAGCATCAGAGAAGTCAAGGAATACAGCCAGACCGGTGTTGTTTACACCATAGCCCTTATCGGTACGCTCCTTAGCAGCACGTGAAGCAACGTCACGAGGCACCAGGTTACCGAAGGCAGGATAACGACGTTCCAGATAGTAGTCACGATCTTCCTCGGGAATATCGCGGCCCTGAAGTTTGCCAGCTTGAAGGGCTTTGGCATCTTCCAGCTTCTTAGGAACCCAGATACGACCATCGTTACGCAGTGACTCAGACATCAGGGTAAGCTTGCTCTGCTTGTCACCGTGAACAGGAATACAGGTTGGGTGAATCTGTACGAAGCAAGGATTGGCAAAATAAGCGCCCTTGCGGTAGCACTGCATAGCAGCAGTACAGTTACAGCCCATAGCGTTGGTTGAGAGGAAGTAAGTGTTGCCATAACCGCCGGTTGCGATACATACAGCATGAGCAGAATAGCGCTCCAGCTTACCGGTAACCAGGTTCTTGGCAATAATACCACGTGCGCGGCCGTCAATAATTACCAGGTCCTCCATCTCGGTACGTGTATGCAGTTCAACGGTGCCATTGTGTACCTCTTTCATCAGTGAAGAGTAAGCACCAAGAAGCAACTGCTGACCCGTTTGACCCTTTGCATAGAATGTACGAGATACCTGCACGCCACCAAAAGAACGGTTGGCAAGCATACCACCGTACTCACGAGCGAAAGGCACGCCCTGTGCAACGCACTGATCGATGATGTTGGCACTCACTTCAGCCAGACGATAAACGTTGGCCTCACGGGCACGATAGTCACCACCCTTGATGGTATCGTAGAACAAACGGTAAACAGAGTCACCATCGTTCTGATAATTCTTGGCAGCGTTGATACCGCCCTGAGCAGCAATAGAGTGTGCACGGCGTGGACTGTCTTGAATGCAGAAGTTAATCACATGGAAACCCATTTCACCCAGTGAGGCAGCTGCCGATGCACCGGCCAGACCAGTACCTACCACGATGATGTCAAGTTTACGCTTATTGGCGGGGTTAACCAATTTCTGATGAGCTTTATAATTAGTCCATTTCTCAGCCAAAGGGCCTTCAGGAATTTTTGAATCTATCTGTGACATAATTTTAATGTTTCTACTTCGTTAATTTTTGCACTATTCGCTTTTAGAGCATACTTGGAGCAAATCTAAACCAGAAAGATAATACAAGGAACGCAAATACGGCCAGAAGGATGGTTACATAAACCACACCAATAGTCTGCCAGCGCTTGAGCCATGTCTTGCCGCTCCAGCCCAGTGTTTGCATTGCACTCCAGAATCCGTGAGATAAGTGGAACCAGATTGCGCAAATCCAAACGAGGTAAAGCACTGAGAATAAGGGACTTGCGAAAGTTTCCTGTATCCAGGCAAAACCATCACCAGGGTCGTGTGCCACCTGAATGCCAGCCAGTTCGGCAAACATCATGTGACTCCAGAAGTTGTACAAGTGAAGCAGTAAGCCCACCAGGATGATCAAACCCAGAACCAACATGTTCTGTGAAGCCCAGCTAACCTCCGGACGACGTGATGTAACTTCATAACGCTGAGGACCACGAGCTCTGCGGTTCTGAGCCGTCAGGATGAATGCATAAACGATATGGCAAACGGCCAAAAACGCTAATGCAAGTGTTCCAACAACTGCATACCAGTTTGAACCCAAGAATCCACATACGGCATTGTAAGCCTCGCCCGAGAAGAACGCAGCTACATTCATCGCACAGTGGAATGTTAAGAACAGAATGAGGCAAATGCCGGTTACCGACATTACCACCTTCCTACCAATAGGTGAATTGATTAACCACATAAATGATTGAGATTAAATTATTTAACTATTTTGTTTTGTAATGTTTCGCGACTATTCCTTTCTTTGCTTATAATTTAATAAGGAGAAATAATACTTGTTCATAAGTATTCTTATTTCTTTTTCTAGTGCAAAAATACTATATTTTGGTGATTAAGCAAAGTAATTTTATAAAAAACCAATTAATTTTCTTACTTTTGCGCAAAATTATGAGTATGGATTTTAATTACGATGTAATTGTTATCGGAGGCGGGCACGCTGGATGTGAGGCTGCCACTGCTTCAGCCAACATGGGAGCAAGCACTTGTCTTATCACCATGGACATGAACAAAATTGGCCAGATGAGTTGCAACCCGGCTGTGGGTGGCATTGCCAAAGGACAAATTGTTCGTGAGATTGACGCACTCGGAGGTAATATGGCTCTCGTTACCGACGCGGCTTCTATTCAGTTCAGAATGCTGAACGTAGGAAAAGGACCGGCCGTGTGGAGCCCCAGGGCCCAGTGCGACAGAGGCAAGTTTATCTGGGAGTGGAGAAAGGCACTCGACCACACCCCTAATCTCGACATCTGGCAAGACCAGGCCGACGAACTTCTCGTCGACGATGAGCTGAAGTGTGTTACCGGAGTGAAAACTGTATGGGGCGTTGTGTTTCATGCAAAGTGCGTGATTGTAACTGCCGGTACATTCTTAAACGGATTGATGCACATAGGCCATAAAATGCTTGAGGGCGGCCGTTGCGCCGAACCTGCTGTACACCACTTCACCGAAAGCATTACACGCTGGGGCGTACATTCGGCAAGAATGAAAACAGGTACACCCGTTAGAATAGACAAACGCTCGGTGCATTTCGAGGATATGGAAGAGCAGCCTGGCGAAACCACCAACAATAAATTCAGCTACATGGGCAACCAGCGCACACTGAAGCAATTGCCTTGCTGGATTACCTATACAAACAAAAAGGTACACGATACGCTGCGACAAAACCTGGCCGACTCTCCACTGTTTAACGGACAAATCAAGAGTACCGGACCACGCTACTGCCCGTCAATAGAAACTAAGCTGGTTACATTCCCCGACAAGGACCAGCACCCGCTATTCCTTGAACCCGAGGGCACTGATACGAATGAAATGTATTTGAACGGATTTTCTTCGAGCATGCCTATGGAAGTTCAGCTCGAAGCCATCCATCAGATACCAGCTCTCAGAGATGCAAAAATCTACCGTCCGGGTTACGCCATAGAATACGATTACTTCGACCCTACCCAACTCAATCACAGTTTGGAGTCGAAAATCATAGCTGGATTGTTCCTGGCCGGACAGGTAAACGGAACTACCGGATACGAGGAAGCAGGTGGCCAAGGCACCGTGGCCGGCATCAACGCAGCCATAAAATGCGGTGGCGGAGAGCCTTTTATTATGAAACGCGACGAATCGTATATAGGTGTGCTTATCGATGATCTCACAACAAAAGGTGTGGACGAGCCTTACCGTATGTTCACATCACGTGCCGAATACAGGATTCTTCTCCGACAGGATAATGCCGATGCCAGACTCACAGAAAAAGCCTACGAACTGGGTCTGGCAAAAAGAGACCGGTACGACTGGTGGATGGAGAAAAAGAATGCCATAGCACAGATTATTAATTTTTGCAACGAATATCCGATAAAGCCTGTAACCATTAACTCTTTTCTGGAATCAGTTGGCAGCACTCCCCTGCGTGCCGGTTGTAAACTGAGTGACTTGCTGGCCCGACCTGATATCACGCTTGATATGCTCGCTACCCAACTGGCTGATTTGAACGAAGCACTAAACCGACCAGCCAACCGGAGAGAAGAAATCAAGCAAGAAGCAGAAATTATGATTAAGTATAAAGGATACATCGATCGTGAGAAGATGATTGCCGACAAAATGCACCGGTTGGAACGTATCCGGATAAAAGGCGTTTTCGATTATTCCGAAATAAAAGAGCTTTCTACCGAGGCCAGGCAAAAACTATCGCACATACAGCCCGACACACTTGCACAGGCAAGCCGAATTCCTGGCGTTTCACCAAGTGATATTAACGTGCTACTCGTATTAATGAAAAGGTAGAGTGCAGGAAACGTCAAATACATGTTCAAACAAATAAAAAACTCCATAATTATGAACAATCCAATTTTGATGGGAAATTTAAGAACCATTCCCGACTGGCCGATTAAAGGCGTAAATTTCAGAGATGTCACTACCCTCTTTAAGAACAAAGATTGCGTAAAAGAGATTCTGAATGAAATGTATGAGCTCTACAAAGACAAAGGCATAACTAAAATCGTTGGAATAGAAAGCCGCGGTTTTGTAATGTCGTCGGCCCTTGCTGTTAAGTTAGGTGCTGGCATTGTACTTTGTCGGAAGCCTGGAAAGTTGCCTTGCAAAACCATTCAGGAAAGTTACGCCAAAGAATACGGAATAGACACCATCGAGATACACGAAGATGCCATCGACAGCAACGACGTAGTGCTGCTCCACGACGATTTGCTGGCAACTGGAGGAACCATGAAAGCCGCTTGCAATCTGGTTAAGAAGTTCCATCCTAAGAAAGTTTACGCCAACTTTATTATAGAACTTTCGTCGGAATTTCCTGACAGCAGAAACATATTCGACAAGGATTTGGAAATAACATCCCTGTTGAAGCTCTGATTACTGTTTCACGTGAAACTTTAATCTTCAAACCTATTAAATATTAACACGTTATGAAGAATAAAGATTTAAAGAAACAGGATCGTCTGGCATATCTTAAGAACATTGTCTTAAGTATGCCAGAGAAGCCTGGAAGCTATCAATTCTACGATAAGGACGGAACTATTATATATGTAGGAAAAGCCAAAAGGCTAAAGAATCGTGTATCGAGTTACTTCCATAAAGAGGTAGACAGATACAAAACAAAAGTACTGGTTTCAAACATAGCCGACATAACTTACACCGTAGTTAATTCAGAAGAAGACGCCTTACTTTTAGAGAACAGCTTAATAAAAAAGTATAAGCCAAAATACAATGTTCTGCTAAAAGACGGGAAGACCTACCCTAGCATCTGCGTTACAAAAGAATACTTGCCGCGTATAATAAAAACGCGGAAAATAAACAAGCAATACGGCACCTATTATGGACCGTATCCACACATCGGAGCTATGTATATGCTGCTTGATATGATAAACAAGGTATTTAAGCCTCGCAGATGCAACAAGTTTTTTACAAAAGAAGGCATTGAGCGTGGAGCCTATAAGCCCTGCCTGGAATATCACATGCACAATTGTATGGCACCGTGTATAGGGCGACAATCGCACGCTGACTATCTTGAGAATATCAGCTCTGCCGAAGAAGTATTAAAAGGCAGAACACGGGATATAAAAGAATTGCTGTACAAAAAAATGCAGCAAGAAGCGGGAAAATTAGAGTTCGAACAAGCCGAACTAACGAAGCAGCAATACCTAGTTTTGGATGAATTTATATCGAAGAGCGAAGTGGTGAGTCACACTATAAATAATGTAGACGTATTCACCATAACCGACGATGACGAAAAGAAAAATGCTTATCTGAACTACATACACGTTACAAACGGAACCATTAATCAGAGCTTCACGTTTGAATATAAACGCAAATTGGATGAAACGGATGAGGAACTGCTAAATAGTGCAATACCGGAAATTAGAGAAAAATTTGGCAGCAAGGCAAAGGAAATTATCGTACCCTTTGCGCTGGACTTTAACATTAAGGACACCGTGTTTACTGTTCCACAGAGAGGTGACAAGAAACACTTGCTGGAGCTGTCGGAAATGAACGGTTTGCAGTATAAATTTGACCGTCTGAAGCAGGCAGAGAAGCTTAATCCGGAACAGAGACAGGTAAAAAAGATGAAAGAGCTGCAAAATCTGCTCAAGCTGCCTACCCTGCCAAATACGATAGAGTGTTTCGATAATAGTAATATCTCGGGTACGGATGCTGTAGCTGGCCTTGTAGTGTTTAAACAAATGAAGCCTTCGAAAAAGGATTATCGCAAATACAACATCAAAACGGTGGTTGGCCCCGACGATTACGCATCCATGCAAGAGGTGGTACGCAGAAGGTACAGAAGACTAAAAGAAGAAAACCAACCTATGCCCGACCTGATTATAACCGATGGCGGCAAAGGTCAGATGGATGTAGTGCGCGAGGTAGTGGAAGACGAACTGCATCTGAACATTCCCATTGCCGGTCTGGCAAAAAACGACAAGCACCGTACCAATGAACTGCTGTACGGTTTTCCACCACAAACGGTAGGAATAGATGTTAAATCAGACTTGTTTAAAACGCTTACACAAATACAGGACGAGGTGCACCGGTATGCCATAACATTCCACCGGGACAAGCGTTCTAAGAGGGCTTTAAGGAGCGAACTGGACGACATAAAGGGAATTGGCCAGAAGACCGCAAATGAGCTTATAAAACAGTTTAAAAACGTAAGGAACATAGCAGATAAGAAAGAAGAAGAATTAGTAAAAGCTATTGGAAAAAACAGGGCACACATAGTGTATACATATTTTCATGATGGCAAAGAGAAAAACTTGGAGGAAAATAACAGATGAGAATAGTTATACAAAGAGTAAAACAGGCATCAGTAAAGGTGAATGGCGAACCTAAAGATGTTATAGGCCAGGGATTACTGGTATTGTTGGGTATCGAGGAAAGTGATACGCAAGAAGACGCTAACTGGCTTATTAACAAACTAATACATTTAAGGATATTCGATGATGAAAATAACGTAATGAATCTCAGTGTGTTAGATGTCGGTGGAGAAATAATGGTAGTTAGCCAGTTCACATTGATGGCAAGTTACAAGAAAGGCAACCGCCCGAGTTGGATCAGGGCTGCCAGGCACGAGATTTCGATACCGCTGTATGAATATTTTGTAAACGAATTACAGCAGAAAATGAATAGCAGAGTGGCTACGGGAACCTTTGGAGCCGACATGGAAGTTTCGCTCGTGAACGACGGACCAGTAACTATCTGCATGGACACTAAAAACAAGGAATAATATGACAATAGAAGAGGCACAAAAGGCAGTCGACGACTGGATAAAACAGTATGGCGTAAGGTACTTCAATGTACTCACCAACATGACATGCTTAACCGAGGAAGTAGGTGAACTGGCCCATGTTGTAGCCAGAAAATATGGCGAACAGAGTTTCAAGCCAGGCGACAAAGACAATATGGGTGAGGAGATGGCTGATATTCTGTGGGTGCTCATTGCTTTGGCCAATGAAACAGGCATCAATCTCACCGAGGAATTGCAAAAGAATTTTGACAAGAAAACCAGACGTGACAAGACCAGACATTTGGAAAACAACAAGTTAAAACATTGATAATCAATAATTTAAAGCATTATGGACAAAAAGAAAGAAAACAGTAACAGTGTTCTAAGTCAAGTAAAAGAACTTAGAAAAGAGAGTGCTCCTACTAAAAGCAAGTATGAGCAGACACTCGAAAAATATGATACCAATCTCGATGATAACGAAATCAAAGAGACTGTAAAGCAAATCATCGTAAACAAGGTAAGCGAGAACGACAACATAGATGTAAAGAAATTCTTGCTTGGAAGTGTGGAATTAACCTCGCTTCACACCACAGATACCGAAGAGGAAATACTGGCGCTTACAGAGAAAGTAAACAAGTTTGCAGCCGATTATCCTGAATTACCTCATGTGGCCACAATCTGTGTGTATCCGGTATTTACACACCTGGTAAGTCAGAGCCTCGAGGTTGACGGAGTAGAAATAACCAACGTTTGTGGCAACTTCCCCTCTTCACAAAGCAGAATGGAAGTAAAAGTGGCAGAAACATCACTTGCCATTGCCGATGGAGCAACCGAAGTAGACATCGTAATGCCGGTTGGAAAGTTCTTAAGTGGTGACTATGAGGGAGTTAGCGACGATATAAACGAGCTCAAACAGACCTGTGGAGAAGTTCCAATGAAGGTGATTCTTGAAACAGGCGACTTAAAGAATTGTAGCAACATTAAAAAAGCTGCTATCCTGGCGATGTATTCAGGCGCCGATTACATCAAGACATCTACAGGCAAAGAGAAAATCAGTGCCACTCCTGAAGCTGTTTACGTGATGTGCACAGCCATAAAAGAATACTACGAGCAAACAGGCATTCAGGTTGGCTTAAAGCCAGCTGGTGGCATCAACACGGTTATGGATGCCGTTATTTACTACACCATCGTAAAAGAGGTGCTTGGTGAAAAGTGGTTAACCAATAAGTGGTTCCGCCTTGGCACAAGCCGCCTCACGAATATGTTGCTGAGTGAGATCGTTGGTAAAGAGGTAAAGTACTTCTAAAAACGTAAAATCATTGAAGTTTTAAAGGTTAGAAATTAATCTTTTACAAATAACTGGCAGCGGGATGATGTGTATATACAGACGTCATCCCGCTATTTTTTTTAAGTTCAAAAGCTGTAAAGATAAAATAGAAGCATAAGCTAAAAGATTCACGTGAAACATTCTTATACAATTGATAATAAAACTATTATGACAAAAAGAGCAGAAGCAGAATTGTAAAAGGTAAGTTGATGTACCAGCTCGAATGGCATTATATAAATCGTATCTAAGCACTTGATATAATAGGCATCTTAGTGTGACACCCTCTAATCAGAGTAATTAGAGTATTTCAGCACCAGTAACTGTTAGTATCAAAGGCGGATACTGTTAGTACCAAAGCAAGGTATCGTTAGTACCAAAGCAAGGTATCGTCAGTACCAAAGCAAGGTATCGAGAGTACCAAAGCAAGGTATCGTCAGTACCAGAGCAAGGTAATAAAATTGGTAGCAACTATATAGAAGCTGCACTAAGTAATCTAATTCGTTAGATTACAACTGGCGCTTGATAACAAAATCAATATAGGCAGTTAGTGCGTCTGCTATGTCAGGGTCAGTAACATGCTGTTTGATGAACTGCATCGATGAATCATGAAATTTCCACATTTGTTTTTTAGCATATTCAATACCACCCTCTTGAATAGCAAAGTTAACAAGTTCGCTAATTTCAGAGTTGCTCACATTACCCTGCTTCACTTTGCGTGCCAGCTTAAGCATTTTTTCGTTATTCGTCTTGTTCAAAGCATAAATCACAGGCAGGGTAAGTTTGCCTTCAGTCATATCATTCCCTGTAGGCTTGCCTATCTTATCGTCGTGATAATAATCAAAAATATCATCACGAATCTGGAAGATAATGCCGATATTTGAGCCAAATTCCTTGGCACATTCTACTTCGTGGGCAGGCGCATTAGACGACAGGGCACCAATACCCGCACAGGCCTCAAACAAAGCGGCTGTTTTCTGTTTAATTACCTGATAATAAACATCTTCGCTTATTTCGGTGTTTTGGATATTGCTCAACTGTAGTATTTCGCCATTCGAAAGTGTCTGACCGAGGCGTGCCAGATAAGAAACAATGTTCTGCGAACCGGTATAAGATATGTGGAGTAAAGCAGTAGAGAGTACAAAGTCGCCCACCAACACTGCCACCTTGTTATTATAAGTGGCGTTTACAGAGGCTTGACCACGGCGTTCTTTGCTCTCGTCAACTACATCATCATGGATAAGCGATGCGGTGTGCAACAACTCCAGACCCACTGCAGCATGCTGTGTAATGTCTGAGATATCACCATAATTTTTCGCCATGAGCAGTATAAGCATAGGCCGCATACGTTTGCCCGCACGCTGCTTAATGTGGTCGAGCGCGTTGCCTAACAAACCATTACGATGGCTCAACGCCGAATTAAACAGCGCAATAAAATCGTCTAACTCGGCAGCTATTGGTTGCTTTACAAGTGATAAATAATCCATAACAAAGTAATTTGATACAAAATTAATGAAATAATCGGAATAATATGGTCTTTTTTTAGTAATTTTACAAGCATATAGTTAAAAAGAAATAGTATACACATGGATAAGCTCATTTTAATAGACGCATACGCCCTGATATTCAGGTCATACTACGCTTTAATACGCAAACCCCGTATAAATTCCAAGCACCTTAACACGTCGGCCATCTTAGGTTTCATCAACACACTGAATGAAATCATTACGAAAGAGCAACCCACGCACATAGCCGTTGCTTTCGATCATGGTCTTACTTTCAGACATAAGGCTTATCCGGCATATAAAGCACAACGCGAGGAAACACCTGAGGATATCAGGCAATCGGTGCCATACATCAAGCAAATACTGGAAGCTTACAATATCACTATACTACAGCAGGATGGTTACGAAGCCGACGACATCATTGGCACCGTAGCCAATTATGCCGAACAACGGGCTCTAACAACCTACATGCTGACTCCTGACAAGGACTACGGTCAGCTGGTCAGCCCCCATGTGTACATGTACAAACCAAGGCACGGTGGGGGGTATGACAAGCTCGGCGTACAAGACATCTGCGACAAATATGGAATAAGTTCGCCCAAACAGGTAATCGATATTCTGGCACTCATGGGTGACTCGGCTGATAATTATCCAGGATGTCCGGGGGTAGGCGAAAAAACAGCCATCAAGCTGGTACAGCAGTTTGGCAGTGTGGAAAAACTGATTGACAACACAAGCGAAATTAAAGGTAAGATAAAAGAAAAGGTGGAGTCGGCAATCGACGATATAAAAATGTCGAAGTTCCTGGCTACCATTAAAACCGATGTACCCATTAACGAAAATCTCGACTTGCTCAAAATGAAGGAAGCCGACACACATCGCCTGGATGAAATCTTCACTGAATTAGAGTTCAACAATTTGAAACAGAGAATTCTAAAAAATGTGAAAAATTCATCAACGAATCAAAATATTCAACTCGATTTTTTTAGCGAAAATACGGGCAACGGGAAGGGCGACGCAGAAAATTCGCAAAATGAGCAAGATTTTTTGGGCGATTGCGAGTACAAAACAGTTGAAAGTCAAGAAGATAAATCAAAATTTTATGATTATATCTTTACAAATAAAAAAATCGGTTTAGAAATTCTTTCGACCAATCACAACATAATAGAGGCAAAAATCACTGGATTTGGATTTTCGGCAAAGTCAGGTGAAGCATTCTACTATCCAATCTCAGAAAATGAGGACGAAGCAACAAAACAGTGGGAGTTTTTGAAAACAGTGTTCGAAAACGAGAAGATCGAAATTATCGGACATGACCTGAAGTTTGTTTACGAATTACTTAAACTTAAAGGCATCGAAGTAAAAGCGAAAATGTTCGATACCATGCTGGCGCATTATCTGTTGCAACCCGACCAGCCACACACACTTGAGTATCTTTCTGATGTGTTCCTTAAAAACTTCCAACTGTTTAAAGAACCTGAGGAGAACAAAAATAAAAGCACCTCTACCCCACCCGATAAAGAAACCATTGAACAAACAGTCAACAGGGTTTGCAGCCATGCCGATGCAAATCTGCGACTGAGTAAGTTCTTTGAACCACTGCTTGTAGAAAAGCAGGCTGAGCAACTGTTCTGGAACATCGAGATGCCATTGGTACCTGTGTTGGCCGACATGGAACTTAATGGTGTAAAGCTCGACGTACATGCACTACAGGAAACTTCGAAGACATTTACAGAACAAATGGCAGCCTACGAAGCTAAAATTTATCAAGAAGCTGGCGAAGAGTTCAACATCTCGTCACCCAAGCAGGTTGGCAGCATCTTGTTCGACAAGCTTAAGATAATGGACAATCCAAAGAAAACACGCACCGGACAGTACGTTACCAGTGAAGAAGTGTTACAACAGCTCAAAACCGATCATGAAATAGTTGACAACATTCTGCACTACCGTGGATTGAAAAAATTGCTGGGCACCTACATCGACGCCTTGCCTAAACTGGTAAACAAGCAAACCGGCCACATACACACATCATTCAATCAGGCAGTTACCGTTACAGGCAGGTTGTCGTCGAGCGACCCTAATTTGCAGAATATCCCTGTACGCGACGACGAGGGAAAGGAAATTCGCAAGTGTTTTATTCCCGATGACGGATGTCTTTGGTTCTCAGCCGATTACAGTCAGATAGAGCTGCGCATTATGGCACATCTCAGTGGCGATGAGAACATGATTCATGCCTTTAAGAGCGGCAGCGACATACACAGTGCCACTGCCTCAAAAATATGGCACGAGCGACTTGAGGATGTAACGCCGGCCCAGCGCAAGCGGGCCAAGCAGGCCAACTTCGGCATCATTTACGGCATCACTGCCTACGGACTGGCACAACGCATGGAAATAAGTACCAAGGAGGCCAAGCAAATCATAACCGATTACTTCAACACCTTCCCGAAGGTATACGAATACATGGAGAAAAGCAAGGAAATGGCGCGCCAGAAAGGTTACGCCGAAACCTTGTTCCACCGCCGCCGTTACCTGCCCGACATTAACTCGCACAACGGTACCGTGCGAGGCTTTGCCGAGCGCAACGCCATCAACGCACCCATACAAGGCACCGAGGCCGACATAATAAAGATTGCCATGATACACATATGGCAGAAGTTTAAAGAAGAGCACCTCAAGTCGAAGATGATTCTGCAAGTGCACGACGAACTCAACTTTAGCGTACTGCCTGAAGAGAAAGAGCGCGTAGAGCAAATTGTAATGCACGAAATGCAAAGCGTGGTTGAGTTGAAAGTGCCACTTATCGCAGATGCCGGATGGGGTAAGAATTGGCTCGAGGCACATTAATAAGCGGTGAAAATACACCCGAAATCAATGATAATAACACATAAAATTGGCTGTATCAGCAGTTTTATGTAATTTTGCACAGCATAAAATAAACGAAAAGATTAAGATATGTCATTAAAATGTGGTATTGTAGGCCTTCCTAACGTGGGAAAATCTACATTGTTCAACTGTCTTAGCAGTGCTAAGGCACAAGCTGCCAACTTCCCCTTCTGCACCATAGAGCCTAACCTGGGCGTTATCACAGTGCCCGATGAAAGGCTCACTAAACTTGCCGAAATTGTTCACCCGGGGCGTATCGTGCCCGCCACCTGCGAAATTGTGGATATTGCTGGTTTGGTAAAGGGTGCAAGTAAAGGTGAGGGACTGGGCAACAAGTTCCTGGGCAACATTCGCGAATGCGACGCTATTATACATGTAATCCGCTGCTTCGACGACGATAACATTGTGCGTGAGGGTGGCGCTGCCGTCGACCCTGTAGAGGACAAGGGCATCATCGACACTGAGCTGCAGCTCAAAGACCTTGAAACCATTGAGAACCAACTTAGTAAGCAGCAAAAAATTGCGGCTACTGGCAACAAGGATGCCAAGATTCAGGTAACCGTTCTTGAGGCTTACAAGCAGGCGCTTGAACAAGGCAAGAATGCCCGAACCGTAACCTTCGACAGCAAGGAGGAGCAGCAGGCCGCACACGACTTGTTCCTGCTCACCACAAAACCAGTGCTCTACGTGGCCAATGTTGACGAGGCAAGTGCCAAATCGGGCAATAATTACAGCAAGCTGGTTGAGCAAATGGCTGCCGAAGAAGGCGCCGAGGCCATGGTGATTGCTGCCAAAACCGAGGAAGACATTGCCTCACTCGATAATTATGAAGACAAGAAGATGTTCCTCGATGAATTAGGACTCGAGGAAAGCGGCGTAAACCGACTCATCAAGAAGGCCTACCATTTGCTTAACCTGCAAACCTTCATTACCGCAGGAGAAATGGAAGTTAAGGCATGGACCTATCACAAAGGCTGGAAAGCTCCTCAGTGCGCCGGTGTTATTCATTCCGACTTCGAGAAGGGTTTCATCCGTGCCGAGGTTATCAAGTATGAGGACTACATTAAATACCGCTCTGAGGCAGCCGTACGCGAGGCTGGCAAACTGGGTATTGAAGGTAAGGACTACGTGGTGCAGGACGGCGATATCATGCACTTCAGGTTTAACGTATAACACAACGCCATGTTAACGCAATTGTTTGCTTTTATTTACTGGGCGCCCAACGACGTGGCTTTTCACATTGGCAGCTTCGGCGTGCGCTGGTACTCTATGTGCTGGCTCATCGGACTGTTGCTCGGCACACTGCTCATGCAACGTTTGTACAAGCAGCAGCACATTCCCGACGAAAAGTTCGACCCACTGTTTTTCTATATCTTCATTGGTGTACTGGTGGGTGCGCGCCTGGGACACTGCCTGTTCTATGAGCCCGACTACTTCTTGTCATCGGGCTACCATGTAGTTGAGATGTTTCTGCCCATTCGCTACGAAGAAGGGGCCGGCTGGCACTACACCGGTTATCAGGGTCTGGCCTCGCATGGTGGCGTGGCGGGCATGCTCATTGCCCTGTGGCTCTATTGCAGGCGCTGCAAGGTGAAAGGCTGGGTGGTGCTCGACAATATGGGTATCTGCAGTGGCATCACTGCCTGCTTTATCCGCCTGGGCAATCTCATGAACTCCGAAATCGTGGGCAAAGTAACCTCAGTGCCCTGGGCTTTCATCTTTGCACATGGCGACGCATCCATTGCCGGTCAGCCCCGTCACCCTTCGCAGCTTTACGAGGCATTGGCCTACTTCGTTATCTTCATCATCATTCTGGCCATCTATCACAAGCGTGGACCCAAGAGCGTGGGCAGCGGCTTTTACTTCGGTTTGTGCCTTACGCTCATCTTCGTGTTCCGCTTCGTTGTAGAATACACCAAAGAGTTCCAGGAAGCCTTCGAGGCAGCGCTGCCTATCGACATGGGTCAGATACTTTCGCTGCCCCTTATTGCAGTGGGTGTGTGGGCCATCATTCGTTCCTGTAAGCACAAGCCACAAGCATAAAAGCAGGGCCACAGAATCATAAAATCCACAGTAAAATGTAACATATCTGGTTGCATCCTGCTGTGGATTTTTTTTATTGTCAGTAATAACAATCTTAATCCTTACTTCCCGGTTACTATCTTTTTAATGTCACTCAGTTTGTTGAGAGCCTCCAGCGGCGTAAGGTTGTTTACATCGAGCCCCAGTATCTCATCACGTATCTGGCACAGCACGGGGTCGTCCAACTGGAAGAACGAGAGTTCGGTACCCTCACTTTGCTCCGGCACCTTTACCGTAGGCTTTCCGGCCGAACCCACTTCGGCATTGTCAGCCTCCAACTGCTTCAGAATCACGTTGGCACGCTTCACTATGCTCTTGGGCATACCCGCTATCTGAGCCACGTGAATACCAAAGGAGTGCTCCGAACCGCCAGGTACGAGCTTGCGCAGAAATATCACCTTGCCATCTACCTCCTTTACGCTCACATTATAGTTCTTGATGCGCTTAAAGTGCCTCTCCATTTCGTTCAGCTCATGATAGTGAGTGGCAAACAGCGTGCGGGCCTGGGCTCTTGGCGTCTCGTGCAGATACTCCACAATAGCCCATGCAATGCTTATGCCGTCGTAGGTAGAAGTGCCCCGGCCCAGCTCATCAAACAGCACCAGGCTCTTTGGCGTAACATTGTTAAGTATGTCGGCAGCCTCGGTCATTTCCACCATAAACGTAGATTCACCGAGTGATATGTTGTCGCTGGCGCCCACACGGGTGAATATTTTGTCAACAGTGCCTATTTTAGCGCTTTCTGCGGGCACAAAGCAACCCATCTGTGCCATCAACACTATCAATGCAGTTTGGCGCAGTAAAGCCGATTTTCCAGCCATATTGGGGCCTGTTATCATCATTATTTGCTGTTTCTCGGTGTCAAGGTACACATCGTTGGGCACATACTCCTCGCCCAGTGGCAGCTGAGTTTCAATCACGGGGTGGCGCCCCTGCTTGATGTCGAGCACGTCGCTGTCGTCGATTACCGGCCTTACGTAATGGTTCTCCTCGGCAGCCTTGGCAAAGCTCAGCAGACAGTCAAGATGTGCCACCAGGTTGGCGTTGATTTGTATTTGCGGGATAAACTCCTGCATGTCGCGCACCAGGTCGGTAAACAACTGGGTTTCAAGAATCAGTATTTTTTCGTCGGCACCCAGAATCTTGTTTTCATACTCCTTAAGTTCCTCTGTGATATAACGTTCGGCCTGGGCCAGCGTCTGCTTTCTTATCCACGTGGGTGGCACCTTGTCCTTGTAGGTGTTTCTCACCTCAAGGTAATAGCCAAATACGTTGTTATAACCCACCTTCAGACTGGCTATACCAGTGGCCTCGGTTTCACGTTGCTGTATTTTGAGCAGATATTCTTTGCTGTTGTGAGAGATAGCCCTCAGGTCATCCAGTTCCTTGTTATATCCATCGGCAATCACGTCGCCTTTATTCACCAGCTGTGGCGGGTCGGGCTGAATCTCCTTTTCAATGCGTTCGCGCAAGCTCTCGCACAAATTAAGCTGTTCGCCAATGCGTTTCAGTGCGGGATCGGTGGCATACAAGCAAGCCGTCTTGATAGGCTGAATAGCCTGCAGGGCATTCTTCAGCTGTACCACCTCACGAGGCGACACACGGCCCACAGCCACCTTCGATATGATTCGTTCCAGGTCGCCAATACGGTGCAGTTCGTCGTCAATACACTGGCGGAAGTCGGGCTGCTTGAAAAAGTAGTCCACTATGTCGAGGCGCTGATTAATGGGCTTTACATCCTTCAGTGGGAAAATCATCCATCGTTTCAGCATACGTCCGCCCATAGGCGTAACCGTACGGTCGATAACGCTGAGTAGCGATGCCCCACCCTCTTGCATAGATTGCAGCAACTCTAGCGAGCGAATGGTGAACTGGTCCAGTCGCACATATTTATCCTCTTCAATGCGGTGAAGCGATGTAATATGGTTAATGTGGGTGTGCTGAGTGAGCTCCAGATACTGCATAATGGCACCGGCGGCAATAATTCCGTTTTTGAGGTGCTCCACTCCGAAACCCTTCAGGTTCTTGGTACCAAAGTGTTTCAGCAGTTTCTGTCGGGCGCTTTGCTCGGTAAACACCCATTCGTCGAGTTCGAACACACAGTAATGGGTACCAAAGTAGCGCTGAAAGTCGCTTTTGCGCTGCTTTTCATAGAGCACTTCCTTGGGGGCAAAACTTCCAAGCAGCTTCTCCACATAATCGTACGACCCCTCACCGGTTAAGAACTCACCCGTTGAGATATCTAAAAAGCTCACTCCACATGCTGTTTTGCCAAAGTGCACGGCAGCCAGGAAGTTGTTTTCTTTATAATTCAGCACATTGTCACCCATGGCAACACCCGGCGTAACCAACTCGGTTATGCCGCGCTTCACCATCTTGTCCATATCCGAGAGACCGCGCTTACCCTTCATCTCCTGTCGCTTCTTCTTCGGGTCTTCAAGCTGGTCGCAAATAGCCACACGCTTACCCGCCCTTATCAGCTTAGGCAGATAAGTGTCGAGCGCATGGTGCGGAAAGCCGGCCATTGCCGTGCTGTTTTGCGTGTTGCCGCCATTATTGCGTCGGGTAAGTGTAATGCCGAGTATGCGTGAAGCTTCTATGGCGTCGTCGCAATAAGTTTCGTAGAAGTCACCGCAGCGGAAAAGCATCAGTGCGTCAGGGTGTTTGGCCTTGAGCATAAAAAACTGGCGCATCATGGGTGTTAGCCCTTCTGTGTTATTCTTAGCCATAATCGTGTAATATTCGTGCAAATTTACCAAAAAAAAGCTACACTGCCAAATGCCCGGGTAAATTGCAAATACAAAAAACCGGCAGCGAAAGGCACCGCAATTGTTGCAGCTGCTCTTTCTCTGCCGGTATAAGCAGGCGGCAGAATTATCTGCCGCTCCTAATTAGTATGTTATTATCTGTTGAGCACCTTCTTGCCGTTCACGATAACCACACCCTTGTAAGAGCTGTTAACGCGCTGTCCGGCCAGGTTGTAAACAGGCTGAGCCTTTGTAGCGACCTTGTTTTCAATGCTGTTGATGCCGGTTGGTACCTCGGCAATACGGGTAAGGCGGAAGCGAGAGAAACTCTGCCACTGATACTGTACCTTTGCAATTGCGGTTACACCAATAGTAACGTCGCTACTGCCATCGGTAGTGAATACCAGGTAGCCATCGTTCCAGCCGCGACCGAATACGCCTGCATTAGCATCAGCACCAACGTGAGCCAGGTCGACAGTTACATCGTTAGCATACAGCTGATAGGTTGTAAGGTCGGCACTGCCGCGTGCACTTACAGCCAGCAGATACTTGCCGGAAGGCAGGTTCTTAACCACCTGCTCGTACTTGGTAGTCCAGTCTTTTCCACCCCAATTGCCGCCATCGAAGTAGTTGTATTCCGATGAACCGTTAGAGTCGATAAGCGGTTCAGCATTTTTCACATCAATTTTTCCGTTGCCATCGCCCTGAGCCAGCGTCCAGCCTTCTTCAGCCTCGGCATTCGGGTTGATGATGCTTGTAGTGTAGCTTGTAGCACCAGTTACGCCTTCAGCTACAGAGTTGCTCTCTACGTAAGCGCGCAGAGGCTGTGTAAGGGCAGTTACCTTAGCGTCGGCATCATCAGCCGATGTTGGGTCAGAGCTAACCAGTGCTGCCAAAGCAGTAAACTTATCAGTGCTGCCATAAGGCAGTTCAGTGGTAGCCAGGGTCTTGGCATCAGCATAAGCAGTATAGTGTGACAGAGCGCTTACGAAGGCATTGGTAGCCGTAGTGATAGCTTCCTTTGCAGCATCGTAACCATCAGCTGTCTCGGTTACAGTTGCGTTTACTGCATCTTGCAGAGCAGTGCGCTCGCTACCGGTAATGGCAGCATATGTGGCGGCTTCAAGATCGGCAGTGGCCTCTTTCTTGGCAGCCTCGTAATCGGTCTTGTGTGCAGCAGACTGTGCAATCTCGCGTACATCGCCTTCACCATAATAGGTAAGTGAGATGTTGTCGATACCCATCCAGTTGGCAGAAGCAGCGGTTTGCTCCAGGCCTACTTCTGCAGTGTTGTCGGTTACCACGGTCCACACTTCGTAGGCTGTGGGCTCGCCGGCAGTAAGAGCCACCTGGTCGCTGTTGGCATAAACATGCTGGTTAGCAGCGTCAAGTGTATTTACAAAGGCGCATATCTTGAGTTTGTAAGTACCGTTAGGAATATTCTTTACCTGCTGATACATCTTGCCAGTGAATGCTGTTGGGTTCCAGTTCTCATAGAAGTTGCCGGTAAATGCGCCGGTCTGGTTGTGAGCCGTGCCGCGGTTCTGTGCATTGGTTGTAGAACTCCAGCTGTCAACGTTGCTGTCGAAAGTACCGTTCTTCACAAAGTCGGTAACTACCGGGTTTTCGGGCGTAGCGCCTTCCACCTCTTTAGTATTTGCATCCAGTTCGGCGTTACCCGAGGTATAAGTGAGCTTCAGGTTGTCGAAGAAGAAGTGAGGCGATGAGCCACTACCCTTGTTGGCAGAAGTCATACCCAGCGAGAACTTGCCTGCTGTAGCCTCGTTAAGGGCAAAGGTATAGGTAACTGTCTGCCAGCTGCCCACGGTATAAGCACTTGCAGGTGCCAGATACTCTACGCTGTCATCAGAAATGAAACCTATCAAACTCTTGGTAGGTGCCACTGTACCAGCCTGGTTGTACACATCAACTGTAAGTGTGTAGGTACCGGCAGCCAGTGTTTGTTTGGCTTCCTGTGTGTACTGAGCTGATGCGCCCCACACAGCTACTATACCCAGCGCATTGCCAGTATGAGTTTCGTCGGCTGCAGGCACTGTGTTGCCCACACTGCCCAGGTTGGCCGAGCTGCCATAGGTATACAATCCGCCGGCTTTGCCATCGAGAGTGTCTAAACGTACCCATGAGTCTACGTTCTGCAAACTTGCTCCGTCGGCATTGTTAGCATCAATGTCCTTAGCATAAGTCACAACGATGTTGGAAACGGGTGTACCCGTATCGAAGTTGGCATTATCGATGTAAGTGCTGGTTACATCGGTCTGAGCCACCGCTGTTTGTGCACTTCCTACTAAGAGGGCGAGTGCAACTGTTGAAAGTAGAAGTTGTTTCATAAGCTTAAAAATCAATGATTTTAGGTATTTGCTTTGTATTTAATTTTATAATAATTATCAGGTGCTACAAAGATATGATTTTTATTTGTAATCTTAGTATATAAATTACATTATTTAACACATTTTTTACAAACTATTCGTCATCATGCTGTTGTTTGTTCAGCAAACTGCCCAATCCATGCAGCAGTGCACTGGCAAGCGGGTTCTCATCTTCCTGCTGCTTCACCTCTACCCTGTGTTTAGCTGCATGCGCCGCCATCTGTAAGTCGCGCGGCACGGCAAAGTAGGCCGAACGGCCGTTGCGGCGGGTCCGCCTGAAGCCAGCATGCTGTAAGGCATAGCCCACATCCTGGTTGGCATTGCCCTCTGAACTCCAGTAAGGATACTCTACCTGTATTCTGCCCACGATGTCATCAACAAACAGCGGTTTAATCTTCTCGCCCGGTTGTTCGTGGCGGAACATAAGTTTTACCATCTGCTCCAGCGAGTCGGTTTTCTGGAAGGGTCCGTTTTGCACCCTTATAGTTTCCATTTGCGTGGCATCATACCACCACTCCTCACCATCGTCGAGCTCTTCGCAAAGCTGGGCGTACAGCTGTGCAGTGTCCACACCGGCTGCCTCAAGGTCAACCTTGTCGGCATGCACACACACCATACGCCGGCCCACAGCCGGATCAACAATTGGGTGCAGGTTATCGGTAGCTGCTACTAAAGCCGCATATCTACTGCTTCGATTAATCATTTTGCCATAAGGTTCACGCAAAGGCGCCACATCGCGGTGCAGCAAGAAGTCGAACAAAGGCTGCAAAGAAGGTCGTTGCTCATCTATTCTATTAATCGATAGTAGTACATTTTGCCTCAAAGCCAGCAAAAAATCTGTATAATCTTGAAAACCAACGCATTCACCCATATATGGCAATAATGCATTGGGAAGCATGTGTCGACAAAAAAGTAACAAATTATCCACCTTATCGCCAACCAGCACAAGCATCATGTCGGCCCCTTCGTGGGGGTCAAAACCACGCCAGCGGGCTACCATAGCCAGCAGCCAGCGATGCAGCAGTGCATCCCAGTCCTGCTGCGAAGTGTGCACCATGGCGGCAAGCATAGCCACGCGGTCGCGCCCGTCCCATTCGGGCAACTGCGCAAGATAATCATCCACAGGGTTATAATGTGGTATTGTGCGCGAGCCTATGTAGAGGTCAAGGTTGCGGTCCCACGCCTCAAGCCCCATCTGGCTGGCCTGCAGCGTCATCTGCTTGCGCACTTCATCGGTAAGCAGGTGCCACTCGTCGTCCTCAGCATCATTCACCTGATATTCGGCCTGACCCGAAATAACGTTACGCCGGAAGCTGTAGTGCGACAGCAGAAAGTACTCGGTGCGATAAGAGCACAAGGCCTGGTGCGACAGGTACTTATCGGGCAGAATCTGTTCCACGTCGGTTTCATAGAACGAGTAGAAAATCTGTCTTACCAGTTCGGCATCCAGGTCGATGTCACCACGCATGGCTGTGAGTTGCACTGCCTGCTCAAGTGGCACCTGCTGCTGATGGCACAGAAAGGCCAGGCGGTTTACCAGCGCTTCGTCATGGTTATTTTTCTGGCGCCTCACTGCCTCGCGGGCCGCAGTAAGACAATGATAGAAAACTTTTCGTGTATCCATTAACCTTGTAACTCAATCGTTATTTATTGTGCAAATGTAGCAAAAATATTTTATATCAGCATTCAGCACCGTGGCTAATTTGGCTGCTTTTACCTGCTTACGGGCATGGATGCCAGCTCCAGGGGCACAAAAGTGAGCAATAGTTTTTGTAGTGTGAGAAAAATAAATTAAATTTGCACATTATTGAAAAAGAAAATAACAACAATAACATATCAATGGACTACAATTTTCGAGAGATTGAGCAAAAGTGGCAACAGCAATGGGTAGAGCAACGCACCTACCATGTTACCGAAGATAAGAGCAAAAAAAAGTATTACGTGCTGAACATGTTCCCCTACCCTTCTGGCGCGGGTTTGCATGTGGGCCATCCGCTGGGCTACATTGCCAGCGACATTTATGCCCGCTACAAGCGCCTGCAAGGCTTCAACGTGCTGAACCCTATGGGTTACGACGCCTACGGACTGCCAGCCGAGCAATATGCCATACAAACCGGTCAGCACCCTGCCATCACCACTGAGCAAAACATAGCCCACTACCGCCAGCAACTCGACAAGATTGGCTTCAGCTTTGACTGGGACCGCGAAGTGCGCACCTGCGACCCCGGCTACTACCACTGGACGCAATGGGCATTCGAAAAGATGTTCAAATCGTTTTACTGCAACAAGTGCCAGAGTGCAATGCCTATTGAAAAGCTGGTAGAGCACTTCGAAAAAGAAGGCACCAAGAATCTGGATGTGGCACAGTCGGAAGAACTGGAGTTCACTGCCGACGAATGGAACTCGTGGGATGAGCACAAGCAACAGCAGGTGCTTATGAACTACCGCATAGCTTACCTGGGGGAAACCATGGTGAACTGGTGCCCCGGACTTGGCACCGTGCTTGCCAACGACGAGGTGGTTGAAGGCGTGAGCGTGCGAGGCGGCTACCCCGTGGTACAGAAAAAGATGCAGCAGTGGTGCCTCAGAGTGAGCGCCTACGCACAGCGACTGCTCGACGGACTGGATACCATTGACTGGAGCGACTCTATCAAGGAAACCCAGCGCAACTGGATTGGTCGCTCAGAGGGTACCGAGGTGGTGTTCAAGAGTCTCACCCCTACTCCATCAGGTGCCACACGCGAAGGCGAGTTCACCATTTTCACCACACGCGCCGACACTATGTTTGGTGTAACCTTCATGGTGCTTGCTCCCGAAAGTGAACTCGTGCCTTCACTTACAAGCAATGAACAGAAGGCTGAGGTTGACAAATACCTTGACTATGTTAAGAAACGCACCGAGCTCGACCGCATGAGCGACCGCCACGTAACGGGTGTGTTCAGTGGCAGCTACGCCGTAAACCCCTTCACAGGCGACAACATACCTATCTGGATTAGTGAGTACGTGCTTGCCGGATACGGCACAGGCGCCATCATGGCAGTGCCGGCACACGACAGCCGCGACTATGCTTTTGCCAAGCACTTCAACCTGCCCATCATTCCGCTTATCGAAGGCGCCGATGTGAGCGAGCAGAGCTTTGATGCCAAAGAAGGCATTGTATCTAACTCACCCGCCCCCGGCAAAAAGTCGATCGACGGCTTCTCACTGAACGGTCTCACCGTAAAAGAGGCCATTGCTGCTACAAAGAAGTTTGTTACCGAGAAAGGCATTGGCCGCGTAAAGGTAAACTACCGTCTGCGTGACGCCATCTTCTCGCGCCAACGCTACTGGGGTGAGCCTTTCCCTGTTTACTATAAAGACGGCATGCCCTACATGTTGCCCGAGAGCGCCCTACCCTTGCAGCTGCCCGAGATTGACCAGTACAAGCCTACTGAAACAGGCGAGCCGCCTTTGGGAAGAGCCAAGAAATGGGCGTGGGACGAAAAGCAGCAGTGCGTGGTCGACAAGAGTCTGATTGACAACAAGACGGTGTTCCCGCTCGAACTGTGCACCATGCCTGGTTTTGCTGGCTCAAGCGCCTACTACCTTCGCTATATGGATCCCCACGACGACAAGGCTTTGGTTTCGAAAGAAGCTGATGAGTACTGGCAGAACGTAGACTTGTACGTGGGCGGCACCGAGCACGCCACCGGCCACCTGATTTACAGTCGCTTCTGGAACAAGTTCCTGCACGACTATAACGTGAGCTGCAAGGAAGAACCCTTCCAGAAACTGGTGAACCAGGGTATGATTCAGGGCCGCAGCAACTTTGTTTACCGCATCAACAACGACGACCACAGTCAGAACCCCGTGTTTGTAAGCAAGGGTTTGAAGGATAAATACAACACCACCCCCATTCACGTGGACGTGAACATTGTAACCAACGATGTGCTCGACACCGAGAAGTTCAAGGCATGGCGCCCCGAATATGCCAACGCTGAGTTTATTCTTGAGGACGGAAAATACATTTGCGGATGGGCCATCGAGAAGATGTCGAAGAGCATGTTCAACGTGGTGAACCCCGATATGATTGTCGATAAGTACGGTGCCGACACCCTGCGACTCTATGAGATGTTCCTCGGACCGGTTGAGCAAAGCAAACCCTGGGATACAAACGGTATTGACGGCTGTCACCGCTTCCTTAAGAAATTCTGGAACCTTTACTGGCAAAAGAATGGCGATGAGCTGGCAGTGAACGACGACAAGCCTACGGCCGACAACCTTAAAACCGTGCACAAGCTCATTAAGAAGGTTACGCAGGACATTGAGAAGTTCTCGTACAACACCGCTATATCGGCCTTCATGATTGCAGTGAATGAACTGGGTCAGCAGCATTGCCACAACCGCGAGCTGCTCAGCGACATGGTAGTGCTCATTGCACCCTTTGCCCCGCACATTGCCGAGGAACTGTGGCACCAGCTGGGCAACACTACCAGCGTGTGCGACGCCACCTGGCCCAAGTACGACGAGAAGTATCTTACCGAAAACGAGGTACAGCTCACCGTGAGCTTCAACGGCAAGGCACGCTTCCAGATGAAGTTTGCCGCCGATGCCGATAACGACAGCATTCAGAAGACGGTACTCGCCGATGAGCGTTCGCAAAAATACATTGGCGGAAAAGATATTCTGAAGGTTATCATCGTACCCAGGAAAATCATTAACATTGTAGTGAAGAAATAATGTTGGACATTAATCATAAACTTCTGCTCAGTGAAGCCAGGGATTATCTCATGATAACCCTTGGCCTCTTGCTTTTCTCGTTTGGCTGGACCACCTTCCTTATGCCCTACCAGATTGTAACGGGCGGCGTTACGGGTATTGCGGCCATCGTGTTTTATGCCACAGGCATCAAGATAGAAATAACCTACTTTCTTATAAATGCCGCGTTGCTTGTAGTGGCACTCAGGATACTTGGCATAAAGTTTATGATGAAAACCATCTACGCCACTTTCATGCTCTCTTTTCTGCTATGGATGTGGCAGGCCATACTTGTGGGCCCCGATGGCAAACCCGTGCAGATACTCGGTCCCGACCAGGCATTCATGTCGCTGCTCATAGGCTGTACGTTCACGGGTACATCGCTTGCCATCGTGTTTCTGCACAACGGCTCCACAGGCGGCACCGACATCATTGCGGCTGTGGTTAACAAGTACCACAACATATCGCTGGGCCGCGTGCTCATTGCCCTCGACCTGTGCATCATTGGCAGCTGTTTGTTTATTCCACAGTTTGGCGATGTTATCAGCCGTATCCATAAGGTGGTATTCGGCTTGTGCACAATGGTGGTAGAGAACTTTATGCTCGACTATGTAATGAACGCCAGGCGTGAGAGTGTGCAGTTTATGATTTTCTCTAAGAAATATCAGGAAATAGCCAATGCCATCGGCACCCACCTGGAGCATGGTGTAACCATACTCGACGGGCACGGATGGTATACCGGCCAGGATATGAAGGTGCTGTGCATTATGGCTAAAAAGAACGAAAGCCAAACCATCTTCAGGCTCATCAAGATTATCGACCCTAACGCCTTCGTATCACAGTCGGCTGTTATCGGCGTGTACGGTGAGGGCTTCGATAAAATAAAGGTTTCACCAAAATTCAAGAAAAGCAAAATAAAGATTAAGTCGGTGTTCACCGATAAAACACATACGGATAACAAACAATGAAAATAGTTTTTGCCACTAACAACGCCCATAAACTTAGTGAAGTACAGCAAATACTGGGCGATAAAATACAAATTCTGTCACTGAACGACATTGGTTGCCACGTGGACATTCCTGAAACGGGCTCTTCGTTGCAGGAGAATGCTCACCTCAAGGCAAGCTATGTGTTCGAGAACTACGGATACGACTGCTTTGCCGACGACACCGGACTGGAGGTAGAGGCTCTGCACGGTGCACCGGGTGTGCACTCGGCACGCTATGCCGAAGGCACCGACCACGACAGCGAGGCCAATATGCGCAAACTGCTTAAGGAGCTCGACGGCGTGCAGAACCGTAAAGCCCGCTTCCGTACCGTTATAGCCTTGATTCAGCACGAAGGCGACAGCAAAATATGCTCGCGCGAATATGAGTTCGAAGGCATAGTTAACGGCCGTATCGACACACAGAAACATGGTACCGAGGGTTTTGGATACGACCCGCTGTTTATTCCCGACGGCTACGATGAAAGTTTTGCACAACTGGGCGAAGATGTGAAAAACCAGATATCGCACCGGGCCAGGGCTGTAAAGGAATTATGCGAGTTTCTCACCCGCGAAGAATAAACCTCTGAAAAATTAGCTAAATCGTTTCGTCTATGACTGCAAAAAACTTGCTCCTTAACGTTGTTTTTGCTGCCGCACTGCCTTTAACGGCCATGGCGCAACAGCCAGGCACATGGAAGGCCTACATGGCTTATCACGATGTTGAGCAGATAGAAAATGCCGGTAACCTGATGTATGTACTGGCTTCAAATAATCTTTACGCCTATAACAGCAACGATAAGAGCGTACAGACATTCGACAAGGCTAACCTGTTGTCTGACTGTGACATAAGCTTCATTAAGTACAACAAAAGCACTAAAAACCTGCTCGTTGTTTACAGCGACTACAACATGGATTTGCTGTCGGCCAACGGCAATGTGGTGAACATGCCCGACTACTACCAGGCCAGCATGACCGACGACAAAACCATTCACCACGTAATGGTGAACGGTATTTACGCTTACCTGAGCACAGGTTTCGGAGTGGTTAAGGTAAATATGAGGGACGGGCAGATAAGTGACACCTATAAGCTGGGATTCCCCGTAAACTACAGCTATATTGACAACAACAGCATTTTTGCGGCAAGTGCCAGCCAGGGTCTTTACGAGGCCTCGCTTTCAAGCAATCTGCTTGATGCTTCCAACTGGAAGCGCGTGGGCAGCTACAAGGCTCCGCAAACCATTAATACCGACTCGCTGAACCAGGTGGTAAATCAGCTGGGCATTAATCCGGGCGGACCCAAATACAACTATTTTGGCGTGATGAAATTCCGCCAGGGTAAACTTTACACAACGGGTGCCGGATACAATGTTACATCGGATATGAACCGCCCTGGCACCGTCCAGATTCTTAATGCTGATGATACGTGGCAGGTTCTGCCCGATACACTCGAAAAAACCGAGGGAGTGGCATTCGAGGATAATCTCTGTATTGAAGTAGATCCAGCCGATGGTACCCATGTTTTTACTGGTGGCAAAAACGGACTCTGGGAGTTCCGCAACGGCAATTTCGTGAAACTATGGAACTATTCCAACAGTCCGATTGAGAACTACGCCGGAAAAAAAGATAAAAAGAGAAACGTAATAACCAGTCTGGCTTACGATGGCAGTAATAACCTGTGGGTAATCAACAGTATGGCACCCACACAGAGCATCCTGGAATATACAGCCACAGGCACCTGGAACGAGTACAAACAAAGTGCGTTGATGAAGAATTACGGTCATGGTTTGCCACTCATGCAGGGTTTGTTTCTCGACAGTCGCAACCTGTTATGGTTTGTAAACAACAACTACACCTATCCAGCTTACATGGCTTATCAGCCTTCTACCAACGCACTGAACGTGTACAACACCTTCGTGAACGAAGACGGCACCAATGTTAATCCTACTTCGGTAGAATGCATTGCCGAAGCACAAGAGGGCATCTGGATAGGTACCAACATGGGTCCGCTGTTGCTCGAACCCGATAATATAACGAATTACCAGTACATCACTCAGATAAAAATACCCCGCAACGATGGCACCGATTATGCCGATTATCTGCTTTCGGGCACTGATGTGGCATGTATTGCCGTTGATGCGCAAAACCGTAAATGGATAGGAACCAACGGTGAAGGCGTTTACCTTATAAGCAGCGACAACATGACGCAGGTGCAGCACTTCACGGCTGAAAACAGCAAACTGCTGAGCGACTACATTGAAAGCATAGCCATTAACTCCAATACGGGTGAGGTTTACATTGGCACCGACAAGGGACTGTGCTCTTACATGAGCGATGTAAACTATATTCACGACACCATGACGAAAGATAATGTGTGGGCATATCCCAATCCAGTAAAGGCCGACTACACTGGCTACATCACCATTGTGGGACTGAGTGTGGGTGCCGACGTGAAAATCGTGTCAACCAGCGGCCGACTGGTTGCCGAGGGCAAATCGGCTAATGGCGGCACCTTTAAATGGAATGGCCGTGATACCGACAACCACAGGGTAGGGAGCGGCATCTACATGGTTATGACTGCCGACAACGAAGGCAACAAGGGCGCTGTTTGCAAGATAGCTGTGATTAATTAATATACCGTATATAAATTTTTCAAACGTTTACCAGGCGTTGGTAACATAATTACCAAAGCCTGGTAACGTAATTACCAAAGTCTGGTAACGTAATTACCAAAGTCTGGTAACGTGGTTACCAAAGGCTGGTAACATTTCACGTTCATTTTATTATTTTCTGCCTTTTTGTGCCGTTAAATACAATGTTATGGCCGAACAGACAAATGGCAGCGACATGTCAAAATACGTGATGTCGTAGGTTGAAGTGAACAAACCGTAATTGCCTGAGCTTATCATGTTGTAAGCAAAAGTTATCAACACCAGTGTAAACAGTGCCAAACCGCTGTTTATCAGATAGTAATAAGCATTTCCACGCCACGACAGCGCAAAACTTACACACAGTAATCCACACACTATCAACACCGGTAAACTGCCCTGGCGCGTTTGCAACACAAAGGGATTATATTGGAAGAACAGCAGCATCTGGCCGTCCCATAACAGCAAGGGCACAAATGTAAGTGCAAACACCACTAAAACAAGCACGGGAAACAGTATCTTTTTACCCAAAGACAGTCTAAAATAACAGGGTAGCAACAGTATAAACAGGGGTATGCCTGCACTGAAACGCGTGCTGAGCAACAACCCGCATAAAATGGACAGGCTGAGCAGATGCTTCCCAAATTCACCGGCACTTTTCCATACAAACAATACGAGTGAAAGACAAATCAGAAAATTGGCCATTAAGTCGCTTCTAACGGCTGCCTCATAAATAAAGGCTGGTGAGGCAAATAACAACAGCAACAGTGTACTTGCCCTACGGGTACCATAAAAGCGCCTGAATGCCACAAAAACAAGCCATACGGCAAAAAACAGCGACAAGCCCACATTGCGCAATGCATAAAACGGCAGGTGAAACAGTTGCCATACCGGGAAAGGTGAGCCGTAGCCTCCCAAATGGGTGCGGGCAGAGTAGGGGAAGCGTCCCTGCAACAAATAAGAAAGGTTGTTGTGGATAGCCGACCAGCGGTCTACTTGCAGATGCCAGGGATTAATAGTATACTGTATGGCAATAAGCGCCACCGTGGCAAGCACCGATAGAGCCATAAGATAAGAGGTACGGATTTGAGGCAGATGGTTTTGCTTTTTGCAGTACACCAGCGCCATTATCAAAATACCGTAGACAAGGGCTGAACCAACAGCTAAAGTAACATTTATTCTGGCTCCGTACTTTAATATAAACAGGGTATTAATGAGGTAGTAAAGCAGTACAGGTATGAAATTCATCATTGGGCTAATGGTGTAAAAACAATGGCTTTATAATCTTTGTATCCACCTGGTACATCAGCACTGTGAGTGCCACGGTAAGTACCACAAAGAGCAGCAAACTGCCTGGGTCGCTATTCATATGCTGAACCAGTGGCAGGTGCACCAGATAAAGCTCCAGTGAGGCTATGCCGCTCCAGTAAATAAGCCGGTTGGTAGTTAAACGGTTCCATATAAGCGGCATCACTAATAAAGTGAACGACAAAGGCAGTTTGATGAATAGCAGAATGTAGTGATAGGGCAGGGTGCCCTTGTAGGCATGCACACAGGGTATCTGCTTGAACAACATCAGAGAGATGCCAAGTATAAAGCCGACCAGAGCTATCTTAAAAAAATAACTTTCAGGCTTGCCGCGCAGAGTGGATATGTGATGTGACGTCCATACACCGGCTACAAACGAGAAGCTTTGTTCGGCTTCCAGTTGCTCGAAGAAGTTCAGACTCATCAGTGCGAACACAATGAAAGCAAGATAAAAATGCCGGTTCAGCCACTTTCTTATAATCCAGTAAGCCAGATAGCATTTTACCAGATAGGCCACAAACCAGAAAGAACATTTAATAAAGGTGATATCCATGAGCCACGATTTCCACGTGGCATCGCCTTTTATAAGGCACAGTACGGTGAAAAACAGCCAGTAAGGCACTATCACCCTGGCAAACTTTTTACGCCAGTAATGTTGTAGACCGTGTTTCTTCCATGACTCATTGATGCCAAAGCCCGACAGAAACAAGAAGGCAGCCACTGCCACGCTGCCCGTTACGTTGAACACATCGCTGACATTATAATGTATAATAACGTGGAAGAAAGCTATTGCCAGTGCGCTGATGCCCCGCACACAGTTGGTGTAGCTCATGTCGAGCCACTGCGTTGAGGGGTTAAGGGGCTTGCTGCACAACAGGTTGTTCTTCCACATTATTCGTTTAATTACAATAATAAGTAAATTTTTTAAAAGTTATCCACACTTTATCAACTCAGTTTCAGCATCAGGTTGATGGGTTTCACGGCCTCACGGGCTATGTCGGCAGGTATTTCAATCGAAGGCCACTCATACTTCAGTGTGTTGTATATTTTGGCAAGAGTGTTCATCTTCATGAATTCGCACTCGTTGCACGAGCAGCCCAGTGAACCCTCGCTCACCTCTGGCGGCACCGGGTAGAAGTTCACGCCAGGACATGTGCGCTGCATTTCGTGCAAGATGCCAGCCTCGGTAGCCACGATATATTCTTTATCGGGATGCTGCTGGGCATACTTAAGCATGGTGGCCGTGCTGCCTTTCACATCGGCAATGGCAAGCACGGGTGCCTTGCACTCCAGGTGTGCCATCACCACAGCCCCCGGATGCTGTTTTTTAAGGTCAAGAATACCCTGTACGGAGAACTTCTCGTGTACATGACAGCCACCGTTCCAAAGCAGCATTTTACGGCCTGTAACGCTGTTTATATAGTTGCCAAGGTTATAATCAGGACCAAATATTAATTTTTCGTCCTTCGGGAAGCTGCCTACTACCTTCTCGGCATTGCCCGAAGTTACCACACAATCGGTTAAAGCCTTAACGGCAGCCGTGGTGTTTACGTAGCTAATCACCTTGTAGCCGGGATGTTCTTCCTTGAATTTCTTCAGGTCGTCGGCCTTACAGCTGTCGGCCAGAGAGCAGCCTGCATTCAGGTCGGGCGTAAGCACCAGCTTGTCGGGACTCAGCAGTTTGCAGGTTTCAGCCATGAAGTGCACACCACACATCACCATGATTTTGGCTTTGGTAGTGGCAGCCTTACGGGCCAGAGCCAGCGAATCGCCTACAAAGTCGGCTATATCTTGAATGTCGCCCACCGTATAGTAGTGTGCCAGAATAATGGCATCTTTCTGTTCACACAATTCTCTGATGGCCTTCTTTAAGTCTATGTTGCTGTCAACGGGCTCATCAATAAACCCTTTTTCCACCCATTCTTGTTTTACCATATTGTTTTATTATATTTTATGTATTTAATTTTTAAATAAAAAGAAGATAAAGATGATAGGCTGTGGAAAAGTGGATAAAAAAAAGGCTGTTTGTTTGGCCGTAAAGTTATAAACCTCTTTTACCATGTTATTTACCACATCTGTTTACTATTATCTTTTGTAAATCAATGAAATGTGTAGTTATCCACAAATTCAAGATTTGGTGCAAAGGTAATAAGTTTATATCTTTTAATTGCTTTTTTGTGTTGAAAAATTAAAGATAAGGCAATGAAAAGGCTGTTAATATCCACCGGTGAGAAGTTTAAGCGGCTCATCGGTGGATATCTGTGAAGTTTATAAAAAGTAATGAAAGGGTTATCAACAGGGTTATTTAGAAGTTTTCAACACGTTTTCCACATGTTCAATTACCATTTCGGGTGAAATGTTTTTCAGGCAGGCATAGTCGCCCCGCATGCAGGGCTTGTTGCCAAAGATGCTGCACGGACGGCAGTTAAGGTTAATTTGTACGGCATTCTGCATTTTCTGGTTCCATCCCATAAAACCGGCATAGGGGTGAGTGGCGCCCCAGATGCTCACCACGGGTGTGGCTGTGAGCGAAGCCAGATGCATGTTGGCACTGTCCATGCTTATCATCACGTCGAGGTGACTCATCAGGATAAGCTCCTGGTTAAGTCCCTTAAGCAGTGAGGGCACATTAACACAAACAGGGAAGTCCTGGCACAGTTTGTTAATCTGCTGTTTTTCTGTGTTGCCTGAACCAAACAGAAAGATGCGGCACGACGGGTGCTTGCTGATGAGAGTCTGTATTACCTTGTGCATCATGGACAAGGGGTACACTTTGCCCTGGTGGGCAGCAAAGGGCGCAATGCCAATCCATTGCTGGAAGGGGCGCTTGCTGTTCAGTTCTGCAGGCAGCAGGCGCAGGTTGCCTCCGGTTGGTGGAAAAATGCTCTTGAAATCAAGATTGATAGGGTAGCCCAGGCGTGCAAACACATCGGCATAGTTTTGGAATGATGTGGGCTGCTGCACCAGTTGCTTGTTGTTGGTGTCAACAAGACGGCGTTTTCCGGCCCGGTGCTTGTTAATATGTGCCACTTTGAAGCCAGCCATATTAAAGCGCATGCGCAGATACTGTGAGCGTAGCACGTCGTGCAGGTCGGCAATGGCAGTAAACTGTTTGGCAATGAGCCGGCGGTAGAGGCAGTTGAGTCCCTTAACGCCCTTGTACTCCTTCTTTACATCGGCTGCCATGAAATTAATATTGTTGGCCAGGTTTTCAAATAAAGGTTTGGCAAAGGGCTGGCTCAGCACGGTGATGCGCAGATTGGGATACTGCCTGGACAGTGAGCATACCACTGGAACCACCATGGCTACATCGCCCATGGATGAAAAACGAATAACAAGAAGGTGTTGGGTAGGCATTGCCTTAATTATTTTTTATAAAGTACAGGGTTGGTGTCTTTATCGTTATACATTTTCATTTGCCGGTACACTTTCATGTACTTTCGTCCTTGTTGGATGTCATCAAGCAGCTGGTTGATGGCCAGGCTCAGATCACGTTGCTGTTCGAGCAGTACGTTCAGTTTGGCGCTGCACCTTTGCTTATGTTCCTCGGAGGCATCGCTGCGTGTAGCTTCCTGGCGCATGTGATAAATTTTGAGAGCCAGGATAGAGAGTCTGTCGATGGCCCATGCAGGACTTTCTGTATTGATGGTGGCATTGCCGAGTGGCTTGACATCTTTATATAAGTAAAGAAAATAATCGTCGATTTTCTCAACCAGGTCAGTTCTGTCCTGGTTGCTTTTGTCGATTCTGTGTTTTATCTTCATACCTTCGGCCGCATCAATTTCAGGGTCACGTATAATATCCTCCAGGTGCCACTGAACAGTGTCTATCCAGTTTTTCAGATAAAGCAAATTTTCTATGGTACCCTCTTTGTACGGATTGTGCAGTGGAGTATCAACGTTATCGGTTAAGTGGTAAGCCTCAATGGCCTTGTTAAATATATTATTGCAGACTTCTGTAAATAACATTATACTAATAGGTTTTGTTATTTGCAAAATTAATTTATTTATTTTGAATACACAACAAAAATGAAAAAAAGCTTGATTTTTTGCACAAAACATAGGGTTATGTGCAACTAAAGTTACATTTTTGATAAAATAATTTGCTAATATGGTAAAAAATTTGTTCCTTTGCAACCGCTTTTAATTAAGAATAAAACATTTATCAACATTTTAAAGTATTGAAATTATGTCAGAATCAGAAATTGAATCAAAAGTAAAAGACATCATTGTAGACAAACTTGGCGTAGATGCTTCTGAAGTAAAGCCTGAAGCAAGTTTCACAAACGACCTTGGTGCTGATTCTCTTGATACAGTAGAACTGATCATGGAATTCGAAAAGGAATTTGGTATCTCTATACCTGATGACAAAGCCGAAACAATCCAGACTGTTGGTGACGCCATCAAGTACATTGAGAATAACGCTAAATAAATGGAATTAAAAAGAGTTGTAGTAACCGGGCTTGGTGCTGTTACTCCTGTTGGTAACACTCCTGAGGAAACATGGAGCAACCTGCTGGCAGGAAAGAGTGGTGCTGCGCCCATTACTCAGTTTGACTGTTCTAAGTTTAAAACTCACTTTGCCTGCGAGGTAAAAGGTTTAAACGTATTGGATTACCTCGATCGCAAAGAGTCAAGAAAGATTGACCGTTACACTCAGCTGGCTATGATTAGTGCCATTCAGGGTGTAAAAGACAGCGGCATTGACCTGGAAACTGAGGATAAGAACCGTATCGGTGTTATCTACGGAGTAGGTATCGGCGGTATCCGCACATTCGAGGAAGAAGTGGTTTATTATGGCCAGCACATTGAAGATGGTCCTAAGTTCAGCCCTTACTTCATTCCGAAGATGATTGCTGATATTGCATCCGGACAAATTTCTATTCATTTTGGTTTCCACGGTCCTAACTACACCACAACAAGTGCATGTGCTTCTTCGAGCAACGCATTGGCCGATGCATTCAACCTTATCCGTCTGGGCAAGGCCAATATTATTGTAAGTGGTGGTGCCGAGAGTGCTATCTGCGCCTGCGGTGTAGGTGGCTTCAACGCCATGCATGCTCTGTCGACCCGCAACGACGATCCCGAACATGCTTCACGCCCATTCAGTGGCAGTCGTGATGGCTTCGTGATGGGTGAAGGTGCCGGTTGCCTGATTCTTGAGGAACTTGAACATGCAAAAGCTCGTGGTGCTAAGATTTATGCAGAGATGATAGGTGAGGGCGAGAGTGCCGATGCTTATCACATCACTGCTTCGCATCCTGAAGGTCTGGGTGCCAAACTCGTAATGAGCGAGGCTCTGAAAGATGCCAATCTGAAACCCGAAGACATTGATTACATTAATGTACATGGCACATCAACTCACGTGGGCGACCTCTCTGAGGCCAAGGCCATTAAAGACGTGTTTGGTGAACATGCCTACAAACTCAACATCAGCTCTACAAAATCAATGACAGGTCACCTGCTGGGTGCTGCCGGAGCTGTTGAAGCTATGGTTTGTGTACTGGCTGTGAAGAACGATATTGTTCCGCCTACCATTAACCACGTAGAGGGTGATGATGACCCCGAACTGGATTACAACATGAACTTTACGTTCAACAAGGCTCAAAAGCGCACCGTGCGTGCCGCACTGAGCAATACATTCGGCTTCGGTGGACACAATGCCTGCGTAGTATTCAAGAAATATGCTGAATAATATTCTCGACAGAATAAGGCTCCCTTTCCGCAAGGATAAGGAGCTTTATTTGTCTTTATACAACGTGTTGGGATTCTATCCCCACAACATTAGCTACTATAAGCTGGCCCTGATGCACAAGAGCGTGATGCACCGTAATGCCAAAGGTAAGCCTGTGAACAACGAAAGGCTTGAATTTCTGGGTGATGCTATTCTTGATGCTATTGTGGGCGACATTGTTTACCGGCATTTCCCTGGTAAGCGTGAGGGTTTCTTAACCAATACCCGAAGCAAACTCGTACAACGTGAAACACTCAACAAACTGGCTAAGGAAATGGGTATCAACGAACTTATACTGAGCTCGGGCCACAGTTTGTCGCACAACAGCTACATGGGTGGCAATGCTTTTGAAGCCCTTGTGGGCGCCCTTTATCTTGACCGTGGCTATGATGTGTGCATGAAGTTTATGCAGAAGCGCATCCTGGCTAAGCTCATCAACATCGATAAGGTGGCTTATAAGGAGGTTAACTTTAAAAGCAAACTGATTGAATGGAGCCAGAAAAACAAGGTTAAGATAAACTTTGACCCGTTGCAGCAGGATAAGGATAAAAACGGCAGTCCCGTGTTTGTATTCCGTGTTATGCTGGAAGGGGTGGAAGGCTGCACAGGCAATGGTTATTCTAAAAAAGAAAGTCAGCAGCTGGCCTCTAAACTCACACTTGAAAAACTGCGCCGTGAACCGCAATTCATCGACAAGGTGTTTGCAGCCAAGGCTAACAGAACCAAAATGGAGGAGGAGCCAGTTGAGGATGTGCCGAGTACAGAGAATAAAACCGACTTCATTATTTCGTCGGATAATGATACCGATGACTCTAAAAAACACGTTACGGCCTTTAAAACCAAGGTGTACGACGAAAATCAGAGTGCCGACAATGACCGCCATGAAGCTGTTATCGAACAGAATGAAAATCACAACGATGATGAGTTCGACCTGAGCGATATCAGTGCCAAGGCAAAAACTCGTGAAGAAATTATTGCATCGGCCGAAGCCGAGGCTTTTGCCAATAACGACGATGAAAAGTAATACATAAAAAAGGCAGAATAGAAGCTTGTTCGCATGATTCTATTCTGCCTTTTTCTTATACCTAAATGTGCCACAGAGAACATTTTCTGTCCTCACGAATGCACATTTATGGTTGAGTATCAGTCTTTATAAGCATTAATCTTATTCAAGTAATAGGTGCGGAAGTCGCTCCAGTGGTAATAAGGTGCCATGTCGGTGTGAATAGGCAGAGTGGCTTCTTTCTCGTTTCGCAGTATCTTGAAGATGATGTCTTTGCTTCCTTTTTTTCGATAGAAGATAAACTGAATGTTGCAGGCCATAGGGAATATCTTGTAGTCGCACCAGTTCTGCTTGTCGAGTTGTTCAAGGTCGGAAATTTGTTTGCCCATTCCATCCAGGTCGAGCAGTGCCGTAAGAGGCATCACCATGGTGTCGTGACCGTAGCGCAGTGTGGCCCCGGGATGTTCAAGCTGTATGCAGCTGTCGGCCGTTGTTATGATGTTCTTCAGCAAATAGCGTTGTGAGTAAGGCTGTGTACCGCCGTTCAGTGGTGACGGACCGTAGGTGATGTACCACCAGGCGTTGGTTCTGAGCCAGTCGTCGTAAATTTCGTCCTTGCTGAATATGTCGTAAAGCGAGAGTTGCTTGCGCAACTCGGTGCTCTGCACATTGCCTGCCAGATGGAAGAGTTCATCGTTCAGCTCAAGAGCTTTGATGCTGTCCTGCCAGTAACTACTGTTTTTAAACAGGCACTGCATGGTGTACTGGTAGTTCTCGTGATGCTTTGAGAAGTTGTTGTAAGCCGTTCTTGCCTCTGGCGTCATTTTAAGCGAATCCAGGTGTTTGTCGTCATGGTTCATGTAATACATGTCGTGATAGCTGGCATCATGGGTAACCACTAGTTCAGGGTTCATGCTTACAAGTTGCTGCAGGGCGTTCTCCATCGACAGAATGCAGCGTATCACCACGGTGGATTTGGCATCTACATGAGCCTTTCCACTGAACACCTGCGGGAAGTTCTGCATCATTCTGCGTGCTATGCCACGATGCTGTTCGGCTCCGAGCTGAGTGAGCTCACCATCGCGCTTGCTGGCTTCGTTCCTGATTAGTGCCAGGCGTCGCAGCACATCTTTTCCTTTGTCTGTGAGCTGGTTTTGCTTGTCGGCCTTGAGCAGTGTGAAGTAAGGTTTGTTGTAATCGCGTGTACCAATAAGATAGCGGCTGCCGTGCCTGCCGTAGTGGCTGATATAAAAAGGCTTATAGCCCTTTGGGGCCGGTGTGAGCTTTTGTGTAGGCACTCTGTAGGCCACATAGTTACTTGCCGAGAGCGTAATGTCACGACTGAAATCTTCTTTGGCCTGTTGTGCACTCATACTCAGCGAACATGCAGCAAACAAACCGATAATCAGTAAATTTCTCATTTTCTGTTTTAAAAAATTGTACAACCACAAAGTTAGCAAAAAAAATACAATGTTGCCAAACTTACATAAATTAATTAAAAATAAGAGTTTAAGTTTTGTAATGTAATGCTTTTCTGCTAACTTTGCATGATAATTAACAGATTAAACATTTACGATTTATTTACTCAACAAATGGATGAAATAAGTTACTCACTTGGTATCGGCATTGGCCGCCAACTGGCTTCTATGGGTGCCGACAATCTTAATATCGACGATTTTGCCCAGGCTGTTAAGGATGCCATTAACGGACAGGTGAAAATAGACGATGCCAAAGCGCAGCAGTTAGTTAACCAATTCTTTGAGCAGAAGCAGAACGAGATGGCTCAGAAGGCTAAAGCCGAAGGCGAGGCTTTCCTTGCAGCCAACGCAAAGAAGGAGGGTGTGGTTACACTTCCTTCGGGTTTGCAGTATCAGGTGCTTCGCGAAGGCAACGGCAAACAGCCTAAGGCTACCGACCAGGTGGAGTGCCACTATGAGGGCACGCTTATCAACGGTCAGAAATTCGACAGCAGCTACGACCGCGGACAAACTGCCACCTTCCCGCTGAATCAGGTTATCGCAGGTTGGACCGAAGGCCTGCAACTCATGAAAGAAGGTGCCAAATATCGCTTCTTTATTCCCTATAACCTGGGTTATGGCGAGCGCGGTGCCGGTCAGAGCATTCCACCGTTTGCCACACTGATATTCGACGTTGAGCTTATAGCCGTGAAATAACAATAAGCTGCTTAGAGAAAAACTTAAAATTCAGATTAAAATAAAAAATGAAAAAATTAACTTTTGTAGCCGCTTTGGCTATTGCTGCCGCAACACTCGCTGGTTGTGGTAACTCTACCCCTAAGGCTGACTTGAAAACCGATGTTGACTCAATGAGCTACGCCATTGGTTTGTCGCAGACTCAGGGTTTGAAGGAGTTCATGGTAGAACGTATGGGCATCGACACAGCCTACATGGACGAGTTCGTAAAAGGTTTGAACGATGGTGCCAATGCGGGCGACGACAAGAAGAAAGCCGCTTACTATGCAGGTATCCAGATTGGCCAGCAAATATCTAACCAGATGATTAAGGGCATCAACCACGAGGTGTTTGGCGACGACTCTACCAAGACCATCAGTCTTAAGAACTTCATGGCTGGTTTCATTGCCGGTACTACTGGCAAGAAGGCACTCATGACTATGGATCAGGCTCAGCAGATTGCCACCGCCAAGATGACTGCCATTAAGACCAAGACCATGTTGAAGAGCTACGGCCCCAATAAGGCTAAGGGTGAGCAGTTCCTGGCTGCCAACAAGAAGAAGCCGGGTGTGGTTACACTTCCTTCTGGTGTACAGTATAAGGTAATTAAAGAGGGCAACGGCCCAATTCCTAAAGATACATCAATGGTTAAGGTGATGTACGAGGGACGCACCATCGACGGTAAGGTATTCGACAGCTCTTACAAGCGCGGCGAGCCTATCTCTCTGCGTGCCAACCAGGTTATCAAAGGCTGGACAGATGCTCTTACCCACATGCCTGAGGGTTCTTGCTGGGAAGTTTACATTCCACAGAACCTGGCTTACGGCGAGCGTGAGCAAGGCCAGATTAAGCCTTTCTCAGTACTTATTTTCAAGATTGAGCTCCTCTCGGTTGACAAGTAATCAAGTGTTGAAAATTCAGTAAATACATAATAAGGGACGTAAACTTACACAATTGGGCTTACGTCCCTTGCTTTTAAACTTTATTGTTATCATGAAAAAAGTATTTTTAATGGCTGCTGTTGTGCTGGCAAGCACTGCATTGAACACAGCATGGGCCGGTAAGAAAAAAGACAAGAAGAAAGCAGAAACACCCCAGGAAACTGTATTACTCAAAACTTCAAGCGACTCACTGAGCTACGCTGGCGGACTGGCTGCCACACGCGGCTTGCTGCCTTACCTGCAGCAGCGCATGCATGTAGACACTGCCTACATGGCCGACTTTGTTAAAGGTTATCGTGAACTGCTCGCTCGTAAGAGCGATCCTGAGTTCATAGCCTACCTGGCAGGTGCACAAATAGCCCAGCAGGCTAATACCCAGATATTCCCCGGAATGAGCTCTCAGTTCAAGGATACTAACGATACGCTTTCAGCCGAGATGTTCCACAAGGGTTTCCTGGCTGGTGTACAACCCGCCACTGCCTTAATGGCCGACACCACTGCACAAAAGTTCTATGAAAATCGCGCTAAAGCCGACCGCGAGAAGGTAGAGGCTGCCTATAAGGCAAAGAACGAGCAGTGGCTCGCCGAAAACGCCAAGAAACCCGGTGTGCAGACTCTGCCCAGCGGCTTGCAGTATAAAGTAATTACCGAGGGTACAGGTGCCACACCTCAGGCTACCGACGAGGTGAATGTGGTTTACGAAGGCAAACTTATCGATGGCACTGTGTTCGACGCAACCAAGAACCACGGCGGTACTAAAACCGATAAATTCCGTTGCGACCAGGTTATCAAGGGTTGGACTGAAGCTCTCACCAAGATGCCTGTAGGCAGCACATGGGAAATCTATATTCCGCAGAATCTGGCTTACGGAAGTCGCCAGGCTGGTCAGATTAAGCCTTATTCTACACTTATCTTCAATGTACAGCTGGTTAGCATAGAGCCTAAGAAAGAAGAAGCTAAGGCAGCCGACACCAAGACTACAGCCACTGCTAAGGCAAATAAGGCTGTTAAAACCACTAAGGCTACAGTTGCCAAGAGCAAGAAAACAACTCGTAAATAAGCCTGAAAACAGGCTCTGAAACGAGAATATGTGTACTCTGTACACAGAAGAGCCTGTAAATACAAATAAAAAAGCTACGTGCAGCAGTTGTCTGTACGTAGCTTTTTTATTTGTATAACCTTATATTCTTTTGATGTAAAGTGGCCGACGGTGCAGGTTATTTGCCCAATTCGGTGTAAATAACCTGTACCATGGTTTGCCCAACGGCCTTCAGCGTGTTGGGGTCTATGTGGGCCATATCGTCGCTGAGCGTATGCCATGTGGGTCCGAAGCTGCTTTGGGCACAGTCGGGATAGTAGGGTATAATGTCGATGGTAGGTATGTTGGCCTTCTGGTTCACGGGTATATGGTCGTCGGTTACGGCCCCGCCGTCGCTGTTGGGGAAGTAGCTGCCATAGCCGGCCTGCCTTGCGGCGTGCCATACCTTTTTAACAATGGCTCCGGCATACTGCACCGACATCTGTTCACGATAGAACTGTGCACCTTGTCCGCCCACCATATCGAGCAGAATGCCATAGCGAGCCTCGTAGCCCTTGGGCAGATTAGAGGCAAAATACTGTGCACCCAGGGCCCAGCTGTCACCGTCGTCCTGTTGTGAAGCCCATTGCGGTGTGCCCCAGTCTTCGGCATCGAAGCAAACGAAGTCGACACCCAGATTGGCTGGAAGCACGTTCTTGCCCGTCTTCTTTGCGTTGTTTATCACCCGGGCAAGCTCAAGCATCACCGCCACGCCGCTCGCAGCATCGTTGGCAGCCAGTATGGGTTTGTGCCAGTTGGCAGAGTCGGGGTCGTTGTCGGCCCATGGACGTGAGTCCCAGTGTGCACAAATCAAGATGCGCGTGGTGGCCTCTGGGTTAATACTGGCAATAATATTGGTGCTGTTCAGTCTGGTGCCGTCGTAGCCCGTGAGCTGTGCCTGCTGAGTGGTTACCTTGCAGCCAAACTGCTTGAATTTTCCAATAATCCACTCTTTGCACTGCTCATGCCCGGTGGAGTTCATGTCGCGCGGACCAAAGTCGCACTGCTTCTTAACATAAGCATAGGCCGAGTCGGTATTAAACTGCGGTCCTACGGGTTGCACTTTCTCGGTTTCTTCCATATCGGCTACGTTTTCGCTCTCAGTCTTAGGCGCAATGAAGCCAAACCAGGCAGCGCAGGCTGCTACAATTACCAGCATAACGATAATAAGTATCTTATATTTCTTTTTCATACTCTGTAGTTCTTTACTTCCGACATTACTCTGAGCCAGTTGCCGCCCCATATCAGTGCCAGGTCGTGTTCACTGTAATGCCTGCGCAGCAGCTGCAGTGTGAATTGCATTAGTTCTGAGGCATCGGCCAGTCCCCTTACTCCGCCATCGCCATCGAAGTCGGTTCCTATTCCCACATGCTCAATGCCCATCACACTGATGGCGTGCTCCAGGTGGGCAATGGCATCAAGGATGGTGGCTTCGCCCTGCTGTCTGAGGAAACCATGATAAAGCGTTATGTGAGCCACACCGCCTTTGGCGGCAAGCGCACGCATCTGGTCGTCGGTCAGATTGCGTGGTACGTTGCACAGCGCCTTGCTGTTGCTGTGACTGCAAACGATGGGCACTGCACTGATATCGAGTGCGTCGTAGAAGCTTTTTTCTGCGGCATGACTCAGGTCTACCATAATGCCGAGCCGATTCATCTCCATGATAACTTTCTCGCCAAACTGCGACACACCGTTATGCGTGTTGCAGCCGCGGGCTGAGTCGCAAATGTCGTTGTCGCCGTTGTGGCACAAGGTGATGTACACAATGCCGCGTTGGGCAAAGTGCTTTATGTTGCTCAGGTCGTGGTTGAGTGCCAGTCCGTTTTCAATGCCCAGCATAATGCTCTTGCGCCCGTTGCGCTTGTCTTCATATAGGTCCTGGGGTGTGCGGGCAATGCTCAGATAGCGGTCGTTGTGACTCACAATATCTTCAATCTTGTCGAATATCATATCGGCGTAGGCATTGGGTGCCAGTGTGCGCATACCCTGGGCATCGGGCTCTAAATGGTAGCGAGCGGCAAGTTCGGGGTTGTGCCTGGCAATGCCGTCGAGGTCGATTTTAGCCGAGAACTGTTCACCCATTTTGGGTTGTGGCAGATAGGCCACCATTGTAACGGCGTCGGTGCGTCCGTCGGTCATTTTGTGTAAGTCGTACAGTATCCTGCTGTCGCGATGTGTAAAGTCAACTCCCTGTGGAAAGAACATAGGCGTGTCGCAGTGAGTGTCGAGCGTGAGCAGCCGGTGGTGCACGTCTTTCACATGCTGGAACTCAGCCGCGCTGTCAACCAGCCATTTAAAGATGGGCAGTCCGTCGTCGCCGAGCCATTCAGGGTGCCACTGTACGCCCAGTATTTGTTTGAACTCGTTGCTTTGCACTGCTTCTATCACGCCGTCGGTCGATTTGGCTATCACCATGAGGTGAGCTCCGGCATCCTTAACAGCCTGATGGTGGAACGAGTTCACATAAAGCGTATTGTTGTTGGCATTGCCATAAATTCCGGCCAGAATCGACTCAGGCTCGTAGCCTACAGTGTGGGTAGGTTCTTCACGGTCGGCATCCTGCGAGTGTTTGATGGCCGACTTTATGTTCTGTTCCACTTTTCCGCCCAGTGCGATGGCCAGTGTCTGAATGCCACGGCAGATGCCAAGCATAGGTATCTGCCGGTTGTATGCCAGTCGGGTGATGAGTAGTTCGGGCAAGTCGCGCTCGCGGTTGATATGCCCGAGCAGCGGTGTGGGCTGTTCGCCACTCCACAGCGGGTTGTGGTCGGCACCGCCCGTAAGCAGCAGGGCGTCTATACGGTTCAGTGTGTTCACAATGGCAGCGGGGTCGCTTACCGGCGGTATGATAACCGGTGTGCCGCCAGCCTTTACAACCATTTTATAATAGCGGTCGCGCAGTGTGGCGTCGGGGTCGCTGTAGTTGGCAGTTATGCCAATTACTGGTTGAGCCGGAGCCTCTGGAAATTGTGTGTATACTGGGTTTAAGAAATGATTGAGACTGAAACTTTTCATTCTTCGTCTTCCAATTTTACCGGTATTTCGCGTTTAATGCTTTGTTCCAGCGAGATGAGTGTTTCGGTTGAAACTACGCCGGGTATGGTTTGCAGTTTGTTGTTCAGCAGGTCCATTAATTGCGAATTATCGCGTGCATAGAGTTTAAGCAACATGGTGTACGAGCCGGTGGTGAAGTGGCACTCCACAATTTCTGGAATGTTCATCAGGCGTTCCACCACTTTCTTGTACATGCTACCACGCTCCAGGTTGATGCCTACGTAGGTACAGGTAGAGTAACCCAGGCTTTGCGGGTTCACGTCGAAGCCGCTGCCGGTAATTACACCATTTTCTATAAGGTGCTGTACACGCTGGTGAATAGCTGCGCGCGACACGCCACATTCGGCTGCCACATCTTTAAAAGGTATACGGGCATTCTTTGATAGTATGCTCAATATTTTACGGTCGAGTTTGTCTATTTTTTCCATCTTGTAGAATTATTTTATTCGTTTTGTTACTTTAACCAAGCAAAAGTAAGTAAAAACGTTGATATAAACAACAAAATGCGCAGAATAATTACTTATTCTACGCATTTTGTTAATAAAATTAAGCATCTGTTCTGATTTTTCAATGCCAAACAGATGTTTAAGATGATATTGACGTTATTATTTGTCAAGTTTCCAGCTTACGCCATCTTTGGTATCTTTAACTTCAAAACCGGCCTTTGTAAGCTCGTCTCTTATCTGGTCGCTTGTAGCCCAGTCTTTGGCTTCTTTGGCTTTCTGGCGCAATTTGAGTACCATTTCCACCACTTTGCCATAGGCTTCCTCGCGCTTGCTGTTGTCGTTGCCCTGTGTTTTCTTGAGTCCGAGCAAGTCGAAGGCGAAGGTGCTCATGGTGTTGGTGAGTTTTTCCAGGTCGTCGCTGCTGATAGAAGCCTGATGGTTGGCTATCGAGTTAACGATGCGGCAGGCTTCGAACAAGTGGCTTATCACGAGCGGAGTTTGCAAATCGTCGTTCATAGCGTCGTAGCACTTTTGCGGAAGTTGCTCCACAAATTCGTGCACAGCCTCGTCACTATGGTTGGCAGGCTGTATGCGATCGAGTTCGGCAAATACGTCCATAAGGCGGTTGTAGCCCTTTTCGGCTGCCTGCAGTGCCTCGTTGCTGAAGTCGAGTGTGCCACGATAGTGAGCCGAGAGTATGAAGAAGCGGATGGTCATGGGCGAGTAGGGCTGTTCGAGCTGTGCACTGGTGCCTTTGAAGAATTGCTCCAGTGTGATGAAGTTGCCGAGCGACTTGCCCATTTTTTGTCCGTTGATGGTAATCATATTGTTGTGCATCCAGTAGTGCACCATGGGGTGGCCCATAGCAGCCACAGCCTGAGCTATCTCGCACTCATGGTGAGGGAATATAAGATCCATCCCGCCACCGTGGATGTCGAACTCATCGCCCAGGTACTTGCGACCCATGGCGGTGCATTCGCAGTGCCAGCCGGGAAAACCGTCGCTCCACGGACTTGGCCAGCGCATAATGTGCTCAGGCATAGCGCGCTTCCATAAGGCAAAGTCTACCTGGTTTTTCTTTTCGCCCACGCCGTTGAGCTCACGCGAATTGTTAATCATGTCGGTGAGGTTACGACCCGACAGAACGCCATATTTGTGATCGTGGTTGTACTTTTCGATATCGAAGTAAACCGAACCATTGCTAATGTAAGCGTAACCGTTGTCGAGAATCTGCTTCACCAATTGCTCCTGCTCAATGATGTGACCTGTGGCATGAGGCTCAATGCTGGGTGGCAGCACGTTGAGTGCCTCCATGGCAGCATGGTAACGATTGGTATAGTACTGGGCTATTTCCATCGGCTCGAGTTGCTCCAGGCGTGCTTTCTTCTCAATTTTGTCCTCACCTTCATCTGCATCGTGCTCCAGGTGTCCTACGTCGGTTATGTTACGCACATACCTTACCTTGTAGCCCAGGTGCTTAAGGTATCTGAACAGCACATCGAAGGTGATGGCAGGACGGGCGTGGCCCAGGTGCGGGTCGCCGTAAACGGTAGGTCCGCACACGTACATGCCCACATGGGGTGCATGCAAAGGCTTGAACAACTCTTTGCTGCGTGTGAGCGTGTTGTATATCAGTAAGTTCTGTTCCATAGTGGTTTATTGTTGTTTGTACTTTTCGGCCTGTTGCTTGATAAGCTCACTGTCCTCGAAGTAGTTAATCTTCATAGCCTTCCTAACTTCGCTAAGGGTCTGTGCTGCCGTTTCACGTGCACTCTCAGAGCCTTTCTTCAGTATGTTGTATATTTCGGGTATGTCTTGCTCAAACTCCTTGCGGCGCTGTCTGATGGGGTCAAGCATCTTGTTGATAACTTTGTTGAGCATCTTTTTGCACTTCATGTCGCCAATTCCGCCGGCGGTATAGGCAGCTTTAAGCTCATCAAGATTCTTGAATTCAGGCCAGTACTCGGCAAAGTCGTCATCGGTAGAGAAGGCCTCCAGATAAGTGAACACCGTGTTGCCTTCCACGTGTCCGGGATCGCTCACGTTTACGTGGGTGGGGTCGGTATACATTGAGCGCACCTTTTGCCATACGGTGTCGGCGTCGTCGCTCAGGTAGATGCAGTTGCCCAGGCTCTTGCTCATCTTCTCTTTACCATCGGTTCCCGGCAGTCGGCGTGCTGTGGCATTCTCAGGCAGCATGATAGTGGGTTCTACCAGCACCTCTCCGTAGGTTTGGTTGAATCGGCGTGCCAGTTCGCGGCACAGCTCAATCATAGGGCTCTGATCTTCACCTGCAGGCACCGTAGTGGCCTTGAAAGCGGTGATGTCGGCAGCCTGTGATACAGGGTAGCAGAAAAAGCCGAGCGGAATATTGGCCTCGAAGTTGCGCATCTTTATCTCTGTCTTCACGGTTGGATTACGCTGCACGCGGCTCACGCTTACCAGGTTCATCAGATAAGTAGTGAGTTCTGAAAGCTCGGGTATCTGACTCTGGATGAAGAGTGTACACTTTTCGGGGTCGAGGCCGGCTGACAGATAGTCGAGTGCCACCTCAATTATATTCTGCCTGATTTTCTCAGGATTGTCGGCATTGTCGGTAAGGGCCTGTATGTCGGCCATGAAAACGAACATGCGGTCGTAGTCGCCCTCGTTCTGCAGCTGCACTCTGCGGCGCAGTGAACCTACATAATGTCCTAAATGCAGTTTACCGGTTGGGCGGTCGCCTGTTAATATTACTTTTCCCATTTTATCGATTTAATCAGTGTGTCATGCAAAGTTACGACAAACAAACGAGAATACAAAATAAAAAGGTTAACTTTCCTAAAGCATTCAGCCGCTGTCTGTCTGAACATTAGTGGCCGCGAAGCGGCACCTTACATTTGCGAGCATTAATCACCAAGTAAGAAAATAGAATACTTAATAAATTGCAAATGGTATTAAAACGATATGAAAGCACGATTTAGCGGTTGATAATACCAATATAATCGATTTGTCACCGTAAATCTATGCTTTCAATAATATAATAATTGCAGGTTGATAAGCAGTTATCACACTTTTACGTTGCCGGTACGTTTAAGTACGCCCCACTGCTGCAATTCGCCTTTGATGGCTTTGAGATAACTCTTAAAGAGCACATAGTACATAATCCAGCGGTAGAAGAAGCGTTGTGGAATAATCCACAGCAGCACCCACAGTTTTTCGTGTTCAAACAGATAAGCCATGATTGACACGCTGGCATCCACAGCCAGGAACAGCAGATAATAAGCAAATATCTGTGCGGCGTTGCCTGTGAAGAGGCCCAGCAGCATGAGCAGGTCGGCCAGTGGCGAGAAGGTGGGAATGATGTACTGGAATACAAGCATGTTGGGCAGCGCCCACAGTCCGAAGCCTTTTTGGCGGGTGCTGAAGAGCGAACCGCGATGTTTCCAGAAAGTCTGCATCACACCAAAGCACCATCTTACGCGTTGTTTTACGAACTGGTGCAGATTCTCGGGTGCCTCGGTGAGCGCCACGGCATGGTTCTCGTTCTCGATTACGTAGCCTGCTTTGATGATACGCATTGTAAGGTCGCAGTCCTCGGCCAGTGTGTCGGTGGTGAGTCCGCCGGCTTTGATGATGGCCTCACGGCGGAATGCGCCGATGGCACCTGGCACCACGGTGATGGCATTGATGTATGAGTAAGCCATGCGGTCGAAGTTCTGACTCGTGGTGTACTCAATGGCCTGCCACCGTGTGAGCATGTTGCGCTCGTTGCCCACCTTTACATTGCCGGCCACAGCGCCTATGCGGTGCGTGGTGTCGAGCATGAAGTGCTGCATAAGCTTGCTTACAGCGTCGGGTTTCAGCTGAGTATCGGCATCAATGCATACCACATAATCGGCTTGCGTGTGGGCAATGCCGTAGTTGAGTGCCGAAGCCTTGCCACCGTTGGACTTTGCCAGAATAGTGATTCGACTGTTGCTGCCATGGGCCTGGCGCACGCGTTGCAGGGTGTGGTCTTTGCTGCCATCGTCTACAAACACGATGTTAAAGTGCGGATAGTCTTGTTGCAGCAGGTTGTTGAGTGTGCGCACGGCATTTACCTCCTCGTTGTAAGCAGGCACGATAATAGACACCTCGGGGGCATTATCGGCAGTGAGGGCAGGGTAGTGGCGGCGACGCTCGCATTGTTTTTCTTTAATCATAAGGTAGAACATAAACGCCAGGCGCATAAAGCCCAGCACCATGAATACGATGAAGAGCGCCGTGATGAAGTCGCTGGCATGATAGATAATCTCGGCCAGGGTAAGGTTAGCTTTCATGGCATACCAGGCGTTGCCTTTGGGCACAGGTGGCATCAGCTGTGCGCGGCTCATGCCAAGATATTGTTCCAGTGAGATGAACTGGTAGCCTTCGTGTTGCAATGTGCTGATGATGTGGGGCAGTGCCTCTATGGTGGGTTTGCGGGTTATGCCGCCTGCATCGTGCAGCAGAATGATGTGTCCGTCGCTATGGTGCACGCCATTGATTACGCGCTGGTAGATTTGCCGTGCGGTGATGCCGGGTTGCCAGTCGTTGGGGTCGATTGATTCACCCACAAACAAGTAGTTGCGCCTTGAGGCCAGAATCATGGGCTCGATTTCCTCGTGTTGTGTAGGGTCGCTGTCGGCGTTATAAGGCGCACGGAACAAGATGGTGCTCTGCCCTGTGATACTTTCGAGCAGCATTCGGGTGAGCTTCAGTTCGGCGTAGGTGCGGTCGGCCGAGTTCAGATACAGGTTGAGGTGTGTAAAGGTATGGTTGCCAATGGTGTGGCCCGCCTTGTAAACCTTTTCAACCAGTGGCAGGTTCTTTTCCATCTGCAGTCCCACCATGAAGAAGGCAGCAGGCACGTGGTAACGTTTCAGCGTTCGCAGCACGGCCGGTGTCCAGCGGTAGTCGGGCCCATCGTCGAAGGTGATAACCAGCTGCTTGCTTTTAGCCTGTCCGAGCTTACTCACTGTGTAGGCCGAAGGCAGTCGCAGGTAATTTTCGTTGTCCACCAGCTGGTCTTCTTTGTCAATGCTTATTGCGGTTCGTCCAGGCTCAGGTTCACTCTCCACGTCCATCACCTCACCGGTGCCCACATAGTCCACGTCGTCTACACCGGTGAATTGCATCATCTGTGCAATGTTACGTCGCTTGGTAGTTTGCCATGTCATGTCCTTGCCGTAGAAGTTCCATAGCCGGTTATCCTCGGTGCCCAGGCGCCACACGGAGAAGCCAGCAAGGTGGTAGTCGGTGCCAAACCGCATGGTGTTAAAGAGGGTGGCCGCATCTGTGAAATACACATGGTGCAGCTGATGGTCGTCATCGTCGAAGTAAGAGAAGTCAAGATTGAAGGTGTTGGTGTTGAAGTGGATACTTGTTCCAGCGTCCAGAGCCGATGCCATGGTCTGGTCGAACGACACGGTGGTACCTCCGTCGCTCTTGCACCAGTCGTAGCCGTAGGCAGCCATACCCAGCACCAGTTTGTCGTTGGGTATGCGCCGTGCGGCCCAGTCGGTGGCTCGTTCCACAAATTGCTGTGAGGCCACGGCACCGGGCTTGCTTTCAGCGTTATGCTCATCATAGGCCATCAGGAACAGGTAGTCGTTGCTTCCGGCCAGCTGCACCACATCGTAGTCTTCGTTGAACGGTGCTATATCTTGCGTAATATACATGCCGTTGTCGTGAAAGGCTTTGGCCAGATGAGCCATGAAGCGTGTGAGCAGTGCATTGTCGTTGATGTTAAGTTCCTCAAGGTCGACGTTGATGCCTTCGAAGCCATAATGCCGGTAAAGGGCTACCAACTGTTCTATGAATTTTTGTTGCGTTTTATCGTTTTGCATAATGCGCCCGATGCCTTCGGGGCGGAATTGTTCACCGTAGTTGTTGGTAAGCATTGGCATAACGGGTATGCCAGCCTTGCGCAAAAAGCGCAGCACTTGGGGTTGTACATGCGACTCCAGGCGGCATGTATTAGGGTTGATAAAGAACCATTCGGGAATTACCAGGTTCAGACTCTTAAGGTTCTGCTTCAGTGAGCGCAGTGAGCGGGTGTCCCAGTTAACGTACCATGCGGCTCTTATGCCCATGTTGGGGTTGCTCCATTCGGCAATATATTTCTGTGTTACTTTGCTGCCGTGCCCCACAAAGCGGTGTTGAGACCGGTAGGCCTGCATGTAGTTGTTGTGCATGTGCGGCTCGGTGAACTGCTCGCGGTAATGCCGGTAAGTCTTCGAAGTCTTGTTGTCTTTCAAAAACGGCATACGGGCAGCCATCACGCTGCGGTAGTCGTGGCGGAAGGGCATGTGCGGACTGCCTTCGAGCAGGAACATAATTACGAACACAGCAGCCAGCAAAAGCAGGAATGTTACGATAACTCTGAGTGTCCATTTAAAGCGGTTCCACCGTTTGCGTGAACTAGTTTGGAAAATCTGTCTTCCCATAATGATGTATCCTTTATTACAATCTTTATTTTCGAGGTGCAAAGGTATTGCAATAATTCGGAGCCGTTTACAACAAGAGTTTAAAAATGTATAACTCTGTATTAAATTGTTATAACAGCTGATTGTGTGCTTGTAATCAGATACTTAGGCATGTTCAGCAAACCATTGGCAATTGCCTTGCAGAACCCTGATAAGCCGGTAAATCTGGTGCATATACCTATTTAATAGACATTAATGTGCTAAAAAAGAGAAAATTATTTCACGGTTACAAAAGTTTAAGCTACTTTTGCACTATAAACTGTTTAATAGCGATGAGTTTAACACATATAGCTGCCTGTTTGTTTAAGTCAAGGCAGAAGCAGCTCGAGAAGCATTACTCACAACCGCTGTACCTTCAGAATCAAGTATTCCAGAGTCTGGTTCAGCGTGGAGTAGACACAGAATATGGAAAGAAGTTTCTTTTCAGTCAGATACACGGTTACAATGATTTTACCAAATATGTGCCCGTTAATACCTACGAGGATTTAAAGGGCCCTATCGACCGTATGCGCCATGGCGAGGCCAATGTGCTGTGGCCCGGCGTGGTTAAATGGTATGCCAAGTCGTCGGGCACCACCAACGACAAGAGCAAGTTCATACCTGTTTCACCCGATGGTCTGCACAATATTCATTATCGTGGCGGCGCCGATGTGGTGGCGTTCTATCTGCGCAATCGTCCCGACAGTCGCATGTTCGATGGCAAGAGTCTTATCCTTGGAGGCAGTCACTCGCCCAACTACAATGTGAGCGGCTCACTGGTGGGCGACTTAAGTGCCATTCTCATCGAAAACATCAATCCGGTGGCTAACTTGTTCCGTGTTCCGCGCAAGACCACAGCCCTGCTGAGCGATTTTGAAGTGAAGCGCGACCGAATAGCACGCGAATGCATGCATAAAAACGTAACCAACATATCGGGTGTGCCCAGCTGGATGATGTCGGTACTGGTGCGCATGCTCGAAATTTCGGGTAAACAGCACATAGAGGAGCTGTGGCCCAACCTTGAGGTGTTCTTCCATGGTGGCATAGCCTTTACACCCTACCGCAAGCAGTACGAGCAAATGATAACCTCGCCACGCATGCAGTACATGGAAACTTATAACGCCAGCGAAGGTTTCTTTGGTATACAGGACGATCCGAAGGATAAAAGCATGCTGCTGATGCTCGATTACGACGTGTTCTATGAATTCATACCCATGGACCATTTCGATGAGCCCAACCCGCCCGTGGTGCCCCTTGAGGGCGTTGAGGTGGGCCGCAACTACGCCATGTTGATTACCACCTCGTGCGGACTGTGGCGCTATATGATTGGTGACACGGTACAGTTTACTTCGGTAAAACCTTATAAGTTCATCATCACCGGTCGTACCAAGTACTTCATCAATGCCTTTGGTGAAGAGCTTATCATGGACAACGCTGAGCGCGGACTGGCTTATGCCTGCGAGAAAACGGGTGCCGAGGTGCTTGAGTACACAGCCGCGCCGGTCTATATGGACGAGAATGCCAAGTGCCGGCACCAGTGGCTCATTGAGTTCAGCCGGGAACCAGCCGACATCAGGCAGTTTGCCACGATTCTTGACGAACGCCTGCAGCAACTCAACAGCGACTACGAGGCCAAACGCTCGCACAACACCACCCTGCAGCCCCTTGAGGTTATTGTGGCCCGCAAGGGCTTGTTCAACGACTGGCTCAAACAGAAGGGCAAACTTGGCGGGCAGCACAAGATACCCCGCCTGAGCAACAGCCGGAAGAACATAGAAGAGATGCTGCAACTCAACCACTAACAAAAAAAATTAATGAGCATAATGATGCTTTCAAAGTATTTCAAATCAACTGTAGCTCACACCCTATGCCTGTTTAAGCACCGCCGCGTTGATGTGGTGTCGCTTATGGCCTTGTCGTCGGTTCTGCTTGTGGCATCATGTGCACGCATGGGTGCCCCCGACGGAGGATGGTATGATGAAACGCCGCCGCACGTGGTAAGCACATCACCCCAAGAAGGTGCTACCAACGTGAAGCAGCATAAAATTTACATCAACTTTAACGAATACGTAAAACTCGACAATGCCACCGAGAAAGTGGTGGTGTCGCCTCCTCAGCTCGAAATGCCCGAAATAAAGGAAGAAGGTAAGCATATTGTGGTTACGCTGAAAGATACTCTAAAGCAGAATACCACCTACACCATCGACTTCTCTGATGCTATATCGGATAACAACGAGGGCAACCCATTGGGAAACTACACCTACAGTTTCTCAACAGGTGCCCAGACTGATACGCTGCAAGTGGCAGGCACTGTGCTCGATGCCAGCAACCTGGAACCTATCCAGGGCATTCTGGTGGGCCTTTACAGCAACCTGGCCGACTCGGCCTTCACGGCTCTGCCTATGCTGCGTGTGAGCCGTACCGACAGTCGTGGCTATTTTGTCATAAAAGGCGTGGCCCCCGGCTCTTACCGGGTGTATGCCTTGCAGGATGCCGACGGCAATTACCGTTTTTCACAAAAAGCCGAGGAGCTGGCTTTCTCCGACCAGCTGGTGTCACCAAGCTGCAAACCCGATATACGTCAGGATACCCTTTGGCGCGACTCGTTGCACATCGACTCCATCATTCAGGTGCACTACACCCATTTCCTGCCCGATAACCTGGTGCTCACGGCATTCACCGAGAAGCAAACCGACCACTACTTTCTGAAGTGCGAGCGCACCGAGCCCAACTATTTTACGCTGTTCTTCAGTTCACCTGCCGACTCGCTGCCCAGGATTATTCCGATGAACTTCAAGGGCGACGATGCCTTCGTGGTTGAACCATCGGCACACAACGACACCATTACTTACTGGCTCAAGGATACGGCACTGGTAAATACCGACTCGCTGCAACTTGCGTTGCAGTACTTCAAGACCGACTCAACCGGTAAGCTTGTGCCTGCCACCGACACTCTCGACGTGCTTCCGAAGATTCCTCATGAGCGACGGCTCAAGATGGAACAGAAAACTTACGACAAATGGCTGAAAGAGCAAAACAAAAAGCGTGACAAAGGTCAGCCTTACGACAGCGTGATGCCGCGCCCGCTTATAAAGATGGATGTGAACGCTCCATCGGATTTTGCACCCGACGACAACGTGGCCATCCAGCTGTCAACCCCTGTGGCCCAACTCGACACACAGCGCATACACCTTTACGCCAAGCACGACACGCTATGGTACAAGGCGCGCTTCAAGCTGGTGCCAACGCTTAACCAGAACCGGCAGTATACACTCATGGCTGAGTGGCATCCCGGCATAGAATACAGTGTGGAAATCGACAGTATGGCGTTCACCGACATCTATGGCAACGTGAATGCATCTTATAAGAACGGCATCAAGGTGAAGACCGAAGACGACTTTGCGTCGGTTATGGTGTCGCTCGAGAACTTCAATGGCAAGCATGCCGTGGTGCAACTGCTCAGTTCATCGGATGAACCGGTTAAGCAGGTGGCAACCAGCAACGGGCAAGCCATGTTCTACTACGTGAATCCAGGCACTTACTACATGCGCTTGTTCTGCGACGACAATCAGAATGGTGTATGGGATACGGGCCTTTACAGCGAACACCGGCAGCCCGAGGCTACCTATTACTATCCCAAAGCCATCGAGTGCAAGTCGAAGTGGGATGTAAATCTCACCTGGAATCCGCAGCAGTTGCCACTCAATCAGCAAAAGCCAGGTGCCATAACAAAGCAGAAGGCTGAGAAGCAAAAGAAGATACAGAACCGGAACCTGGAGAGAGCCCGCAAACTGGGCATCACCTACGTTCCCAAAATGGTAAATTAATACTTTAAAATTATGAAGAGAGTAAAGTCAGAATGGATTAAAAGCATTGCAGTTGCTTTGCTCCTGACACTACATGTCGGCGCAAAGGCTCAGTGCACATTCAAGAACACAGCTTTCCAATCAGGCGAATTCCTTACTTACAACCTATACTACAACTGGAAGTTTGTGTGGGTTAAGGCAGGCAACGCTTCTATGTACACTGTGCTGAGCCGCTATGGCGGACAGCCGGCTTACCGCTGCAGTCTTACCACGAGGGGCAACCGCAAAGTAGACGACATGTTCGTGTTGCGCGACACTCTGCTTTGCTACGACTCTGAGCGCATGGAACCGCTGTACTTCCGTAAAGGTGCCCGCGAGGGCAAGCGATATACGGTCGACGAGGTGTTCTACTCTTATCCTTCCGACCGCTGCCATGTAAAGCAGATGCGTCAGCACAGCAGTGGCAAGCGCGACTGGGAACAGCATACTTACAATAACTGTGTGTACGACATGATGAGCATCTATCTGCGTGCCCGCTCGTTTAACCCCACCGGATGGAAGAAAGGTCACAACGTAGATTTCCCCATTGTCGACGGGCGCAACTGCACGCCGGCGCGATTGCATTTCGACGGCAAGTGCAACGTAAAGGGCGACAACGGGCACACGTACCGCTGTCTGCGACTTTCATATATGGAGCTCGACGACGGCAAGTACAAGCGCATTGTCGACTTCTATGTAACCAATGATGCCAACCATGTACCTGTGAGGCTCGACATGTATCTAAAGTTCGGCTCAGCCAAAGCCTTCGTTGTGGGTATGCGCGGATTGCGTAATCCGGTAACGGCACAAATCAAATAAAAACACCATTCACAGTTCTATAAAGGGCCTCCATGAAAATTTGTGAGACCCTTTATGTTTTTTTATCTTTTAAAATAACAATCATTTCGTAATAATCGCTAAATTTGTAACATCAACTAAAAACTTTATTTCTATGGGAAAACAAAGAAAAGGCGGTAAGCGCATGACGTCGAAACAGCTTACTCAGTTACTCGAGGACCTGTTTACGTCGCAAAGTGGCAAAACGCTTACATTGAAAGATATATTCCAAACCCTGCATCTCAACACTCATCCGCTGAAGATGCTGGCCATTGACATATTGGATGAACTCACCTGGGATGATTTTATCTCAAAGGTGTCGGATAACTCTTACCGGCTCAACACAACCGGACAGGTACAAGAGGGCGTGTTTGTAAGGAAGGCCAACGGCAAGAACTCGTTCCTGGCCGATGGCAACGACAAGCCGGTGTTCGTATCCGAGCGTAACTCTATGGGTGCACTGAATGGCGACCGCGTGCAGGTGTCGTTCATGGCCCGGCGCCCCAACCACATCAAGGAGGCCCAGGTTATACAGATTCTGCAGCACAAGAAGGATTCTTTTGTTGGCAAGCTGCGCGTTAACCGCGACATTGCCTTCCTTATTCCACAGGAGCAAATCTATGCCCACGATATCATTGTGCCTAAAAACAAGCTCAAAGGTGGAAAGAACAACGATAAGGCAGTGGTTAAAATCACACAGTGGCCCACTGAAGACAACCCCAATCTTGTGGGCGAAGTAACCGACGTGCTCGGTCAGAGCGGTGACAACAACGTGGAGATGAACACCATCCTGGCGCAGTACGGTCTGCCCTACAAATACCCCAAGAAGGTAGAAGATGCTGCCGATAAGTTCACCGGTGAGATAACGCCAGATGACCTGAAGCAGCGCGAGGACTACCGTGAGCCTTTTACCTGCACCATCGACCCGCACGATGCCAAGGATTTCGACGATGCGCTCTCTATCAAGTCGCTCGGAAAGGGGCTTTGGGAAGTGGGTGTGCACATTGCCGATGTGAGCCATTACGTTACCGAGGGCTCTATCATTGATAAAGAGGCCTTCAAGCGCTCAACCAGCGTGTATCTTGTCGACCGCACCATACCTATGCTGCCTGAGCACCTCTGCAACTTTGTCTGCTCGCTCAGGCCCGATGAGGACAAGCTCACTTACAGCGTAATCTTCACGCTCGACGATGAGGCTAAGGTGAAAAACTTCCGCATTGTGCACACCATTATACGCAGCAACCGCCGCTATGCCTATGAGGAAGTGCAGCAGCTGCTCGAGGACAATGGCGTAATCGACGGTACAGGTGAGCCGGCTCCGCCAGCTCCCCAAGGCGGTTATAAGGGTGAACACGCCGCCGAGCTCATCACGCTCGACCGCCTTGCCAAGATGCTCAGGGCCGAAAGGTTCAAGAACGGTTCAGTGAAGTTCGACTCCGAGGAACTGCATTTCGATGTCGACGACAAAGGCAAGCCCATAAAGGCTTACTTCAAGCGCTCTAAAGATGCCAACAAACTCGTGGAGGAATTCATGCTGCTGGCCAACCGCACTGTGGCCGAGAGTGTGGGAAAGGTAAAGAAAGGCCGCAAGCCCAAGACGCTGCCTTACCGTATACACGATAACCCAGACCCGCAGAAGATGGAAACCCTGCGCCAGTTTATCACCAAGTTCGGCTACCGGGTGAAAACCGACGGTACCAAAGGTGCCATGGCCCGCAGCATTAACAAGCTGATGGACGAGTGTACGGGCCACCCTGAGCAGAAGCTTATACAAACTGTGGCCCTGCGCGCCATGATGAAAGCCAAGTACAGCGTGCACAACATAGGACACTTCGGACTGGCCTTCGATTATTACACCCACTTCACGTCGCCTATCAGGCGCTATCCCGACCTGATGGTTCACCGCCTGCTTACGCGCTATGCACAAGGCGGCCGCAGCGCCAATGAGAAGCACTACGAGGAAATGTGCGAGCATTGCTCTGACATGGAGCAGGTGGCACAGAATGCCGAGCGCGACTCTATTAAGTACAAGATGGTGGAGTTTATGGGCGACAGAATTGGGCAGGAGTTCGATGCCCACATCAGCGGCATCACATCCTACGGCATTTATGCCGAGATTGACGACAACCACTGCGAAGGCATGATACCAATGCGTGACCTGAACGACGACTACTACGATTTTGATGAGCGAAACTTCTGCCTCGTGGGCAGGCGCCATCACAATAAATACCAGCTGGGCGATGCCATACGCATTAAGGTGGCGGCTGCCAATCTGGAGAAGCGACAGCTCGACTTTGTGGTAGCCGGCTCCGACAATGAAAAGAATTATAAAGAAACCAAACCATTATCTGGTCAACAAAATAAACGTAAACATAAGAGTAAAAACAACAAAAGTAAACACTAAATGAAAAGTTTGTACAAATCACAACTGTTTCTTCTGGCGCTTGCCTCAATGGTCACGACAGGCATCCAGGCTGCACCTATCAGCAAGGCAGTGGCCCGCGCTGTGGCACAACAGTTCATGGCTATCAACGACACATCCAGTGACAATGTGCCGCAGAGTCCCTATTATGTATTTTCAAGAGGCTCTAATCTGGGTTATGTCATCGTAAGCGGTGACGATTCTACTACACCCATTATAGGATATACCGACAGTGGCAACTTCAATGCTGATGCTCTGCCAGAGGGATTGAAAGGTATGCTTGATACCTGGGCAGAAAGGATCACAAAATTGCAGCAGAAGAATCCGCAGAAGATGGTTCGCAGGGCTCCAGGCCGTGCGGCGATTGCACGCCGCCTTACCAAGGCAAGCTTCAAGGATGGGTGGACCACTGTACCTTATTTAATGCGTACGCACTGGAATCAGGGCTATCCCTACAACATTTTCTCGCCTAATCGTTCCGACAACGGGTGGAAAACACTCACCGGATGTGTGGCTACAGCTGCCTCGCAGATTATTTATTACTTCCGTAAAGACAATCCCGACACGCTGCTTTACAACACGCCAACCTACAGTGGCAATGGCGGCAATGCCCCCGTTACCAAGTCGCTTCCAGCCGGAACGCCCGTGCGCTACGACTTGATGCGCCTCAGTGGTTCGGGCAGCAAGGAGCAAGACACTGCCGTGGCCGTGCTTATGTATGCTGCCGGCACATCGGCCTACCTGATGTACGGCTACCAGGACGGTGATGAAACCGCCGGACAAACCACTGATATGGGCAAGGCATTAACCTCACAGTTCAATCTGGCCAACACCTACTGCTACAAGGGTAACTACAGTCAGCAGGCCTGGGAACAGCTGCTCTATAACAGTTTGCAGAAGCTTGAGCCCGTTTTCTACTCCGGAGTGAACGAAAAGCGGGGTGGCCACGCTGTTGTGGTAGATGGATACGATGCCAATACGGGCCTTTATCACTTCAACTTCGGCTGGGGTGGAAATGGTGACGGATACTACACCGTAGACAATACCACCGGCATGAACGGCTTCAATGAGTATCAGCAGATGCTTCAGAACATTCATCCGCTGAAGCAAAACATCAGTGCCAGGCTCCAGAATGCCTCGCTTTACAAAATGGTGGATGGCAGCATCAGCGTAATGGTGTACAACAACTCTACGTTAAGTGCTCAGGACTTTAAGTTGTATTGCAGCTATGGCAACTCAAGGCCCACTTCGACAGCAGCAGAAGACAACTCTACTGTTATCGCCCCGGGCGACAGTGCCTTGGTAACTTTCAGCTACATGCCCCCACGCGATGGCGTGCTGCAATGCTATGTAACCGATGGTAATGGGCATCAGCTCGACACGCTCTCGATGAACGTGGGTGTGCCACAGCCTGCCATTAAGCTCACTAACTTCTATGTAGTGGCCCCGGGCGATGTGCAATCGGTAGATGGCATGAACTTCAAGGTGGTGAACAACACCCGGGTGAACGTGAATGCCACCTTCGTGAACGATGAGCAGGGCACCGACTGCCAGCCTATGCTGAAGGCCGATCTTTACAGCTACGACAGCGCCGCTAAGCAATGGAGCTTTGTTAAGAGCCGCACCCTGTCGTCGACACTCTATAAGAAAGGTCAGCAGCGCGACACTACCTTCGTATTTAAGAACCTTACTCCTTCTATGCTCTACAAAGCAGTGATGAACCCCACCGTGAAGGGTGCCGTGCAAAGCCAGATTATCATGGCTGCTGCCGACAGTGTGGCTTACTTTACCGTGAACCAGAGTACACTCTCGGTTGTTAACAACGGTCGCACAGCCACTGTAAAGGGTGCCTGGGACAGCGAGCTGTTTGCCGAGCAGGCCATCGACAGCGCCGTAACAAGCTACGACATTACGGCCGTTACCGGCATTAACGAGAAGCCGGCCACTCCTAACAAGAACGCTCTGTTCTTTGCTTCGGCACCAATTCAGGGCGCAAGCAACGTGGTGGTTAACGGCGTTTGCGACAGTCTGGTAATCTCAGCCGATGCCGACTTCCGTACATCTGCAGCCTTTACAGCCACCAAGGCAACCTTCCTTATGGGTGACACAGCCATCGGTCACTTTGCCGTTGCCATGGTGCCGTTTACTTTCACCGTGCCTCAGGGCATGCAGGCACGCACCATAAGCAGTATTAGCCGCTCGCGCATGAAGATGCAGAACGTAACCGAGGTGAAAGCTTTCACGCCATTTATTTACCTGAACGACAACGAGAAGCACAATTACTTCACCGCTGCCAACGTAACTGTGACTACCGATACCGTGGGCTACGACTGCGACAGCCTTGTGAAAGCCTCTACCGTGGCCGATACCACCGTTGCCGGGGCATCGCTCATTACCTATAATAATAATCTTGCCATCTATAAAGAGGCTGCAACAGGCACCCGCGTGGCACCCTTTGTGCCGCAGCTGCTCACCAGCTACACTTCTGGCATCAGGGTGCAGGATGCCAATCGCCTCACGGGTATCGACGTGCGCATGGTGGCTCTGTCCGATACGCTGAACAAGGCCTACCGGCTTTATGATGCTTACCACAACCTGGTGTCGCAAGACGTGAACAACGTGTTTACCGACAGCATCAACACTGCCGAGACCTTCTTCCATGCTAATTCGACTACGTCGATCGATCAGGTTATTGACCAGTACAAAAACCTTAGTGCAGCCATGCAGGCTTACCTTAGCAGTGTGGCAACCGGCATTAAGGGCGTTAGCGTGCATGCCAACGGTGAGAATGCCAACGCACCCGTGGAATACTATAGCCTTTCGGGCGAGCGTGTGCAGCACCCTGCCGGCGGTGTGTTCATTATGAAGCGCGGCACCATGGTTAAGAAGGTTATTATCAAGTAATGCGAATATTCTTTAATCATAAAGAGGAATTGTGGAATTCCTGGTCACATGCCGGAGGCATCGCGTTGGGCGGTGTCTTCGGCATCGTGTTTTTGATATGGTGTTTCCGCTATGGCAACGGCTGGATAACGGCCGGCATCATTCTCTACCTGGTGGGAATGCTTATGTCGTACATAGCCTCTACGGTTTATCATGCCCTTTCGGGCTGGAGCAAATGGAAGGAGCGGTTGCGCAAATGGGACCACGCCGCCATTTACTGGCACATAGCGGGTTCTTATTCACCCATAACGCTTATTTGCCTGCGCAACCAGGGATACTGGGGATGGGCATTGTTTATTTTTATCTGGACGTGTGCCATAGCCGGCACCGTGGTGAGTTTCTGCCATTTAAAAAAGCACAGCAACTTTGAAACTCTTTGTTTTGTGGGCATGGGCCTCACTGTGCTGGTGGCCATCAAACCCTTGCTCGAGGTGCTTAACACGGCCTCGTTCTGGTGGATAGTGGCCGAGGGAGTGGCTTATATCACGGGTGCAGTGTTCTACAGCATCAACAAGCGGCGCTACATGCACACCGTGTTCCACTTTTTTGTGTTGCTTGGCTCGGTGTGCCACATCATTGCCGTGTGGGGCATTCTGGTGCAATATCTGCCCTGGCATTAAGCAACGGGGAGTTGTTGCACACCCTCACACAAAACATCACGCTAAAGCTGTCCGGCCTCTACTTGCAGCACCACGCGCTCGGTGAGCCGGTCTACGCCGTTAGGGTCGTATTTCTTCTTTAAACTGGCGCCGAAAACCCAGGCAAACGCCTGGTAGAAACCAGCCTTGATAGGCCCCAGGAAAGCTTGAATTAAGTTATAACTCGATGAGTTGCACTCACGGTAAACCAACTTGATGAGCAGTTTACCCTGAGCATAAGTAAGTTTCTTCATACGTGGCGTGTACTCTTTCTTGATACTGGCTTCCACGTATTTCATATGTGCGTCTTTTGCTTTCTTGTTGGGCAGCGTTTCCAGATATTCGTAGGTTTCTATAATAATGCGGTTCACCTCTTTTGCAATAGGCAGCACCTTTTTTACGTTATACACCAGCCGGTTGTAGGCCTCGCGCTGGGCTGCATTGGCAAACACGGGCTGTGGGAACACGTACACATTGTTCATCTGCACGTATTGCACGCTGTCTTTACCCAGAAGCACCTTGCCCATTTTCACCATAGGCACAAAGGTTGGGTTGTCCATGTCCACCTCCATGTCTTCGGGGTGTACGGTTTGCAGCTGGTCATCCTGTGCGCTCACCCTCATTGCCCCACAGCAAATAAAGGCGAGCAAAACAAAAAGCAATCTAAACATTTACCTATTATTATAATTTGCTGCCGTAGCACAAGTCGCCTGCGTCGCCAAAGCCTGGCACAATGTATTTGTGCTCGTTCATGCCTTGGTCGATGGCGGCGCACCATATAGTGGTTTTGTCGTCGGGGAACGTTTTCTTTATGTGCTCTATGCCTTCGGGTGTAGCTATCACGCAAGCCACGTGTATGCGCTTAGGCGTACCTTTGGTGGCAAAAGCCTTGTAGCCCAGTTCCATGCTGCCACCGGTGGCAAGCATCGGGTCGGCAATAATCAGCGTCTTGTTGTCTATTTGCGGTGTAGCCAGATATTCTATGTGAATGCCCACTTCGTGCTCTTCTTTGTCAACATAGGCACGATAGGCCGATACGAAACCGTTGCCTGCATGGTCGAACACGTTCAGGAAGCCGTTGTGGAATGGCAGTCCGGCCCTGAAGATGGTGGCCAGCACCACGTCGTCTACCGGCACGTTTACGCGTGCCACGCCCAGCGGTGTGGTTACATCCTTGGGTTCATAGTTCAGCGTTTTCGAGATTTCGAAAGCCTCGAACTCGCCAATTCGCTGTATGTTGTTACGAAAGAGCAGTCGGTTTTGTTGATAGTCTTTATCGCGAATTTCTGCCAGATACTGGTTGATTACGCTGTTATGGTCGGAGAAATTTATAACCTTCATTGTGAATTTTATTATTTGTGCAAAGATAGCGTATTTTTATGATATGCCCAAAAGTAACCCGTATTTTTGCTTTTTGCAACACTTGCTGTATTATCCAAAGTGATGGTAACGTAATTACCAAACGTTGGTAACATGTTTACCAAAGTCGGGTAACGTGGTTACCAACGTCGGGTAACATGGTTACCAACGTCTGGTAATGTGTTGATAACAAAAAAAGTGGGGATAAGCCGAGCCTGTCCCCACTTTTTAATGGTATTTTTTCAGCGTGTGTCAGCGTTCAAACTTGCGTGCCACACGGTTGTTGCCGTTGCTGCTCACCACGGCAATGTAGCAGCCCTGGGGCAGAGTGGTTACATCAACCAGAGCCTTGCGGTTCACATTGAGCGCCAAGCTCTTTACAAGTTGTCCGCCCACGGTGTAGAGCTTCACGGTGTAACGTGCCGCATCAGGCGACTCAATAATGAGGTTGCCTGCAGCGTAGCCCACATAGAAGTGCTGTGCACTGCTGCCATAAACAGCCGATATGCCGGTATAGGCATCGTTGGTGTGGAAGGCGGCGTAGGTGTTGAGCACGTTGGCCTGGCCAATGGTTATCTTGTCCATCACGTACTGCTTGTTGCCACCATCGGGATAGCGGCCTTCACTGTGGCTGGCATCAAAGTTGGTATAGCTGAACACGTCGGTGTAGCTGTCGTTGGCTGCAGTGAGCAACACCTTGCCTGCGCTTGCCGGCAGTTTGAAGCTGGCGTGCAGCTCTGTGAGCGGTTCCTGCTTGTCGCACCATATTATCTTGTAGCCGTGGGCCGGAATAATGGTTGAGGCCGTGCTTCCGGCGGCGGTTATCTGGTATTTGTGCTTGTTGCCCTCGTCGGTGCTCAGGTACATGCCCTCAAGGTCGATGTCGCTGCCGGTGGTGTTGTAAAGTTCAATCCAGTCGGCCTTCTTGTAGTAGTCGTTCACGTAGCGGTCGTTGCCGGTACTAATCTCGTTAATGCGTACGGGGTTAATGCCCTGAGCCTTCAGCGAGTCGGCATCCATAGACTCGTAAACAGCCGTCAGACTGATGTTTTCGGCGGGCAGCGTGATGCTGTCGGCGGTGCTGTAGAGCGAGCTGTTGCCATCGGGCTGCACCAGTTGGGCATCCCAGCAAATGTCGCTGCTCGTAAGGCTGTTGTTGTGTACCTCTACGGCAATGGTGTTAGTGCCTTTGTTAAAGAGGCTGGCTGCCAGCGAGATGCTGCCCTGGTCGGGGTTGCCCTGGGCGTAGGTGGTGGCAAATGTGCTGTACTGCACGGTGCCGGTGGGCATGTTGTAACGTGCGGCCTCGGTGCCGTTTACGTAAACCACAAAGCCATCGTCTACGGTGTAGTTCAGTGTAAGGTCTGTGGTGGGCTTGCTGCCCAGCGTGAAGCTTCTGCGGAAGTAGTAAGTGGGCCGTTTGTTGGAGTCATCGCTGCCATATTGCAGGGTGGTGCCCATGCCCGTGTGACCGTAGCCGAGCGGTGCGCTGCCCGAGCTCCATGCCGTCGTGCTGTAGCTTGTGCCGTTCCAGCCGGTATGGTCGAGCGACCCCTGGTCGTAGTAGTTCCATGTCGAGCCCTTGGCAAACACAGTGGTTCCGGTTGAGCTTGCGCTCTGCCAGCCCTTGAAGGTGTAGCCGGCGGGTGCCACTGCCTTGATGGTTGCAGGCTGGAACAGGTAGCCGTTAAATGCTCCGGTGGGCACTTCCAGGTCGTTTATGGTGATGCGTGCGCCCGGAGCGTTGCTTGCCAGCTTTACGGTGCGTGCAGTGCTCGATGAGAGCTGCATGCCGCTGTAGCTCTGCAGTGCGCTGGTCATGGTGGCGTTGCGACCGCTCAGACGGCTCTTCAGCGTGTTGGCGGTACTGTTGGGCGAGGTGCCCTCTATTGCCATGGCGCTTTGCACACGGTTCACCAGACTGTCGATAATCTCGTTGCTGCGTGTGGGGTCGAACACGCTGCCGCCCATGATGCAGTAGGTGTCGATGAACTGCTTGCGGAAGTCGCTGTTGTTAAGCAGGTTAAGGAACAGCGTAACCATCTCAATCTCTTTGGTGTAGCGGCTCACGCTGCTGTTGTAGAGCTTGTCGAAGGTGTAGGTTCGCTTGTTGGCAAAGGCAGTGAAGGGTGAGGTGGTGCTGAGCGACCCGTCCAGATCGTAGAGCACAAACCGGAATTTACCGTCGTCGGCCGTGTGGCGGAAGCCCTTGATGTTATTCTGCGGCCAGTCTACATTGCCCAGATATAACTCGGTGGCCATGTAGTTAATGTATTCGTCGATGTCGAGCTGGCGCTTAATCTCTTCGTAGGTAGAGTTGTTGGCAGCGTCGGCCGATAGCGTTACAAGCTGGTCGAAGGCATCTTTGGTGCCTGCTTTCTGCACGTAGCCGCTGTCGGGGCTCATTTCAAACTGGTCAATCTCATCGTCGTCCCATCCGTAGTTGGCATAAACGTAGTGCTTGTTGTTAGGCTCACGCATGTTCAGCACGCCAATGTATTTGCCGTTAATAAACTCGTGCACGGGCTGGTAGCTTTGCAGGTCCACGTCGATGCCCGAGGTCTGCACAATGGTTTGCAGTGCTGCATCCTTAATGCGGCACTGGGTGTCGTTGCCTCCGTTGCGGATTTGCAGTGTGCGGTTGCGTATGTAAGGCTTGGCTTGGAAGAACGGGTAGTTGAGCTGCTTAATGCCATTGAATTTTTTGTTGCCTTTCAGCTTGAAAGAGTGGGGTGTCCAGGCACGGCTCCAGCCGCCTGCCATCTCGAGCATGGCATCCTGGTTAAACACGTTGTTGCCTGTGGTGGGGATGTAGCTGAAGTTTACGGGGCGCTCCCAGGGCATGTTCCAGTTGCAGGGCGTGCTCTGACCGTTGCCTTCCACGCCGTTCACACCTTTCACCATCACGCCAATGGAGTCGCTGTACAGAAAATCGCTGTCGGCAACTACCGAGAGCACCGGCAGGGTGTAGTCTTTATCTTTCAGAATGTAGCTGCGTGTTGTCACATCGCTTGGCAGCATGTTGTTGGCAAACAGCCGGAGGCGCAGCACGGTGGTGCTGGTGAAGCTGAAGTTGCCGTCGGCCGATGTCTTGCCGGTGGTTAAGGTGGGCAGCTCACCGTTGGTGGTGTAGCGCAGAGTGGCGCCGTCGGGAATGGGCACGTTAACGCTGAGCGAGCCGCTGAACAATTGCGAGGCCTCGCTGGGCTCGGGCGCTGCCAGTTGCTTTGCGGCATAGCTGGCGCCATTGTTGCTCTGGCCCGGAGTGGGGGTGCCACTCAGAGCCCAGGTAGAGCCGCCGTCGGTGGTGCGGCAATAGCTGGTGCGACTGGTGGCGGCCGGATATTCTACGGTGGCCAGTTGCTCGCCGTTGCTGCCGAAGATGTAAAGCTGTCCGCCATCGGTATCCAGCTTGAAGTTCACGGCAGTGCTCGAGAGCCCCTCGTCGTTGAACCACACCACCTTATAGCCGTGAGCTGGTATAATGCCCATGTTGTCGGGTGCTGTCCAGTCGGCTGTGTGCGTGTTGTCAGCCGCGAATTTCAGTCCGCTCAGTTCCACGCCCTTGTCGGTGGGGTTGTAGAGTTCCACCCATCCGTCGAAGTCGTAGTAGGGCGATATAAACTGGTCGATGTTGCCACTCATCACCTCATTGATAACGAGCGATGCTGTCGTGGCCGCGTTGTGCTGCACGTGCAGGGTTAGCTGTGCCTTAAGGTTGCTGCCATCGGTGGTAGTGGCGGTAATCACAGCTGTGCCCTCGCCCACGGCAGTAACGGTACCGTCGGCCGACACGGTGGCAACGCCGGAGTTACTCGATGTGTACGACAGCTGGGTATAGGTTACGCTGTCGGGGGTGAAGGCAGCTTGTATCTGTGTCTGCTCACCCACTATCAAATGGGTGCTGGGTGTGCTTATGGAGAGCTGGGTGGGGTAGGTTACCTCGCCGTAGCATTCAAGCTTGAAGTTGTCGAATATGCACCAGTTGTTGTCCTGATAGTGCTCGTTAATCAGTCCGATGTTCATGTTGCCGCCATCATGCTGAAAAACCATCTGGTTGTTGTAGCAGCCCTTCTGGAAAGCGGCCTGTGCCGACTCCATTGTGTTGGGCACATAGATGGTAGTGTTTGTGCGGAAGTCGTAGGTACTCCAGCACTGGTTGGCCAGGTTTTCGGTAAAAGTGCTGCTGTAAATGCTGGCAAGCTTCTGCTTGTTGCTGCCCGCATAGAGGTAGGCTGTAATGTCCTCGTTGCCGTCCTGGTAGTCGCGGTAACCCGTGTCGTTGTCGCGGCAGCGGTAATAAGATTGTACCGACAGGCGGTATTTGCCTTTTGGCAGATTACTGATGGTCTGGTAGATGTTGAACACACCTTGCCAGAACTCCATGCTTTCCACGCGTACGGCCTTCGAGCCGGCGTTGGTGGTGTAGGTCCAGCCTTTGTTGGAGTTGCCGGCGAACGAGGGGTTCACCACGTACTTGCTGGTAACGTCAATCCACTGGGCAGCCCTTGTTCTGCAGGGAAGCATCAGGAAAATGAATGAAAAAAATAGTAAATACTTGTGCATGGTTTGTAAATGAAAGGTAGAACTTCGTTGTAATTCAGCAAATTTACATTTTTTTTTTCATTTGTACAGTAACAATGAGACGATTTTCAACAAATGCAGGGTAAAAAAGGTAGATTGACGGTTAAATGAAGACAATGCATGTGGTAAGCTGAGGTTGAAAAAACTTGTTTGAATGTGGTGAGCCCCTAAAAACAGTTGGCATTTTTGCAAATGCGCTGTGTTTTTATTAACTTTGTAGCAATAATAAGCAAAACAGCTAATGATGAAAGCATCTTTATTATTTGCCCTGGCTCTTGGTATCGGTCTGGGCGCCCACGCTCAGAAGCGTGCATTCGGCATAGAAGATATCTATCGTGTTAAAACGGCCTACGGCCCTGTACTCTCGGCTACAGGCAAACTGGCTTATGCTCTTAGCAGCAGCAACCTGAAGGCACAAACTTCGTGCAACAATATTTATGTGGACGGCAAGGCAGTAACTACCGACAGCACCAGCTACAGCCCCTTCTGGAGCCACGACGGCAAGAGCCTGTTCTACTTGTCGGCAAAGAGTGGAACTGCACAGGTTTACCGGCTCGATGTTGCCACAGGCAAGGCCACACAGATAACGCATTACGCCCTGGGTGTGCAGGGCCCGGTGCTCTCGGCCGACGACAACCTGATTGCCTTTGCTGCCGAGGTGTATCCCGAGGTGAAAGATACCGACGGCTCGGCCAACAAGAAACGTAACGAACTGAAACAGAACAACAAGCTGCAGGCACACATTGCCGACAAACTGCTTTACCGCCACTGGACCGACTACCAGGACGGCAAGTTCTGGCACATCATTGTTTACAACATCAGCAAGAATACCTACACCGATGTAACTCCGGGCGAGTTCCACTCACCGGTGTTCTCACCGTCGGGTCCCGAAGGATTTGCCTTCTCGCCCGATTCCAGGGAGCTGTGCTACCTTAGCAACCACACCGATCACCCCGAGGCCAACACCAACTGCGACCTGTGGATAGTGCCCGTAACGGGTGGTGAGGCCAAAAACATAACCTCGGCCAACCAGGCCTGGGACGGCAGTCCACAGTATTCGCCCAACGGTCGTTACATTGCCTATCGCTGCCAGCAGGTGCCCGGTTACGAGAGCGACCGCTTCCGCCTGGCCCTTTACGACCGCGCCACGGGCAAGAGCACTATTCTTACCGAGAGTTTCGACAACTGGGTTGACAGCTACAAATGGGCAGCCAACTCAAAAAGCATTTACTTCCTGGGCGAACAGCGCGGCGTGGAGCCTCTGTTCAGTGTCGATATAAAGTCGCACAAGATAACCAGGCTCATTGCCGGCAAGGCCATTGGCAGCTTCGATACCGACAGCCATGGCCGTTTTGTTTACACTTACAGCACCACCGGCAAGCCCACTGCCATTTATCAGCTTTACCGTGGCAAGGAAACTCAGATAACCCATTACAACGATTCGCTCGAGCAGGCCGTAGACATTCGCCCCAGCGAGGCTATGTGGGTGAAGGGCGCCAAGGGCGACTCTGTAGAGGTGTTCGTGGTGAAACCCCACAACTTCGACCCGTCGAAGAAGTATCCGCTTATCATCAATGTGCATGGCGGACCACAGATGCAGTGGATGAACTCTTACCGTGCCGACTGGCAGGTTTACCCCGGCGCAGGCTATGTGGTGGCCTATCCTAATCCTCACGGCTCAACGGGCTACGGACAGCAGTTCACACGCGACATCTCAGGCAACTGGGGTGGCTATCCTTTCGAGGATGTAATGAAGGTTACCGATGCCCTGGCACAGCTCAGCTATGTTGACTCCACCCGTATGGCTGCCATGGGTTGGAGCTATGGCGGCTACTTTATGAACTGGTTGCAGGGCCACACCCACCGCTTCAAATGTCTGGCAAGCATGATGGGCCTGTTCGACCTGCGCTCAATGTGGGGGTCAACCGAGGAGTTGTGGTTCCCCAACTTCGACCTCGAGGGTCAGCCGTGGAACTCATCGCTCTACAAGAAGTGGAGTCCCTCGGAGTACGTGGGCAACTTTGGTACCCCTACACTCATCATCACGGGCGAGAAAGACTACCGTGTGCCTTACACACAAAGCCTGCAGTACTTCACCACCTTGCAGACGCTGGGCATACCCAGTCGCCTTATAGTGCTCACCAACGACGGCCACTGGCCCTCCAACCTGCACTCTATGCCGCTTTACTACAATGCCCATCTGGAGTGGTTCCACAAGTACCTGGGCGGCGCACCGGCACCCTGGGATTCAAAGAAGCTGGTGAGCGGTGAGGAAAAATATTGATTTCAACCCAAAAATATTTTGCAATGTTGCGGTGTTTGCCTATCTTTGCAATAATCAATAGTTAGAGTTGGCAACATGATGAATAATCCTTTATGGCAAGATGATTACTGGTTGCTGCTGTTGCAGCTATACCTTAAGAAACCGGTTGGACTGAAACCGGTGTACAGCCGCGATGCCGTGAGCCTCGCACTCAGTTTGCACATCGAGCCAAAGGATATTCACGACCAGATGAAAAAGCTGCGGCGCAGGGCACGTCCTTCGCTGCAGCGCCTGTGGCAGCTCTATGGCAACCGGCCGCGTAAGCTGCAAAACAAGTGCAAGCTGGTTAAGAAGCTTGCCGGCTTGGGCGGCGGTTCGCTGTTCTACGATGGCGTGGAGCTTAACGAAACCTGGGAGAAGAACTTCGAGCCCGTGGCACCCGGCACCACGATAACCCCGATGATGCTCATCATCATTCTGGATTTGTACTTCTGCCTGTCGCCACTCACCATGGTGCCCGAAACGCCCGACATTGTGGAGCTGGCCCAGCTTATGCGCGTAAGCGCCGATACCATCTGTTCTATCATGGACACATTTCAGTACTGCGACCCCTACCTCCGACACAAGCCGCAGCCCGATGCCGTGTTGCTGCCAGCCTGCAAGAAGGTGTGGCAACAATATTCGGCCATCGATAGCGACGAGCTTTCACAGCTCGCCTCTGACTTAAAACAATATTTCATATCGTAAACAAATACCTCGTTTAATCTGTTCATTAGTCGTATGCCTCAAAATCTTATACAAACTCAGGAGCAAAAGCTCGCGCAGGTGCAGAAGCTCACACAGCAGCAAATGCTGCAGGTGCGACTGCTTGAAATGCCTCTGCCCGAACTGGAAGAAAATATTAACGCCGAGCTCGATGATAACCCGGCACTGGAAGTAAAGTCGCCCGGCGACAGCGACGACTATGAGGGTGGAGAAAGCGAACCCGATGCCACCGACGATGGCTACGACGAAAGTCAGGAACAGCAGGAGAAGGCCGATGCGCTCGACACTGCCCTTGAGAGCATAGGCAGCGACGATGAAATGCCCGCTGCCACCTATTCGAACGACAACCAGAATGCTGACTACGAGGAGATGGTGTATGGCGACACCACCTCGTTCTACGACAAACTGAAGGAGCAGATGGATATGCTTGAGCTAACGCCAGAGCAACATGACGTGATGGAGTACCTGATAGGCTCGCTCGACGACGATGGCATTCTGCGCAAAAGTCTCGACACCATCAGCGACGAGCTCGCCATCTACCATAACATTGATGTCACGCCCGGGCAGGTGGGCAAGGTGCTGGCCAAACTGCAGCAGTTCGACCCTGCCGGCGTAGGCGCTCAGTCGCTGCAACAGTGCCTGCTGCTGCAAATCGACCGCCGGCCCGATGACAAGCTCAAGCCGCTCATGAAGGAGATAATAGCCAAACACTTCGACGAGTTCACCAAAAAACACTGGGACAAGATTGGTGCCTCCATGCAGCTAACGCCCGACCAGTGCCGTATTCTTGAGGGCGAGATAAAGAAGCTGAACCCCAAGCCGGGTGCCGCACTCGGTGAAACCGAAGGCCGGAACGTGCAGCAAATCACACCCGACTTTATCGTTGACACTGCCGACGACGGCACCGTGACCTTCCAGCTGAATCACGGCAACGTGCCCGAGCTGAAGGTGTCACCCTCGTTTGTTGAAATGGTAGACACTTATAAGAACAACCGCCACAACATGAACCGCCGTGACAAGGAGGCCTTGCTCTACGCTAAGGAGAAAGTCGACAAGGCCCGCGGCTACATTGAGGCCATAAAGCAGCGCCAGCACACGCTCATGGTAACTATGAAGGCCATCATTAACTGGCAGTACAAGTTCTTCCAGGATGGCGATGAGGCCGACCTGCGCCCCATGATTCTTAAAGACATTGCTCAGGTTACCGGGCTCGACAAGTCAACCATCTCAAGGGTGAGCAACGTGAAGTATGCCGAAACCAAATGGGGCACCTTCCCCTTGCGCTACTTCTTCTCTGAGGGTTACAACACCGGTCAGGGTGAGGAGCAGAGCACACGCAAGATGAAGCTTGCCCTGAAAGAGATTATCAGTGGTGAGGACAAGCAGCACCCACTCAGCGACGACGCACTTGCCGAACTCATGAAACAGAAAGGATATCCGCTGGCACGCCGCACCATATCGAAATATCGTGAGCAGCTTGGACTGCCCGTGGCACGCCTGCGTAAAGAATAATCGTTTGCCTATGCAGACACCTATACAGTTATGAAAGAGAAAGACATTATATTAACGGCCCGAATCATGAGCATGGTGTTCATGCCATTCTATCTGCCCATTGTGGGGTTGGTGGCTCTGTTCGTGTTCAGCTACATGAACATGCTCGACCTGGGTTATAAGCTCACCGTGCTGCTTATGGCCTACCTGTTCACCATTCTGCTGCCCACGCTGCTTATTCACTATTACCGCAAGCACCAGGGCTGGACGCTGTTCGACCTGAGCGTAAAGGAACGCCGGCTTATACCTTATTTAATATCCATACTGTGCTACTTCACGTGTTACTACCTGATGACGCTTATGGGTATACCGCAGTTCATGTCGCTTATCCTGATGGCAGCCCTCACCATTCAGGTGGTGTGTGCCATCATTAACATCTGGTGGAAAATATCCACTCACAATGCGGCCATAGGCGGCGTGGCTGGCGCCTTGCTGGCCTACTCGCTGCTGTTCCAGTTCGACCCGCAAGGCTGGCTCTGCCTGGTACTCATCATTGCCGGACTGCTCGGCACCAGTCGCATGATTCTGCGCCAGCACACGCTGGGGCAGGTGATAGCCGGCTTTATGGTGGGTTTGATTTGCGGATTCGTAGTTATTGTGTAACTTAAATATCATTACAGATATGCAACCATTAGTTAGTATCATTATGGGGTCTACAAGCGACCTCCCTGTTATGGAAAAAGCTTGCAAGTGGCTTGACGAAAACCAGATACCTTTCGAGGTGAACGCTCTGTCGGCTCACCGCACGCCCGAAGCTGTCGAGGAGTTTGCGCACAATGCCAAACAGCGCGGCATCAAGGTAATTATTGCCGGCGCCGGTATGGCCGCTGCTCTGCCTGGCGTAATTGCGGCTTCTACACCGCTGCCCGTTATCGGTGTGCCTATCAAGGGCATGCTCGACGGTCTGGATGCTATGCTCTCTATCATTCAGATGCCCCCAGGAATACCCGTGGCCACTGTAGGCGTGAACGCCGCGCAGAACGCTGCCATACTGGCTGCCGAGATGATAGCACTCGGCGATGAGAAAGTGGCTGAGAAGGTGGATGCATGGAAAGCCGGACTGAGCAAAAAGATTGAAAAGGCTAACCAGGATCTGGCTGAGGTGAAGTATCAGTTTAAATGCAACTGATGAACCATTAACGGGGGGAATTGCAATATGACCGACTTATTTAACTTTGCACGGCGCCCCACGCAGGTGGTGCACATTGGTAAACTCGATATGGGTGGCGACAACCCGATAAGGGTGCAGAGCATGACCACTACAAACACCAACGACACCCAGGCTTGTGTGGAGCAGGCTGAGCGCATCATCAGGGCCGGCGGTGAGCTGGTAAGGCTCACCACGCAGGGCTCGCGCGAGGCCGAGAATCTTAAGAACATCAGCGCTGCCATCAGGGCCGACGGCTTCGACACTCCATTGGTGGCCGACGTGCATTTTAATCCACATGTGGCCGACGTGGCCGCGCTCTATGCCGAGAAGGTGCGCGTTAATCCTGGCAACTATGTTGACCCGGCACGCAAGTTTGTGCATCGCGAGTACACCGATGAGGAGTATGCCGCTGAGCTCAAGAAGATTGAGGAGCGCTTTGTGCCCTTCCTGAACATCTGCAAGGAGCACCACACCGCTATTAGAATAGGTGTGAACCACGGGTCGCTGTCCGACCGCATCAGAAACCGTTATGGCGATACGCCGCGTGGCATCGTAGAAAGTTGCATGGAGTTCTTGCGCATTTGCAAGCAGCAGCACTTCAATGATGTGGTTATTTCCATCAAGGCAAGCAACACGGTGGTGATGGTTCGCTCGGTACGCCTGCTGGTTGAAACTATGGATAAGGAGGACATGCACTATCCCCTGCATCTCGGTGTTACCGAGGCTGGCGAAGGTGAGGACGGTCGCATACGCAGTGCCGTGGGCATTGGTGCCTTGCTGGCCGACGGCATTGGCGATACGGTGCGAGTGAGTTTGTCGGAGGAGCCAGAAAAAGAAATCCCGGTGGCCCGACATCTGGTGGAATATATTGGCCGGCACAACGGTCACCTGCTCATACCAGGCACACAGGCTAAGGAGTTTAACTGGGTGAATCCCCGCAGGCGCAAAACTCAACCCGTGCTCAACATCGGTGGCAATAATGTGCCGGTGGTCATCACCTCGGCCGAAACCAACAAGAACTTTATTGCCGAAGAGGTTCCAGGGCAGGCACCCGATTACGTGTACATTGGATCCAGCGTGCCTGAGCATCTGCAGAAGGGGCAGCGCTACATAGCCGACTACACGCTGTGTGCCCGGCTGTCCGAAGAGCAGCATGCCGACGTGCCCGTGCTGAAAGGCAGGAATGCCAAAGGCGAAGCTGTTGAGGCCGATGTTTACCCCATCTTCCCCAACATGGCCATTCCTTTCATCAGTCTGTCTAAGGCTCCGCTTAAGTTCCTGGTGCTGCAGTTCGGTGCTCCTGCCGAGGAGTACATTGCCTGTCTGAAGCATCACCCCGAAGTGGTGGTGGTGTGCACCAGCAACCACCAGAACCGCCTGGGCAGTCAGCGGGCTCTGGTTCATGAAATGATGAACGAAGGCGTGCTGAACCCTGTGGTGTTTGCCGAGATGTACGAGCACGGACAGTTGGAGAAAGAGGATTTGCAGCTTGAGGCTGCCGCCGACTTGGGCGCACTCATGATCGACGGTCTGACAGATGGCATCTGGCTGCTCAACAATGGCAACATCAAACAGAGCTTCATCACCTCTACGGCTTTCAACATTCTGCAGGCTGCCCGCCTGCGTACCTCACGCACCGAGTACATCAGCTGTCCGGGCTGTGGCCGCACTCTTTACGACCTGCGCGACACCATAGCCCGCATCAAAGCGGCGACAAAGGACATGAAGGGGCTCAAGATCGGCATTATGGGCTGCATTGTAAACGGACCCGGTGAGATGGCCGATGCCGACTACGGCTATGTGGGAGCTGGCATCAACCGCATTTCGCTCTATCGCCGGCAGGAGTGTGTGGCTAAGAACATACCCGAGGAAGAGGCCGTTGACCGCTTGCTCGCACTGATAAAACAAGATCAACAACAGCTGAAGTAATTATGGAGTTAAAGGGAACTTATGTGCCGGCGGCAACCCGCTACGATAACACCGACGGATTGTATCGCCGCTGCGGCCGCTCGGGTGTGCTGCTGCCCAAGGTGTCGCTGGGCTTCTGGCACAACTTTGGTGGCAACGACTCTTATGAGCGCAGCCGTGCCATTACGCACTATGCCTTCGACCACGGCATAACGCATTTCGACCTGGCCAACAACTACGGTCCGCCTTACGGGTCGGCCGAGGAAACGTTGGGTAAACTGATGGACGACGATTTTAAGCCTTATCGTGACGAGTTGTTTATTGCCTCGAAGGCAGGTTACGATATGTGGCCGGGCCCCTACGGCAACTGGGGCTCTCGCAAGTACCTCATGGCAAGTATCGACCAAAGTCTCAGGCGCATGCATCTCAACTATGTCGACCTGTTCTACAGTCACCGCTACGACCCCAATACTCCGCTGGAAGAAACCCTGCAGGCACTCGTAGACATCGTGCACAGCGGCAAGGCGCTCTACGTGGGCATCAGCCGGTGGCCTTACGAGGCTTTGAAATTCGCCTATGCTTACCTTAAGGAGCAGCATGTGCCGTTGCTGGTTTACCAGGGCCGCATCAACCTGCTCGACCGCCAGCCCATAACCGACCACATACTCGACTTCTGCCGTGACAATGGTGTGGGCTTTGTGAGCTTCAGTCCGCTGGCCCAGGGCTTGCTCACCAACCGCTATCTTAACGGCATTCCTGACGACAGCCGTATGCATCAGGCACGTTTCCTGAAGCCCGAGGTACTCACACCGCAGTTGCTTGAAACCCTTAACAGCTACAACCAGCTTGCAGCCGGTCAGGGCATGGCTCTGGCCGACATGGCACTGGCATGGGTGTTGCAGCAACAAGGCGTTACCAGCGTAATTGTGGGTGCCAGCAAGGTGGAACAGCTGCAAACCGACCTGAAGGCTGTCGATGCTCCTTTGATTCAGGGCCTGGATAAGTAAAGATAGAAGTAAGTGTATCATTAATCAATTTGGCATATGAAGAATTTAGTGTTTCTAACAGGTGCCGGAATGTCGGTTGAGAGTGGTTTCAAGACATTCAGAGGCAACGATGGCTTGTGGGAGAACTATCCCGTTGAACAAATTGCCACGCACGAGGGATGGGAGCGCGACCCTGAACTGGTTACCAACTTCTACAATATGCTGCGCGCCAAACTGTGGAAGGCTGAACCCAACGAGGGGCACCGCCTTATCACGAGCTTGCAGGCTAAGTACAACGTAACCGTTATTACCCAGAACGTTGATAATCTGCACGAGAAGGCTGGCACTAAAAACGTTATTCACCTGCACGGCGACCTTACCAAAGTGTGCTCGAGCAACGATCCTTATAACCCAAAGTACATACAGACACTCACACCTGAGCACAGCGACGTGAAGCCGGGCACCAAAGCCGGCGACGGCAGTTTGCTGCGACCCTTCATCGTGTTCTTCAACGAGAGCGTGCCTATGATTGAACCGGCCGCCGAGGCAGTGGCCAAGGCCGACATCTTCGTGATTATCGGTACTTCGCTTGTGGTTTATCCGGCTGCCGGACTGGTTAGAATGGTGCGCCCGGGTGTGCCCGTGTATCTTATCGACCCCAATGCCGTGTCGGCAGAGGCCAGCGAGCATGTGGTGCATATCATGAAAGGTGCATCAGAAGGTATGAAGCAGCTCGTAACCATGCTGTGATAACAACTTAACAAAACAACACAAACACATGATGAAAATAACCGTTTCACCCGAAATAGAGCAGGTTTGTCCGCGCTTTGTGGGCGCCTGCATTGAAGCCGATGTAAAGAACTCCGCTTACTGCGGGCCTCTTTGGGATGAGATAAACCAGCTGGGTGAGAAGTACCGTGCCACGCTTACCACCGAGAGCTTGAAGCAGATGGGTGGCATTGCGGCCACCCGGCAGGTGTACAAGGCATGTGGCAAAGACCCCTCACGCTACCGTCCGTCGGCCGAGGCGCTTATCCGCCGTATGCTGCAGGGCAAACAACTGTACCAAATCGACACACTCGTCGACCTGATTAACCTGGCAAGCATGGCCTTTGGCTACAGCATAGGCGGCTTCGACGCCAGCAAGTTCGTGGGCAGTGAGCTTACGCTGGGCATTGGTCGTGAGGGCGAACCTTACGAGGGCATCGGTCGCGGACTCATCAATATTGCCGGTATGCCGGTTTACCGTGATGCGAAAGGCGGCGTGGGCACACCCACATCCGACAATGAGCGCACTAAAATCTCGCTCTCTACCACCCGGTTGCTGGTAATCATCAATGGCTACGACGGTGATGAAACCCAGGTATCACGCAACGCTGAATACATTCAGAATCTGCTCAAACGCTATGCCGGAAGCAATGGCGGAAGCTATACCCTCTTTAGATGATGAATCGCCAATAGGTAGAATAAGCGTTTAATAAATATGCGTAACTAAGGCTTGAACTTGATTTTAATACGGTTTTATAGCCAAAAAGTCCTTTCTAAGTAGTATAATTATTGTTTTTTCAGTAACTTTGTACTCAATCTAAACATCACCAACGCATATGGCTTATACAAGAATAACCGCAGCCGAAGGGGCTGCCTTGATACATAACAACGACACAGTGGCTCTGTCGGGCTTCACACCTAACGGTGTGCCTAAGGCTGTGTTCAGGGAATTGTCGAAGAAGGCACGGGCCGAACACGAGGCCGGGCGCCCGTTTAAAGTGGGCATACTTACCGGTGCCAGTACCTCGCAGAGCATCGAGGGTGACATGGCCGACGCGCAGGCTATCAAGTTCAGGGCTCCTTTTTCTACCAACAGCGACTTCAGGAACCATACCAACAATGGTGAAATAGAGTTTGAGGATACCCATCTGGGCCATATGGCCGAGCGACTTCGTCGTGGCTTCTACGGAAAAATACAGTGGGCCATTATCGAAGTGAGCTCACTCGACGAGGGCAACGACTTGTGCAAAGCCTATCTTACAAGTGCCGGCGGCATAGTGCCTACCATCGTGCGACTGGCCGAGAAGGTGATTATCGAGGTGAACCACTTCCACAGCGAGGCTTCACGCTATCTGCACGACGTGTATGAGTGCGCTCCGTGCCCGTTCCGCCAGCCTATCCCCATTGTGCTTGTGGGCGACCGTATCGGCAAAAGCTATGTGGCCATAGACCCAGAGAAGATTGTGGGCGTGGTGGAGTGTAACATACCCGAGGAGGCGCGCTCGTTTAAACCGCTTACGCCGCAAACTGAGAAAATGGGTTTACTGGTAGCCGACTTTCTGCTGAACGATATGAAACAGGGGCACATTCCACCGCAGTTCCTGCCCCTGCAAAGTGGTGTGGGCGTAACCAGCAACGCCGTACTTGAAGCTTTGGGCGAGAACCCCGAAATACCGGTGTTCTCAGTTTATACCGAGGTGGTGCAGGATGCCGTGATAAAGTACATGCGCCAGGGGCGCATCAAGGAGGCCAGCTGCTCGTCGCTCACGGTTACCAACGAGACGCTGCTCGATGTATATAAGAATATTGATTACTTTAAGAAGCACCTCACCATACGTCAGAGCGAGATAAGCAACGCGCCTGAAGTAATACGCCGACTGGGTGTAATTGCCATGAACACGGCTATAGAGTGCGACATTTACGGCAACGAGAACTCAAGTCATATTTGTGGCAGCAAACTGATGAATGGCATTGGCGGCAGTTGCGACTATGAGCGCAACGGCTACATAAGCATCTTTACCATGCAGAGCACAGCCAAGAACGGCACTATATCCACTATTGTGCCCATGTGCTCGCATGTAGACTCAACCGAACACGATGTGGATGTGATTGTTACCGAGCAGGGCGTGGCTGACCTTCGTGGCAAGGGACCGCTGCACCGTGCACAGCTTATTATAGAAAACTGCGCGCATCCCGACTACAAGCCGTTGCTCAGAGACTATCTGAAGCTGGCCGGCAAAGGGCACGAGCCGCAGAGCATGCGTGCCGCACTGGCCATGCACGACACCTTCTTGCGCAAAGGCGACATGCGGCTCACCAATTTTGGCGAATATCTTTAATCTTAAACACGTTATATTATGAATAACAACAAGCTGCAGGCACACTCCGCCATCTTAATGGCTAACATTATCTTTGGTTTGGGTGTGCCCGTAACCAAATCGTTGCTCACCAGCTGGGTAACACCCATGGGCTATATGTTCTTGCGCTGCATAGGTGCCGCCCTTATCTTCTGGATTGTTTCTCTGTTTATGCCGCGCGAGAAAGTAGCACGCCGCGACCTGGTAGTTATTATGGCAGGCGGTTTGCTTGGCATCGTGGTGTCGCAGTCGCTCACAGCCTGGGCGCTTAAGTTTACCACGCCGGTATACTTCTCACTCATTGCTACACTCACACCAATAGCCACCCTGATTATGGCAGTGTTGTTTGCCCACGAGAAAATGTCGGGTCTGAAACTCTTTGGCGTGCTGCTCGGCATTGCAGGTGCTGTGCTAATGGTGTTGCTGGGCAGCACCTTCGGCAGCGGCAGCAACGATGTGCTGGGCATATCGCTGGCTGTGCTCAGCGTGCTCACGTGGGCTGTTTACCTTATTATTACAAAAAATGTGAGTGCGCGTTACAGTGAAGTTACACAAATGAAGTACGTGTTCCTTATATCAGCCATTGCTACCCTGCCATGGGGCATTGCTGAGTTTCCGCAGCAAAAGCTCTTCAGCGGCTATTTCGGAGCCGAAAGCTGGTGGGGCATATCGCAAATGCTGTTCATCGTGGTGTTTGCCACGGTGCTCGGCTATTTTGCCATTCCGTACGCAATGAAGAGTTTAAAGGCCACCACGGTGAGCATCTACACCAACCTGCAACCCGTGGTAGCATCGCTTGTGGCCATTGGTGTGGGGCAGGATGTGTTCAGCTGGGATAAGCCCGTGGCTGCCATCCTTGTACTCGTAAGTGCATGGCTGGTTACGCAAAGCAAATAATCACGGTAATCAATTTGTTAGAATAGGAACAGGATAGAATATGAATCTCCGCTCGTAACTCACCTCTTACCTTTCGACCGCCATTCGCTCAATAGTTACTAACAAAAAAGAATAGGTTAATGCGTGTTAAAGCTGATCTGCGGCGCATTAGTGTTCTTGCAATTCCTACCAAACGGTAACCATAAGACTGAAAAGTAACCTCTTGCAGGGTATTGGATTAATATCTAACTTTGCACTCGCAAACGGGGATGAAGACTCAGACAAACGAGTTGGATGAATCCCTTACGGTAAGAAGTAAAGTATTTACAAACAAAAGAAAGGAAAACAAATTATGGCAAATGTAGTATTAATCGGTGCAACGGGATTCGTAGGTTCAGCCATTCTCAACGAGCTGCTCGCTCGTGGTCATAAGGTTACGGCAGTGGTGCGCAATGCCGCCAAGCTGCCCAAGAACGACAACCTCATCGCCGTGGAGGAGGATGTGGCCAACGTGGACGCTGTCGCCAACATCGCAAAAGGCAAGGATGCCGTCATCTCGGCTTATAACCCAGGATGGAACAACCCCGACATCAAGCGTCTTATCGAAGAGAATTACCCCAAGATTGTGGAGGCCGTGAAGAAGAGTGGCGTTCAGCGTCTGCTCATCGTCGGCGGTGCCGGTACACTCTTTGTAAAGCCCGGTCTGCGTGTTGTTGACTCCGGATTCGTCCCCGCAGAGATCATGGACGGTGTACGTCCCTTAGGCGAATTCTATCTCAACTTCCTCACCAAGGAGCACGACCTCGACTGGGTGTTCTTCTCTCCCGCCGGTGCTTTCGAAGATGCTGACAAAGGCAAGCGTACGGGCAAGTTCCGTCTGGGCAAGGACGACCTCATCGTGGACCCTGCCACAGGCACGAGCC
>Ga0256406_1000210_pt1 | contig 113508 bp, 82 predicted proteins | sample RumenRJG_03DNA_FD_185986 | JGI IMG/M metagenome (GOLD analysis project Ga0256406, IMG submission 185986) | Bovine rumen microbial communities from Lethbridge, Alberta, Canada - RJG_03 | ecosystem: Host-associated > Mammals > Digestive system > Stomach > Rumen | place: Canada: Alberta...
TTCGCACGGAATTGTGCAGGCCAAAATTAGACAGGTTTCCATGTCTCCGGAATCGCGGTTTCCGATTAATCGGTACGACGGTTTCCTTTACTCCGGTTTCATGGTGTAATTCACTCCGGAATACTCAGCTGGAGGTCCAGCACATCGAGGACGAGTCGTTCAACAGCCGCCTGGTGTACTACACCTCGAAGCACACGGTCGCAAGCCTTTCTAGGGGCCGTCCCTACAACCTGAAGAACCTGAACCTGATCAGCCTCCAGATGTTCGTCGGTTTCCCGGAATGGGAGAACTACCTGCACACGATCCGCCTCAAGAACCAGGACAACGAGGAGTTCTACAAGAAGCAGACCATCACCCTGGTAGAGGTCCCCAAGTTCCTGAAGGGCGGATTCGAATCCGACAACAGCCGCTTTGCCCAGTGGCTGCGCGTGTTCGACGGACTGAACAACGAGCGGCCCGTCCCTGTCCCGGAAGGGTCGCAGTTCGCCCTCTTGCAGAAGAAGGCCGAATTGAGTAAATTTACGGAAGAATTTCTTGTAAGCGAGGCAATGAAGATGAGCGACCGTGAATACGAACTCTACGTGGAAAAGAAGCATGCCCGTGCGGAGGGCCTTGAGGAAGGGCGCGCTGAAGGCCGTGAGGAAGGTCGCGCTGAAGGTCGTGCCGAGGGCCGCGCTGAAGGTGCCGACGCCAAAGCTCGCGAAATGGCTCTTGCTATGCTTATGGATAACGAACCGATTGAAAAAATCGTCAAGTATTCGGGTCTTTCTGAAAAGGATACGCTTGAACTTCGACTTTTGCAAACGGATACGTCTAGAAAATAGCCGTTCAACCAGCAAATTGATGTGGCAAATAGCTCAAAAAACGCAAATCTGATCAAATTTGAGGGTCCCTCTGTTTGAGGGGCCTTTTTTTGATGCAGTTTTTTGTGACTTTATAAAAATCTCCCCAAAATCTTACATTTTAATTTTTGCTTAAGGATCTCCTCAGGGGCCTTTTTACAGGTTCTGTATTTTCTAAATTGTGGGCGAAACTTTGAAAGTGCGGTCTATCCGCAGAGGTATGTATATAATGTCTAAGACGATTTTGCTTTTCCCGGGCCAGGGTGCCCAGTATGTGGGCATGGGCCAGACGCTCGCTTCTACTTTTGAACCGGCCAAGAAGCTCATGCAGCAGGCCGATGAGATTCTCGGTTTCTCGCTCTCCAAGCTGATGGCCGAAGGTCCCGAAGATGTCCTGAAGAGCACTGACAACACCCAGCCGGCTCTCTTTACTGTGTCTGCCATGGTGATGGAACTCCTCAAGTCCGAAGGTTTTGCTTTTGACTATGTGGCGGGCCACTCCCTTGGTGAATACTCCGCCATTTACGCTGCCGGCGGTTTCAGCTTCGAAGACGGCCTCCGCCTGGTGCGTACCCGTGGCGAACTCATGGCCAGCGCCGGTTCCAAGAATCCGGGTGCCATGGCTGCTATCATGGGCCAGGACGAAGCCAAGATTCTTGAACTTTGCGAAGCCGTGAAGGATGCTGGTACCGTGGTTCCGGCAAACATCAACTGCCCGGGCCAGATCGTGGTGTCCGGTGCGGTCGCCGGCGTGAACAAGCTGGTCGAAAACTGCGCTGCTGCAGGCATCAAGGCCATTCCGCTCGCCGTTTCTGGCGCCTTCCACAGCCCGCTGATGCAGTTCGCTCAGGCAGGCCTTGCCGAAGCGATTGCCAAGACCAAGTTCAACGATGTCGAAAAGCCCGTGATTGCTAACGTGATTGCCGAACCGGTCACGAAGGGTGCCGAACTTGCCGAACTTTTGGTGAAGCAACTGGTATCTCCGGTCCGTTGGAACGACTGCATGAACAAGGCTATGTCCTTGGGCGTGACGCAGGGTGTCGAAGTGGGTTCCGGCAAGGTGCTCATGGGCCTCATGCGCAAGATCAGCCGCGACGTGAAGGTCACTCCGGTCGAAACGATTGAAGCATTTGAGGCATTGAAAGGCTAACATTTAGAGTGTCATCCTGAGTAAGCGAAGCGCATCGAAGGATCTTTCGACTACGCCTGGCGGCTCCGCTCAAGATGACACCGTAGCGTTGAAATTTTTAATCATAGGAATACAAACATGGGTAAACTTACTGGTAAAAAGGCAATCGTGACCGGCGCTTCTCGCGGTATCGGTCTCGCCATTGCAACCAAGCTCGCCAGCGAAGGCGCTGACGTCGCCATCCTTTCCACCTCGGTCAAGGAAGATTTGGCCGCCAAACTTTCCGCCGAACTTGGGGTGCAGGTCAAGAGCTATGCTTGCAACGTGGCCGACTCCGAAACGGTGCAGAGCGTGTTCAAGCAGATCATTGCTGACATGGGCACGGTCGACATCCTGGTGAACAACGCCGGTATTACCCGCGATGGTCTCCTGATGCGCATGAAGGACGAAGACTTTGACGCCGTGATCGCTACGAACCTGCGTTCCGTGTTCCTTTGCACTCGCGCTGTTGCCCGCACCATGATGGGCAAGCGTACCGGCCGTATCATCAATATTTCGAGCATCAACGCCCTGCACGGCCAGGCCGGTCAGGCCAACTATGCCGCTGCCAAGGCCGGCATTATCGGTATGACCCGCTCCAACGCCATGGAATTCGCTTCTCGCGGTATCACCGTGAATGCCATTGCCCCTGGTTTTATCGGTACCGACATGACCGCTGCCATGGATGACGCTACCAAGGAAAAGTATGCTGCCCAGATTCCGCTCGGACGTATCGGAAAACCCGAAGATGTGGCCAATGCAGTCGCATTTTTGGCATCCGACGACGCCTGCTACATCACCGGTCAGATTCTTGGTGTCGATGGTGGGTTGAACGCCTAGGCATTTTTTACTAAATTTGAACTCAAACAATCAAATCCAAATGGAGATTACAATGAACGAAGAAATTTTCAAGAAGGTCACCGCTGTTATCGTTGACAAGCTCGGCGTTAAGGCTGAAGATGTCAAGCCGGAATCCGAATTCGGTAACGACCTCGGTGCCGACTCCCTCGACCGCGTGGAACTCGTGATGGCCCTCGAAGACGAATTCGAAGTCGAAATCCTCGACTCCGACGCCGAAAAGTTTGCCAAGGTTGCCGACGTGGTTGCCTTCATCGAAGCTAAGAAGGCTTAATTATTAGCCTTTTTCGATAGAGCTTTAAAGAGGCGGGACCATTAGGTGCCGCCTCTTTATTTTTCCTATTATGTCATCCAGAGCGAAGTGCGTAGCACGGAGTCGAAGGATCTCTGTTAGCTTTGGATCTTTCGACTACGCCTGGCGGCTCCGCTCAAGATGACACCATAAAACAACTTCGAATGATTGAAGCATATGGAACAAACAACTCTTCTTCACAAAGTGTTAAAACTCTGGTTTCGCCAGAAGTCCGATGGCGGGCTTGAGGCGAAGCTCGGGTACCGGTTCAAAGATCCCGAACTCTTGGCGCATGCGCTGGTGCACCGCTCTTTCCTGACTGGTACGGACCTGCCCTACGTGAGCAACAACGAACGCCTGGAGTTCCTGGGCGATTCCGTGCTGAACATGCTCACCACCGAATATCTTTACAAGGCTTATCCCGACGATCCGGAAGGTGAACTTTCCAAGCGTAAGAGCGCGATTGTTTCGGGACATGCCTGCGCACAGTCGTCCAAGGAATGGAGCCTGAGCGAGTACGTGAAGGTAGGCAAGGCCGAAGAAAAGCTCGGCGGCCGCGGCAAAGAAAGCATTTTGGCTGACGCTTACGAGGCGGTGCTCGGTGCGGTCTATCTGGATGGTGGCCTCGAAGAGGTCCGCGCGATTCTGAACAAGTTCCACTTCCCGCGCGTGCAGGAAATCATTTCTGCTGAAGATTTTGCGAACCACAAGAGCGAACTGCTGGAATATCTGCAGGGTAAGCTCCGCACGGTTCCGGAATATATCGTGGTCGATGAATCGGGTCCGGAACACCAGAAGGTGTTTACGGTCGAAGTCCATGTGGATGGTCGCGTGTACGGCCGCGGTCAGGGTGGCAACAAGAAGAAGGCTGAGCAGGAAGCTTCTCGTGTGTCGCTCGAAATGCTTTTAGCTGAAGCCGCGAAGGCCGAAGCCGATGGTTCGGCAAGCTCACCAACCGACAAAGCTGCCGCTCCCAAGCCCAAGAAACAGAAACAGCGCCACGTCGGCTTGCCGTAACGTTCTTCGCAGCAGTCATGCCGGACTTGTTCCGGCATCACCATTTTTTCCCCGCAGCAATAGGAATTACATTGAGCCTGCAAAAGGGACCGTTGTTCCCGGGATAAACCCGGGAAGACAATCTTTCTGAACAATTTATCTATATTGTTCCGTATGAAAGATTTTTCTGTTAAAGTTTCTTGTGCGGTTCTTGTTGCATCCGCGTTTCTATTTTCTGCCTGTAACGAGTCCGGCGCATCCAAGGGTGCTGCCTCTAAAAATGCCGAATTGAATTGCCCCGAGTTGCCACAGGATCCTGAAGCAACGGGCGAGTTCGACCCGATTGCCTCGAAGGATGCCCGCCCCTGCGGTGCGATTACCTTGTGGGGCTCCGCGATGCCTAAGTCCTTTAACATGTGGGAAGATTACAACAGCTTCTCTGCCGAACTCATGGGCATGATGTTCGAGCCTCTCGTGAGCCTGCACAGCACCGAAGACCGCGAAGTGGGAATCCTTGCCGACAGCTGGAATGTGAGTGAAGACGGCAAGACGTTTACCTTCCATGTGGATCCGCGCGCGAAGTGGAGCGACGGCAAGCAGGTGACTGCTGAAGATGTGCAGTTCTACTACGATGTCATCATGGACGAAAAGAACCTCACGCCGATTTTCAAGGTGGGGCTCAGCCGCTTTGACCGTCCCGAAGTCGTGGATAGCTTGACCATCAAGATGACCGCGAAGGAATCCCACTGGGGTAACTTCTGGGAAGCTGCAGGCATGCTCGCCTTCCCGAAGCATGCGTGGGCGGGGAAGGACTTCAACCAGATCCGCTACGAATTTCCGGTGGTGTCCGGTCCGTACAAGATCAAGACCTTCCGCGAAGACCGCTATGTGGAACTGCAGCGCCGTGCTGACTGGTGGGGCTTCAAGAAGAACTGGAACCGCGGCAAGTACAACTTCGAAAAGATCCGCTACCGTTTTATGAACGACCAGACGAAGGCGCTCGAAGCGTTCAAGAAGCAGGATATCAACGCCTACGCCATTTACACCAGCAGCATCTGGATGAAACAGACTGACTTCGACGCCATTCAGAAGGGCTGGGCGGTCAAGCAGCGTATCTTCAACAAGGAACCGATTGGTTTCCAGGGCATGGCCATCAACTTGCGCAAGCCGCAGTTCCAGGATGTCCGCGTGCGCCGCGCCCTCAACATGCTCCTGAACCGTGAAGCGATGAACGAAAAGTACATGTACAACCAGTACTTCTTGCTCAATAGCTATTACCCCGACCTGTGGGAAGGCAACCAGAATCCGACTGCGCCCCTCTACAAGTTCAATCCGGATAGCGCTCGTGCCCTCTTTGCAGAAGCCGGCTACAAGGTGAATGCGCAGGGCGTGCTCGAAAAAGACGGCAAGCCGTTCGCCATCAACTTCATCACGAGCCAGGAAGACTTGCGTCACCTCACGCTGTTCCAGGAAGACTTGAAAAAGGTGGGTGTCGTCGCTACCATCGAACAGATGTCGCAGAGTACGCTTCGCAAGCGCCTGGATGATGCCGACTTTGATTTGTATTGGGTGAATTGGGGTGCCGGCCGCCTCCGCGACCCGGAAGCTAGTTGGAATTCTACGACGGCTCTTCAGAAGGGAACGAACAACCTTGCCGGTGTGCAGGACAAGGTGGTGGATAGCCTCATCAACTTGCAGAAGACTGAATTCGATTTGTCCAAGCGTAACGAAATCCTGAAGGCGCTCGACAACCGCCTCGCCGAAATCGTGCCTTACGTACTTATGTGGCAGTGCGATCACCATCGCATTCTCTACTGGAACCGTTACGGTACGCCGGAAAAGGTATTCGACCGCTTCAATCGCGAAGATGCTATCCCCGTTTACTGGTGGCTTGACCCCACGAAGTCCGCTGCTCTTGACAAGGCAATGAAGGCCGGCGAAAGCCTGCCCGTGCCGGAATACGATGTCAAGTGACACGACCAAAGGTCGTGTCATCCTGAGCGGAGCAACGAAGTTGCGCAGTCTCTTTGATCACTTAGCGCTTTAGCGCTTATGTGAGCATGATCCCCCTTGCGGGGAGAAGGATCTAAAAAAGAGCGTGCTTTATAGCACGCCTTTTTCATATTAGATGGATCCCGTCGGTCACTATGCGGCCTCCAGGAAGACGACATTAGGGACTTTCTTTAAACGAAAAAAGCCGCGCGTTTGCGCGGCTCAATTTCTTTTTGCGTCTTCTACAAATTAGAAGAAGAATTCAGCTCCGAAGTAGAGGCCGCTGGCATCGCCACCCATATTGGAGTGCTTGCCGCTACGCACGAAGAGCTTGGCCTTGAGGTCCAGCTGGTTCGGAATGACAAAGTAGTCGGCGCCGAGCCAAAGGATGACCTGCTTGTCGCCGTCGTCGTTAGCGCCGTATTCATGTTCCTTGCCGTCTTCGCCCTTAGCGGTCCAGGTGCTTTCGGTCATACGGTACTTGATCTGGAGTCCGACGAACGGGGTGATGCCAACATCCGGGATGGTGTAGCCGAGTTCGCCGGCAAGATGGATTTCGAGGCCGCGTTCGTTGTTGTTGTGTTCAAAGCCCCAGAAGATGCCTGCTTCGGTACCGAACTTGAGGCCCGGAGCATCCTTGATCGGCATGCTGAACTGGCCACCCACGTAGAAAGCGATTTCGTCGCTCGTGACTTCGTCACCGCCGATGGGGAGGTTCAAGTCGAGGAAGATGGCAACCATCGGGTCAATCTGGTAGCGTCCACCGATGGTCAGGTCGCGCAGACCGTCGCCGCCATTTTCGCAGCCGTCACAGTCTTCTTCGCTCCAGAACTGGAAACCCCAGCCCTGCAAAGACACTTCAAGGTTCTGAATGACGCTGTAGCGTGCACCGACCTTAAGGCCTGCCTGGGACCACTTGTGATACCAGTCGTAGTACATGCCGGCTTCGGCAGAACCCTTGCCTGCTTCGAGGACGGGGTAGTAATCCCAAGTTGCGAATGCGGCGCTGAGTGCGAAAGCCGCGATAAGGGCGATTTTTTTGAACATTCCAGACTCCTTAGTAAATTGGTTTTGCCCAAATTTAGCAATTTAACCCCATTGTGGGATGTAAAAAAAAGATACCCCGGACTGTGTGGGTCCGAGGCATTCCTTCTTAAATGTTTTTGAAACTAGAAGTTGATGGCGAGCTTGGCGTTCACGCCCTTCCAATCGCCACCCAAAGATTCCTTTTCATCGGCAAACTTCATGATGAAATTGGCCTTGACGGTGAACATCGGGTTGATGTCATAGCCGGCACCAATCCAGAGGAGGAACATCTTGTCGCCGGAACCATATTCGTGTGTGTACTTGCCGCCTCTGGCGTCGTCAAACCATTCTTCTTCGACATCGCTAATGCGCATGAACATTTCACCGCCAATCCACGGGGTCAGGCCGATGTTGGCGAGAGTGTAGTCCAATTCTGCCTGCACGGTGAGGCCGAGACCTTCGGTCTTCTTTTCGTCTTCGAATTTGTAGCTCAAGCCAGCTTCGCTACCGAACCACAGGTTGGGCACGAATTCCTTGGTGAACTGGATTGCGCCATACAGACCGAACGGATCGTAATCGCCGGTAACATCCTTAGAAGTCAGCGGGAGGTTTACATCGACGGCGGCGATAAGGACCGGCATAAACTGGTAACGAGCGCCAATGGTCATAGCCTTGAATCCGTCGTTATCCGGGCAGTCGGGGTGGCCGTCTTCGCCGCAATCATCCGGATCGTCCCAAAGCTGGTAGCCGAGTCCTGTCAGAGACAGGGCGAGGTTCTGGATAACGGAGTATTCGGCACCGGCGATAATTTCCATGTTGGAGGAATTGTCGGTCCAGCCATACTGGGCTCCGACTTCAACCTGGCCCTTGCCGGCGTCCTTTACCGGGAAGAAGTTGTAGGTTGCAAAGGATGCGCTGGCAGCCATGGCTGCGACGAGGGCGATCTTCTTGAACATTTTTGGTACTCCTTGATATATGTTTATAAGAAAAAGGTAGCTTTCTGGGACCTGTTTGTAAAGGGCTTGTTACATGAGATGTGATGAAAAACACATTTTGTAAAACTTGTAACTCTTTGATGGTCAATGGGTTGGCGTGCCGAGCTGTGTTTCGTCCCTGCTCATTACCTGCTCTATATGTTCCTAATCACAGGAACAACATTTTTTGAGGGACTTGGCTTCCTTTTTTCAATTTTTAAGATATCTTTATAGGGAGAAAGATCTAGAGGGTTTTATGAAGGCAAAAATCGGTTTGGTCTTGTTTACCGTGCTGTACTGTTGCAGCATGGCTTTTGCCGTAAATGGATCGGGGTACTACAATTTGACTTACCAGTATTCCGGGAATTTTCTGAAACAGACTCTTGAATTGCAACTGCGCCAGGCTCCTACGGGTTGTGTTTCTTGGTATAATATGACGACTTGCGTTTCGGCAAAGGATACTCCGAAAAACCTGTATGACCTGCTGGATTCCGCCATGCAAAAGGCGGCGACGATTGACGAAGTTACTCTTTCAATTATGTCTGATATCGATTTGGGCGAGTTCGGAACCACTACGGAAGTGGGAACTTGCGATGTGAACCATAAGCCGCTTCCGTTGAAAGCCCACGTTGCAGTCAATGGCAATGGCAAGACCATCAAGAATCTGTGCTATTCGGCGGAAACTATGGATGGTCCCGTGGGTCTTTTCGGTCGTGTGGACTCGACGCAGATCAGCAATCTTAAGCTGAACGGTGTGCGCATCTACATTAACGGCGAAAGCGGGGATGGCGCGGACTATTATCCGGTCGGTGCCCTGGCGGGTATTGTCAATTACTCGAATATCGACACGATTGGCGTCGCGAACGATTCTGTCCAGGCGCCCTTTGCTGGTGCTCTTGTCGGGTTTGTTCAGAACTCTACGGTTCAGAATGTCTCGGGCAACGACGATATCTTTGTGACCAATAAGGTGCAGATTACGGAAGGTTATGCCGGTTCAAGTGTTGTTGATGCCGTTTCGGATTATCAGGTGTTCCTGGGTGGCCTCGCTGGTGCCGCTTACCGTTCCCTGGGAGAAGACCCGAGCTTTACTAAGGATTCCATCAAGGTTGAAGTTCACGATTATGCCTCTGGTCATAAGTCCGCGTTGGGTGGCATTGCCGGCTTGCTGAGTACGATCGGTGAAACGGATGCAAACTTGTATGTCTATACAAAGTCCAAAACGGACGAGACCGTTCCGTCTCGGATTTCGGGCGGCTCCTCGATGGGCGGCCTCTTTGGCGTCAGGATGGTCTATGTGGAACATCATTCTCCCGTGGCGGGCGACTTTACTTTGTCCAATAGCCGCTTCGACGGTGAAATTTCGAATTCGTCTTCTCCGAGCATTGAATCGAATGGAACGTCCTCGGCGGTGGTTGCCGTGGGTGGCCTGGTCGGCCTGGATTCTTCTATCGCGCAAATGTCCGTCCGCTTTATCAATAGTGCCGCCAATGTTGCCATTTCGGATTCGCTCAAGGATGCAAGCCTTTACAGCTATTATGCCGGTGGTATCCTTGGGTACGGTGGCGCCTGCGGAAGCAGCACCAAGAAAGGGGAAGACTTCGTAAGCATTACGGGAGTAAAGACTTCTGGTTCCATTACGGTGGCTGCGTCGGGTGCCACTGTCGAGGGACTTCATAGCCAAACTTATCTGGGCGGCATTGCGGGATCGGTCTGTATTGCGCAAGCCGAAAACATGGGACTTGTAAACGATACCTCGTCGGTTACGATTACCTCAAAGATGAAGACTTCGCTGGATGCGAAGAGAAAGGCTAATGGTAGCCCTGCCCATGACGATGTGTACATCGGTGGCTTGATCGGTTTTGTTAATGTTGCTGTTGCCGAAACCGATGTCCTGTCGGGACTGCGTTATACGGGTTCCATCTTTGTCGAGGATAGCCTGAATAACGTGAGTGTGGGTGGTGTGATTGGCGGATTCCCGCAGGCTGTGGGTGGCCGCTCCTTGCATTTCAAGAATGTTTCTGTCAAAAATGCCGACTTGATTACCTATAAGGCCGTCGAGGTGGACAATTCCGTAACGAATAAGCAGACTACAAAAATTGGCGGTCTCTGCGGATTCTGCAACGAGATTGCGATGATTGAAAAGGTCGGTGTTTCCGGAAATATTAACGTGTCGGGAACCTATTCTGGCGATTCTGTTTTGGTGGGTGGCCTTGTCGGTACAACCTATTCCACCAATCACAAGTTTAACCTGAAGAATTCCTTCATGGTGGGCGATGTGCTGGTTACGGCCTCGGGAAAAACAGTAAAGACGGGTTACTTGGTGGGCTCTGTCCAGAGTGCAAAATTTGAAATTCAGTCCAGCTACCATTATAGCGAAAATGAGACGGTTGAACCTTTTGGCGCGCTGAACGGCACGGAAGACTTTACTGCAACGTGGAAAACATGTGACAGTGTGCATTATGTCATTCGTAATGGATCCTCGAAAGAAATTGCTCCTGCCCCAAAACACCAGAATGGAACCTTCTTGGCCGAATCGATGACAACCTCCGTCTTTGCGGGCTTCTTGAACAAGTTGTATAAGGTGGATGAGGACGATTCGAAAAATGACTATGTGTGGACTTATGTGTCGGGCGTGAACAGTGACTTGCCGATCTTTGCGGATAGCAAGAACCCGGCGGTGATTCCCGAAGCGGGAACCTTCGTGGTGACCTTTATTGCCGACCGCGACAGTGCAACAATTAAGCAGGAATCGGTTAAGGAAGGTAACGCGGCTACGGCGCCTGACCTTGAGGATATGCCGGAGTTTGAAGGCTATACCTTTAGCGGAACTTGGAATAAGAAATATGATAAGATTATGAGCGACCTTACGGTCATGGCGATTTACGAAATCAACAGCTATGTCGTGAAGTTCTTTGATTATGACGGTTCGGAAATTGGCGATGCCCGCACGGTGGAATACCTGGGCGCGGCTGAACCTCCTGAAACTTTACCCTTGCGTACAGGCTATAAGTTTATTGGTTGGGACGATTCCTCCTATGCCGAGGTCCGCAAGGATTTGAATGTGAATGCCGTGTATGAACCGCTCAAGTTCTGGATTGCCTTCGTTGACTATGACGGAACGACCATCGATGCGGATTCGGTGGATTATGACGAAACGGTGAAGTCTCCTGTGATTGAGCTGAAGCGTAAATCGACGGCGGAATACAACTATGAGTTTGTCGGCTGGTCTCCCGAGCTCTCGAAGGTGACGGGCGATGTGGAATATGTCGCTGTTTACGATTCGACCAAGGTCAAGTATCCAGTTACGTTCTGGGAAAACGAAGAGACGATGATCGGGGATACCTTGTGGGTGGAATACGGTGCCGCCGCGGTTGCTCCCGAAGCTCCGGAACATGAAGGTTACGCCTTTGTCGGTTGGGACTGCAAGTTTGAGGTGGTCAAGGGAATCCTTGACGTGACGGCCGTATATGAAAAGCTTCCTGAATCTTCGAGCAGCGAAGAAAGCTCTAGCTCCGAAGAATCGTCGAGCTCCGTTGAAAGCTCCAGCAGCGAAATCGAGGTGTCGAGTTCCTCTAGTGCTGAAGAAAGCTCCAGCTCTGCCGAAAGTTCGAGCAGCAGGGGCGAACTCAAGTTGGTGGAACCGAAAATCGAACAGTCCGGTAACGCCGTTCGCCTGACTTTCGATGCGGAAAATGCGGGGACCGAAACCGTGGCCCGTGTGGTTGTGACTGGAGAAAATGGAGTCATCGTTGATACGGTGATTTCGGACGATGTCGTCAAGGGTGGCATTTGGGAAATGGCGCCTGCGCCCATGGGTAAGTTTACGGTAGAATTGACCTTGAATGACCAGGTGCAGGAAGCTTCTTTCGAAGGTGAATTTGAAATCGCCTCTGAAATCGAGGTGCGTGCGGAAAGCTGGCAGATGGTGTCGCTTTCGGCTTTGGATCGTGCTTCGATGGAAGGTGACGACGATGCTAGTTTCTACTGGTGGGATGAACAGAATCCCGTGGGAGATTACTGGCAGTACCGCGCCTTTATGGGTGGCGAAGCCGATGTGACGCGTGGCTTCTGGTACGGAACGACAAAGGGCAAGCCGCTAGTGCTTAAGGAATCTACTGGCGCGAAGGATAGCGAAATCGTATGGGAACTGGACAGCCTCTATAGCGGCTGGAATCTGGTGGCGAATCCTTACGGTTGGTATGTGGACCTGAACAAGGGCGCTGCTGACGATGGTAGCGAAGTCTCGTTCTGGCGCTGGAATTCTATGCTTTCGGAATATGAGGTGCCGACGGTGATTGGCCCCTACGAGGCTGTGTGGGCGAAGGCTCCGCATGCGTTGACCTGGCGCGTGTCTGCGGCTCCTGTGTTTGGAATTTCGGAAACGAAGCTTGAACCCGGCGAGTTTGGCGGACTTGGCGAAGAGCCTCGCAAGAAGAACTTGATGAAGGCGGAAACGGACCGTACATCCGGTAGCTTTGCCCTGGTAGCAACGCTTTCCGATGAATACGGCAAGAAGGATTCCTGGAATGTAATCGGTGCGGGCAAGCCGCAGTCGCTTGAAGAACCGCCCGTAGGTATGGGCAATCGCGTGTCCCTCGCTATTCGCGATAAGGGCGAAAACGGTGCCAAGGGTGCAAAGCTTGCCAAGAGTATCAAGGCGGTAGATAGCGAATATAGCTGGACACTTGAAATGTCTGCAAGTACGGCCCGTGACGGTAAGCTTTCGTTTGACGGAATTGCCGACTTGGAAAAGCAGGGGCTTAAGTTGTATGTAGTCTCCGATGGAAAGATGACGGAAGTTACCGAAGGAAAGTCTGTGGACGTCGCCTTGGCGAAGTCTGCTAGTCAGCTGGAAGTCCGCGTCGCTGCCCCGAATGCGGTTGTCGCGACAAAGATTGGCGGATTCAAATCCTCTGTTGCGGGCAGCACCTTGCAGCTAGGCTTTGACGCTCCTGAATCGGTGGCCGGAGCGAAGTCGAACTACGTGATTGCCGGAGTCGACGGCAAGGTGGTTGCCTCGGGACACTTTACCGCGACGGCGGGTTCGAACCGTTTGTCCCTGAAGGCTCCGAAACCGGGAATTTACTTTGTGAGAATCAAGGTGGGACGTCAGAACATGACGGGCAAATTTTTTGTGAGATAGCGCACAACTTTGTTTGCTTCAATGTGACCAAACTCAAAAGGCGGACCTGGTTTCCGCCTTTTTTTGCGTATGGGGCCAATATCTGGAACTTAAAAAATTATTATTTGCTTATAAAGTGGAATGGTGTATATGAAGAGAACAACAGAAATTCTTGTTGCAACGGTCCTATTTTTGGTTGGGGCTGTTTGGGCCGGTATTAAACCGGTGGGTTTTCGTTGCCAAACGGTGGCTGGGTTATATGCTGATGATGTGATATGTGATATTGCCCAGCGTCCTACCGAGGCTGATTTCATCGAGGATGGCTATACTCCTTTTACAACATGGGCCGCTTTTAGCAGTAACCTGATTTCAGACATAGACTCTAAAGCGATGAGTGGTATAAAGGATTTTAGCATTCATTTTGACACCGACATCGATTTGGGCGGCTATTCAGAAACGAAAACGGCGTGCGATGAGTTGTTTGCTCCGATGGATTTCGGTTCGATTTCAAATATAAAATTGACCATAGATGGTGATAACAATACCATTAAGAACTTCTGCTATATTGCCGAAGGAGAAAATGCTTCGTTCTTTGGAAAATTGACTGATGCAACGGTAAGAAATATTAGTTTTGAAAATGCTTATGTTGTAGCAAAAACGACTTCTCCTCAAATGCCTGCTTCGGCGGCTGTGGTCGTGAACGAAGCTCAAAATACTTCGTTTAAAAAAGTGACTGTTTCGAAATCTAAGGTGTACGGCTGGAACAGTGCCGCTGTGGCATTTTCCGCGGAGGGTGGATTAGAATTCTCGGATGTGCAGGTGGACGATGTCCTTCTTACTTTGAGTGAAGAAAGTGCTGGGCCGGAGGTGTGGAATTTTTATAGCGATGCTTCTTACATTGGGGGCGTGGTAGCCTATTTGTATGGACAAGCGAACTTTTCCAATGTCTCGGTGTCGAAACTGGTCGTTCCGGATTCTGTTGCGCAAATCATGCGGAAAAACAACAAAAGTTATAGCGGCGCGTCCGATGTCGGTGGAATTGTCGGATTTGCAATCGTGACGATGAACAGCTCGACGAAATTCTCCTTTGACGGCTGTACCGTCTCTGCAGAATTGGCTGGTTCCTCGGTAGGCGGGTTGATTGGGGCGGTGTCTGCAAATACCATTGACCATGAATCTGTTTTTGAAGTAACGAATGCAGATGTAACTTTCAAGTCGGGAGACTACAGCGGAACAAACCAGAATCGTTACCTGGGAGGTCTTTTCGGAACTTTGACTTGGAAAAATGGAAGTGTGCAACTTTCGAATAACAAGGTCGAGACGACCATCAAGAATACAAAAACCGATGGCGTTGTAAGCTCTCGCCTTGGAGGTGCTGTTGGCGTTTATACGGCTCTGAGCGATGGCAATGGCTCTTCGGTAAACTTCGCTATGGACGAAAATGATGTCGCGGTGGATATCAGTTCGGCTGATACAACCCTTACTGTGGGTGGAGCTGTGGGCTATGCCACGGTCAACCCCACTAATAGCACTTTTGCAATTCGCAACACGACTGTCAAACCGGTGAATCCGGGAAAGAATCCAAATGTGATTACGGCAACGGCTTCCAAAATGTACAATGTCCATGCTGCCTATGTTGTGGGGCGTGTTGACAATCCAAATTATACCGTAGAACTCCGTGGAAACCATGCCGAGGGCAATATCAAAATTGCGGCATCGACGGTGAAAACATTGAGTGGAGTCGGTGCGATGGTGGGTAGGGCATTCTGCACGAATCTGGATGTACGTAGCAATACGTCTGTAGGCGATTTGTCTGTCGCCATCGCGAATGGGACCGCCGGTACAGTGAATGAAACTTTCTCTGTCGGTTATGAGGTAGGGGATGCTCGTGCGGAACTCTCTTCTTCGGCGCATATAAACATAGAGGGCAATTACCATTATGGCTTTAGTGACGTAAATGCCGGGCTGGCTGTGGGTAGGCTTAGTCAACCAAGTAACGGTGTGTCTGCTTCGGAAGACGATATTACACCGGATTTGTGGAAGACCCAGGCTGTCGATTATTACCGAATCTGGAACAATTACCGCAATGCCGTTAAAACGAAGTCTGCAAGCCTAGCTGCCGAAGGAACTCTGGATATAGATGGCTCGGGTGCCATCTACGTAGAAAGCGATAATTCCTGGCTGTATGATGGCGTGCTCGATGATGCCGAAATGAGAACACGCCTGTTTACCTATGTGTTGAACATCGCTTCTTCAAGTGATGGGGAATGTGGTGTAAATGGTACGATCTGTTGGGAAAATGAGCCGGATTCGTTGCCGAAAATTTCGACCTACAGGACTGCGTACAAGGTTGCAATCGAACTGGATGACATTTTCGACAAGTTAACCGATGAGGATAAAAAATCTGTAAAGAAGTATTTGTATGAATCGAGAAACGGTTCGCACCTTGCCTTTTATACTGAAAACTATTACATGCTGGATCGTAAAACCGTAGACCTGGTGTATGGCTTGAGTGTCGTTCATGGGCTGTTCGAAGAGAATGCCGCGGCTGGGCCGGATATGTCGGAAGGGAATGATGTGGATCTCTACAATTTCTCTACGATGTATGATGCCTATTTACGTGCTGCGGAAATTCCGTACGAGAATGTACACCTCGATGTGAATACGACGGAGACGGAAGTGTTCTACGGCGTGGACTCCGAAGTGCCCGATAGCCTTGTGGTGCCGAATGGCAACAGACCCGTGTTTCTGCCGTCTCAAATTTATACGGCTGAAGCCTGCGTGATGGGCTGGGCCTTTAATGCCGATACTAACGATTATAAGTACCATGTGAACAATCCGGGTAGTTACTTATACCCCGATATCAATGCCGAAAAAACTTTGTATGCGGTGTGGATGGATGCGGAAACCTGCCTTGGACGTTATGTCAGGGTGCGCCTAGGCGAATTTGAAAACGGAACGATTGCCGTGGACGAATACCGCGACGGAACGAAGGCCTATACGCACCACTTTGCAAAGGATTCCACGATGCTCTTGCCGTGGGACAATCCTGAAGGGGTTGCGATGCGGTTGCTTGCTGAACCCGATTCGGGTTATGCGCTGGATTCGCTGGTGATTGTCAATGTGATGAAGGATGTTGATCCGCAGCATATGTCGAACAGTATAAATGATGGTTCAGTTGAAAGGTATGTGTTGCAAGAAGGCGATACGTTGCCGGACGGCTTGATCAATGCGACCCTGACGGCGTATTTCTCTGAAGCTAAGGACGAAAAGGATCCTGGTGATTCTGCGGATGATCCCACTAAGCTCGCCTTGGTACGTCATGAACTGCTCCAGTCGGGAAATGCGGTGCAGTTGACTCTTGAAACGAATCAGTTTGAAGTAGATGGTTCTGCCACACTACAGGTTTCATTGACGGATGCCCTGGGTGTTGTCCTGGAAAACGCAGGCTTTGTCGAAGAAGTGAAGGAATCTCCTTATGAACGTGTCTGGACAAAATATCCGTTGCTGCCCGGAAAGTATGTGCTGAAGGCAACACTTTCGGACAAGGCCGAGAAGGTGTCGTTCGATACCTCGTTTACAGTGAGCGCGGAAATTTCCGCTGCTCCGGATGCTTGGCGGATGGTTTCGCTTTCGGATGTAGAGATTGATTCCATTGTGTGGGATGCCGACCCGGTGTTCTACCACTGGGACGAGTCCGCTTACTTTGGCGATTTTTGGAAGTACCAGAAGTATCGCGGTGACAAGGTAGTGGCTGAACAGGGCTTTTGGTACAGTTCCCTGGAAGGTCGTCCGCTGTTGCTCCGCAGGGATTCGGCAAGGACGGGTAACGAAATTGTCTGGAAACTCGATAGCGGCTGGAACATGGTGGCAAACCCCTACGGTTGGGGGGTGCAGCTGAATGCGGAACAGCTTGAAAAGGAGTCCCTGGTGCTGACAGTTTGGAATCCTGAGAGTGCGGATTACCCGGGGATGACCTTGTATCTTGGCCCTTACGAGGCGGCTTGGGTGTATTCCGAGTCCAAGAGAACGGCTGAGGTCGGTCAGGAGCCGTTCTTTGTAAGTGCGGCGGAACATACTCCAGGATTTGACTATCCGCTTGAAAAACGGGTGCTGGCGAAGGCTGCATCTCGCGACAACTGGACGCTGCAGGCGGTTCTTTCGGATACGAAAGGGCACCGGGATTCTTGGAACGTGATTGGTGCCGGTGCCGCGGCTGAACAGCCGGAACCGCCGGAAGGCATGGGCGACCATGTGAACCTGTCGCTGCTGGAAGGCAAGCGCGCCCTCGCAAAATCCATCAGAAGTGCCGATGAGGCTAGCTACGAGTGGAATATGGCGTTGAGCGCCACGGGCGACCGTGTGGGTTACCTCAAGTTCGAGGGCGTAAAGGCGCTGAACGAGATGGGCCTCAAGGTGTTCGTGACGGTGGACGGCAAGACGACCGAAGCCCTCGCAGGTGATTCCCTGAAGGTGCTCCTGAAGGCGGCTGGTTCTACCGCTACGGTTCGGGTGGCCCCGATGGATGCCCGCGCTCTGGCCTCGAAGGTGGAAAATCTTCGCTTTGAACAGGCTTCGGGCCGCCTCCAGGTCGGTTTCGATGTGTCCGAGGGCCTCGCTGGGGCGAATTACGTGGTGCAGCTGGTGGGTCTGAACGGCAAAATTGCGGCTTCTTACGCGTCCAAGGCGTTCTTCGGCCACAATACGGTCGCCCTGAACGTCCCCAAGTCCGGAATCTACCTCCTCCGCGTCCGTGTTGGCAGCGAACAGGCCACCCGTAAAGTGGCAATTTCCCGCTAAATCGGGTTTTTAAGGGTGAAACCCTTAGGCGAGAGGGTGGTGGAAGACCCTGCGAAAAGCCTGACCACTAAGCGAACAATCGTCGGCCGAAGGCCGAGGCCTTGTGAGCGTGTGGTTCATGGCTGAGCTGGGGCTGCAACCAGGGGGACTCATCCCCCTTACAGACCGCTCGGCTCTTGTTTTATGGATCCCTATGACATCGCCTCGCTCTCGCCTCCACGATTTGTTAATACAAATCGCTTGTGGCTCACTAGTAGTATTCCTGTAATCTTGCCATAAGGGCGGCATTTTTCTAAATTTGGCCGCACTATGACAAAGGCTAAATTCATCAAGTTCATCATCGCGTCGGTGCTCGCCATCGTCGCTCTCTTCTTGCCCTACGAATCCCTCGGATTCGATGCCGCAAGCCCCATGGGAATCCTGAACCCGCTCGAAATCCGCGTCATTGGCGTTTTCGTGATGGCGGCCCTCTTCTGGATTCTGCAACCGTTCCCGATCTGGTCGACCTCGATGCTTGTCATCGTGCTCATGATCGTGACGATGTCCGACTCCGCCCTTACGCCTTTCCGCGTGGACGGTGTGACCATGATCAGCCATAAGTCCATTATGGCGACCTTTGCAAACCCGATCATCATGCTCTTCTTGGGTGGCTTCTTCCTTGCTGCCGCTGCCACGAAGTACAAGATGGACTTGAACCTTGCCCGCGTGCTCTTGAAGCCCTTCGGAAAGAACCCGAAGTTCGTGCTCTTGGGCCTCATGCTCATCACCGCCGTGTTCTCCATGTTCATGAGCAACACCGCTACCGCCGCCATGATGCTTGCCATCCTCGCTCCGGTGCTCAAGCTCTTCGACGAAGATGACCGCGGTAAAGCTGCCTTTGCCCTCGCTATTCCGCTGGGCGCAAACATCGGTGGTATGGGTACCCCGATCGGAACGCCTCCTAACGCTATTGCCCTCGGCGCCCTGAACGACGCTATCGCCCGTGGCGACCTGGTTGCAAACCCGGTGAGCTTCGGTCAGTGGATGGCCTTCGGTATTCCGTACGTGATTATTTTGATGGTGATTGCTTGGCTCTTGCTCCTCAAGATCTACCCGATCAAGATGAAGGAAATGGTCCTGAAGATTGAAGGTGCCGGTAAGTTCGATACCAGCCCGAAAGCAATTATCGTGTACATTACCTTTGTCGTGTGCGTTGTCTTGTGGGTGACCGGTAAGGGTGTCCACGGCATTAACGATAATGCAATTGCTATGATCCCGATGGCTGTGTTTGCCCTCACCGGCGTGATTACCAAGAAAGACTTGAACGCAATGAGCTGGGACGTGCTCTGGCTCGTGGCCGGTGGTTTCGCTCTCGGTGTTGGCCTGAATGCTACTGGCCTTGCCGCTCACTTGATCAAGACGATTCCGTTTGCAAGCTGGTCTCCGCTCGCTCTCATGATCGGTTGCGGTATCATCTGCCTCTTTATGGCAAACTTCATGAGCCACACCTCTACGGCAACACTCCTCGTTCCGATTCTTTGCGCCGTGGGTATTGCCTGCCAGGACAACCTCGTTGGCCTCGGTGGCGTGACCGCCCTGCTTGTTTCTGTTGCCTTTGCAAGCTCTCTCGGCATGAGCCTTCCGATTTCGACGCCGCCTAACGCACTCGCCCACGCTACGGGTTACACCGACACTAACGGTATGGCGAAGACTGGTATCGTGATGGGTCTCGGTGGCCTCGTGATCTCTTGGGTGATGATGATCCTCCTCGCCAAGATGAACTTCTTCGGTACACCGGTTCCCAAGGCCGCTGAAACTGCTCCTGCTGCTCCTGCCGCCGTTGAAAAGGTCGTTGCCCCGGCTGCTGACACTGCCGCTCCGGTTGTCGCCGATAGCGCTGCCGCCGTCGCCGCAGACTCTACCGTTGCCGTCGCTGTCGATAGCGCCGCCGCTGCAAAGGTTGAAGTTGCCGCCCCTGCAGACTCCGCCGCTGCTGCAAAGTAAGAGTATTTGACGAACACTTTGAGGAACCCCTTGGCTATGCCGAGGGGTTTTCTGCATTCGGAATTTTAAGGGCAGAGCCCCACCCTGGTGGCCATGCGCACTAAGGCAACAAGTTGCCAAGTGCTGTCCGCCTTAGGCGAGTGGGTACTGTAAGCCACGGCGAAGCCTGTCCGCAAAGCGAACATTCGTCGGCCGAAGGCCGAGGCCATGTGAGCGTGTGGAGCAGGCTGAGTTGTGGCTGAAAGTAGGGAGAGCCTTCTCCCTTTGACCCAAAAGAAAAAAAAGAAACCCCGCTTAAAAGCGAGGTTCTTTCAGTGGTCGATACAGAACTCGAATCTGTGACCTCTACCATGTCAAGGTAGCGCTCTAACCAACTGAGCTAATCGACCGAGGTGAGACCAAATATAGAAAAGGCTTTTTCGTTTGTCAAGGGGTTTTGATGAACTATCTCTCCGAGGCGGGAACCCAGTAGCGCAGTCGACCGTTGACATGCACCGGGGGGAGGCTGTCGATGCATGATCCGGAGCGGCAATCCTTGAAATAGAGGTCAAAATGGGCGGTCCAGAGCGAATCCCCGATGATTTCGTCGAATCGGATGGTGCTGCTGTCCTCGATAAGGGGAGCCTCTGGTGAAAATTCCTCGCGCATCCAGGTGACGTACTGGAACCTTCCGCTTAGGTTGGCCCGTGCGACGGGGGTGAGGTCCTTGCCGGTTTGCGGATTGTTGACCATCAGCGAAATCTGGTCGCCGCGCTTGCTTTCCTTGATTTGGGAGCAGAAATAGAAGTAGTGGTGGCTGTTGTTCACGTAAAAGGGCGGTTCCACGTCGTTCTTGGCGAGGTCGATGCTGTAGGGGCCCTCTCCGTTGACGGTGTACTTGAGGTAGCCGCCGCCCTTGACTTCCCAGCTGCTGTTGATGTCTCCGCAGGCTCCGATGAGGAGTGCGAGGCTCAAGAGAACGCCTACTTTTTTCGGGAAAGTCAAATTCATGCCCCTAAACTAGAAATTATCTTTGTGCTAGACTTCCTATGAACGACATCAATGCCATTTCTAGCGATTCCCGTACCATCCGGAGACTCGACGTGGAGACTCCTCTGGGGGTGGTACACCTGGCGGGTTTTGTGCAGAAACCGGATCACCGGTCGGTCATTCTAGGCATTCTGTCGGAGTATGTGGGGGAGCCTGTAACCGCAGCGGATATTGTGGAATCCAAAGAAGATACGCGTCCGAAATTCCCAAAACTGGATTTCGATGTGAACTGGACGCATTCGGACGGCTATTGCGTCGTGGCGTTCGGCGAGCGCGGCTCCTTGGGAATGCGTATCGGGGTGGACATGGAACGATTTTCCCCTCGGCGACTGCACCTTGCGGAACGGTTCTTCAGTGCCGATGAGGCCGACCTCATCAAGTCGCTAATGGCTTCGGCGGAAGGGTCTGCCGAGCAAGGGGACGAGCGTGCAGCCGAACAAGAGTTTTTCCGCCTGTGGTGCCGCAAGGAATCGTTCTATAAGTGCGTGGGCGGCGAGTTCTTTGAGGGAACCCTTCGGCGCAATATGCTAAAAAATCCGGTGCACCTGGATGCATCGGATCGTTCAGTTCTTTTTGTCGACCTGGACGGCTCGGCTGTCGGAGCTCCTATGAAGGCCGCTCTCTGCCTCGCCGTTTCTCGTCTGTAGCCGCGTGGCGGCATTTCTTGCGTGAAGTCGATTTTAGTTGGGCAGTTCCTGTTCGCCGCTTGCGATGGGGGCGTCAGGAGGATTTTCACCCGGCTGCTGCGGGGCTTCGAGTGCGTACAGCGGGAGGCTTGCCAGTTCTTCTTCGTCGACGATCAGGCGGATGATGTACTTGTCGGGGCGCTTGATCTGGAGGCGCTGCAGGTTCAGCACCATGTTCACCGCGGCGGTATCGAATCCCTGGGCGACGGGTTCCAGCGGAATCTTCGACTGCATCGGGGGCACGATCGGCTTGCCGCACACGTCCTCGAAAACAAGCGTCAGGTCGTGCATGCCGGCTTCGCTGCGAGAGTAGCGGATGCGGAATGCCGTGGAACACTGCGGAATCACGAGCGGGAACTTTGCAAAGACACGGTCAAACGCACCAAGGATATTCAGGCGTCCTCCGGCTCCGTTGGCGGTCGCGGCGTCACAGATTGCAGCAATTTCGATATTCATTATTTAATCTCCCAGTTGTCGGCCACGTACTTCATTACGAGCGGGCCGTTGTTGCGGTTGGCGCCGCCCGCGTTTTCGCGGGCAAGCATAGATACATAGACTTTGCCGGAGTTGTCGACGGCGAGCATCGGGCTCGATCCGCGCAGGTAGTAGCCCTTCTTTTCGTTGAATACGGCCTTAAAGTAGGGCAGCTGGTTTTCGCCGTGCAGGTGCCACTTGTTGTTCTCGAAGCGGTACACGTGGACCTGTGACAGCTCGGGCTTGCCCTTGTCGTCCATCGCGGCGTAAATGACTCCGTTGTAGACGGCGAGGCTCAAGTGGTAGGCGAGAATACCTTCGTTGATGGGGGTGCTGGCGAATACGCGGTTGTTCCCTTCGCCGGTCTTGATCCAGGTGATTTCCTTCGTGCCGAAGGTTCCCTTGCCGATGTGCGGACCGTAGCTGTTCACGTCGCGGCTCAAGTAGCCCAGGTAGATGGTATCCTTCATGGCGATAAGGCGTGCCTGGTTCACATTCTTGGCGCTAAAGCCGTTCCACTTGATTCGGGTGTAGTCGGTCTTGTAGTAGCCGTAATAGGCGACGTAGTCCGTGGTAACGCCCAGAACAATGAATTCTCCTGCCGGGTTGTACACGGCTTCGACTTCACGGAATTGCAGGGTTCCGTCGGATGTTCCGAACTTGGTGTTCTTGGTCCAATCGCTACCATCGTAGTCGTACATGTAGAGTTTCAGGTCGTCGCTTGCAATGAACACGACATGCGGGTTGCTGTCGCTTTCCTTGGCGACGATTTTCACGGCGTTGATTTTTTCGAAGGTACTGCCAAGCTTTGCGAACGAAGAGGTCGCTCCAGCGGACTTGTACACGGAAAGCTTTCCGGTCTTTTCGAGGACGGCGAGATAGAAGGCGTTGCCGTGTACGGTAACGCTGAGCTGCGTCACGGAATCGGTGAGGGTTATGGATTCACCGACCTTGTTCCAGTTGGTTCCGTCGAAACGCTTGGCCGCTACCGTAGTCTTGTTTTCAAGGTAGGCGATGATCGGCTTGTCGTTGATGATGGCGAGCGCGGGCGGAGTGTTCATGGTCGAGGTTGCCAGAACGGTATCCTTGCCCTGGTTCTTCCAGGCCCTGCTGAAATAGACCTTGCGGCTGACTTCGGCGGCGCGGTGGCGGCTGAGGAAGCCTGGCGAGACGGTCGTCGCGCTACTGTCGCGGTAATCGAGCGTAATCGTCATGGAGCCTTCGGTCGTGCTACGCATGAAGGCCGTGTTGAATTCGGCGATGCTTGTATCCAGGCTTCCGTCCTTGTTGCCCTGGTAGAAGTTGTTGTCCACATTGCTGAATTTCCAGCGGAAGTCCTGCATATTCTTGTCGCCGAGATCGCCAAGCTTGGACTTGGTACCGCCCCATTCCGGAGTGTAGAAGTAGAGGGCTTCGTCTTCGACGGATTCGTCGCCACTCCACAGGTAGACGGTGTCTGCCGCGGTAATGACGCCTACGGGGTGGTATTGCATCAGGCGGACTTCGGTTGAATCACTGAAGGTCACCTTGGTGCTGGTTTCCTGTGCCGAAATCACGCAGACCATGTCCTTTTCCTTTTCGGAGTAGGTGGAGTCCTTGCCGATTTTGAAGGACTGGTGGTTCGCGGCGTAGTCGTACTTGGTAACCTTGCTTTCCATGGTCTTGCCGGTCGCCTTCTCCTTACATTCCCAGGTGAACCAGTCGATGCCCTGCCATACGTCGTTGACTGATGCGTCCAATTCAAAATTGTCGCCGGGGTTCAGGTAGATGACTTCGTCCTTGACCCAGATGAGGGGAACATCGGTCGAGAAACTGATCTTGGTCGTATCGCTTGCGGTGTTGCCGTCGTTGTCCGTTGCGCGGGCGATACAGTAGAAATTGGCCTGTGCGGCGGGGGCCTTCCAGACGGTGTCAAAGTCGCTGACGGATTTCCAGTTGGAGGCAATCTGTTCTGGTGTGCCGCAGCTCCATTCGCGCTTGGCGATTGCGCCCGGATCCGAGGGCAGTCCGTTGTTGTCGCTTGCCGTTGCGTTCAGGGCGATGTTGTAACCTTCGCGGACCGTCAGGTTGTCGTTTGCAACCTTGATGGTGGGCGGTGCCAGGATGATGTCGATTTCCACGGTATCCTTCGCGATGTTGCCATCGTCATCGGTAACGCGGACAATACACTTGTATCCGTTCTGCGGAACGGCCGGCATGGTCATGTTCGCCTTGGCCGTTGTCGAACTACTGAATGTAAAGCCGATGTTCTGGGCAGAGGCTGCGCCGCAACCCCATTCATATTTGACCAGGGAACCGAGCGAGTCCTGTGCATGCGCATTCAGTTCTACGACGTCCTTGATGGTGACCCTGTTGTAGTTGACGTAGGCCGTTACGGTCGGAAGTCCGACGATGACCTTGTATACGGCGGTGTCGCGGGCCGTGTTGCCGTCGTCGTCAGTGACCTGTACCACGCAGTAGTAGTGGTCGGTTGCCGTCGAGGGCATACGCACGACTGTTTCGGGACCGTTCATCGGACCCCAGATGGGGTTCTTGAGTTCGGAAAGGTTGTCGCTGCAGGCGGAATCGTAGGCGGCGATGTAGCCGAGTTTGTCCGTCGCGTTCGCCTTGAGCGTCTGCGAACTGTTGATTTTAACGGTGTCCTTCTTGGTCGAAAGTCGTACGGTCGGAAGGTCAAGGAGCGTCTTGAAGAGGAGCGTGTCGAGGCCTTCTTCTCCGTCGTCGTCAATTGCCTTGAAGACGCAACGGTAGTTGCTTGTTTCAGAACCGGGGAGCTGCACCGTGAGCGGAACGTCGCTGATCGATGCCGTGGGCGGGTCAATATCCTTCTTGTTGTCGAAGCTGACCGATCCGTTGCTGCAGCCCCATTCAATTTTGTTGATGGTGCCGAACTTGTCGCTTGCGGATGCCTTGACCGGCACGATAGAATTGATCTTGTATTCGTTAGAGTTGCTTTCGGTTGTAAGATCGATTGTCGGCGGGTCGCTTATCACGATTATCTTGGTGGAAGCCGTGCCAGATTTTCCGTCTTGGTCTGTAATGGTTGCGGTAATCGTGTAGGTGCCTATGGCCTTGTAAGCAATGCTTGCTTCTTCGGTGTCATTTGCGGGGCAGGTGTGACCGGCAGCCATCTTATCGCTGTTGGTGCAGGTCCACTTGACAACCCAGCTTGTGCTGGCCTTGCCCGGGTAGGTTTTCACCTTGAATGCGACCGCGTCGTTAAGGCTTACTGTGTCATCGAAAGCGGGTTCCATGAAGATAATGGAAGGATCGTCTCCGCGGATGCCGAACTTGACCTGTGCCTGGACGTTGGCTCCGTTTTCGGTGTAAGAGGCGGTCATCACGTATTCGTTGCCTGCTGTCGTAATGTTCTTGAGTTCGTCGTATGTATAGGTGAGTGTTGCCTTGCCGTCTTCGTCGACATCGGCTTGTTTCGTAACGGTGCCGTTATCGCTTTCCCAGACCCAGTTGATCTTTTGGGGTGCAGGAACGGCGTCGCTGATGGTCGCGGTGAATACGAACGATTCACTTTCGCCAATTCGTGCGTTCTTGACACCGTTGACATCCAGACTGATTTTGGTGGCTCTGATGAAAATCGTTTGTGACAAGGTAGTCTTGTTTCCGGCCTTATCCTTTGCCATATACGCAAGAGTGTGCGGACCGTCGGTCAAGCTCGATACGCTTACCATGCAGTTCACGATAATGCTGTCTTCTTCGGCAGTGCAGTTGGTGAGTTTTGTGTTTTTATTGTCGATAGAGACCGTTACGGAATCAATGTGCGAGCCAAGGTCGCGAACGTAGACGGTCTGGTTGAATTGACGGGTCGTGAGTGTGTCGATGTTCTTCACGAGCATAAACGGCTGCACTGTATCCTTCAGCAGCATTTCGTCGGCCATGATGGTGTTGCCCGATTCAATGAACAGGTCCTTGAGGGTAGCGGACTTGTATTCCTTGGCGGAGTCGGAACTTGCGGTGGCGGTGAAGAGGCCTGCATCTACCTTCACCGAGTAGTTACCCTTTTCGTCGGTGTAGGCATCGAAGGTCTTGTTGCCGTTGCTGAATTCCACATGGATTCCCGCGTGGTTGCTGCGGGCCTGGTACTTGGCTGTACCCGAGAAGGTTCCTTGCGCCGAGCTTAAGTCGCCGATGTAGAAGTTCCAGGGACGGCTCGAACCTTCGCCGGTCGAGATACGTTCCATGCGGACGATGTCGTAACCGTCGGTGACGTACATGTCCCAGTAGATGCGGCCGGTCAGTTGCTTGCTCGGATCGCTAATCAGGGTGATGACGTTCTTGCCTTGCTGGTTGATGGGCTCGAAAATGTTGGAGGTGAATTCGGAGGCTATCAGGTCGTCAGACGTGAATGCCTTCTGGGGCGGCTGTCCGTTCTTGGAAGCCTGGGCGTAAATGAAGTACTGCAGGTTCTGCGGGTTGTCGTCATCTTCGCCTTGGTAGTAGAAGTAGAAACGGTCATTGATGTTGTGGCGTGCGCCGTCCTGCGGGTAGATAATCTTCAGTCTCGGGATGCGGTTAAAGTGCAGGTTCACGCTGTCCTTGGTCTCGTTGCCGTCGTCGTCGGTTACGATAACATAGATCTTCTGGTTTCCGAGCGAGTCAATCTTGGCTTCGCTGTTCTTGACGGTGAGGTAGAGGGAATCGTTGTCCTCGAAGGTCTCGTAATTCCAGACCTTGGCGGAGTCCTTTCCGCTGGCGTCCAGGTCGACCTTGATGCTCACGATGGTTCCGAAGGAGTCGCTAGCAAGAATCGGGAAGGTGATGTCGCCGTCGTGGCGGGTCCACAGGGTGTCCTTGGGAACCGTCAGGCGCGGCTTGGTGTCGATAACTCGGATCCAGGCCTTGCGGGTGGCCGTACCGGAAGTGTCGGTGGCGTTATTGCCGTCAAAGGCGACAAACTTGGGCTCGTAGAGTCCCGGTTTGGTGTAGGCCCAGGACTGCGGCTTGGCGTTGCCGCCGATGATGGTCGTGTCCTTGCCGTTCTTGTCGGTGAGGGTCCACTGGAATCGGTAGATCTTGTCGACATTGTAGGGGAGAAGGCCGATCATGTACACGGTGTCGTTAATCGTGACTGTAAGCGTGTCGGGGATGGTGTCGGCTTCCATAACGGCCGTGTTGGCCATAGAGTCGGCAAATGCCTGCGGATCCGGGATGGGTTCGTTAAACACGAAGACACGGGAGTGGTTGTTCTTCAGGTTCACGTTTTCCTTGACGGAAGATTCCCTGGAACAGCCGAAAAGAGCCATCATGGCGCTCAGGCCAAGGGTAAACAACAAAAAATGGGGTACACGCATAGCACATCCTCAATGAAATTCAAAACAATTTTTACACTTTAAATCTATCTTTTTTATTCGTAAAGCGTGTGTGATAAAACGCACCGATGGAGCTTGTTTTATGGAAGAAATCCCTCTTTGGTATCATCTTGCGGTGTTTTTTGTGCTGGGCGCCTGTGTCGGCAGCTTTTACAACGTGATTGTGTACCGTATGCCCCGCGGAATTTCGCTGATCAATCCGCCTTCGCACTGCCCCCTGTGCAAGAAGCATATCCCGCTGTATTATAACCTGCCCATTATCGGTTGGTTGATTCTGCGAGGAAAGAGTGCCTGCTGCAAGCAACCGATCAGCATCATCTATCCTATCGGCGAAAGCCTTTGCGGCCTGCTCGGGGCGCTTGCCCTTTATGCCGCTACGGGTTTCACAACGAATTTTACGGCCCCGGTGCAGAGCTGGGAAGTGTGGGCCGACGCTTTGGCGCTTTTCTGGCTCTTGCTCGGTATTTATCCGGTGAGCGCAGTTGATTTTAAGTACAAGTTAATTCCCGATTCCATCTCGGTCGGGGGAATTGTCGCGGGGCTTGTCATTTCGTTTATTCCGGGGGGTATGACCCCTGTTGAAAGCATTGTGGGCGCTGTCGCTGCCGGTGGCGGTCTCTACTTGCTTGGATGGGTGGCGACCAAGGTGCTGAACAAGGCCGCGATGGGCTTTGGCGATGTCAAGCTCCTGGCGGGTTTCGGAGCCATCATGGGCGTGACCCGAGCTGTCGAAGTGCTGGTGGTCGCCTCGATTCTCGGTATCCTAATTATGGTGCCGTACGCAAAGATTTCCGAACGTCGTGCCGCTAAAAAGGCCGCCGGAAAACAGGCTGCGCAAGGCGGAGCCTCAAAGAGTCAGGCGCAGAATGACGATGAATCGGAAGAAGGTGCCGGACAGATTCCCTTTGGTCCGTTCCTCGCTGTGGCCGCCCCGTTTATGTATCTGTGGGGCGATGCGCTGAAGGAATTTTACCTCAAGTTCGTTGTAGGGGAATAATTCGCGGTTGGCGAGTCCCTAAATCTTCTGGTAGCGCTCAAAAGTGGTTTCTTTCGCGTTCTTCTGCAACTCGTAGAAAGCGCGCTGCCATGCCTTGAGGCGATTCCAGTTTTTTTCGCTTTCCTTGCGGATGAAATTTCCGAAGGAATAGACGATGAGTTGGCCTAGGTCGTAATCTCCGAGTACAAAGCCTTTTAGACCGTAGAAATCGTCAGATAGCTTAAGGTCGGTGGAGTGGATGCTCTTGCCGTCGGCGCTGATGTCCAGGTGCTTCTTGTGGATGACCAGGGAATAGTAATGCTCCGTTCCGTCAAGAATCTTCGCCTTTCCGAATTCCTTTTCTGCGGTGGAAATGGAATCGATGCCGTTGTAGATCTTGGTGCACAGAGCCGTCTTTTCACTTTCGCATTGGCGGATCTCAAAACCCAGCTTGCCGTCGCTTGAAAGGGAAGATACGAGCACGTTGTTATCTTCGGTGAGTTCGCTTCCGTCTTGGGAAATCCAGAAGCCGAAGGCAATGCTGCTGTCGTCCGAAAATACGTTCAGTTCCTTGAACCTGTCACGTATGGTCGAAGCCCTGACGTTAAGGGAGTCGCTTCCGTTAAAGTTCCTGACGAAGCGGATTCTACCTTCGGGGTAAATGTCGATGGAACCCGGGGCGCCGTAAAGCTTCTTGATGGTAATGGAATTGCTGATGCTGGGAACCGTCACGAAGAATACGCTCTTGATGTTGTCTACGAACCGTGAGGTGTCAATGGAGTGCTCGTATGCGTTTGCCCACGGCAACAGGGAACCGTCTGGTCCCATGAAACCATCGTCGTGAGTGTAACTTACGGTGCGCTCGGTGTTGAAAAATATCGGGACAATCAGGGAGTCGAGCGTCTTGTCTTCAAGGGAGTCCATCTCGCTCATCTCGGGGAGAGTGACGACTTCTTCGCCGATGACCTTTGCGAAGACGCTGTCCTTCACGACGAGAGTGCCTTCGGAGTACAGTTCCCATTCGACGGGAATGCTGCGGACGCCATTCTTGTTGGCGATTTCAATTTGCGTAATTGTGGTGTAGGTATATCCGTCGTGATTGGCGGGAATTCCGGTGATGGTGATGTATTCCTCGTCTTTGTTTTCTTCGGTGATGGCGGCGCACGAAAGTGTTCCGGTGATGCAGAGCGTGTCGCCGACGGAAAGTCCGTTGTATCGGGGCGATAGCAGGATGGTTCCTGCCGGTCCGATGGCGATATGACTGTATTTATTCTCCGGCGTCAGGCGAGTCATACCCGCCCAGGTGGAATCGTTATGTTCCAAGTTTGCAACGATGCTGTAGGCGTCGGTAGGAGCGCTTACGAAAGTGAAATCGCCGTTGTCGTCTGTGGTGGTGGAATCTACGACGAGAGTGCGGCCGTTGACGACCTTGGTGAGGAAAATGCGGGCTTGTGAATAATCGCTTTCGTCAGAGGAATAGTCGTAATTGTGAATATGCCCGCTGAGGGTATCTGTCGATGCGGTCTGTCCCGATTCGGTCTCGGTGAGGACACCTGCCATGGAATCCTTGTCGCTGCACGCGGAAAAAAGAGTCGCCATGAGCAAGGCGAGCGTTACAAATTTTGTTGTTTCTCGTCCCGTCATAATCTACTCCAAATTTGAGAACAGGTGAATGTTCATCTGGTAAACGCCGTCGGCCTTTTCCTTGTCTTCACCGATAATGCGGCGTGCCTTCGCCTTGAATTCCTGCAGCTCGGCTTCGAGCTTCTTGTACGCTTCGCTCGAAATGCTGAAGGTGAGCGTACTCATGACGGTCGGCTGCTTGGGCGGCGTCATTAGGGCCTGTTTCGAAAGTTCAAAGCATTGCAGCTGGTATTGCTTGATCAGGTCTGCGTTGTTGTACGGTCCGCTGCTGATGCTTTCCTTGGTGGGTTTCCAGAATCCGTTCTCGTTCTTGCGTGCAAGTCCGAGGCGTTCCAGGAGGGCGAGGGAATCCTTCAGCTTGCCAAGCGGCACCTTCGGAAAAATTCGCTTTTGCACCGGAGCCATATCGTCAGTAACGTCCATCGCGTCAAGGATTGCAAAAAGGGCGCTGTTGTACCAGTGGCTATAATATTCGTAGGCGTCCTCGTTTAAGATATGCTGCGGATTCGGGTGCAGCTTCAGGACTTCCTGCATGGCCGCGTTGCGTGCGGCGTCGCTTTTTGCCTGGTCCAGTTCTACCAGTGTCTCAAAATACTTGGCCTCTTTCTTGTCAAGTTCCAGAATCTCGATGAATTTCTGCACCATGCGAGGGCTGACCTTCTTTCCCCTGAGAACGTCGGCAAAGTAGCTGCGGCTTTTCTCGAGACCCAGCAGGTTGCAAATTTCGGTACGGGTAAAATGGGGCTCCGCGTTGGCGCGGGCCGCTTGGTATTCTTCCAGGAACTTGCGGAAGTGCGTAAACTGGTATATGTCTAAATACGGATTCATTGTTGTTCTTTCTATTCTCTGCTTAATATAACAAAAAATCCCTGAAAATGCGAAAATTTTTGAGAACATCCAGGAAAAACTGTTGAAATAATGAGAACATTCGTTCCGTTGTGTGATTTCGGTCTCATTTTTGGTGGTTTTTGCACGATGATAACACATTTTTACTGGTCCAAACGCGCCGTTTCTCTTGAAAAAGGGCTATCTTTAAGAATAGCCCATGAAAAAGTCGAAACATGAATTGAATATATCCCGGATGGGGCTTCTTGTCGCAGCGCTGCTTTGTGTGCTTGCCTCGCAAACGTTTGCGCGTCCGGCGGAGGCTGGTATTAGGACTGTCCTCAATAAGGACGGTTCTTCGGTCTCTATTCAGGAATTCGGCGACGAATACTACCATTTTGCCGAGACCAATGATGGTTTCCTTGTGGATGTGAACCGAGACGGAAACTACGTCTATGTGGGTGAGGATGGTCTGGAATCCGAAATCGTGGCGAAAAATGCGGTTGACCGCACTGACGAAGAAAAAGCTTTTTTGAAAACGATTGATCAGAAAACCGCTCGCACAAATCACCGTGAAATAAATGAGACCCCCTTTCCCGAAGATGGCTCGCTGATATCGAATTCTTTCGTCCATGCTCCGCTGATGGCCTATAACCAGGATGGCGAAGTTGCCGTACGGTACCGCCCAGAACCGCTAGCGTGGACGACGGGGGAACGCTGGTTCCCGGTGATATTGGTCGGAACATCTGATAAGCCATATGGTGATTCGACAAGGTTCTACAATTACTTCAACAGGAATGGATACAGCGAAGACGGCTACTTCGGTAGCATCCGCGACTATTTCCTGTTCGTTTCTGATAGTCTCTTTAACCCGCATTTTGATATTTATCCCGTTGAGATCGATGTGTCGATCGAAAGCTTTGGTTCTGGGAATTCCTATCAAGAGGGCGCGTTTATGGCAGCGGTTCTGGACAAGTTGGGCGAACGCAGTGATTTCCAGGAAAATGCCCTGAAGTATTGTTCTAGCGGCAAGAATGTCGACGGTTTCTTTTTCCTTTATCCCGGAATGGAAGAGGACGTTATTTCGTTGAGTGAAAAAATCTTTTGGTCACATATGAGTCAGATGTATCTAAACGGCTCCGTTTCGGGCTGGTCGAAAAGCTACAAGGCTGGGGGAGTCAACTTTGATAGGTATGTGTTTGCCCCGCAATTTCTTGACGGATCGAAGAATAAGATCATCAACACGACGGGAACGAACGTGCATGAGTTCAGCCATGTGATGGGACTAGGTGATCATTATGCTAGGGCGGCGGATGGCTCGCAAATTAACGGTCCTGGCTATTTCGATCTTATGTCGCAGGGAATGTACAACGGAACCTACAATAATGCGGGCAATGTCCCGATGGGTTATTCTGCCTTCGAAAAAGAAGCGGTTGGGTGGTTGACCTTGCAGGAATTGGAAGAAGGCAAGGTCTATTCCCTGAAAAAATTGAGCAAGATGCAGGCGTATTCCATCACGAATCCGAACTTTAACAACGAATACTACATCATCGAATATCGCCCCGCCGAAAAATATGATGCGTATGTGGACACGCGTATGACTGCCCCCCGGAACGGTGTCTATGTGTGGTATATTGATTATAACAAGAGCCTGTATGAAACCAAGAACAATATAAATGGCGATATAAGTCACCAGCGTATTGCGTTGAACAAGGTGCTTGAGGCGGGTGGCTACTATGTGGATTTTCTTTACGTGAATAAGGATGGCGTTCCTGCCGTGCCGGGTGTCTATAACTTCGTTTTCGATGGCGAAAGAAGGGTTTGCTTTACGACTTCGCCGGACTTGTCGTTAGAGGAATGCCCCGAAGATTCTACACAGGAAGACGAAAGCTCCAGCAGCGAAGAATCTTCTTCCAGTTCTGCAGAAATTTCGTCGTCGAGCGAAGCGCCGGAATCCAGCTCGTCTGAAACGGTGGGCATTGCCGCGAATGTCGGCGCTGTGCAGCAAGTTCAGATGGTTCTTGAGGGTGGCCTGCTCCACGTGCAGACGGAAATTTCTGGCCTCAAGGGTTTGCAACTGTTCGACTTGCAGGGACATCTGCTTCAGTCGGAAAAATTCTCCGAAAATTCAACGACTCTTGAAATCGGAAAATTCAGCCGCGGAAAGTATATCGTGCGGCTGACCGTAGGCAATAAGATTATTGCCGTGAAAAGAATTTAAGGAATAGAAGTGAATGCCCCTGCATATTTGCGAAGAGCAGGGGGGCGGTTTATTTCCCGCCGACGGGGAATAGTGCGAATTCTAGCTGGAAAACTTTATCGCTCCCTTCGTCTTCTTCGGCGAGGAGCGCAATTTCTTTGCGGAAGGCGTTGATGCGTTCTACGATGCGTTCGTAGCCTTCTTGGCTGATGCCGAGCGTGAGTCCCGAAATGTGGCGCGTGCCCGGAGGGTCGCGGTCGATGGAGTCGGCGGCAAGCTTGAGGCATTGCTGGTGGTAGCCGCGGAGAGCGAGTTTAGAGGTGCGGTCGCCGGTCGTAATGGCACTTTCTGTCAGGACGTATTTGCCGCTTTCGTCTTTCTTGATCAGTTGGCATTCTTCAAGCAACTTTACCGATTTTTTCGCCTCGTCGGCGGAGATATGCGGATGCACCTGCTTGGCGAGCGCTTCGAAGTCGCCGTCAAAACCGAATAGTCCGATAAGACTACGGACGGTAAGGTGCCGCCAATCCGAATACACCATGTACTGGGCGTGCCCAAGCAGGTGCTGCTTTTCGGCGAAACGGACAACCTTAAGCGTTGTCTGCATTTCTTCGAAAGCGGTGTTCCTTTCTTCGGTGGTTTCGGCCTGGTTGAACTTGACGAGCGCGACGAAGAATTCCGTTTCGTGTTTGCCGAGGCGCAGCCCCGAGGCAACTTTTGGAATGCTCTGGTTAGACAGATTCTTGCCGCCGTTCATCACGCGGCTGATAAAATCCTTCGCCTTGAAACCGATCCTGTCCGAAAACACGCGGAGCGAAAAGGCGGGGTTCGCCTCTTTCTTTGCGTTGTAGTAATCTTTCAAGAATTCCCGGTAGTCCAGGTACTCGAAGATTTTCTTTGTCGGTTTCGTTTCGGCCATGCCCTAAATGTAAGAAAAATGTCTGCTTGTGGGTATGCCTTTGATGTTTTCCCGTTGTCCAGAAACAACGCAAAATGTGATGAATATCAAAAAATGCTTTGAAAAGATTGTTGTGAAATTTAGATTATGGGTACAAAAAGGGTGTACAGTTATGAAAAATATGGGAAAAATGTTTGGTCGCATCGCCTGGATGGGCGTTGTCTCGATTTTTGGAATTTCTGCAGTGCAGGCCGCTGTCCCGGTAAGCGAAGTGGTGAGTCTGCCGACGGATGCCGCCTACGGTGGCGGCGACAAGGTGGGGTCGCAGCTGGTTGCGGCTACCTACAATGCGGGCGAGGGTCCGGGTATCTGGATTGTGGCCGATGGCGGCTACAGGCTCTACCATAACGGTGCGCTCCTTGCCGAGGATAACCAGGCGGGCCGCGTGCGCTTTGTGCCGATGACTTTCCTTCCCGGCGAGAACGCGATTTCGGTCGTGGGCGTGAACGGCCAGGGTGCTCCCGGTGTCATGGTGCAGATTGATGACCTCGACAAGTCCTACTATTCCGGCAGCGGCTGGAAATCGAAACCCGTGGTAAGCAACAACTCCTGGAAGAACAAGGGTCGTGACCTTAGCCAGTGGGGTGGTGCGACAACCCTGAACTATGCGAGCAACAAGCTCCCGAGTGGGGCTGCCCTTACGGGATTTGCCGCGAATACGCAGGCCAAGTGGATTTGGAGCGGCGCGGAAACCGACCCGACGGCCGTATTGCTTTTTACTTTCAACGTGAAGGCCGAAGGTTTCGGAGCCAATACCACTGGCGGCGATGCGGGTAACATCGTCATCGCGAGCGATACCGCCACTATTCGTAAGCATATGCAGAGTAACGATGCGGTGACAATCCTTGTGCCCGAAGGTACTTACGACTTCAGAAAGTTCGTAGATGCGGCCACATCTGCCGCCAATTCGGGATGGACTTGGTGCAAGTCTTCCTGTGGCAACACTGTCAATTCCAACAACACCTTTTACCGTATCAGCTTTACGCAGAACAGCTGTTCCGGCCTTAGCGAACAGACCACGATGGTATCTGCGGGTGAAATCAAAAGTTGGAGCAACTGGATTACGACCAAGGGCAACAAGAGCCTCGTGGGTATGGGCCGTGGCGCAAATATGCGCGGTGTTTCGTGGTCAAACCGTTCCTACGAAGGTGCCAAGAACAACATTTATCGCAACTTGGCCCTTTACGATGTGAACCCGCACCTTATCGAGGGGGGCGATGGTCTCGAAGTGAGCGGCAGCGGCGGCAAGGAAGTTGAAAATATGTGGTTCGACCACATCAGCTACAAGTGGATTAGCGACGGCATGGACTTGGAATATGTCAAGGGCATCACCGTTTCTTATCTAGACTATGATGGCAGCAACGAGTACAACTGCTATTATTACGATCCGTATATGCACCTGGTTGAAACGGCGCAGCTGACTTTTGCGAATGTCTATTGGCACAATTCTTTCGGACGCGTTCCCAAGGTGACGAGCGAGGCGGATGGTTCCTACGCCTCGATGGTCCACATCTACAATTCCTATGTGGATTACAACCACTGGCATGTGATTGATGCCTCCGGAAAAAGCGACAAGAAGACGCAAGTCCTTTACGAAAACAACTATGTGAAAAATCCGCAAATTCAGGTGGCCGGAAAGGATGCCTATTCCTTGATCAAGTTCAAGAATACGACGGTCACCGGAGCAAAGAGCTCCACCCCCTATAACAACAATGGAACATCTCAGGCGTCGGCGTTCAACGACAATGTCTTTACGCCTTCTTATTCTTACGAACTACGCAACAATTCAAGCCTTCCTACCGATCTCCCGAAACTTGTGGGCGTGGGTGGCCGCTACGGCAAGATGCCCGAATACAACCAGGCTTTCGGACTGAGCAACAAGGCGGCTACAGTTTCTCTCTCTGCTCCCGCAACGGGGGCGAAATTTGACGCGGGTGCAACGGTCACCTTGAAGGCCGACGTGAAGGATAGCGACGGTTCCGTAAAGAGCGTCGCCTTCTACGTGGGCAATACTTTGGTCGGCTCCGCGACAAGCGCTCCCTACCAGGTCAACGCTAGTGGGCTTGAACCGGGTGTATATTCCGCAGTTGCAGTCGTGACGGACAATTCGGGCCTTTCGCAGATGTCCGCGTTCGTGACCTTCTCTGTCGAAGGGACTGCCTACCCTGAAGTCGTAAAGTGCGGTGCGGGCTCCAGCAGCCAGAGCGTCAACCTGGGCGAGCCGATTGTAGATTTCTGCTACACCTGGAGCGGTGCCGAAACGGTCGTGCCTGAAGGCTTCCCGGCGGGCGTTACGACTAGCATCGACAAGGAAAACAGCAAGATTTCTATCAGCGGCACTCCCACTGCGGCTGGCGAATACGCCTTCACCGTCACGGCGACCAACAACGATTCTACCTTTGTCAAGAGCGGCCGCATCGTGGTGACGGACCCGAATACTCCCGAATCTTCTTCAAGTGCCGAACCGGAGTCTTCTTCGGGCGAAGTTATTGAATCCAGCAGCGGAACGACTTCGATTGCGCAACGCATAAACCTGTCAACTGAAGCCGAAACGGGCTTCTACCGCATCTTCGATATGCAGGGCCGTCCGTTGTTTGCTGGCGAACGCAAACCGGCAAGGATGCCTGCTGCTCGCGTGATAGTGGTGGAGTATACGAAAAACGGCGCCGTGAAGCGCCGCTACATACAAGCTAGGTAGACTTGATACTGTCTAGAATTCGTTGAGCCTGCTTGGCAATCATGTCGTTGCCGTTCATCTCGATTACTTTTTGAAGACGCTTGACACCGTCTTCAATTTCTATTTTATTCGTAATGCAGGTCTCTCCCAGAACGTAGAGAGCGCGGCGAGCGAAGTTCTTGTCCTTCTCGCGGGAAAGACCTTTCTTCAAAAGCAGGATGGCTGCCTCGGGGGAATTCTTCGCCTTGGCGATTTCGCCCCATTCCAGCCATTGGTTGCTCATGATTTCAATGTAGAGAGTCGGGCTGGTCATCCGTTCGGCAAGTGATTTTACGAGTTCCCCGTCGACAGGGTGTTCCTGCAAAAGTTGGGTCATCGCCTGGGTCAGCTGACGCTGAGCCTGGTCGAATTGCCCGAGTTTGGCGCTTGCAAATCCGGCCTCGATGGTGGCGCGGGTTTTCGCCTTCATTTCTGCCATCGGGTTACGGCTCGCGACGCGACGTGCTCGTTCGTTGAGGGCGTCCAGTTTAAGTTCTCGCTTGTTCTTGCGGCGAGTCTCAATCTTTGTCCCGGCGAAAGCTCCTGCACCGAACAGAACGGGCGAAAGAATCGTGACGGCACCGAAAATCCCCGGATTAACGAACCAGTTGATGGCCATGTCCAAGATAAGTCCCGTAAAGCAAACCGCAGAAGTAATCGTTGAAACCATGTCCTTGCGGGGGGCGAATGCGGTTGCTCCGAGTAAGAAGACGAGGGCGAGGCTCATTCCCATGTAGCGTTCGCCGTCATAGTGGTCGAAGAAACTTGTTCCCGTAAGAATCGATACGAAAATCCCACCGCATAGGGCTAAACCGACTACGATTCCCCACAAGATGTACCATTGCCAGCGCTTTTCCAGTTGAACCGTGGCGAAGATAAAGAAAACGGCAAAAACCAGATAGCTCCATACGCTCGGAAAAAGCATCCAGCTGGTAAGCAGGTTTCCGTACTGTTCCCTCTTGGGTACAAATGCCATATTGTAGCGGGTGAACTTGTCCGTGTAGTTGTTAATCCATTTCGTCTGTTCGCGACGGAAATCAGATTCGTTAGGGTAGCGCTTGTGTTCTTCGGCGAAAGCTTCCTTGCCGCCCTTGATTTCCCACCATTCGCGGAAATCCTTTTTCATGATTTCGATGCGGTCTTCTACGATGTAGGATGGTTTCTGGGCGAGCGCTCTCGCTCGGAACTGTTCGAATTCCTCGTTACGGATTTTATCGGTAGGTTCCAGTCCGACGGCTTTGAATTGTTCGGCGCCTTCGTTTTCCCACCATTTGTTGAATGCCTTTTCTATCCCGCGTTCGTAACGGTGCTGGTTGATATAGGGCATCGCCCCTGTGACGGCGTTAAATATCCCAAGTCCGAGAATCAGGGCGAGGGCAAGGTAATGAACGGGGCGGAGTTGACGAATGCCGCCAAGGAACAGCTTCTTTAAAGTCGCTTTGAACATATTCAAAAATGATGGTTGAAAAAAATTACTTGAGCGGGTTCTTGTCGCTCTTGTACCACTTCATGAATTCGCCGATGCCGTCGTGCAGGCTCCAGTGCGGCTTGTAGCCACATTCGGTCTCGAGCTTGGTGGTGTCGGCGTTGGTCTGGTACACGTCACCGGGCTGCATGGGCAAGAAATTCTTCTTGGCGGGTTCGCCGTAGGCGTTCTCGATTTCGGCGATAAAGTCCATGAGCTTTACGGGGTGGCTGCAACCGATGTTGTAAATCTTGTAGGGCACGTTGTTGGCGCACTTGGCGGCATCGGGCACGTGGTCCAGTGTGTGGATGGTGCCTTCGGCGATGTCGTCGATGTAGGTGAAGTCGCGGATCATGTCTCCGTTGTTGAACACCTTGATGGGTTCACCCTTGGAAATGGCGCGGGCAAAGAGCATGGGCGACATGTCGGGGCGTCCCCACGGCCCGTAAACGGTGAAGAAACGTAGACCCGCGACGGGCAGGTTGTAGAGCTTGCTGTAGCTGTGGGCCATGAGCTCGTTGCTCTTCTTGCTGGCGGCGTACAGGCTCACCGGATTGTCGACCTTGTCGTCTTCGCTGTAGGGCACCTTGCTGTTGAGGCCGTACACGGAGCTGGACGAGGCGAACACCAGGTACTTGACTTGGTTGTGGCGGCAGGCTTCCAGGATGTTCAGGAATCCGACTAGGTTGCTTTGCAGGTAGGCGTACGGGTTCGTGATGGAGTAGCGCACGCCCGCCTGTGCGGCGAGGTTCACGACCTTGTCGAACTTTTCTTCGGCGAAAAGTTTGTCGAGTGGCTCCTTGTCGTCGATGCCCATCTTCACGAATCGGCAGTTCTTGTACTTGGTGCTCTGGACCATGGCGCCGTAGGCGAAGTTGTCGCCGGGCTGCTCGATGCCGCCTTCGCGGAGACGGCCGTACTTGAGGCGTACATCGTAATAGTCGTTGATGTTGTCGAGGCCAACTACTTCATCGCCGCGTTCCGCGAGCATGAACATGAGCTTGGACCCGATAAAACCTGCTGCACCTGTAACAAGAATCTTCATATGAAAAAATATAGAAATTTCTACCTTTATTCCCGATGTCCACGGTTATCTTGTTTAACAAACCTTTTGGTGTCTTGAGTCAGTTTACGCCGGAGTCGGGCCATGCAGCGCTCGATACCTTCGGCTTTCCTCCAGGAGTTTATGCGGCAGGACGCTTGGACCATGACAGCGAAGGGGCGCTTCTGCTGACGGACAACGGCAAGCTTATCAAGAAACTGTTGGACCCGAAGTTCGAACATCCGCGTACTTACTTGGCACAGGTTGATGGACAAATTACCGAAGAGGCTGTTCGAAAGCTTTCCAAAGGCGTAGACATCAAGGGTTACCATACCAAGCCCTGCAAGGCAGAAATCGTCGAGGCCCCGGAATGGATTTGGAACCGTAATCCGCCGGTGCGTTTCCGTGCAAACATCCCCACGAGCTGGGTACGCCTCACTCTTATCGAAGGTAAGAACCGCCAGGTCCGCCACATGACGGCGGCGGTGGGTTTCCCGACACTTCGCCTGATACGCGTGCAAATAGGAAAAATTCCCCTGGGTGATTTGCAACCAGGGGAATGGAAAGTTGTTACCGATAAAGTAATTTAATTACTAAATCAAGCCTTCGAAGAAATTATTTCCCTTGTCATCCACGAGGATGAAGGCGGGGAAGTCCTTAATCGTAATCTTGCGGATGGCTTCCATGCCGAGTTCCGGGAAGGCCACGATGTCGTTGCTGAGGATGTTCTGTTCAGCGAGGATGGCTGCCGGACCGCCGATAGAGCCGAGGAAGAATCCACCGTACTTCTTGCAGGCGTCGGTCACGTCCTGGCTGCGGTTGCCCTTCGCGACCATGATCATCGAAGCGCCCTTGCTCTGGAAGCGCATCACGTACGGGTCCATGCGGTTGGCGGTCGTCGGGCCGAAGCTACCTGTCGGCATGCCTGCCGGAGTCTTAGCCGGGCCAGCATAGTAGATCGGGTGGTCAGAAACAACCTTGAGCACGGTCTTTTCTTCGTCCGTGAGTTCCTCGCCGCGTTCCTGCTTGTCGAAGATTTCAGCGATCTTGGCATGTGCCATGTCGCGGGCCACAATCATCGTGCCCTTGAGGGAGAGGCGCGTTTTCACCGGATACTTGGTGAGGTCGGCGAGCACTTCCTTCATCGGACGGTCGAGGTCGATTTCAACGGCCGGGGCGAGGTTCACGGCATTGCCTGCCGGAATATAGTTTTCCGGATGGTGTTCCATCTTTTCGAGCCAGAGGCCGTTCTCGTCAATTTTAGCCTTGATGTTGCGGTCTGCAGAGCAGCTGACGCCGATAGAAACCGGACAGCTTGCAGCGTGACGCGGAGCGCGGATTACGCGCACATCGTGCACCAGGTACTTGCCGCCGAACTGGGCGCCAATGCCCGTCTTCTGGCAAATGTGCAAGACTTTTTCTTCCATTTCGAGGTCGCGGAAAATACGGCCGCCTTCGGAACCGCTGGTTGGAATATCGTCGAGGTAGCCGCAGCTAGCAAGCTTCACCATGTGCGTGTTCATTTCGGCAGAGGTTCCGCCAATCACGATAGCGAGGTGGTACGGAGGGCAAGCGGCTGTACCGAGAGTCTTCACCTTTTCGGCAAGGAACTTTTCCAAGGACTTCGGGTTGAGGAGTGCCTTGGTCATCGGCCAGTAATAAGTCTTGTTGGCAGAACCACCGCCCTTGGCGACGAACAAGAACTTCATTTCGGCACCTTCTTCGGCGTGGATGTCGATCTGGGCAGGCAGGTTGCAACCGGTGTTCTTTTCTTCGTACATCGTGAGTGGAGCAATCTGGCTGTAACGAAGGTTCTTGGTGGTGTAGGCGTTGTAGACACCTTCAGAAATTGCTTCGGCGTCATCAAAGCCCGTCCAGACCTGCTGGCCCTTGTGGGCAACGCAGATTGCCGTACCGGTGTCCTGGCAGAACGGCAGGATGCCCTTGGCGGCAACGCAGGCGTTCTTGAGCATGGTGAGGGCGACAAACTTGTCGTTGTCCGAAGCTTCCGGGTCCTGGAGAATCTTGGCGACCTTGGCTGTGTGGGCCGGACGGAGGCAGAATTCAACTTCTTCGAAAGCGGCCTGGGCGATCTTCGTCAGGGCTTCCTTGGAAACCTTGAGAATCTTCTTGCCTTCGAATTCGGCGACGGAAACGCCTTCCTTGCCGAGACTTACGTATTCGGTTGTATCTTCACCGTGCTGGACGGTAGCTTCGTATTTGAATGCCATATTGTTCTAGTGGTTGGTGGTTAGTGTTTGCTGGTTTGAGGCTTTTACCTCTGCAGTCATTCTCGACCGAAGGGAGGGAATCCAATACTGGATCCCGTCGCTACGCTCCAGGATGACCTTGTGTCTTTTGACACTAAATTTAAATTCTTTCGACCCCAGTCTCCCGTCCCTTGTCCAAAAGGGGCGTGCTTTTGTTGATAAATAGTGCTTATTTTTGCGAAAACGCGACGAAATAACCAAAAAAGCCGATAATTTGAACTTTTTTTGAATTTTTTTGGACAAAAACGCGTGATTTGTACTATTTTTTACATCGTAAAAGTTTAAATCTAGTGAGGAATACTATGAAGATCAAGAATCTCATGCTCGCATCTATGCTTGCCTCTGCTGTTGTTTTCGCGGCCCCGGCTGCCAAGACTGCCGCCGCTCCTGCTGCAAAGGCCGCTCCCGCTGCCGAAGCTGCAAAGCCCGCTGCTGAAGCCCCGAAGGCTGAAGCTGCCGCTGCTCCCGCTGCACAGCCCGCCGCCGAAGCTCCGAAGGCTGCTGAAGCCGCTCCGGCCGCTGCACCTGCCGAAGCTCCGAAGGCTGAAGCCGCTGCCGCACCTGCCGCTACTGATTCTGCTGCCGCTCCTGCTGAAGCCCCGAAGGCCGAAGCCGCTGCCCCGGCTGCAACCGATTCTACCGCTGCCGCAGCCCCGGCCGACTCTGCCGCCGCTCCTGCTGAAGCCGTAGCCGCCGCCGATACTACTGCTCCTGCCGATACTGCTAAGGCCGAAGTGCTCGAAGCAAAGGCTGAAGAAGCTCCGGTTGACTCCGCCGCTCTCGCCAAGGCCGAAGAAGAAAAGAAGGCTGCCGAAGCTGAAGCTAAGGCCAAGGCCGAAGAACAGGCTGCTCTCGAAAACAGCTCCGCCGGTTCTGCAAAGTCCACCATCATGGAAAACCCGTGGGAATTCCTGATCGTGTCTGCCGCCTTCGTGGCATCCGTGCTCGTGATCATCTTCACCGGCAAGGACTAATCTAGCGGTTTAAAATCCACAGATTTTTAGAGGTCGATGCCTACGGGTGTCGGCCTTTTTTTTGTTGCGCTAATTGTCATGCCGGATTGTCTGGCGTTTTTTTCACACTTAATGTCATCCCGACCCTGTGTCGGGATCTCCTTTTTACCGCCACTCTGTAAACTTTTTTGAACTTTGTTCTGTAAATTTCTTACTAAAAACTTTTATACGAAACTGCGTGTTCCAAATCAATTTTTTTTGCCTTTTTTGAGAGCAAAATGCGAACATTTTCTGATTTGGCATAGTCCGTTTTTAGGCTAATAAATCTATTTTTAGAATGTGTATTTGGGCGTTTGCTTAACGAGTGTTTGTGCATCCGCCATTTAGTTGTATATAAAAGGAGGCTTTTGTGCCTATTAAAAAGAGTCTTGTCGCTGCGATGTTTGTCGCGATGTCTGCCGTATCCGTTATGGCGGCAGCGGGTCAGGAACAGCCCACGCCTTATGACCTGATTCGTCCGGTGTGGCCCCTCACCTGGGATACGACTGTATTTGATCATTATGACACGACTGTCACCAAGAAGCACAACATGGTGCCGAAGAACCGCACTCCGGCTTCTTATGTGCCGAACGCACTGATTCCCGATACCCTGAACCAGGCTTATCTCGATGCGATTAACTACCGCATGTCGCCGATCCGTATCAACCAGGCCGGTTACTTGCCGAGCGACCCTGAAAAGCAGTTCTACTATGTGGGTACGGCGACCACTTTCGAAGTGGTTGACATTGACGGTAATTCCTTGAGCCCTGCGGTGACGGGAACACTCACCAGTAGTGGTGTGCAGACTTCTTCGGACTGGACGATTATCGCTGGCACCAATGCCGCAACGAACGACCAGAAACGCTACCAGCTTGACATTACGGGCCAGTCCGGTATTATCCAGATTGGTCATATTCCGGGCAATGTCCCGACGGACACCCGTTTGCGTATTAAGGTCGGGAACGACATCTCGAGCACCTTCATTGTGAGTAGCAAGGTGTATTCCATGGTGAAGGACGCCGCCCTTAAGTTCTATGGCATTAACCGCAGTGGTGATGGGGAATCCTGGTTCCACCCTGCAAGCCACATGAAAGATGGTGCCGGTGGAGTCGTTGTTAATCCGGCAGGTACTGATGATGCAAGAGGCGTTTATAATGAAGCCTTGGCTGGAACTCTGCAAGGTGGTTACTATGACTGTGGTGACCATTTGAAGGAATCTTTGACCCAAATGTATGCCTTTATGGTGGCCGCTGTCATGGCGGCGACCAATGCTGATGCCGACGAAGACCACTATGCGTACAATCATGGTGAAACGGTGAATACTGATGGTGTTCCGGATATGTTGCGCGAAGCGAAACACGGTGCTGACTTTGTATTGCGTTCCTATGTTCGTGCGAAGGGTGTGATTGATGACATGGCGCTTTCTGTGGGAACTTTTGGAACCGACCATGGTTGGTGGGGACGCCCTGAAAATCAGGATTACCTTCCGGTTAATAACTCTGCAGCGGCAACGGATCGTGGTGGTCCGGCATCTCGTGCTGTCCGTCTTGGTGAAGTTGGTTCTACTGTGGGTGGCGAAACGGCTGCGGGTCTTGCAATCCTCGGCAAGATGTATGCCGAATACGATAAGCCTTTTGCGGATAGCTGCTTGATGGTGGCGAAAAAGATGTATGACTTTGCGAAGAACCTTGCTCTGGGTAAGTCGAGCTACGATGGTGGAAAGACTTTCAAAAATCACACATCGCCTAAGTTTGATAGCGAAGCTTATAATGGCAACAACGAATTTTATGACGACCTCTCTTTGGCTGCAGTCGCACTCCATTTTGCAACTTATGAAGAATCTGGAGATATGTCTTATTTTAACGATGCCGTTCAAAATAAGGAATTTAGCAAGGAACAGGAACAAGAAGGCAATGGATTCTTTGATGGCGGTTGGATGGCTTTCACTCGCGATGGTATGCGTAAGTCCATGAAGAATACTTCTTGGGCAAATGCTTATACATACGCTCTTTATGCTTTGTACAAATTGCTGTTAAAGGACGATGCCACTGCATTAAAGTATGGTATTTCTACGGAATCGACCAAGGCTAATTCAACTAGAACGCGCCTTTGGTATGCTGAAAATGTGGCCTTGATTTTGGGAACAAACCTTGCGTCGGAATCGTACTATAATGGTGCAAAAACCATTCAGATTAATATTCCCAATTTGAACAATACTCCGTTGAATGTTGATGGTATTTGGTATACCATGCAGACGGATCAGACCTGGATTTACAACCGCTATCAGGCGGGCAACATCTTTGAGGTGATTGCTTATGCTGATGTGACCAAGGATTTGGAAACGGTTGTACTCCCGCAAAAGGGCATTACCCGTGAATGGCATTCTGCGGAAATGCGTCAGCTTGCCATTAACCAGCTGAACTACCTGTTGGGCGTGAACCCGTGGGATGTGTCGTACATTCTGGGTGTCGGTGACAAGAATGATGCTCATCCGCATCACCGTGCCGCAAACCCCGAAGGCAAAAACCAGCCAGGTGCGGGCTACAAGTACAGACCGCCTGTAGGAGCCTTGTATGGTGGTATTGTTCCGGGGGCGACCAACTCGATGGTCCCCGATAACAAAAGCTGGGAAGACTACCACAAGTCTGAAACCTGTATCGATGCAGCTGCTATTCTTGTAAGCTCTGGCATGATTGCTTCAGCAAAGTTCGACCGTACAGTGGCTCCGGGTGTGAGCGTGGAAATTCGCCATGTAAGCATGGACTCGGCGATTGTCGTGGTCAAGCTCACCACTCGCGGCAATGTGACCCTTTACTATGGAACCGAAGAAAGCTCCATGACGACTGCCGCTACTTCGGATTCGGCTAAGTCCGGTGTGCAGCACGAAATTATTCTGCGTGGACTTCAGAACGGCACCACTTACTACTTCTATGCCGCTGGTACTAATGCTTACAACGAAAATAATTTTACGCTCAAGTACATGGTTGATTCCACGCAGACTCCGTTCAGCTTTACCACGCTCAACTCCGTGGAAAGTGCACAGATTACGAATGCAACTGTCTGCAATATGTTCGGCGACAGTGCCGAAATCATGTGGTACACACCGAATGGCGAATACGAATCTAAGGTCTATTGGGATACCGTTCCGCATGCTACCGCTGTTGAATACGCCTTTAACAGCGGTTCCGGCAATGCCGATGTGTCTGGCATTCCGACCAAGTTCCACTATGTAAAAATTGGCGGACTTAAGGAAAAGACGACTTATTACTACATGGTCGAAAGCAATGGTCAGTTTGCAAACACTGACGAGAAAACGGGAGACTTGTTGAAGTTCACGACTCCGGTGGGGTGGTACGACTTTAGCGTGCGTGCTTACCAGTATGAATTTGGCGGACTGGACTTCCTCGACTTGAATATCTACAATAACGAGGCGCGAGCCTTCGATAGCTTGACCTTGCGTATGTACTTTACCGCAAAGCCTGAAGAAGTCGAAAAGTGCGCCACCTTGATCGACATCGATATTTGTCAGGCATACGACGAAGCGGGCTTCAACAAGCCTTGCGAAACGGGTGATGAAATCCGTTACTTGATGCGTCACGCATTGCCCCAGCGTCTGGACGATACCTACGATGCATCGACCGGAAAATACTCCTACTATTTCCCTGTTCCGCTGGGATCGACGACGATCAAGTCTTCGTCTCGTGTGCGTCTTGACTTTGGTTTCTCGTCGGGTCTTTCGAACGATGGTTACCAGACTTGCGAAACCTTGCGTACGCTTGCCAAGAAGCGCATGACCAAGACAACGGGTGACTGGTCCTGGTCTCCGCATGAGTTCCTGGTCGATGGAGCAGACTACGAAGGTATGCCTTTTGAAGACAAGGACTATGGTGACGTCGATAACGAAGTTCCCATCAACCCCTACATCGTCGTTTACCGCAAGGATGAATTTATCTGGGGTTACAGCCCGTCCTACCAGGAAATGACGACCAAGAAGGCTCATTACGAAATGGATGTGACCTTGGATGCTCCGTTCAATGTGTCCGACGGTTCCTATGTGGAAATCGACCAGACGAGCAGCACGGTGTACGTAAGGGGTTATGCCCACGTATCTGAACAGGGCTACATTACTCGTATCTGGGCGAATGGTACTGAAATCGAGACGATTATCAACAGGATCGGTGACGAAATCTTCCTGATCTCCAAGGACAGCGAAGTGATCGCCCATTACAACGTCACGAGCGGCGGCGGAGAGATTGACTCTACGGGCCTCTGGACGCTGAATATTCCTGTCAAGATGAAGATTGGTAGCAACAAGATTGACCTCACGATCTTTGCGGGTGCCAATCCGGACTGCGCCGAATGTGCTGAAAATGGTGGATGCGCCTTTATCAACCGCACCTACTACGTGCAGTTTACCCGTGGTAACCTGACGCAGTCTTCGCTGACCATCAAGGACGAAAACGGCAACCCGGTGGCATCTCCTGCCGATCCGGCGAATACCCGCTTCAATATCTTCTTGACCGACAAGGATAAGGCGGGAACTTCCGCTCCGGTCGAGGTGCTTGTCATCAACGGTAAGAAGCAGGATACCCTGAAGGTCAAGCTCGTGGAAGACGCCGCTAATCCGGGTTCGTTCAAGAGCTCCTCCTTGATTTCTGCAGTGTCCGTTCCGAAGGAAGGCCGTCTGGGCAATCAGATTTCCTTCTTTGCGGGCGATACGATCCAGGTAATCTACGTTGACCCTGACGACGAAGAAGACATTTCCAAGCAGAGCTTCTATGCGGAATCCAAGTACCCCGAACCGCAGAAGGTTCTGGCTCAGGACAGCGACTGCGATAATGTCGCCGATAAGCTTCTCGTTGAATTCACGAACGAACTGGAGGCAGATTACAGCTTCGACAGTATCCGCGTATACCTGCCGGGTATGTCCGATACGGTCACCCTGAAGGTGGATCAGGCTGCGGCGCTGAACCAGTCGGTGGTGACACTTGACCTGCCTGCATCGCTTGGAATCAAGGCGAATGCGGCTCCGTCGGGAACGGCTACGGTTTACCTGAAGGCCGAAGGGGCGACGAACGCCGAACGCGTGGCGATTGGCGACGGCATCCTTCCGCAGCTCTTGAGCGTGACGATTCTTGAAAACCCGAACCATGAATCCGAACAGGATACCTTGATGGTTGCCTTTACCGAACCGGTGCTGCTTTCTTCGCTGAACAACTGGTTCTTGCAGGTGGTCGGCGTGACTGGCGCTGCAATCCAGGTGGTGGGCAAGGCGACGACCAGTAACGACGGCAAGAGCTGGCTCTATGTGATTACGGGCAATACCGACGGACAGATGCTGCCCATTGGCGGCACGGTGGTCGTGCAGCCGAATTCCGTGTCGGACAAGGCGCTGAACCTCCTCGATCCTACGAATACCTGTAATACGGTGAAGATCGTGGAAACCCCGAAGCCGGTGCCCGTGACCCTTGCCGAAATGCGTGACTTCGAAGGCGATGGCTATCCCGACGAACTCTACATGAAGTTTGCGAAGAAGCTTCGCGACAAGGATATGCTCGACAGCTTCGTGGTGGAATGGGGCCTGAAGGGCGAAATGCTCAGCTTCCTGCCGGAAAGCTGGACGCATACCCTGGAATTTGGTGAACATGCCGAAAGCGTTTTGGCCGAGGATTCGTCGGTTGTGACGGTGATGGTCCCCGATACGGTCTCGATTATCACGATCAAGATGACTCCCTCGAACACCTTTGCGATGGGCTCTACGGTTGGTCCTTACGACGGTTACGGACACGTGACTCCGCGTCTTGGCCCCGAAGGCGGCTTCTTTGACAAGTACTACCCTGTGGTCGACAAGTGTCCTCCGATTATTCTGTCTGCGCTGTGGCAGGGCTACGACGTGGGTGATGACGCCCAGGGCTCCAAGGACTATGTGACCTTGACGTTCTCTGAACCGCTGGATACGATGCCGGGACACCCCTATGTGGTGGAACGTAATCGTGAAGGAAAGAAGGGAACCTTCTTCAGTCCTCTGCAGAACCCGAACCTTTCTCTCAGCTACTCTGCCCGCTCGACGTCGGCACGCCTTGGCTTTAGGCACAAGTATGACGAAGCTATTTGGATTGCGGACTCTGTGCGTCTGATTTCGGATGCCGAAATGAGCTACTTCAAGGATCTTGCCGGTCAGTATGCTGGCGACCAGAATCCGTGGGTGCCGGTGACCGGTTCCGTGTCCAAGATCAAGTTCACGATCTCGACTCCGGAAGGTGTTGCCAAGGGCCGTAAGCTTGATGAAGTTTACTATGGTGGCTTCGAACCGCTTGCAAACGAAAACTTCCGCTTGACCGGTATCAACAGGGAAGGTGCAACGGTCGTTATCGCTGCGGGTGAACATAAGTTGCACGATGTCTTCAGTGCTCCGATCAAGGACTACAAGCACGCAGGTCCTGTGTTCATGATCGAAGTGGCTCTGCCCGATGTGCGTGACAGTACGGACCTGGGCGAAGCGAAGCGTAATTACGACATCAAGCTGGAGCTGGATATCTTTAGCAACATGGGTGCCTACGTCAACCACATGAGCTACAGGTTCACCTCGGCGGCCGTGATGGACTTCATTTCGGCAAGCAGCACCTTGACCTTGTATCTGGAATGGTGCGCCCCGGAAGATTACCCGGCCAGCGCCGATGGCAAGAAGATTGGAACCGGTCCTTACATCGCGAAGTTCAATACCGAGGCGAAGAGCCCCTACCTGGCTTCGACCGAAGAAAGTGCCGACGGTGCGACCAAGTATAGGACTGAAACGCTCAAGGATGCCGATACGTTTACCAAGACGTTCGGCTTCAGAAGAGCGAAGAAGTAAGGCTCGAAAAGTCGCGACGATACATTGTTGAGTGATATGATGAAGTTCTTGAAGTTTGTTCTGTTCCTAGCCCTGTTCGCCGCGGACTTTGCCCTGGCGGACGGGCTCCCTAATTTGGACCGCACCGACAAGGTGCATAGCCGCCGCTATTTGGACTCGCTGAATGCCTTTGCAAGGCGTCCGATTCGCCTGAACCAGAGCGGCTATAGACCGCAGGACTACAAGTACGCCTACGTGGCGGACCCTGCGGATACCAAGTTCCGGGTGATTGACGCGAATAGCGGCGCCGAGGCATGGAGCGGCTCCTTGAGCCTCATTAGCAGTAGTGTCATTAAGCCGAATATCTGGATTAATGGCGCCTTCAACTCTCTGGAAAGCGTTTACGAGTTCGGTAAGCAGGATTCCATCAGCACCGAGAGGGAGGCTCTTTACCGTGCCGATTTCACGGGGCTGTCTCCGGCGACTCCGGGTGAATATTTTGTCGTGGTCGGAAACGATACTTCGGCAACCTTCCATATCCATCCGTCCGTCTTTAATGCAATTCTCGAAAAGTCGCTGATGTTCTTTGGCATCCAGCGTTGCGGTAATACCCATTCGCATTTCCACGGGGCCTGCCATTTGAAGGACGGTTCTGCGGAGGGCTTTGACCTTACGGGTGGTTGGCATGACTGCGGTGACCATTTCAAGGTTTCCGAGACTTTGGGATATGCGGCTTTCGTATTGTCGATGGTTTATCTGACGTATCAGGACAAGGCCGAGGACCGTTACGGCAATTCGTATGCCGACACGGTGTTCACCGACGGTATTCCCGACGTGCTTTACGAGGCCAAGGTCGGAACGGACTATTTGCTCAAGCTCTACAAGGCTTCCAAGGCGAAAGGCCTGATTGAAAAAGGCGACATGTTCCATTCGGTGGGCGTGGGCGACGGTGACCACAGATACTGGGATCTGCCTGAACGCCAGGATGCGCAGTCTCCGGAACAGGGTGGCCCTGACCGTCCTGTAGATACCTCGATTGGAGCCAATACGGCGGGTATCTTTGTTGCGGCTATGGCGAATGTGGCCGTGGGCTACAAGGTGTATGACCCTGCCTATTCTGATTCCTTGATCGAGGCCGCCAAGGATATTTACAAGAACGTGTTGATGCCTGCCTTCTACGAACAGCGCAATACGGGGGGTGGTGCCTATAACCAGTTCTATACGGGTGGTGGCCCGCTGTATGACGACGGTGCCGCCGCAGCCCTTGCTCTGTGGTATGCGACCAAGGATACGACGTATCAGTACGACTTGTACAAGAACACCAATATTTTTAACAACGCCTCGAATTACCATTATAACATGGACTACTTCAGGGCTGGTTTCCTGGGTAACCCGAGTGGCTTTACTCCGGGTGGCTGGGCGGCCGACTACCAGAATATCCATTCGTTCGTCCTGTTTGCTCTGCAGAAAATGATTCTGAATGACGAGACGGTGGCGGCGTCTTATGGTCTTTCTGCGGCGGAACGCGATACCCTTTCGATGCGCACGATGGCGACCTTCAGAAAGGTGATTGACAACAGTACGAACGACGGCGACTCCCTGGTGCTTGAAAATCCTGCAACGCAGGGCGAACCGCACGAAGGTTCCACCAAGCTGCATGTGATTCGCCCGTATAACCTGGTATGGACGAGCTTTGACTGGGGCGTGATGCGTTACAACCTGGGTACGGCCGTCTCGATTTTCTTGATGTATGAACTGACGGGCGATGAACGCTATTTGCGTGTGGCCCTCGACAACATGTACTTTATCTTGGGCGCGAATCCCTGGGATATTTCCTTCTTGATGGGTACGGGTGACAAGAACCCGCAGCATCCGCATAACCGTGCGTCTAACCCCGACGGCTATAATGCGGGCGGTATGCCTTACAAGTATAAGTGCCCGGTAGGTGCCTTGATGGGTGCCCGTGAGCCGACGAAGACTTTGATTGAAGACTGGAGCAAGTATACCTCGACGGAAACCTGTATCGACTTTACGGCACAGTTCCTGTTCCCGGCGCAGAGCCTTGCGCAGACACTTCCGATCGATGCAGAAGGCCCCCTGTTCAGCAACATCATGGGTACCCCCATTACCGATACGTCGGCTATCGTGAGCTGGGATGCGAACGAGGTGGCGCTGGTGACGGTGTTCTACAATACGACTCCCGATGTGGTTGGCGCAAAGTCGGTGCAGCAGGAAAAGGCTTCCAAGGGCGGCAGCATCGTTCTGAACGGACTTGAAATGGGCCAGACTTACTACTTCTTCCTGGAAGGTATGGATACCAAGCGCAACATGACGACTGACGACAATCACGGTCAGTGGTATCAGTTTACCATGGTGCCTGCGACGACGAATATCAGCGGCGTGACGATTTGCCAGGTCGATAACCGTAGCGCGAAGATTTACTGGTGGTCGAGCGACCGCATGAACGGTGTCGTCAATTACGGAACTTCGATGAGCGCTCTGACGTCGTCCAAGGCTGCCGATGGCGGCGCTGTGCTCTTCCACGAGGCGAAACTCACTGACCTTGCTCCGGGAACGACCTACTACTTTAATGTTTCTTCTGGCATGACGACGGATGATAACGGTGGTGCGGGTTACAGCTTTACGACTGAAATGGAAGCTTCTTACGCCGACCTGAATATCAGCCTCAAGCCGAGTTCCTACCAGAATGAATGTAGCGACTGGGGCAGTTGCCACCAGTTCATCGTGTCGATCAGCAACAACGATACGATCCCGTTTGAAGATTTCGAAATGCGTCTCTATCTGAACAATCCGAACCTTCAGGCGTCAAGCAACATTACGCAGAAGTTCGGTGGTGGTGGTGTCGTGAACGGTTCCTGCACGGTCTCGTTTGGTACGGCGCAATCCGATGGTTTCGGCGGCTATTACCTGCCCATCAAGGTGAACGGCCAGCTTGAAGTTTCTGGTCAGCTAATCTTCCAGCTGATCTTTAACCAGACGAATTTCAAGGCTCTTGATGGTTCCTGGTCGCTTAGGGCTCATACCGATGAAAACGATCCTGCGTACTTCGAAGGTGTTGACCTGACTCGTGGCCCGTCTTACAGTGGTTCCGAAACATCGTTCCTGGAAGTCTATAATGGAGAAAAGGTTATTGCGATGGTGGAAGACCCCTATATCACGGTCTACTACCATGGAAAGCATATTTTCGGCTACGGTCCTGACTATACTCCTGAAAACGGTCCGCAGGTTCACCGCACGGTGACTCTTGAATTTGAGAAACCGTTTGTCTCGCCGGTCTACTCTGTCGAAAAGGAAGATTACGCGACAAGTTACGAAGGTCGTAGCAAGGTGTCTCCTACGGGATTCCTGGATGACCTCGAAATGAACGGTCGTCCGCAGAACTTCTTCTATGACAACGGAACTCGCACCGATTCCTACGTGTTCGGCAAGGATACGGTTCTTGCCTATGGCAACAACTATATGGAATGGGTGAGCTGGCATAACCATGGTGCGAACCAGAAAACCGAGAATAAGTACGATTGTGCTTGCGCAGTGGTTCGTAGCAATGTGGAAATCGATACCATTGTGACTCCGCTTGAAAAGCGTTATCTTGTATTCGACAAGGATTCCTACAAGACTTATCAGACCGCGGCGGGCGGGACGCCCAAGATGGTGGAAGTCCATGTGCGTCTAATTGATAGTCTCGCCAATCCGCTCGATACGGTGAACGTGACGCTTACCCTGGGGACGACTTCGGGAAATCCGCTTTTCTGGAGCTCTGCCACGGCGACGATTCCTATTACGAGTATCCAGCTGGTGAATGGCGAAGCGACCTTCTACGTGAGTTCCGAAGAAGTCATGACGACGACGCTCTTTGCCCGTGCGGGAACTTCTACGCAGTTTGATTACGTGCCTGCAAGTGCCGAGCTGATTGTCGAGGAGCTTCCGCCTTGGCCGATTATCGACATCGCAAAGATGATTGATACGGACTGCGATAATGTTCCCGATGCCATCCAGATTCGGCTTTCGAGCGAATACCAGGAAAATCAGTCATTCAACTCGGTGCAGTTCGTGTACAAGGGCGATACCATTACGACGACCGATGCTACTGTAGACGGCAAGGAAGTTCTGGTCAAGATGAATATTTCCGATACGTCTATCAATACGGCTCCGTATGGCTCGATTACATTGTTCTCTAATGTGTCGGGTAAGGTGGAGTCGCATACGGACTTCTATCTGGACGGCATTGCTCCCACCTTACTTGCGGTTGCTGTACTCGAACGCCTCGATACGGCTAGGAGCGACCGCGTGTACATGCAGTTCAGCGAACCGATTTCTTCTCCGGGTACTGAATGGCCGGTGCAGCTTTTCGCTACCGATGGAAACACGTTACTCGATGCTCCTACGGTCAAGTTCACGCAGCTTTATAACGAGTCGCTGAATGTATGGGAATTTGAAATCGCCTATGCCGCCGATGGTTCGTCGGTTGTTACGGAAGGAATGTTTGCCCAGTTGCTTTCGACAAGTGGCATCCAGGACAAGAGTAGAAACGGCGTCTCGGCGACCTGCGGACAGCCCAAGCTTCCGATAACTTTGAAACTCTTGCCGGTTCCGATGGTTTATGCCTCGATTTCGGATGCCGACGAAAACGGTATCGCGGAACGCATCTATGTTGAATTCGAACGTCCGATTGACCCGAAGCATTATCCGGATAGCATCTCCGTTGTCTTTGGCCGTACGGATCCTGAAACCACGTGGGTGTCCGGCTCTGTGCCTGTTTATGCGGCTGACGGCATGACGGCGGTTCTTGATTTGCCGACACCCTTTAGCTATGGCGTTACGAGCGGAACTTACGAAGGCGCTTCCAAGGGAATGAACATTTCGGGTGCGGGTCTAGTTACCCAGCACTTGGGCTCGGGCGCCTCTTACGAATCGAATTCCGCCCTGGGCGAAGACAAGGTCGGTCCGGTAATCGTGTCGGCGACTATCGATATGTCCAAGTCGGATCGTTTCGATATGCTTAATATGAGCATCAGCGAACCTTATACGATTGTGGATTCGTCGCTGGTGTACTACCGCGAAAAGCAGGACAAGCGCGATACGGCTGTTTACAAGCACTCCGTGGAATCCATGACCCTGAACAAGCTGGGAATCACGGCGGTGTACAGTAAGGAAAATGAACTTGCCGTGAACGACGGTGACTTCGTGCGCCTGCAGCCGAAGGATTTCAGCGCCGTTGTCGATGAACGTGGCAACAGGCCTTCGCTGGATAACCCGTGGGTGCCTATCCTCGCGGGTGGCGATCCCAAGATCAAGTTCCGCGTGAAGTTGCTGGAACAGGTGTCCCGTTCGGGTGGCTTAATCCGCTCGCAGGTGCCCTCTACCGACAATATCCGCCTTTATGTTGTGAATCCGGCGACGGGTAAGCTGGACCTTATCAGCCACGGTCTGGTGCTTGCGACGGGAATCGATACTTCGGCCATCCAGGGTGCCATCTGGAAGGTGGACATGACGGTGCCGAGAGGTTCCTTGAGTGGTGAACCTGCCGCTTGGGATACTCTCAAGGTCAAGTACAACTTGCCGATCTATTCGAACCTGGGTAACTACGTGAACCGCCTTGCGGCATCGTACAACCTGCCGTCGGCGAAGTACCTCTCCAATACGGGCAAGGTGATCATGTATGTGGAATGGGCCAATACCGAGGTGGGCCTCCAGTCCGAGAAGGGCAGGGCCGTTGCGACGGGTGCCTATATCTACAAGTTGCAGATGGATTGTCGGTTTGTTCCGAATAGGAACGCCGATGCATCTCTCGTGCAGAAGTTCTCGAGCAAGAGCTCTTACGACAAGACGGAAACCTTCGGAGTCAAGCGGGTGAAGTAGTATGGCAGAGAGCCTTTATTCCGATTCGCTGTACCTGTTGGTACTTTCGGTGCTGGCCTTATTGCTGTCGCTATCGTTCCCGATGTTGCTGAGCAGCAAGATGACGGCGAAGGCTCTTCCGTCCTCGCTTCGACAAATGATCATTATCAATATCGCCTGGAATCTGGGCGGTGTGATTGGCATTCTCTTCTTTTATGGCCCTGTCGAGGTCGGCTCGCCTAAATACATCGGACGGTTGATCCTGTTCGGGCTTCAGGCGATTTTCTGGATCAGGGTGACGATAGTTACCTATAGCATCGGTGAACTGGTTCTGTTCAATAGGCGCAAGTCCTTTGGCTACTTAATGTCGCTGTTGAGTACCGTGGTGGTTGCGTTGTTGACACTTTTGCTGATTTTCGCTCCGGAGGCGGTGGCGGGAATCAGTATTCTGGGATTGCATCCTTTCGAAAAGACCCCTATTTTTTCGAGCTTCACGTTTGCCTATCTCCTGTTCGTTGCCCCGTTTGCAGTCCTGACCATCTACCAGCTTCTGCGAGGTACGCTGCATTCGCTCGATGCGACCATTATGCAGACGGGCGCCTACATGGTGTCCTGCTATACAGTCCTGATGGTTCTTGCGGTTCTATTCGATTTCGTCATCCCGATTGCAAATCGTTTTGATACGAGTATCGGCAGTTTCCATTTCTTGGTATGGCACCAGTTCCTGTGTCTTTTCTTGGCGGTGTTGTGCGGACAGTATTACACGTCGGCACGCTTTAGGGATAAGAGTGCCTACTGGTTCTTGCAGAAGCTTATCAGCAAGATCGAAGACGGTGTCATCTATTTTGATGACCGAGGCAAGATCGAATACGCCAACTATGGTGCTTCCAAGTTGCTCGGCCAGTCTGCCGCGAGCCTGCGCGGACGCTCGATCAAGAGCCTGTTCCCGCCGAACCTTGATTTCTTCCGTGAGACGGTCTACAGTGACGTGCGTGTTGCTATCGATGGCGAAACGCATGTGCTCAAGATTCATTTCTTCAAGTGCCGCCAGACACTGATGACAGTTCTCAATGTCGCTTTCTTTACCGACCAGTCCAAGACTCTCTTACTGCAGCAGAATATCAAGACACTGAATGAACAGTATGTGGAGTATACGCATGACCTGGTGCGTTACCAGGATCGCCTGAACAAGGAAGCGAGGGTCAAGGCCGAAAAGGAAAACGTGCTGAACACCTTGATCAATGCTCTTCCGTTTAGAGTGTGGTACAAGAGTGAGCTGGGTGTCTACCAGACGCAGAACCAGATGGACCTGGACAAGCGCGGATCCCGTGGCGGAGCCCGCGATAATCTCGACGATATTTCGGAATACGAGACCGATGCCCGCGAGAAGGGTGAAGTCAAGGTCTATACCTCTTTCGAAACGGTTGACGGCAAGGAAATTTCACAGGACGAGGCGAACAGGCTCGCGAAGAACGGCGAACTTGTCCAGACGTTCGACAACATGTACATTCCCATTATCCAGGGGACGGCTCCTTACAAGACCCTTTGCTTGAAGGTCGACATGACGGAGCAGCGTAGGCTCGAACAGGAACGTAACATGCTCCGCGAACAGAAGTTCATCCATTCGAGACTCGAGGAACTGGGTACGATGTGCGGCGCCTTTGCGCACGACTACAACAATATTCTGGGATCGCAGATCGGTTTCTGCGAACTGGCTCTCGAAACGCTCCCGCAGGACAACGACGCCTACATGTTCGTGAGCGAGGCAAAGAAGGCGGCGGAACGTGGAAAGGTCTCTATCGCGGAATTGCTGAACGTGATTCGTGGCAACGCCAATGCGGCAACGCCTGCAATGGTGTTCTCTCCGTATATGATTATCGAGGACGTTGTCAAGAAGATTTCTCTGACACTTCCGCCCAATATCGTGGTTCACAGCGAAAACCTGGACAAGAAACTGAAAATCAAGGGCATCGTGGCGTCGTTGGACCGCATCATCAGCAATATGGCGAACAACGCCATCTTTGCCATGAAGCAGACGGGTGGCACGCTTACCTTCGGCCTCTCGCCGGTGACGCTCGAAACCCAGCTGGTGACCCCGTACGCTCCCCCTGTGCCGGCCGGAAGTTATGCCAAGTTCGAAATCGCCGATACGGGCTCGGGGATGGATTCGGGGACCCTGGAACGCATTTTTGCACCGTTCTTTACGACCAAGGCGCCCGGAGAGGGGCTCGGACTGGGGCTTTCGTCTGCACTTAGGCTCCTAAAAGAGGGTAATGCCTACTTTACGGTGCAGACAACTTTGGGCGAAGGAACTACATTTTATCTATATTGGCCACTGGAAACTGAAACGAAGGAGGACTAGTGTCTACTATCCTGATTATCGATGACGACGAACAGTTCAACCTCATGATGAAAAAGGCTCTTGAAATCAAGGGCTACAACGTCGAGACTGCCAAGAATGGTCGCGAAGCCAAGGCTTTGTACCAGAACAAGACCTACGACGTGATCATCACCGACATCATTATGCCGGATGTGGACGGTTATGAAGTAATCCTGGACCTGCGTCGCTTGGGAATGAGCGACCGTACCATTGCCGTCAGCGGCGGTGGCCGTACCTCGGCCGAAGATTACCTGATGACTGCCCAGCATTTCGATGCCGCTGCGACATTCAACAAGCCCGTAGAACTGCAAGCCCTTCGCGCCAAAGTCGAAGAAATTATCAAGAGTCACGCCTCCTAGAGTAAACGATGAATATCCTGATCGCGGATTTGGATCAGAAGTTTATCGAGGGCGTGGAGCGTTCCTGGTCGGTGCCAGGGACCAATTTGTTGGTATGCCGTAACGAAGCCGGGCTCATGCCCCTCGTCAAGAAGGATTCGATAGACCTTGCGTTTATCGAGGTTCCGTTCCTGATGCAGGACAACATGGACATGGTGAGTTTCCTGAAGGAAAAACACCCCGGAATCGAGATATTTGTGCTTTGCGACGACCGTAACTGGCAGGGTGCCGCCTCGGCGATTACGCGCGGGGCGAACAGTTTCCTGAAAAAGCCAGTCACTCTTTCCCTGCTGGAATCGACCGCCCGCAAAATCCAGTCGCAGTTGCAGAACCGCACGAACAACCAGCTCATGGAATCCCAGGTGCTGGACAGCCTTCTGGGGAACACCCCGGAGATGCGCAAAATTTTGAAGACGGTCTACAAGGTGGCGCCTACCAACAGCACCGTTCTTATTACCGGCGAATCCGGTTCGGGTAAGGAATTCCTGGCGAATGTCATTCACCGTTACAGCAAGCGTGCGACAGAACCGTTTGTGGCAGTGAACTGCGGCGCCATTCCCGAGAACCTGGTCGAAAGCGAACTTTTCGGTAGCAAGAAGGGCTCCTATACGGGCTCGACGACCGACAAGAAGGGCCTGTTCGAATCCGCGAACGGCGGTACGCTTTTCCTGGACGAAGTGGGAGAACTGTCTGCCGCTACCCAGGTGAAGTTATTGCGCTTCTTGCAAAGCCACGAAATCAGGCGCGTGGGCGAGACCGAACCGCGTTATCTGGATGTCCGCGTGCTTGCGGCGACCAACCGCGACTTGCAGGAATCCATGCAGAAGGGAACCTTCCGCGAAGACCTTTATTACCGCCTGAACACTTTCCACCTGATGCTTCCTCCGCTCCGTGAACGGAAGCCCGCGCTCCCGAACCTGATCAAGTACTTCATCCTGAAGAACAAGGATGCGCAGGGAAAGGAAATTGTCGATCTGGAACCGGCGGCCCTGTATGCGCTTACCAAGTATCCGTATCCGGGCAACATCCGCGAACTGGAAAATATTATCGAACATGCCATCGTGCTTGCCGAAGGTGGCGTAATCCGCTTAGAAGATTTGCCCGAAGAAGTGCAGGAATGCGCCCGCGAAAAAACGATGGCGATTCCGCATATCAAGGGGGAATCCCCGGAACCGATCGAAGCCGAAGTTGAAAGACTACCGGGCATTTCGTTTGAAGGGACGGGTAAGTCGAATGCTCCGGAACAGAAATCGGCCACGGAAGGCGATTCCGAAGAAATCCTCTCGCTCGAGGAGATGGAACGCCGTCATATCCTGCATGCGCTGAGTGTGTGCGGCGGAAACAAGACCGAAGTATGCAAGCGACTTGGAATTAGCCGTGCGACCCTGTGGCGTAAATTGAAAGAACTCAAGATTATGATGGATGGCGACGATGCCTGATTTTGAAAACCAACAGAACAATTTTGAAGGCCGTCAGGTCCCGATGGACCTTGAGGCGGAACGTTGCCTGCTCGGTAGTATTTTGCGCGATCCGGACGTGATGGGCAATGCCATCATGACCATCAAGGACGAAAGCTTTTTTTATCTGGAAAAGCACCAGCTGATATGGACTGCCCTCTGTACGCTCAACCGTAATGTGACTCCGATCGACTTGGTGACTTTGGCCTCGGAACTCGAGACCATGAACAAGCTAGCACTCGTGGGTGGCCGCGAATACTTGTTTGAACTCATGGAATCGGTCGCGTCTTCCGCGAATACGGAATGGCATATCGAGCTGTTGCGCAAGAAGGCGACTCTCCGCAAGCTGATCAAGTCGTCTTCAACGATTATCAAGAATGCAATGGATCCGGCAGCGCTTCCTGACGAAGTCTTGCAGGATGCCGAACGTGATATCTTTGCGATTGCCGACGACCAGATTAAGGATTCTCTCAAGCCGATCCAGAGCTTCGTGACTCCGCTCCTGGAACGTCTGAATAACCGTAAGGACGGTATCACGGGCATTCGCACGGGCATTGCCGAACTCGATGAACTGACAAACGGTCTCCAGAATTCCGACCTGATTATTTTGGCGGCGCGTCCGGGTGTGGGTAAGACTTCTTTCGCCCTGACGATTGCGGCAAATGCGGCCATTAACTACCACCACAACGTGGCGTTCTTCAGTCTCGAAATGGACGGCGTGCAGCTTGCCCAGCGTCTGCTTTGCTCCCAGGCGCAGATTGACCAGAGCAAGCTCCGTAACGGTTACCTGAACAGCGACGAAAAGAAAAAACTGATTGCCGCTGTGTCGCCTATTCAGCAGGCTCCGCTCTATGTCGACGACAACGCGGACCTCGGTATCATGGAGCTCATGAGCAAGGCGCGTCAGCTCAAGCGCAAGGGAAAGCTTGACCTGCTGATTATCGACTACCTGCAGCTGATGAAAACGGGCAAGGAAGAAAACCGTGCGGTCGCCATCGGTGCGATTTCGCGTGGCTTGAAAATCCTCGCAAAGGAAATGCAAATCCCCGTGATCGCACTTGCCCAGCTTAGCCGTAAGGTCGAAGAAAAGGGACGCGAACGCCCGCAGCTCTCTGACCTTCGTGAATCGGGTTCTATCGAACAGGACGCCGACATGGTGTGGTTCGTGGAACGCAAGTTCGTGCAGACCCACCGCGAAGAAGACAAGCATTCTGCGGAACTCATTGTGGCAAAGCACCGTAACGGCTCGGTCAAGGATATCCCGATGACCTTCATCCCGGAATACACCACATTCTACGACGCAGCCCCCGAAGGCGAAGAGGGTGGCGAGGCCTATGCCTACGACGACTCCGGCGACATGGGTGCAACCGATTTCGGGAGTTTCTAGGGAATAGCGTATGTCGTTTGTAGTACTCCCCTTTGCCTGGTTTGGAAAGATTATCGTGACCGGTATTGCCAATATCGGTGAAGTGGTGTGCATCCTGTTGAACACGCTGAAACAGTTGCGCTATATCCATAAGAATCCGTCGCTGATTGTCAAGCAGATGATTTCGATTGGTGTCTCGTCGCTTCCGCTGTTGTTCGTGACTTCGATTTTTACGGGCATGGTCGCGACGGTGCAGGCAGAATTTGAATTCCACAATCTGGTTGCAGACAAGTTTGTGGGAACGGCCGCTTGCAAGATGATCCTGATTGAACTTGGACCGCTCCTCACGGCGATTGTGCTTTCGGGACGAGTCGGTTCTGCCGTGGCTGCAGAACTCGGTTCCATGAAGGAAAAGGAAGAACTCGCGGCCTATACGGTGCTGGGGCTTGAACCTTATCGTTACTTGGCGCTTCCGCGCTTTGTGGCGTTCTTTACGATGGTGCCCTGCCTTACGGTGATTTCGAATGCGCTTGCCATTATCGGTGGCTGGATTGTGTGCGTGCTCGGTCTTGACATTACGACCTATACCTACGTGACCGGGATGCAGTACCTGTTCGACCCGATGGATTTGTGGTCCGGCGTGCTCAAGTCGTTTGTCTTTGGAACCTTGATTTTCTTATTGGGTTACTACCACGGCATCAATGCCAAGGCGGGTGCCCGCGGCGTGGGAATCGCTACCATGAGCGTGGTGGTTTCCAGTTGCCTTATGATTTTGATTGCTGACTTTGTGATGGACGCCATCCTGTTCTTCTAAGGTAAGATTATGCCTAACGTAAAAATCGACCCGAACGATATTGCCATTCGCCTCAAGGGACTCAAGAAATCCTTTGGCCCGCAGGATGTGCTTTGCGACGTGAACCTTGACATTCGCCGTGGCGAGACGATGGTGATTATCGGCAAGTCCGGTGGCGGAAAGTCGGTGATTCTAAAGCATATGATCGGCCTGTTGCAGCCGGATGGCGGCGAAGTGACGGTGGACGGCGTGACCATCAGTACGCCGAAGTTTTTCGATACGCATACGATCCGTCGCAAGATGGGTATGCTTTTCCAGATGGGCGCACTTTTTGACTCGATGGATACCGGCGAGAATATTGCGTTTGCTCTTCGTGAACATCACCCGGAACTTTCCGAGAAGCAGATCCAGGATGTGGTCACCGAAAAACTCCAGATGATCAACCTGGTGCCCGAATTCCGCACCAAGATGCCGTCTGAACTTTCGGGCGGTATGCGCAAGCGTGTTGCCTTGGCCCGCGCAATTGCTCTGAACCCTGAAATCCTGCTGTACGATGAACCGACGACTGGCCTCGACCCCATTACGAGTGACGTGATTAACGACCTGATTCTCGATATGCAGAGCAAGCTCGGGGTGACCTCGGTGGTGGTGACGCACGACATGGTGAGTGCCTTCAAGGTGGCCGACCGTATCGCGATGCTTTACAACGGCCGCATTATCGAGGTGGGCACGGTGGATGAAATCAAGAATACCAGCAACCCCTACGTGCACCAGTTTATTACCGGTCAGCGCAAGATTTCTGTGGAAGAGGGCGAAGCGTAAAGGCTTTCCCGGCTGGGTCCCGTTCGCCTCTTCGAGGCTCCAGGATGACTCTTCTAGAACTGTAATGGAATGCCCCCCATCGTCATTCTCGACGGAGCGAAGCGAAGGAGGGAATCCATAACTTGTGGTTCTGCTTGATATTTTGTTTAACAATGTTTACATGTTCGGTGGCGTGTATGTAAAAAATATGTGTTTTTAAGCACGAAATTATCACTAAGTGTAACGCTTTTGATTTGAATAATGTATTTTTCGGACAAAGAGGTTTTATATGAACAAGAAACTTTTTTCAGGACTTGCATTGATGTCGGTGGCCGCTACCGCCTTTTGGGCATGCGGCGAAGGTAACATCAATGGCAAGGATTTGAATGACGATATTGCGATGGCTTCCAATGAACAGGACTTGCAGACGTTAAAGGACAATGCCATCGAAGATTGCCGTAATACTCCGGACTGCTACTTGAAGTATCAAGGTTATTTGGAAGGAACGGATGTTCCGAGCTCGGTAGATAATCCGACTTCGTCCGCATCGTTGACTCCGCAGAGCAGCAACTCCTTAATTATTCCGGGATTGTCTTCCTCTATCAAGATTGCTCGTAGCTCTTCGTCGATCAACATTATTGATGATCCGGGTGAATCCTCTTCTTCTGGTCCGGCTCCGATTACCGACGATACTTTCGGAACTTGCGCTCCGGCCAAGACCCCCATTAACAAGGGTGATAAGGTTCAGTGGAAGTTTACCGCTAACTCCAAGTATCCGGGCTTTGACGCCTTGAAAATTGCTAAGGCTACTTATACATGGTCCTTTGCTGCCGATGCCGTTGATGATGGCACAGGCAAGGGCACGATGAGTGGCAATATTACTTATCCGAATTCCGGCGCAACGACCGCTTCTGTCACGGTGCTGTATGATGGCACCCCGATTACCGTGGCCTGTGATCCGCTGCAGGTGAACGGTGCCGAAATTACGGGTTGTACTTGCGAACCCGATGTTGCTATTCCGGATGTTGCAAATGGCCCGGTCACTGTTACATGGTCTGTATCTAAGTGTGCTACTGTTGGCGCCACGATTACTGGTTATGAATGGACAGGTGCTACTGGAACGGGCGAATCTGCTACCGCAGCATTCTCCGAAAAAGACCAGGAGATTACTCCGACAGTGGTTGTTTCCAACGATGACAATACCAAGCAGTCTTTTACTTGCTCGGCAGTGAAGGCTATCGATGCAAGCAAGCCTGACTATGAATTTACGGATCAGGGAAATACAAACGCTATTCCGTTTGTTGGCAATGTGGATGCTACTGTAGTGTTCAATCTTCCGTCGGGTTGGCATGGCGCTGGTGATGCTGGCACATGTACCTTTGCTTGCCAGGTTGATAGAGGTGGAACTGGTGATGGAAAAATTACGGGATCTATTGGTACAGTCGAAATTGATGGTGGTGACTATGTTACTGCAACGATCGATGTTGCCAATACTATCGGTGGTAAGTCCCTGCCGTTTGTCTTGAATGTTGGATCCAATGCCGGCGCGTCCTGCTTCGTTGCCTGGTAATCCACTAAAACTCTAATTTCAGAAAAGCTCCCTCCGGGAGCTTTTCTTGTATATGTACGATCATTGAATGGCTGTTGAAGAATTGTCTGTTGAAAATAGACTATAGATAAGATGGCTGTCGAAAAATGCAAAGGTCTCCCTGCAGGGAAGCCATTGTTCTTTTCGCTCGTAGTTCTGTCTGCTCTTTATTCTGTCCATTAGAATTAGACGCACATTCAAAACCATATACAAAAAAAAGCAAGTCCTTGGACTTGCTTCTGAAAGTTTTTCAATGAAACTGTAATTTCTACTTCTTGGTAGTCTTTATGGCGTTCCAGACCATGTAGCCGATAAAGAGGGCGCCGAAGGCGAGGAGGGCGATGGCGAGTTCGGAATTGTATTTTTCAATGATGTCCTTCTGGCCGTGGGCGAGGTAGCCGAGGCCTGCAAGAACGCAGTTCCAGATGGTGGCGCCCAGGAAGGTGTACAAGGTGAACGGCAGAAGCTTCATGTTCGCGATACCTGCCGGAATAGAAATCAGCTGGCGGATAACGGTAATGAGGCGGCCCACGAACGTGGAAATGGCACCGTGGTCGCGGAAGTAGGTCTCTGCCTTTTCAAGCTTCTGCGTGTCCAGCAACAGGAAATGTCCCAGACGGCTATCGGCGAACTTGTAGATAATCGGGCGGCCGAGGAACTTGGCGAGGAAGTAGTTGATGTATGCTCCGACGAGGGCGCCTGCGCTTGCTGCAAGGACAATCAGTACGATGCTGAGGCCCGAACCGGGTTGCAGCGCCTTGTAAGCGGCGGGGGGCACCACGAGCTCCGACGGAAAGGGAATGAAAGAACTTTCGATGGCCATCAGGAGGGCGATGGACCAGTAGTTCAGATGCTCGTTATACCAGTCGATAATCTGGGTGTAGATGCCTGTGGATTTGGCTGGGGCTGCCTGGGCGACCGTATCGGCGACGGCGGGCTCGGCGAAGGCCGCTACTGCGAACAAGCTAACAAGTGCAAGGGCGAGAATCTTTCTATTCATGAGGCCAAATATAGAAAGAAAAAGAAACCCCTGACGCATGGTCAGGGGTTGTCAAAGGTTTGCCGTTAAGTCTTACTTTTTCTTCTTGGACTTCTTGTTGTGTTTCTTGGAGGCTTTCTTGTTAGCCTTCTTTGCGGCCTTCTTGCCCTTGGCCGGCTTGACTTCTTCCTCTTCATCTTCCTCGACGGCTTCTTCTTCCTGCTGCACGGCCGGTTCCGGTTCGCTGTAGGTTTCACCCGTCTGGTATTCGATGATGGAATTCTGGCTGTTTGCCTGGTTGAGGGCTGCCTTGGCTTCTTCAACGTATTTGCCGTTGGGGAAGCGCTTCAGGTAGATTTCGTAGTCCTTCAGGCGGTTGCCTGCCTTCACCAGTTCAAAAATGCCTGCTTCGGCTTCGTCGCGGAAGGCTCCGTTCGGATTGTCGTTCAGGTAGGTGAGGTAAGCCTTGAAGGTGTTCTGTGCCTGGATGGCGCGGAACTTGTCGTATTCGCCGAGAGAACGCAGCTTGGCTTCGACTTCGGGCCTACGCGGGGAGTCGGGGTAGTACTGCAGGAACATCTCAAGCATTTCGGGATCGTTGGAGGCCATGACCTGGTCGAAACGGGAATCTTCCTGACGGACCTGGTATTCCTTCAACTGAACCTTGCCGCTGTCGAGCGTGGAGTAGAGCTTTTCCTTGGTAGCGAGGTCTGCCGGGTGGCAGAAGGCGAGGAAGCTTTCGAGTACGTCCGCAAACTGGGTGCGGGTGTAGGCTTCGCTCATGTCGGGCAGTTCGCCGTTTTCGTCAAGGTAGAAACGATAGTCGCGTTCGATGGCCATGCAGTCCCAGTCGCTGAGCGTGTCCTTGACTTCGCTGTACTTGCGCAGGACGTCGTCACGGTCGTGGAGGTTGTAGCGCATGCGGCGGTCACGGCGGCTTTCGCGGCCGAAATCAAGCGAGAGCTCGAGGCCTACGCGTACGGGCCACTTGTAGGAAATCTTGTCGAACTTGAGGTCGGAGTACGGGGACGGGCTTGGGCTGTTGTCCTTGTCGCGAGCCTTGATGTCTTCGTAGGGGAGGAATTCCTTGCGGACGTTCACGCCAATCTTGAGGTCGACATCCTTGAAAAGTTCGGTGATGCGGTATTCAAGTGCGCCGGAAACGAACCCGGTCTGTGCCATTTCGGTGTGCTGGTCGGTATGACCGCTGTAGTCGTCGTAGAAAGAGAAGAAGTGGAATCCGAATCCGCCCAAAACTCGCAGGTCGAGATCTCCGATCAGGTTGAAGCTAAAACCGGCAAGCACGGAAGGTGCGTAGGTGAGGAACCAAAGTTCTCGGTCGGTCTGTTCACCCTTTCTGGTCTTTCCGTCCTTGGATTCGTCCGGAATGGTGTACTTGGGATTGTCTTCGATGGTGCCGAACTGGAAGGAGTTGACTTCCGCGCCCAGCCAGAAGGTAAACGGAATGTCCGCTTTCCATAGGGGGGTGATCAGAGGAGACCACAGGAGACCAAGCGAAAGGGGAACGGTAAGAACATCTTTGTCGAGTCCGTCGTCAAGGAGAGTCTTGTTCTTCTCGGTCTTGAAATTCAGGAAGGCGGGTTCACCCTGCAAGTACAGCTGGGTACGCCAGTTGGAACGTTCGAAATCGGCCGCATACGAGGCAGCCGCCAATAAAGACAAAATGGCAAATAGTTTACGCATCATGCTAAATTTAATTTTTCTAGGGCGCTTGAGGTGAATGAAATTAAAAAATAAGGCTTTTTTAGGTGTTTTGGGGCTAATATCAGAAGTTCAGGACAAAACCGACGCACAGCAGAAGGGCTCCGGCGCCAATCAGGGAGCCTCCGATGATCATTTTGCGGTCTCCCTTGTCGACCAAGTCCCTATTCTCATCGACTTTTTTCTGGTATTTTTCACCTCCCGAGGCGGGACGTTCCAGCTCGTTCTTGACATCATCGGCGTCGTCGTAGTCCAAGGTGGCGAGGTAGGTAAACAGGGCGCCAAGGAGCAGCGGGGCGATAGAGGTGCCCATCAGGGTTTTCCCGATGCGGTGCCGCTTGCGGATACCTTCCCATTCGTCCTGTACAATTTGTTCCTGAAGGTTCGTGATGGGTGTCAGATTAATGTCGATGTCCGTGATTTCGGTGGGCGAGGCGAATACGGTTACCACCGTGTCGCGGTAGCCGACTTTGCGGATTTGCACGGTGGAGAGGCCCGGTTCAAAGATGGTGAATTTGTTCGGTGAATATCCGATGGGGTCCGACTTTGGTGTAATTGGCGAAGAGCCTGCGTAGATTTCTGCTCCCGACGGAAGGGTCGTGATGCGGAGCTCGGGCTTTGATTTCTTGAGCTTGAGCGAAAGCTTGGTGGTATCACCCGGTATCGGCCTGATGACGGATTTGGTGCTCCATAGCTGGCGGTTCACGTTCCAGTAGGCGTACAGGACGATTTTCCCGGTGTCGAGCGTGGCAAAGGTACAGGGGCTCTTGCAAATGTCCTCTTTCCCGTGGATGGCGATGTTTGCCCCTTCGGGATCCGTCTCGACATGGATGTAGCTTTTGCCGCTTACAGTCGGCTTGGAGGGGGAAACCTTTTCGCCTTGGAGCGCCTTGATGAAATTTTGCAGCTTGTTGTTTGCCATGGCATCGCTCAAGGAACGAATTGCGGATAAATTCATCTGGACCGTGGCGTTTGCCCCTTTGGCGGTGGAATCGCCAAAGACGAAGTGCGATGCCTGTACCGCCAATGAATCCGGAGTGCGTGCGGCGGTGATGCGTCCGGTGTAGGCGGATGCGGCCTTGTGGGCGGAGAGCGAATCGCGTATGCAGGCAGCGTCGGAACAGTTCTCGAAGTCTTCCGATCTTACAATTGAGATGGGCGTTCCCGATTCCTTGATCAGCTTGATAATCAGGTTGTCCAGTTGCTCGGCGAATGCGGAATCGGAGCTGCGGCGTTCCAAAGGAATATAGATGTGCTTGCCTTCGACCGAATCGAGATCGGAGGGTTCTGTGTAGGTGGTCTCCGTTTCCTGAACCGTCGATTCCTGTTGTGTTTGGGCGCTGACGGAGCTTGTGGACTGGTTGGAACCTGCACCATGAAGAAGGTCGGCTCCCTTCTCGTCGGTGATGCTCTTGAATCGGTTGGCGGGAATGCGCACAACGGTGAACTGCCCCTTGATGGAGCCACCGAGACTGACCGTGTCGTTCTGGATGCCAAGGAACTGTGCCGTCTGCTTTGCCCCGGTCACCAGTTCAACGGTGGCACGGACGCCCTGAAGTTCGTCTGCGAAGGCCGCGAACGCCCAGAAGAGAACGAAGGTGAGAATAAACTTTTTCATGGCCGACCTAGAATGTTAATATGAATCCGAGGGTGAGGAGCGAGGCGCCGACTGCAAGACCGGTGTACATGACGGACCGTGATGTCTTTGCCTTGTCGCGGTAGTCCTTGAAGTCTCGCTCGGTTTGACGGTAGTGCTTTGTTTCGGCGATGGCCGAATTCTTAAGCGTTTTCTTGCAGTCCTCTGCCTTGCTGATTTCGTATTGGGTGACGATTCCCGCGACGGCACTCACGGCAAAGGGGAGGACGGACGTGAACATAAGACCTTTCCCGAATTTTTTGCGCTGCCTCTTGGAGAGTTCGCTTCTCTGTTCGCTGAGGAGATCCTCGTCCAGGGCGGGCTGCTGCGAAACAATGAGGTACGAAGTATCCCTGTCGGAAAGCTTTACCCTGATGGTTGTATCCGTAAATTCGGGATGGAACAGCGAAACGAGAATTTCGCCTTCAGTGACCTGTTCGTCGCTCAGCGGAATAAAGGCAGGCGAGGTGTAGTCCGGATCGTCCGTGTGGTCGGGCCGCATTTCTTGGACGTAGATGTCAGCCTTGGAGGGAATGGTGGATACGTGCAGCACCTTTTGGGCAAAGGCGATGTTTACGAACAGGAGGCAAATGGCTATCAGTCGGAACATTAGAAAATCCCTCCTGAATACGGTCCCGTGATGGTATAGTAACTCGACTTGTTCTCGATGTACCAATGTTCTTGCGGGAGCGGATTGTGTGCGTTGTCTTCGCCCAGGATTTCAACTTTGCAGTTGAGCCTGCACTTGATCTTGAATAGGAGCGTCGGAGAACGATAATCGCTTGGAATGGTGTCTCCGTCAACGAGCACGAACAATTTGGCTTCGTTGATTCCGGAACCGTCGTCATAGACGAGATACTGGATGGAATCAGCGGGAGAGATGGTGTCAAGGAACGGGGCTACTTGCGGCGTTATCTTGTCCGTAAGGAAGATTGTATCAAGCATCTGGACCGTGTTTGCGGGAATGTCCACCATGATGCTTTCGGCTGCGTATTCTTTGCGGAGTGCTTCCTTGACTAGGATCTTGAGCCTTGACTGGGCCTTGACCTTGGTCGTGACAGTGTATGAGCGCTCTTCGGAGGTGTGCTTTTCAAGCGTATCTCCATCTGCGGAAATCAGGTAGACATTTGATTCCAGGTATGCGTTGCTCCTGAACCTGGAGTAGACAACGGGAATCTTGAGTGTTGAGGAGTCGTTCTGGATCTTTGTGGAAAAATGGAAAATCTCCGAGGTGTCTAGGTACACCCTGCCGCTTACGCTCTGGGTGAGGAGTGCTATTCCCCAATAGAGGGTGAAGGAACTGTCCCTGGTGAGGATGGCGGCTGAATCGGGGTCGATTTGACCGAGAAGCGAGCCTCCGAGCGAAAGTTCTTCTTTGCAATCAACTCTGCCGACCGGACTTTCCCAGACGGAGTCGGGGTCGTTTGAAATGAAAATCTGGCAGGAGGAAGTTTCCCACGGGTCGTGGCCTTGAACAGACCAGCGTAAAGGAATCTGCTGGCTGGAAGTCGGTTCTGCCTGGTTATAGCCGTTGTACGGAAACAGGAGCGTGATTCCGTTGGGCGTATTGACATGGACGTGGAAATCGTTATGGAGGGTGTCTCCGTAAAGGTCGACGGTCTCAAGGGTACCGCTAAAATCTCCAGGCTTATTGAAGGTGTAGCGGAAATTGGACAGATTGAAGTTGTCGTTTCCGATGCTCCAAGAACAGCCTCCGTAATATTGCTGCAAGGTCTCGTCGGTGAAAATGACTTTGCCGAGGCCGTAAGCCGCATAGAACCGGACGGTTTGCCCCTGCTCCAGGTACAGGTCGCCGAGCGCGTCGTTGTTGTTGACAATGTCGCCGGTATAACCTTCGGGTACAGCGTAGACGTATTGCTGCAGGTTGTTGCCGGATTCGCTTGCCAGATGGTCGTCGCCGCAGGCCGAGAGGAACAGGGTTGCCAAAAGCGGAATGAAAAGAATCTGTCTATTCACCGAATACCTCCGGCAAGGTTGTGTTCGGCTTCAGATAAAAATTCTTGCTAATCTTGTTGCCGCTAAAGTCGATGGCGGATATGTTGATAATCCTGTAGGTCCAGCTTCGAATGTCTTTGTCGAAGGGAATTTTCAGGAGACTGTCCGATAGCGAGAAATTCTGTAGGTAATTGTTTTCGAAGAACACACTTATCATGGATTCTGAAAGTCCACTACCACCGTCGCGGACTGTAAAACGGAGCGTGTCCGCGATGTCGAGGGTGTCGCTCCCTAGCGGATTTTTGATGGTGGGCGGTGTGTTGTCGTATAGGCAGATGGTGTCAAGCTCCAGAACTTGTCCCCCGTGGAGGGTAATGCGGGTGAGAATGGGCGAAAAGTCGGGACTGTCCGGGACGGATACTCGGAGCGAATATGAACCCACGGCAAGAGGGAACAGGCTGAAATCGGTGCTGTCGCTCTTGATTTCCTTGAGGGAAACCATATTGCTGTCTTGTAGGAGAATCTGGTAGGTGTAGGAATCCTTGTCGGAATTGGTCTTCAGGTGGCCCATGACTGCGTTCTCGCTGGAGGCTCCCTTGACGTAGAAGTTCCCTTCGATGGTCCGTTCCGATTTTTGCTGGAACTGGTTCTCGGCGGAAACACTCCAGTAGTACTTATGGAGTGGAGTGAATCCGTTGCGGTAGATAAAGTTCGCTTGCTTGAGGAGCGTGTCGACCATGATTTCGCCGGTGGATTTCCAGATGATGAAATGGTAGCTGGCCCTGCTGAAGGAATCGACGGCAGTGCTGTTCCAGGCGAAATTCAAGGCTGAATCAGGTTCGATGTTCTGGGTGCCGCAGGCAGGAATGAATAAACTGTCGTCTAGCACGGGGGGAGTCGCGACGGTAACGGAGACCGTGTCGCTTAAGGTGTCGCCAAAGGAATCGACAAAGACGAATACCACCTCGTGGACGCCGGGATCAAGGATGGTGTTCCTGAAACTGAACTCGTTTGCAAAGGGAGCTCCGTCGAGTAACCAAAAGTACCGCTTGTGCCCGATGGATTTTGACGGGTAGACTTCCGTAAGGAAGATGAGGGAGTCTCCTGGTCGTATGGTGTCTGACTTGACCTTGGCGACCGAGGAATCGAACGATGTCGTAAGGAGGGCCTTGACGGAAATGGATTCGCTAGGCGTGGAACTGTCGAACAGGTACTGGTCCGAGTTGGTACAGGCTCCGAAGGTAAGGACGATGATGCTCCAGAGGAGAAGTCCGAGGAAATGTTGCTTGCAGAAAGTCATTTGCCCTCCAGAGTGTCGAGGACAAAGAATGTGCGGGAGGGAATAGAATCCCTGTCGCCGCGGGAATCTTCAACGATAATCCTGAAGGTGTGTTCGCCTTCGTCCAGGCCGGATTGCCTGATGTTGTCCAGCTCGCCGAGGGAATAGGATTTTCCGTCGATCTCGATGATGCTATAAATGATGTCGTCGTCATCGCGGTCCCAGGCGTACCAGGCAAACAGGAATGGCGTGTGGCTGTTGCCGTAGAGGGTGTCGCCATTGGCGGGCGTGGTGACTTTGCTGATTTCGGGCGGTGCGTTTACGATGACCGAGATCTGCTTCTCGAGACGGTTTCCCTCGTTGTCGATAATCTCGACTCGGTCGGGAATGAAGTTCTGCACCGTGAACGGGGACGCCGTCATGACGGTTGATACGGGGTAGCTGCGACCGCTGTCCAGGACGTCTTCGCCGTTATACCAGTAGTACCGCACCTTGTCTTGGTAGGTGTCCGGAGTGACATGGACGACCAGGGTGGCGGAATCGTTGGAATTGATCTTGAGCGGATCAAAGAGATTCTCGTCGGCCTGGTGGACGTATACTTCGAAATCCTGAATTTTTGAGGAGCTGTCGGGTAAATCGGGAATGTCGCTGCACGCACCTAGATAAACAGACAAAAGGGTGAGACCTGTCAGGCCTCCGCAAAAGCGAAAAACGTGCTGAATAGATTTACCGAATAAACTCACGGAATTAAAGATAACTATATTCGTCAACATGAGTACCGAAAATTTTGAATATAAAACCGCAATGGAGCGTCTGGAAAACATTCTGGAACGCATTGACAATTCCGAGATGGAAATCGACGAATTGGCCGGGGCCGTGCAGGAGGCTACGGAGCTTTTGCGGAAATGCAGGCAGATTTTGCTTTCAACGGAAAAGAATGTGCAGGAAGCGCTTTCTAGTCTGGATGGCGAAACGGAAGCGGGTGCCTGATAATGGTTGAAAAGGCGCTGGAAATGCCCTTGAACGCGGAAGTCCCAGCCATGGAGGTTTCGGGACTTACTGTAAAGTTCCCGGTGCGCGGAGGCGTGCTCGGTAAGGTGCAGCGCTATTTTACCGCCGTGGACGACGTGTCGTTTACGCTCCCGCAGGGGAAAATCCTGTCGGTGGTCGGGGAATCCGGCTGCGGCAAGTCGACGCTCGTGAAGTCTTTGGTCGGGCTTGTGCCGATGGCTTCGGGTACGTTTAAGCTGTTCGGCGAAACCGTCTGTCGGGGGAAGGTCGCAGGACAGATTGCTTCGAATAAAATGGGAAATGTGGCATCGCAAAAAACGTGCCGCGTGTCCGACCTGGTGCAGATGATTTTCCAGGATCCGTTCAGCAGCTTGAACCCGCGGCAGACTGTAGCGGAAATTCTCACGGCGCCGCTGGTGGCGCGCGGGGTGAAGTTTGATGCAGCGGAAACGCGCGCCAAGGAACTTTTGGAGCGCGTGTCCTTGCCGGCGGAATCTCTCCAAAAGTTCCCCCATGAGTTCTCGGGGGGCCAGCGGCAGCGCCTCTGCATAGCCCGCAGCTTAATGGTGCGTCCGAGAATCCTCTTGTGTGACGAAGTGACGAGTGCGCTAGATGTCTCGGTGCAGGCGCAAATTTTACATTTGCTTGATGACCTACGGAACGAATTTGGACTTTCTGTTTTATTTATCAGCCACGACATGCAGGTGGTTCGCGCCTTGAGCGATGAGGTCCTGGTGATGTACTTTGGGCATGTGGTTGAACGCGGCCATGCCGACGAGGTCTTGACGAATCCGCAGCATGAGTACACTCAAAAATTGTTGGCAAGTGTTCCGACAATAAGGAGAAAGATATGTCAATAGCAGAAGAAGCGAAAAAGTTTCACGCCGACAAGCGTGGCAACTGCGCCATGGCTGTGGCTTACGGCTATGCCCGTGGTACGGGCAAGACAGAATTGGAATCGACGGATGCTGCACAGACTTTCCGCGGCTTCGGTGGCGGCAAGGCTCCCGAAGGTTATTGCGGTGCGCTCTACACGGCAAAACTGATGCAGCCGGACCATGCCGATGCTATCGAGGACTTCTTCAAGCGCGGTGCGAAGAACTGCACCAAGTGCAAGGAAATCCGCCCGGACGGCGTCATTCCCTGCAACCGCTGCGTGGAACTCGCCGGCGAAGCTTTGGATTTTCTAGATAAATAATCTAGGCCCGTAAAAAAATCTATTTTTGCTCTTGAAAAAGAGAGGTTTTTATGTCCGCTAATCCCATAATCGTCGTCGACTATAACGCCGGTAATTTGACTTCGGTGATGAACGCACTTGCGCATATCGGTGCAGACGCCAAGTCCAGCCGCGATCCCGACGTGATAGCAAAGGCGACCCGCCTTATTTTCCCGGGCGTGGGTGCGGCGGCATCGGCCATGGAAACCTTGACGAAAACCGGAATCGGCGATGCCATCAAGACGGTGGTGAAATCCGGTAACCCGGTGCTCGGCATTTGCATCGGTTGTCAGATTATTCTCGAAGAAAGCGAAGAGGATGGCGGCGTCAAGACGCTTGGCCTCATTCCGGGCAAGGCGGTGCGTTTCAAGGACGAACCGGGACTCAAGATACCGCACATGGGCTGGAACCAGGTGAACTTCACTCGCGAACACCCGATTATGAAGGGCATCAAGAGCGGTAGTGATTTCTACTACGTACACTCGTACCATCCGGTGGTTCCCGCTGAATATGCCTTTGCCGAAACGACCTACGGTACGCAAACGTTCCAGGGGATTGTCGGCAAGGACAACCTGATAGCCACTCAGTTCCATCAGGAAAAGAGCGGCGACGTGGGTCTTGCCATGCTCAAGAATTTCTGCGACTGGAAAGTCTAGCGCGAACGGTCGTTTGTGAGCAAGAAAACGACCCGTATCAACGGGTCGTGCTTGCGAGAGTGAGCGCTTCGGGGACGAATTCGTTAGTTTAGGCGCGAACGGTCGTTAAATCTTACGGTAGTTCGCCGCCGATCAGTTCCATCTGCTTCTTATAGATGTCCTTGCAGGCGTTTTCGCCGAGGTCAAGCAGCGTGTTCAACATGTTGCGGTCAAAGCTTGCGTGTTCGCCGGTGCCCTGCACCTCGATGAAATTCTTTGCGTCCTGCATCACCACGTTCATGTCGACATCTGCAGCGGAGTCTTCTACATAGCAGAGGTCGCAGAGGGGCTTGCCGCTTACGACGCCGACGGAAATCGCGGTAATGCCGTGCTTCAGAATCTGCTGCGTGATGCCGAGGCGTTCCTTGATTTTCTTGAGGGCAATCGCAAGGGCCACGAAGCCGCCGATAATGCTTGCGGTGCGTGTACCGCCGTCGGCTTCGATCACGTCGCAGTCGACCACGATGGCATTTTCACCGAGGGCTGCCAGGTCGGCTGCGCCGCGCAGCGAGCGGCCTACCAGTCGCTGGATTTCTTGAGTGCGGCCGCTCGCGCCCTTGCGCTCGCGTTCCACACGTTTGCCTGTGCTCTGCGGCAAGAGGCTGTATTCAGCGGTAATCCAGCCGGTGCCCTTTCCGGCGAGCCAGTCGGGAACCTTCGGCAAAAGGGTTGCATTACAGATGACGCGGGTGCGTCCCATTTCGATCAGGACGGAACCATCGGCGCTAGAGATAAAGCCCGTGGTCATCTTCAGGTTGCGGTATTCGTTAAACTTTCGGTCGGTACGTTCGTATGTCATAAAAACCTCTTAGTATTTAAGTGTCTCGACGACGCCTTTCTTGAACGTTCCCAGAATGTACATCTGGCTCGTGTAGTTCTTGAGTTCGGCGAGGGCGGCCTGGGCGCGTTCCTCGTTCACGTTAGCCTCGAAGGAGACATGGAAAATGTATTCCCACGGCTTGTCGGGGTGTGGCCTGCTTTCGCAGCGGGTCAGGTTGATGCCGCGCTTTGCAAAGCAACCGAGGGCGTTGTAAAGAGCGCCTACTGCGTGGTCGTCGGCAAGTTCGAAAAGCATGGTTGTCTTGGCTCCTTCGATTCCGTCGAAGGTTGCTGGCGATTTCTGGATTCCGTAGAAACGTGTGAAGTTCGTTCCCTTCAGGTTTTCAAGCCCCGCCTTCAGGATGTCCAGATTATAAATTTTGGCGGCGTAGGCACTTGCGATAGCGCCTTCGTCCATTGCCTTGCGACCGGCGAGTTCTTCGGCTGAACCTGCGGTGTCGAATGCGGGAACGGCCTTGATCTGCGGATTTTCTGCAAAGAACCTGGAACACTGGGCAAGTGCCTGCGGGTGACTGTAAACCCGCTTGAGGTCGGTAAGCTTAACGCCCGGCATGACGCACAGGGTGTGCTCAATGCGCAGCATGACTTCGCCCACGATGCGGTGACGCCACTTGTAAAGCAAGTCGTAGTTCGCCTCAATGGATCCTGCAGTCGAATTCTCGATGGGGATAGCTCCGCCGTCAGCTTCGCCGGTTTCTACCGCCTGGTAGATTTCCTCGAAAGTGTCCATCGGGAGCGTTTCGATATCTTCGCCGAACAGATAATGCGCGGCGCAGTCGCTATAGGCACCCTTGCGGCCCTGAAATGCAATTTTCTTCATGCTTAGAAAGATAGTAAATGGTGTGTAGTGTGTGATGTGAGATGTGTGATTACTCATTTCACATTACACATTAGTCATTTGTCATTTACCTGAACCGTCTTGCGCCTTGGTACTTGGGACTCCAGTACTTGTCGTGCATCGGTGAAATCATCACGCCCTTGCTTGTGCTCGCGTGAATGAACCGGTCTCCTGACAGATACATTCCCACGTGGTCGATTTTCCAGAGACTTCCGAAAAAGACCAGGTCGCCTTCCTTGAGGCTTCCGCGGCTCACGGATTTTCCGCGGCTATCCTTGTACATCTTGGAGGCGCTGTGGTCAAGAGAAATGCCGTAGTAACCCTTGTAGACCTGCATCACGTAACCGGAACAGTCCGTTTTGGTCTTGGTGGCCATGGCATAGCCGTATTTTGCCCCAAGCCATTGACGGGCGTAGCTTTCAAAACTTCCGCGGGGAGTAGACTTGGCTGCCGCCTTGGCGGTTTCCTTCTTGTTGATGGCGGCGCGAGCCTTTTCGGCGGAGTTCTGGGGCTTTTTAGCAGAATCCGGAACGGCTGAGGTCGATTTTTGCGATGTCGGAGGCTCTTGCGTCGCGGTTTCGGATGGCTTGCTTGCTGCTTGTGCCGTTGCGGTTTCGCTTGCGGGGACGGGCTTGTAATCGCCGATATTGCGATCGTACCCCGTGCGTACCGGGAACGAACAGCAGATAAGCCCCATGCAAAGTGGGACTAGTACCAACCCGGTAAATTTGGACAGCGAACGCATCAAGGAAAATGTAATTAAAAGAGAAAGCCTGGAAATGTGAATCTCTACACTTTTTTATCTAAACGTAAAAATAAATTGTCTTTTCTGTTTTTTAGAGGTTATATTTCAAAAAGCAAACCATCATACTAAGGAGAAAATTATGAAAATCAAACATTTGCTCGCTTGTGCGGGATGTTGCGTCGCTTTCGGCTTGGTTGCCTGTGGCGACGATTCTAGCTCAAATACATCAGGTTCTATGGATGACCATGTGGAACACTTCACTGTCATCTCCCTTGATGAACAGAACCAGACGATTGTCACCTTTGAAGAAAGGAAGAAAGATTACTGCGTTGTCGATCCTTTGACAGAAACTGCGTCCTGGAAGACTGTAGATAGGGGAAACGACACCACGACCGTTAAGTACGAATTTATCACTATACCCGAAAGTGAATTGTCGTATATCAGGGACAGCCTGAATATTTCGGTAAATGGAAATACGGCGGTAAATGTTAAAAAAGTGCACACTTATACAGAATATGGCACGGAATATAAGCAAGAGTCTTCTCTTGGATACTTTGTAGGCGGAAGTCCTTCGTCCATCAAGGGAACCTGGGTGTCCATTCCTTGCAGTGATTATGGTGACGGATTGGAATGTTACATAAGTCGTAATGAAGGTTGGCATCAGTTGTCCTTGAATTTGTCTGACAAATCGATTACTTTGACTGAAAAGTACATCCCAGGAAAATACGATGAGGAGTATGATTACGATTACGATTATGACTACGATTATGACTACGATGATTATGACTACTATACGGACGATGTGACCAAGTCGGGACTGATGTATTCCGTGCTGAAGGTCTTGAGCGGAATGCGGGATTATATTTATTCGGATGAACAGTTGGTGGAAAATTATTCCGAGGATATCGAAGAATTGCAGGCTGAACTTGGCGTCGTTGTGAAGTCGAAGTCTAAAAATGCAGAAACATTTGTCCTGAACGACAAGACCTATAACTTGAGTGCAAGCAAGATGGTGATTGATCTTGATTATATGGACCATTTCGATATGAATGTGACGATTTCTGCTGATGGAAAAAGCTGTAATTTCTATCAGGAATATGTTGACGAAGTGGATCGCTCTACTTGTAAGGCTGACCTGAAGGATTACATGTATGGAACTAACAACATTTATGACATCAATGACGTGACGGTCGCTAAAGCGATAAGTTATTATCACAGGGACAATTCGATTGAATTTGAAACCTGCCTTATGGGCTTTATTGGAGAAAATCGTGTCGAACCTGATTACGATGATGACGATTGGCTTGATGATGAAGATGACTGGCTGACAGATGACGAATCAGACTACGGTGATGAAGGTTCGTTTGTTCTGTACAAGAAATCCTCTAGCAACAAGCCGTCTGCGAAGCAGTTCTGGAGAGACTACAACCATAATATGAAGGAACTTCGCAAGATCTTCCAGTAATTTAAGATAAAGTAACTTGAATGAGCTCCGGAGTAATCGCTCTGGGGCTTTTTCTATGGAGCCTTGTTCTGGAAAAGATTGTTGTATTCAATAGAACCGGAAAGCTCGCGTAACAGGTGAACTAGCTTGCGTTCTTTCATGGTTTCGGCGAGAGTCTTTTCTTCGGAAAGAAGACTTGCCCCGAAGCCAAGTCTGTGTCCTTCGATATTGAAACCCATCGTTTCGAGGACGGTTGGCGCGGAATCAAAGGACGTGTAACGGCGAGAGGTCTTTTCCGAGGTGTTCTTCGGATTGATATAGATGTTAATGAATCGGCGGTCTGAATGTTTCAGAACCATAAACGGGGACTTGGTCATGAACAGATGGTCCCCTGCAATGACGATTTCGGTATTGTTGCCGAAGGGCTTTCTCTGAATCCACTTGACGAATTCTCCGATTCTTTTGGAGGTGCAGCCAAGTACTGCTGTGTAATAGGCCCCTTCCGAAGAATTGACCGGTTTTATCTTGCATCGCTTGTCCAGAAAGCCTCTGGGAAAGTGGGTGTCGATTGTCGTGACGGTCATCGAGAATGGAGCGTTTCCGAGGGTGTCCAAAATACTCTTGGCGTAATCGAATACATCGGCGTCGGCTACGCCTGGGCCGCTGCGGCGGTAGGTTTCTCCTTTGGCTTCAAGCATTTTTTCGATGTCGTCTTTATCGTAGAGTTCGTCCATGCCGTGTGCAAGGAAAAAGGGACCCGTGGCACCGAATCTTGCAGGCGTGCCCTGGACATAGTAGTTTCGGTATCCGAATTGGTGCAGGATGTCGTATATTCCGGGGAGGCTGTCAAAGAATGATTCGCCAGTCTTTCCGAAATTGTTCATGACGGATGATCCGCAAAGGAGCGGCATGCCTGTCGTTTTCGATACCATCGATGAAATTGTCGTCGCGGCTCCGATAATGTTCTTTCCGCCTCCGTAGGGGAGCTTGTCTGAAAATACAAGACCTTGTTCGTACAGTTGGCGGATTTCGGGAGCGGACTTGAGAAATGAATTTTCAAGGGATTCTACATAGATAAAGACGAGGTTGCGCGTCGTGTCGCTGGCGGAGACCATTTCGGGTGTGTAATGGACGAAATTCTCCTGGTAAAATTTGGAATGGTAGGGCTCCGTGGGAGCGCTGAAGATGTAGTCAATGTACTGTTGCCTTGCCCTGGGGGAGATGGCATTCCAGAAGGGGGCTGAACCGAAGATGAATATGGCGATGAATGCGACTGCGAAAATGATCTTGCGAAATTTTAGGTTCTGGTACAGGTCGCAGATTGGCCACAGTAGGGAAAGCGACAGAATAAGTGTGTAGAAGCCGATTCTGCTGAAAAAGTCCTGGACGAAAACCGATACAAAACCTTCGACCGGCATCTGCAAGGTCATGATGGTCAGATCGGGATTCTGGACGGGGAAAGTCTTTTTCGCCCAGACAAACGCGGTGGGGAGTGTCAGGAGGAGGAATAGATAGAGCCAGAGAAGTGCGACTTGGAGTGAAAACTTTTGGGAGAACCTTTCGTAGCTTTTTTTGTGGAGATAGAATCGTAAGGCGGTGTAGAGGAGGACCGCGACGGTGAAGTCAATTACGGAGCAGTCGAAACGGAGTTGCTTGACAAATCCGATAGCGAAAGCGAACATGACGACATACAGGATGTCAAAAAAAAGGATAAGGAATTTCTTCAAGAGGCGGACCATATGGTGCAATTTAGCTTTTCGGGCGTTTTTAGGTGGTACAAATCAAGGATAAATAGGAGCGAGTCCGCCCTTATGTGATGTAATAGTTATCTTTATCGTATGAATATGATCAAGAAATCCTTAATTGCGATTGCCCTTTGCGGTGCTGCCCTGTGCAGTTTTGCCGCCGATGTCAAACCTTACGTAAAAGCGGATGCGCTTCCGGATGCGCTGAACTATTACCCTGCACCCCCCGATACCATGTCGCCGCAGTTCATGTACGACATTTCGCAGTATATGTGGGGCAAAAAGATGCGTCAGGATTCTGCCCGTGCTGCCCTGGCGGTAGCCCAGGCGGCAGAAACTGTCGAAGAGATGGCCGCAATGTTCAGTGAACCTTTCGGGATGGAAATATCGGCAAAGAAGACGCCTGCCATTATGAACCTGCTTGAACGCGGAGTCCTGACACTTAGAAAAGTGGGGAGCAAGGCCAAAAGGCACTACATGAGGCGTCGCCCTTATGACCGCTTTAACGAACCGACGCTTGTCCCCGCCGAAGAAGAACGCCTGAGAACAAATGGCTCCTATCCGTCGGGACATACTGCTCGTGCGTGGGCCATGGCCCTGTTGCTGGTTGAGGTGAACCCTGCTGCCCAGGATGCCCTGCTGAAATACGCCTACGAATGGGGACAGAGCCGCGTGATTGCCGGATTCCACTGGCAAAGCGATGTGGACGCCTCCAAGGTACTTGTCTCGGGCGCCTACCCGAGCTTGCATACAAACGAAGCCTTTATGGCCGATATGCGCAAGGCCCAAGCGGAATTCAAAAAGCTGAAGGCTGCAGGGAAAAAGAAAACTGAAGGGACGAAAAAATGACGAGAATGAATCCTGTGCTATGGGCAATTTCGTTTGCTGGGCTTTGGGCTCTTTCTGCCTGCAGCGATGGTGATTCGTCTAGTAGTGCGTCCAATAGTTCTTCTGCCGAAAAACAGTGTATTGCCAATTTTGACTGCGACGACTATACGCTGGAAGGTGTTGTTGTCTTGAGCCGCCACAACATTCGTGCTCCGCTTTCTGACAGCAAGTCAACCATCGGTCAGCTTACGCCTCATGAGTGGTACGCCTGGCCCGTAAAGCCCAAGAGCCTCTCGCCGCACGGGGAACTCCTCGAAGAAAAAATGGGTGCCTATTTCCGCGAGTGGATTTCGCAAAACGGTCTGAAGGCCGCCCTTGAAAATCAGGGCGACGCCGTGCGCATCTACGCCAACTCGATGCAGCGAACCATCGCGACCGCGACGCATTTTGCTGCGGGCATGTTCCCGAAAGCGAATGTGGAAATTGAACATCACTGCGAAGTGGATGTCATGGATTCCATTTTTACGCCGCAGTTTACGTTCCTGAACGATGACTACAAAAAACGCGCCTTGAAACAAGTCAAAGATATGTTTGGCGATGGCTCGCTTGCGGGAATCGGCCGGAAACTGACTGAAAATTACGCCTTGCTCGGCTCCGTCTTGGATATGGAAGAAAGCGTCAGCTGCAAGGAAAAGCAATTCTGCGAATTCGATACCGACGATACAGAATTTATCATGGAAGTCGGCCGTGAACCGAGCGTGAAAGGTTCGCTCACAACGGCGACGGGTGCTGCGGATGCGCTCGTGCTGCAGTACTACGAAAATGCTGAAGAAAATGCCGATTTCGGGCATAACCTGACTGTCGCGGAATGGGAAAAAGTCTCTGCAGTCAAGGACTTTTATGGCGATGTGCTGTTTACCGCACCCTTGGTTGCTGTGAATGTCGCGCGTCCGCTTCTGAAAGAAATCTTGAGTGAGCTGAATGCCAAGGGGAGACAGTTCTCATTCCTGTGCGGGCATGATTCCAATGTCGGTAGCGTCTTGGCCGCTCTCGGTGTGAGCGACTATACGCTCCCCAAGACCATTGAATCTAAGACCCCAATCGGAGTAAAGTTTGTTATCGAAAAATGGCGCGGCAAGGACGGTATAGAATATGCCAACATGATCCTAGTGTATCAAACGACGGAACAGCTGCGCAACATGACGACCCTTTCTCTCGAAACTCCGCCGGAATCGTACAAATTAACATTTGATGGCTTGTCCGCAAACAAGGACGGTCTCTACAAAATGACGGATGTCGAAAGCCTCTTCGAAAAAACAATCGCAGCGTATGATGAACTGTAACGAATGTTGAATGAATATGAAAAACGCGGGCTCGATTGAGTCTGCGTTTTAAGTTTATCGAGTGTTGCCCTGGAGTAGCCCGCAGGGTGAATGATCGGTGCCACGAGCTTGCAATTTGCATTGTAAAAGAAATTTTGCTTAAATATGTGGCTTTTTGAGGGGGTAAAAGCCTACTAATACATAGAAGTCTCCTGGCGGGCGACCAAAATCGGCAACAGACGGCCTAAATTCATTTTGTTTTTGAATAAGTAGAGCAGACGATGCTATATTTATGGAGACATAATGTTTTTAGAGTAGAATCTTGTTCCTGTATTGAAAAGTCTGGTAAACTTGATGTTAGCAGGGAACAGGACGTTACTCGCACCCATGTGGTGCGGGTCGTCTGTTGCTTATCGCTAACGGGTTACCAGAGCCTTCAATACGTAAGCCTGCGACTTCGCACCTTTTTTGTATCCCTAAAAATGTGCGAACATGGCAAGGCTAGGTTCAAAATCCTCTCGCAAGCCGCCTTTGGCGGAAAGGAATAATGTATGAAGAAAGCCTTTATAGTTTTGGCTATGGCAGTATTGGTGGTCGGTTGTGGTGACGAAACGACCATAAGGGGCTACTCGGATACGGATGTACAAAACATGTTCATCGTCTATAAGGATTCGGTCTTGCAGGAACTTGCCGATTCCGTCTTACAATCTTCAAAGGAATCCAGCCACAATGATACAATCTATATAAATTCTAGAGATACCGTCATTAAGATTACTTCAGACGATTCAATTCACGCAAAGATGATAGATTCTCTGTATATTCAAGTTCTTGATTCCGTGTATAAAAGGATAAATGTCGATTCCATTCAACAAGTGATTATCTCTGCGACCAGCGGACAAACAACTGAGTCCTCTTCGTCCACCTGTTTATATGAATTTGAATTGAAAAAGAAAGCTTCATGGAAGCAATTTAATCCCGATATTACATACGGAGAATTGATTGATGAACGAGATGGACAAAAGTATAAAATCGTAAAAATAGGAAATTATACATGGATGGCTGAAAATCTCAATTATGCTGACAGCATTTTTTTTCAGAGTTTGAAGGGCGGAAATTCTGAATGTTATAATGATTATGAAGGCAATTGTATTTTGTATGGAAGGTTGTACTCTGTGGAAGCCGTTCTTGATTACTTACGATCTGAAGTTTGTAAATCTAGTTGTAGTAGCGTGATAAATATAGACACCCCGTTTCAAGGAATTTGCCCCGATGGATGGCATCTGCCCGACACGACCGAATTTCTTGACTTGTTGAACGCAACTGGAGAAGTCGCAAGAACAAATAATGCTGGAGTTATATACGATGTCTTAAACGATGCTTCAGGTTTGCTGTCTGAAAGTTCCTGGGAAAGTGAGAATGGTACCAATACAACTGGGTTTAGCCTTTTAGCGGGTGGGAGAACTCGCTGCGACGCAAACTCTCATTGTTATCGAGATGTGGAAAAGTTCACTTCATTCTGGATTCTGAATTACAAATTCAATGAGGGAATTGAATTTATTGGCGGTGACGAAAAGATGAAGCCCAAAGTGGTCTTCTATTATCAGAAAACAGCATCCATGATGACTACGCCGAATTATTATACACGCAATGTCCGTTGTGTCAAAAACGTAAAATAAAGGGGTGGTGATATGAAAAAGATTTTTGTGATGATTTTCCTGTTGTCCGCATTTTCATTTGCGGAACAATGCTATTTCCAAACAAGAAGGAAAAGTTACGATTCGGGTACAACGGTCAAGAAAATATCTTGCGAAACGATGAAAATGATTTATCAAGATATTCGATTCTACGATAATCAAGGTAATAACTATGTTCGTATGTATGAACAACAGATTGGCAAGGAGGGGAACCTCATTGTTGAGGGTAATGGGTACACCTCAATTATGAAATTCTATTACGCATTAGGAGAATATAGATACTATGGCTTTATTACCTATCAAGGTGCAAATGTGGTAGATTGTGCAACAACGACAAGTACTGGAGTTTGTGATCGCGTTGAATACACGGAGTTCGGGAATTATTTGCGTGATTTTTTGGGTTCGTCTGCAAGAAGGAAAAACAGATAGTTTGTCTCTAAAATACATTTAACAAAGGGCTAAAAATGAAAAAAATACTAATCGTAGTCGCCTTTTTAGCGTTCTCTCAAATACAAGCTTGGGCACTCTCTTGTCCATTGACTAGCTACGAAAGCAGAAAGGAATTTCAATATAACGGCGTTCGCTTGATATGCGATTATCGGAACGGAAGCTTGAGTTCGCGGTTTCAGCAAAACGGCAGTGAATCTGAATCTATAGATTACTATTCAAATGGAATGCCTCGTGAATACAATCTGCGGTCTACGAATATGGGAGGCGGTCTCTACATATCGAATAAAAAGTACAACTCTTCAGGAATGATGATCCACAATACCTTGATGAGCGGAAGTTATGGTTACGAATGCTCTCATGCGGGTGGCTATCGGATGAAATGCATAAGTTACGAGAACGGTGCTGGTTATGATTCTTCTGTAGAATATGCCTCTCAATATGAAGGAAACTAGTTATGTCTTTCATTGACGATATGTTTTCGCCGCATCCCCAAAGGGATGAGGTGCTCTTTGCAGTAGTCAGTGGCGGAAATTGGGGACGGCTGCCTTCTGGATATGTCCTGTGTTCCGATGGACGAATCTTTTTGTATAAAAAAGCCACGTTAAACACCACATGGAATCTGCTTGGAACAAATTCTAAAATGGCAGAAGAGGCCGCGGAGTTAATAAAGGCGAACGACAATCGGATTTCGGCATTGCCGGAGGATACATTTTGCCAAGGCATTACGGATGGCTGCTTTACAGAAATCCTTTTTTCGGGAAAACTCTGTGTGTCGTATATGATAGAACATTGCCCTGATACAGAAGAAATTATCTTCTGGCACAATGAAATCGTTCGTTGCATTAGAGAATACGGTTATCTTCAAGATTATCCCTTTCTGAAACGGCGTTCTTAAGAGAATGACTAAATGACATTACGGACCCGATTATGTTCGGGCTTGTGTTCAGCAACAAGCATATCGCGAAGCCTTTTATTGAGCACTTGCTGAACATCAAAATTGATCATTTGGAAACGCCAATTCCAGAGGCGGTTTTGAGTTACGATACAGAACATAAGGGTGTTCGCTATGATGTCTTCGCACTTTCGAAGGGTGGTTATTACACTAGCCTCAAGGAACAATACATTATTTTCCTTTGTCCTATGGACATTTTTGGATACGGGCATCCCTGTTATCATTTTGAAAACAGGGCGAAGGAAGACCCTAGTATCACTTTGGACGATCTTTCTTACAAAAATTTTTATATCTTTAAGAAGTACGAGGAATTTACGGATCCGGTTGTCAGGGCGTATATGAAGTATTTTGCGACCAGGAATGCGGACTCCCGTGAAACAAAAACCATCAACGACCAGGTGCCTCTTTACAAGGCCGACACTCTCATAAGGAACAAGTATATGACTTACGAATATGACCTTCATGAAAGCGAAGAAAAGGGCAAAACCAAAGCTCAAGTTGAAACGGCTGTAACCATGCTTGCAGATGGTGAACCTGTCGAGAAAGTCGTCAAGTATTCGCGACTTTCCGAAGAGGAAGTGCTTAAATTGCGCGAATCTAGTATGGAATCGGCAACAAAGAAATTTTGAACCCCCTAAAACTTGCCTTTGAGGTGCGAAAAAGGTATATTTACACTGATAAGGATAACGCGACCCAATGGAAATTGACATCCAAATAGATTCCCTTACGAACTGCCTAGTGTGTCGAGAAACTGGAGAGCAATTCGACACCGAGTTTCGGCTAGTGTTAAAAACTATTTCAAAGAAAGACGCCGTAGCACTACAACGAAAGGGATGGAAATTCGATTGGAGCATACCTCATCAGCACGATTATGAGGTTTATGAGTTGTTGTTGAAGGATGACACTCAAGTGCAAGGTATGATAGCACTGAAGCATATCCGCGATCAATTCTATACACATGTAGATATCGTAGAAGCAGCTCCAGAAAATATCGGGCATCTAGGAAAATACAAAGGCGTAGGAGCTCATCTCTTTGCAATAGCTTGCAAGTTAAGCTGGGATGTCGGCAATGAGGGCTATGTCCAATTTACCGCAAAAACGAATCTTGTAGAACATTATCGTGAAACTTTAGGTGCGCGGAACATCGATTCTCAAAAAATGTTCATCGACAGTTATGGAGCATTGAAACTAATCAAAACCTATTTTCCCGAGGAGGCATAATATGATTGTAGCAGAACTCGAACCCGTCGTTGCTTCACGCAAGAGTAATACGCTGCGAGAAAATTTCGACCGCTTCGGAGAAGAGTTTTCTGATGGTCGTTTGACTGAACCATCTCCGACCGAACGACATTTCCGTTTACATGAAGCAATTGCCTATTCAAACAGTTTGGGGCGTCCGCTCACAGAGCAGGAAATGAAACTGTTCGAAATTTAAACGTTGGACATATTTTTCAGAAGGCCATTGCTGATAAAGCAATGGTCTTCTGTTTTGGGCGGGAGGGCGGGGTAAGCCCGGACGTTACAGAAACCCCTGCGGCTCGGCCATAGCCATGCAAGTATGGCTGCGGCACTCGCCTTGCATGGCTTTGCGGGTGCGGCGACTGAGCACCCGCTAGAAGGGGTGGTGAGCAGCGACGTGCGAACCAGGGGATAACTGCATAAGGCGAGCATCGCGACAGACCGCTAGCGGGCTAGCATGATCGAGCCGAGCAGTTGGGACTATAGTCCCACGCTTTCCCCTCCATACACAAAAAAGACCGCAGCAATTTATTGCTACGGTCTTTAATGTTCTGGATCCTTCGACTTCACGCCTTACGGCGTTCCGTTCAGGATGACAATTTGCGACTAGCGAACAACCTTGCGGTCTTCTTCCGTCATCTTGAGGAAGTCGGCGACAGTCATGTTGCCCTTATCCCCGTCCTTACGCTTACGCACAGACACAACGCCATCGGCAACTTCCTTCTCGCCGACGATGAGGAGGTACGGCACCTTCTGGAGTTCGCACTGGCGGATCTTGTAGCCGAGTTTCTCGTTGGATTCGTCAACTTCCACGCGGACGCCGGCATTCACGAGTTCCTTTTCCACGGACTTCGCGTAGTCAACGAACTTCTCAGAAATCGGAAGCACGCGGGCCTGCACCGGAGCGAGCCACAGCGGGAAATCGCCCATGAATTCTTCAATCAAAATGCCGAGGAAGCGTTCGATGGAACCCACGGCTGCACGGTGCAACATCACCGGAATGTGCTTCTGGTTGTCCTTACCGACATATTCGGCACCGAGGCGCTGCGGCAAATTGAAGTCCACCTGGATGGTACCGCACTGCCAGTCACGTCCGAGGCTGTCCTTCAGCGTGAATTCGAGCTTCGGGCCATAGAAGGCACCTTCACCCGGGTTCAAAATGTAGTCGAGGCCAGCGAGCTTCGTTGCTTCGGCGAGGGCGGCTTCAGCCTTGTCCCAGATTTCGTCGGAACCCACGCGCTTTTCGGGGCGGGTGGAGAACTTCACCACGATATCGTCGAAACCGAAGTCGTGGTAGATTTCCTTCACGAGGGCGCAGAAGTCGGCCACTTCGCTTGCAATCTGGTCTTCGGTACAGAAAATGTGGGCGTCGTCCTGCACAAAGCCGCGCACGCGCATCAGGCCGTGCATGGTACCCGCAGGTTCGTAACGGTGGCACTTACCGAATTCGGCAAGGCGCATCGGCAGGTCGCGCCAGCTGCGGAGACCCGTGTTGAAAATCTGGATGTGGCAGGGGCAGTTCATCGGCTTCACGGCCATTTCCACGTCGCCAGCCAGCGTCTTGAACATGTTCTCGTTGTACTTGTCGGCGTGGCCGGACTTGATCCACAAAGTCTTGTTCACGATTTCCGGCGTGATCACTTCGAGGTAGCCACGACGGTCAATCTTTCCGCGGATGTAGTCCTTGAGGGCGTTCACCATCTTGGTGCCCTTCGGGTGCCAGAACACCATGCCCGGAGAATGGTCTTCAATGTGGTAGAGGTCCATTTCCTTGCCGATCTTGCGGTGGTCGCGCTTTTCGGCCTCTTCCAGGAACTTCAGGTAAGTTTCGAGACCTTCCTTGTCGGCAAAGCAGGTGCCGTACACGCGGGTCAGCTGGTCGCTGTTCTGGTCGCCGTGCCAGTAGGCGCCCGACATCGAGAGCACCTTGAAATTCTTGAGCTTGCCAGTACTCGGCACGTGGGGGCCGGCGCAGAGGTCTTCAAAGTTCTTGCCCGGTTCGCCAGTCACGTAGAAGCTGAGCGTGCCGTCGCTACCTTCGCGGGCGAGTGCGCGCTGAGCGTTATCGGTCTTGTACTTGTCGCCCTCGGTGCGCTTCAGGCCATCGGCAGCGCTGACTTCGCAACGGGTAAACGGACGGTCTTCCTTGATGATTTCCTTCATGCGCTTTTCGATGCGCTCGAAATCCGACTGCTGGATTGGGGTCGGTGTCATCAAATCGTAGTAGAAACCCTTGTCGATAGCCGGACCGTAGGCGAGCTTCGTGCCCGGGAACAGGTCGCAGATGGCTTCGGCGAGCACGTGGCTGCAGCTGTGACGCAGGAGCATCAGAGCATCCGGGTCGTCGTTGCTCGGAGTGATAATCTTGATGGTGCCGCTCTCGGTGAGCGGGCGCGTGAGGTCGAGGACCTTATCGCCGAGTTTGACGCCAAGCGCCTTGCGTGCAAGACCTTCGGAAATGCCCTTCGCAATTTCGAGGCCGGTGGTGCCCGATGCTACGGAACGTACGGAGCCATCGGGGAAGGTGAGTTCGATTTGAGACATAATTAATCCTTTTTGTGGGCGGTTCTCGCCCGGTTCCCCAGAAATACGACATCTGGCGGTGCGGGCAAATTTAGAAAAAGGCCATAAAAATGACTAGTGAAAGGGGGAAGAATCCCCCTGATTGCAGCCCGCTTCGCGGTCTTCCATCACCCCTTCGCCTAGGGGCCCGGCCCCCAAAACCCCCGATAAAACTCTACACCCTATATCGCGCCCTTTTCTCTGCAACGCAAAGTGCTGTTTGTTTGCTGCGTTTTCTGAGCCTCATTTTAGGGACAAGCGTCATCTGGATTCCCATGGCGTTCAGCACCTTGAAAATTGTTTCAAAGCGCGTCTCGCGGTGTGTCCGATGGCTCGGAGAAACAGCGCGGGGTCATCAGATTCGCTGACTAAAATTGACGAAATTTACGTAAAATCGGCAAATCTTCACTTTTTCGGTGGAAAAAGTGCGACTTTAATGCACTAATTCGGTTGAAAAAGTGCGGTTGTGTATTGACAATTCGGTTGGAAAAGTGTAGTTTTAGAACATGTTCAAGCGAAAAATCCTTAAAGAATTCGAAAATTGGAAGATTTCGGGGGGCAAAAAGAAGGCCCTGGTCGTCAAGGGAATGCGTCAAATCGGCAAGACATCCAGCGTCCTGGAATTCGCCCGCAGCAACTACGAGAGCGTCGTCTATATCAACTTTAAGGAAAACGATAACGCGAAGAAGGTTTTCGAGGGCGACCTGAACGTGAGCCGGATTACCATAGACCTTTCCGCGCTTTTTCCTAATGTGCATTTTGTCGAGAACAAGACCGTCATCATCTTCGATGAAATTCAGGAATGTGCAAACGCCCGCGCAAGCATCAAGCCTTTTATGGAAGACGGTCGCTACGATGTCATCTGTACCGGTTCCCTGCTAGGCATTAAGGGGTACAACCGTAAAAAGGGAAAAGGCGTCCCGACCGGTTTTGAAAGAATAATTTATATGAAACCCATGGATTTCGAGGAATTTCTGTGGGCGAAGGGAATTGATGAAAAAGTCATCAGTTACCTGAAGGAATGCTTCGCGAAAAAGGAACCCGTAAGCGAGGCGACGCACAACGCCATGCTCCGCTACTTCAAGGAATACCTTTGTGTAGGCGGGCTCCCTTATGTCGTTTCTCGATTTGTCGAGACGAACGACATGAACGTCGTTTGGCAGGAACAGCAAGACATTCTTGAAGAATACAAGGACGACTTTGGCAAGCACCTTGACGAGAACGAAAACGAGGAAATCGACCGCACGCTTCTTGGCCGCATCAATCGCGTCTTTGATTCAATTCCCGCCCAACTTGCGAAGGAAAACAACAAGTTTGTCTATTCGCAACTTGAAAAGAAGGGCCGTTCCGAAAATTATCAAACCGCAATCCAATGGCTCTACGACTGCGGCATAATCAACATTTGCCACAACCTGACCAACATCGCAGAACCCCTTGAAGGCTACAAAATTGAGAATACGTTTAAGATTTATGTGCAGGATTCCGGCCTGTTCGTCGCCATGCTGGAACGCGGCACCGCGGCCAAGATTCTAAGCGGTGATTTGGGATTCTATAAAGGAGCCATCTACGAGAACATCATCGCAGATTGTTTCTCTAAACAAGGTCGCAAACTATTCTATTTCCGCAAAGAATCCGGGCTAGAAATTGACTTTGTAGAAAATGTCGGCGGCGAACTCGCCATTATCGAAGTCAAGGCGACATCGGGGCGCTCCAAGTCGGCAAAGACCGTTTTGAATAACGATAACTACGCAGCCAAGGTTTGCTACAAGCTTTCCGAAAACAACATCGGTGTTGCAGGCAAGATGGTTACACTGCCGTACTACATGGCTATGTTCTTGGAGTGAAAAACTTTTTAGCATGAGCCAATTCGCATTGGCTAGGATAGCGGACTAGAGAAAAGTCTCGTTTTTTGCACTCGTCCAATATTCTCTTGTCCGCGCTTCCGTAAACAAGTAAAACACGAGGATCTTTCCTTTTTATTAATTCCATCGTTCCTGCAAATTGAACCATTTTGTAATCAGCATACCGTTGTGTTCCCTGGTTTCCGATAAACAGCATTGCATTTTGCGGGACATTTCGAAAACAAAAAGGATACGACTTTTTGTCTCCAAAGCGCACATTGATTATGTTCGGAATACCGTTAGCCTCGAATAATTCTTGACTATGCTTATTCAAATTGTCAGAATCCTTTTGAACGTCTATATGGTCGCACCATCCGATACTTCTATCAAGTGTGAGACTTCCAGGAAATTTTTTGATATGTCCAAGATATGGCGAGAGACCGTCTGTATAGGCTTTACAGAGTTCCTCTTCTTCGTAGTAATGGAGCCATGCGCCATAATCAGGATATGTAAGCGACATCGAAAAGGACTGAACACGTTTAGGAATTTCCTTTTCATCGAAGTCCTTGCCCCTATACAAAATTTCGTATGGGCTTGAATACTGTTCGTTCATTTTTACCTCTTGGAATATGAGTGCAAACTGCGGAACCTAAACGGGGTACCGCAATTTGCAGAGCAATATTGATTTGGCCTAAATTTCGCCCTTGGCTTTCTGTTCCTTAAACTTGTCGCGGGCAGCAATCCATTCGTCAATCAATCGTTTGAGTTCAGATGTTTCGACGGTGATTTCCGAAGAATCTCCCTCATTTGCGAAATTGTCGACGATTAGGGTTTCTTTGAGGCCAATATTCCAATAACACTCGTTGCCGGAGCACTCAATATGTCTTTTCTTCTTGGAAAGAACTTGTTCAATTTGCTCTAGGATCGTTTTGTAGAAATTAACAACTTCTCCAGTGAAGAAGTTCGTGAGTATTCCTGTTTCTTCCTCAAAGGCAAAGTACACAAAGTCCTTTTTACCTTCAAATTCAAGGTATTTAATTGCGTAATTGTAATTCATTAGTTTTCCTCCATAATCGGAAATGCACTTGAGATTTTTCCATTTGGGCTAATTCGCATTTTTATTTTCACACCTTCCTTTGAATATCCATAAAATATTTTACCAGAAGGATCTATTGCGCTTTTACCTTTGTACGCCTCGTTTATCGCATTCACGATATGTTGCGGTGACCAGTGTTCGGGGAAGAATGTTGACATTCCGCCCATTGTGCGTTTTCGGACTCCGTTGACCTTGACTTTACCTTGATATACTCCTTTGGTATCTGGGGATGATTTTGTCCCGGGAATAATTTGTCCTTCAGCATTCTTGATTACCTCGGTATGGTAACCCGTCGCCTCCAATCGTTTCTTCCCTTTGCCCGCAGAAGCGAGTTTGACCTCCCCATTAAATATATGTTTTATTAGGCCAGATTCAAAGTGTTCCGTCTGCTTCAGCCCTTCTAAATCACCCTTGAAGTATTTTAATGGTGAATTATTCGGGACCTCGGTCTGATAAAGTTCCGGACGATTCTGTTTTGCGAGTTCCTCTTCAGGAAAAAGCGTTGTTTGGATATACTTTTGCGGGAGTTCATTCAGCAAATGCTGATACTCCTTTGGTAATTCCGGTAGTTTGTAAACAACCCCCGGCTGGGTTGAGGCTTTTTCACCCATAATTTTTTTCTCCATGCCTTTCGGCGGAAAATTTTTCACAACATGTTGTCATGAGACAACAATCCTTAACCTGTCGGGCGGTTTGCCCGACATACTGATAAAAACACGATGTCATTTACCCTATGGTCTTATATTTCGCTCCTTTGGCCCAAGGCCAGTTTATTATTTGCTCTACCTTGAAAGTAGCCCTTTTTCTTCACCATTCAAACTACACGTCTCGCTAATAAATTAGTTACGTCAGCACTTGGAACAAAAAATATTTTACACTCTATTTCCAAATGCGTTTTGGTCTCATCTTTTCTGACACGGAATAATACAATCCGCTATTTCCGTCTATTTTCATTCTGTCGCAACTTCAGCATGCCTATGCTTTTTTATGAATAAAAAAGGCGTGGTGTCGAACATATCTGTTGCAACTGAGGCTCGGCAAAGCCAATCTATCAACAAATACGAACGACCCACGCCCTAAATTCACACTTTTTTATAACTTCATGTGATCTTCAAGTACAAGGCGACCAGCATCAAGTATTACGACAAGCGGTACGACGCGCCCCTGATGGTGCGATTCTCGATGCGCAACCACTCCCGCGACGGAAAAATCCTAAACGTCCCGCTGTTTATGGCGGACAGACTGGATGGACTGCTAGAAAAGTGGGGATAGAAAGAGGGGGGGGGGGGCCCTCCCCACCGCAACGCCCTGGGCTTGTTCTGGGGTGTTTCGATTATATTGGGCGGCATTTGTCCTCCGATAAAACTATATTTCCAAACGACATAGTTCGGTCGTCACTTGTGCAATGATGACCGATCGCAGAATTGAGTTTAGCTCTTATTCTCTCTTTTCGAAATCTGGTAAATTTCATGAACTAGCGAGAATAAGACGAACACTCGCGCACTATTGGGGCGTGGGTCGTTTGTGCTTATGCTAGTTATAGGTTTACCAGAGCCTCGAAAAGAGTAGGTGCATACGACTCCACGCCTTTTTTCACAAAAAGGCTGGAACTTCTCGTAGGAAAGACGACCTACGGGATTTTATTCATATTATCGTCATTGTTGGAGGTCCTCTATGCCAATAAAATTAAAAAGAGATAAACGGCTTGATGTTTTCCAAGCATACCTTGTCGAAGGCGCAAACTTTTGTGGCGAGTTTGAGATTCCATTAGTTGGGAATACTAACGTAGTACCTGAATTGATGGTGCCGTTTTCTGTTGCAATGTCAAAAGAATTTAAGCCGAAGCATCCCGAAAGGCTCTTCGTACATTTTTTTGAAAACGACTATAAGTTTTTAGCTTTCGCACGAAACCCAAAGCGATATCTTAAACGTCTGAAGAAATATGCCGGAATCGTTGCGACTGATTTAAGTATCTATTTTGACTTGCCAAGAGCCTTAAAGCCTTCGCAAACATTCTATTCCAGGGCCTTGACTTATTTTTGCCAACAGAATGGATTGACAGTTGTTCCTCTGGTTCGATTCGATAAAGACGAATTTAGTTATCGGTTTTTATTTGATGGAATTCGCAATCCCCAAAGCCTGTTTGTCAGCCCATACGGATGTCAAGACGATGAACAATCAAGAAAGATTTTTTACGATGGTCTTGTAAAAATGATAGATAAACTGCGCCCGAAAACGATTTTGTTCTTCGGAAAAATGCCCGAAGAAATGAAAGCATATTGCCAAATGAAGAATATTGAAGTTGCCGAATATAAAGTGAATACTCGCGGCAACAAAATATCATCCCGAATAACCATTAAAAATGATATCAGCGATTTGCCTTTGTTTGCAAAATAAGTGTTAATGCTTGAGCCTTGGACAACAGAACCCAAAAAAGAGATGTCGTTCAATGAACGCTATTCCTTGATGTTGTCTGACAGGCAAAACTGCCCGATATCCACATCTGATACCGCTGTAGGATGTATTCAGAAATACATTAAACTCAGAGGATTTGAAAAAGATATTAAAAATCTAAGCTTTACCACAGGTGTATCAATATCAACTTTTTCAAAAATGAAAACTGGAAAATATAAGCCAGATTTGCGCACGCTAGTTGCTTTAGAAATTGGACTGAATATTGATTATGAACGTTCAATACTAATCTTACAAAAAGGAGGTTTTTCTCTAAATGACACAAAGGAACATGTTCTATTTAAATTCTTACTAGAAAACCATGGTAAAATGACAAAAAAGGAAGTAGACGCATTGTTAAAAGCAGAAGGTTTCGGACTTCTTGCGGGCGCAACAAGAGACAAATCTAATAAAAGCAAGAAAAAAATTTCTCATTGAGAAACTGTAGTCGGCTTTTAAATGGAATATTCAAAAATTGACTTCAACGGCATGTCCAAATTAACTCAAAATCACCATTTTTCATTTTCTCGTCAAGAAATGCCGTATTTCAGAACCATTCTTAATTTTCCATCGTATTTAGATACGAGGAATTCAGATGGGTTCAGATGCAAGTGGATTATTCAGTGGTACGAGAGGTTCTGTCAACAGTCCCTACCACCGCAGTGCAGAGAAAATGCAGGCAAATGCAAAAACGTGGGCTGCGCGAGAAAAAGAGCGTTTGGGGAAAATCTCCGAACGTAAGAAAGATATGTTCAATACAGCGAGTATCGTTTATGACAATGAAACGGGACGATATTTTTATGGGAAAAATGGAGGAATCTTTCAGGAAAAGGACGTGAAAAATCCGCAGATTTTCGGGAAAGACGGTGTTCTTCCGTCGAAATCACTTAATGGTTATGATCTTGGCAATTGTGCCGAAGTTCAGGCAATAAACAAGGCATTAAATTCAGGAGCTAAAATGGAAAATCTTTATATATTTACTATGCATACAACGCCCAAAAGTTTTGGTTCTCCAAAACCGGCGTGCAAAAATTGCACCTACGCATTTAGGGATAGAATCAAGAAGAATCATACTGGTTGGACAGAATTATGAGGTTTACGATGAAGTCGGAAAAATTAAAACAGGTATCTCTTCTCGGGCGTATCGCATACGCTATAATGTGTGCGGAAAAAGTTGCAGTAGAAAAATATCCCAATAAGGATTGGAAAATCGTTTTTGAAGCCTTCTGGAAAGCCTGTAACTGTGAGGCTCTTGATGTTTGGTCATGGGAAGTTATGGAATATATTCCCAAATACCTATTTGAATTCAATGATTACGAGTCAGCGGATTTTGAATACATCGACAAGGACAAGTATCTGAAACTTGTCGAGATCTATAAAGGCGTAGACGATTCATTAAACCAGATTCTGCTTACAATCCGTAACATTGAAGAAGAATACGCCTATTCAAGCATTCCTGAATACGGAAAGATTAGCCTGGAATATATCGACGAAATCCTTGCTATTCTTGAAAAGAATAATATTCAACCGCCTGACCCGCAACTGATTGCCTTCTCCAAGTTCAGCGAAAGAGACGGCTGGGGCGAGCCGTTCGATGGGACTAAACTGTCGATTGTGCTGAAGGGGTAATTTTTAAGGGGAAAGCCTTCCCCTCGCTTCAGTCACGGCACAATATTGTCATTGCGAGGCCCCTGTAAGGGGCCGCGGCAATCTCTAATCGCATTTGCCGTGTCTTCCGCTACCCCTTCTAGCGGGCGTTCAGTCGCCACGCCCGCAACGCCCTAGGCTTATTGAAAGAAGCAGCAACTAGTTGTGCTGAAGATGTGAAAAACGGGGCTGTTTAGCAGCCCCAGCAAAAAAGAACAAATTGATAATCAACAAGAAATTTTTAAGGTTTGCTTAAATTCCGCATCAAAGCGTTTCTTCATTTCTTTATCCGTATCGTTAAAGAACGGAAGTCCGATTAGAATATATTCTTTAGATTTTTCTACAACGATATTACTCAATCCGTAGCGTTTTGAAATTTCTAGCAGAAACGTTTCTTTCCAGCCATCATTATCTTCGCCTGCGAGATGCTTGCCTTTGGGTTCAACAAACACTTGATAATACGCATTGTTATTGCCGCTCTTTCCTTGTAACAATAAAAGGAAATCAGGTTGAAACCCTTGCCCTGTTTTAAAGTCAAAAATCTTATAGACTTCTTCGTTTCGTAAAAGTTGGAAAGACTTGTATTTCTCTTCTAAATTAGATTTATGCGACTTGATAAATTCAATCAGCTTTCGCTCCTCTTCTGTGCCCCAGAAGGAATCAAGCATATACCAGTCTTCATTTTTTAGTTCCTTTTCAAGCCGTTTGTTTTCTTTTGCATCGTCATTCTCATCATCTATAAGAATCATCTTCTCTTTTTTGAAACCAATTTTTCCTTTCTCGTCATCAAAAGAGAATACATCGGAAAATTTTACCAACTTAAAATCAGAGCCAATATAGGGTTTATCATAAGATTCTAATTCACGCTGCAAATTCAACATAAATCCTTCACACATCTTCAAAAGCTCCACATTTGGGATGTCTTCAAATTTCATCGGTGACGAAATACAGATTTTCACATCCTTTACAAAGGTCAAAAAATCATCCATACTATCAACATTGAATCTTTTGCAAACATTTTCATAGTTGAAATAAGATGATGGGTTTGCATTCAATCGGTGAATGACCTTGTACTTGATATGTCGCGGAATTTCTGCAAAAGAGATAGCCTTTGTTTTTGTTGGCGCAGAGTCACTAATGTATAGTGTATCTTCTTTTTGAGATAGATTTACTGCTTGCACCTCAGAATACAATCCCTTCATACTCCATTCAAATGCAGGGAGATTTTTGAAGTCCTTTGGCAAAGTCTTTAAGCGCCTATTGGGATTCTCTTTTTTCTCGTTGACAAAGAAATACATTCCTTTCAAGAAACTCTGATATTTTTCTTTGACATTGAAAGTTTTTTGCGTTCGCTTATCTTGCATAAGACCGCGATTTTTCAATTCATTAGAAAGGTCGGAAATGTATTTTTCTTCGTCTTCGGAATGGAAGTAAAATTCCTCCAAAATTCTCAATTCATTTTGTAGGTCGTCATCAAATTTTCGACGAGCTATTTCTTTGTCCTTGCACGCAAATGGGTAATAACGGACGCCGCGACCTATCAACTGGACTTCACTTGTCGTATGCGAACCGACCTTTTTATTTTTGTAATCCGTGTCGCGACCGGTGTATAGACGAACAATGTCGTATAGATTTAGAACATCCCAACCTTCAGTCAAACGTTGAACAGTAAAGATTGCACGAATATGGTTTGATCGGTCTTCTAGGTTGTTCAACAAATAATCTGTTTCACCATCTGTTTTTTCTTTTTGCGTTTTATTCGTTTTTGAGTTCGTTATAACTATATTTCGTTCCTGGAAACTCTCGCGAATATAAGCAACCACATTTTCAAACGAGATTTTCCGCGCTTCCATATAGAGACGAATTCTTTCAAAAATTCGGCCATCAAATGAATATATCTTATCGGCTTGATCTTCGCTATCATTTTTTATCTTTGAGAGCTTATTCACAAACCCAAAATCAGACGCCTTTACATTTTTGCATAAGTCGAGAAACCATTGATAGTCTTTTTTAGAACTTTCAATTTCTTTACTGCGGAATAGAATGACGGGCTTAAAATTCGGAATACCATAATCAACACCTATTTGATACCTGTACCAATTCAAAAGAAGGGCTTGAAGAACACGTTCTTTTTGTTCAAGATTTGAGCGAACTAGTCGAATATGCTTTGTGCATTTGGCTTCCACAAAATCTTTCAGCTCGAACTTTGTAATTATCTTGTCTTCATATTTTTCTTGAATTAGATCATTTCTTGGTATCGTTGCGGTAAATTCTAGAAGAGCGTTCCTATTCTGCTCGGCAGCGTAAGAAACTCCATCTTTGCCTTTCTTTCCCAATATATAGTTGCAGATGGTTGTTTCCCATGATTTTTCGATATCATCATCTTTGGCACTGTCTTTTAGTTCACCTATAAAGGATGGCGTCTCAATTTCTGTTTGTTCCTTCTTTTTCTTTGCGGTGCTGGCGTTAAGATGATGGGCTTCATCCCCAATAAGAATCAAGTCTCTTTTTTGAAGGTCCGAAAGAAGTAAAGCATTTTCGCTTTCTTTGTAAATATCGTTGTGTAATTTTTGAATGGTGGTAAATTTAATCTGAATGTCGTCGCTTGAATTTGAGAATATGTCAACTTCGCGAATGCAGATTCTTTTGCCATCAATTACAATGTTTTCCTTAAACAAGTATTTATTGTGGCTACTGTTGATGAAATTTGCCTGGGTTTTTCCGAGAATTGCGTTTTGGTTCACGAAAAAAATGAAATTACGAAATCCCTGTTTGTAATAATACAGGATTAAAGCGGCCATAACAAGTGTCTTGCCACTGCCGGTTGCCATATTGAACATCAGGTGATTCGGATTCTGTTTTTCGCCCTTGTTCTTTTTCTTTTCGCGAGTAATTTCGTTTACCAGGAAATTCTCAAGAGCCTTTCGTTGCCATTCATAGAGTGGATAACGAAGATTTTCTGTTATATACGAAGGTATACTGTATTGGTCCTCGTCAAGAATTTCTTTTTTACTTTCAATGTCTTCAAGCAGCATTATTTACCGCCTTTTTTCAGTTGGTAAAAATCTTCTGTAACAGCAATATCGTTCTCGGAAAGACCGTTGCTTTTGTCTTTGCGATCATCAACATTCACATAGAGTTGGTTTAAATCTAACATCCGCGCAAACATCTCTTTCTGCTTCTTGAGCGGTTGCTTTTGGAAATGGACACTTTCGATTTCTTTACAGAATTCTTTTATGCGGACATTGTAGTGCAAGAAATATTTGGTGCAGAGTGTTTTAAATAGTTTTACCAATTCTTCATAAGATTTGCAAGCAGAAATTTGTTCCATCGCCATTTCGTTTTTCTTGGCGAGTTCAAGATAGACAAAGGATCCTCCACCTTGCCAATGTTGCCTTTTTGATATCCCGCTTTGTTCTCCCTCTATAACTTTTGACATTCGTCTAATTGAAATGTCGATATGCTTGTCTATTTGCTCACACAACAAAAATTGTCGGTTCATTTTTAAACATACTGCGGCAGTTGTTCCTGTCCCCCCAAAAAAATCTAGAACAATGTCATTTTCATCTGTATGAGCTTTGATTATTCTTTCTAAAAGCTTTTCCGATTTCTGTCCTTTAACCTCATCATCCTTATTCAACATTTTTGATACGGTTTCACCTGCAAAAGAAACTATAGCAATGCTATTTAAATCATCATACTCGTTACCATTCCAAACATCTTCTATGGGATAACGTTCTGCGGCGGAATTTGCAATTTCTTTAAATTCCTCTTTCGGAATGTAATGTTTGTGAAAATTTAGCCGTTCGCTATTTTTCGAATAGAAAAGAATTGTGTCATGATTACGGATCCAATTGTTGTCTTTTGTTTTATAACCGGACAACCAACCTATTCGCCATATAATTTCTCGTTGAAAGTTTTTCTCTCCAAAGATGTTGTCCATTAAAACTTTCGCATAATGAATTTGATGGTAATCCAACTGAACGTAAATGGCACCGTCAGGCGCAAGAAAGTCTTTGGCAACTTCAAGACGATTTTTCATAAATGTAAGCCAAGAACTTCGGTTGAAATTATCATTATATGAAAATGAATCTGTTCCAGTATTATAAGGAGGATCTATGTAAATCAACTTCACCTTCCCTGCAAATTCTTCTTTGAGTGAATGTAAGGCTAGCAGATTGTTGCCCTTAACAATCAAATTATCTGTAATCGTATCCTCGGCAAGACCGCGGTTCTTGTTTACTTCTGCATCACGGTTAAACGAATTAAATTCTGATTCTTTTACTTTTTTATTTTTTCCTAGTTCAAAACGCTTTGCATTACAAAATGCTTTGGGTGAAAAAAGATTATCAATTTCGTCGCGTGCAAGAACTTCGTTGAAAAAAACTTCACGACGTTTGCCCTGTCTCTCAATGTATTTATCATTTTTTTCATCAAACTCGTAATAAGTATCGTCTCCATCTTCTTTGCGCTGTCCGCCTTCTAACACACAATCTTTAAACGGAAAATTGAGCACCACTTCGTCCCGATCAATAAGGGATATATCCCCAGAGTACAAACCAATTTGACCGAGATACTTTGAGTAAGAATTACATCCTGAGTTGTATTCCAAAAATTCCTTAAATTGAGCGGTATTAAAGACAAAACTATCCAAGATGGGTGTGAAGAAAGTTTTTTTAGTCTGTTTGTTTTTGAGGAGCAGCTCAATAAGCTTCACATCGCCGCGTTCGGCATAATCCTTTATCACATTGACTTTGAGGTGTTTTTCACTGTCAACGAATTCAGGAACAGAAGAGAGGAGTTCTTCTACCTTAGACTTGAGGGCATTAGTTTCTAGTTCCACCATATTTTGTTCCTTATCAAGAGTTGTTTGAATCCGCTCTTGTTCAAGTGCTCAAAGGGAACTCTGGCCAAAATCGTTGGAAAAACAAAAAAGGCGTGGAGTCGCTTTGCGTGCTCACCACGACTGAGGGCTACCACACCCTTTTCTACGATAAGCACAAACGACCCACGCCCCAGATGGGACGTGAGTGTTCGTCTTATTCCCGTAGAATTTGAAAGTGGTAGTTTCAGTCGTGAGAATAAGAGACGAATCTCAAAAGTTCCGGTCGCTCCGAACCATTCGGTACGGGGCTATGTCATGGAAAATGATAGTAAAAAAAACAAAGGAAAAGGCAGCTAGAACCAGAAATAGACTGGTTTGCCCATTTCCTTCGCCTTGTGTAACGCTTGCATCAGTTTTTCAAACGCTGCTTTCTCCAGTTCACCGGTTTTCTTGTTTCGGAAACTTTCGGCGATGGCGATAGCCGCGTCGACCTTGTCTGCAGGAAGCTCTTCGTTTTCGTATCGGTCGATAAGCGTTTCCAATTTCTCGTTGAATGCGCTATAGATGTCCCATAAGGTCTCGTTTTCTCTTTCGAACATTTTGAACTGCACAAAATGGTGCAACTGGCGGTGTTCCGGATCAGTATTTACATATATGGTCCAGTCATCATTCAAGTCGTGAATTGGGATAAAGATTTCGTCGTAGCGTTCCATTACATTTCACTCCTGTATTTAATCCTGAAATGAGTTAATGCTTCTCGCTCGGCTTTTGGCCGACCATGCTGTTTGCCATTTGCGTCAATATAATTTCGCACATCTTTACCATGTATGTCAAGATACAAATTATATGGAACGCTTTTATCCTGTAGTCGCAGATAACCTCCACCGATATCGGCTACTACAGAAATTTTCGTTTTTTCGTTATGCCACTCGACCTTGTTGCCATGAACTTCTGCATAGGCATCGGGCGCGAATTGGTTGATAATATCGTTGATGTTTACCGAGGCCCATTCCTCAGAATGGGCTATGTTCCTTTTCTTGCCCTGCATGATTTTTTCCATTAATTCAGAATCATGCTTTGCAAATTCCTTCTGGGCATCAACCGACGACGAGTACACATCTTTTGAGTCCATTATTTCTTCCTCCTTTGTGCAGATAGAGCGTAACTCCGGGTTCGAAAATCTGTAACGACATTGTATTCTACTCCTTGTTCAAGCATCAGTTTTTCATATTCCGTTCTAAGCGGGCCGTAGATTGTTAAATGTGATGGTCTTGCTATCAAAAGTTTCGTCTTGAAGATGAATTCGTGAAGAGGACGCATTTTTTTAGAGCATCCCAACGTCCCTACGACATAGGGAATATTTTTCGGATATGATTCCAGCGCAAATAGAGTTTGCAAGTTTCCTATCCTAAAGTTGGGAATAATCTTTTGTCCCGACAAGGCAACAAATGCGGTTGCCAACTGAGAAAGCCATATGTTGAACTTTTGCTGTTGGAAAGTCCATCTTATTCTAGGACTTAAGTCAAACCCTCCGAATCCCTTGAAAAGCCCATACAAGTTAATTTCTTCAAAAATACGCTGAAGTCTTCTTTTTATGAACAAGTCATCGGAAAATGAACTCAGCAAGTTCTCATTTGGCTTTTTGCAACAACGAATCCTTTGGATTGGTTCTATGAGTGTAGGAGGTCCTTCAAGAATCACCTCCCTGGGAAATACGGGGAAACCATATCGGTTAAATGGCCATTTCGCCATTTTTAATTTTGCTCTCAACAAAAGAGCGAGTTCGTATAGATTCATGATTTTCATAAATCGTCCTTTCTTAGGCCATACTTTCCATATTCGCAACTGGCCTATAGTTGTGAATCGGGAATTCAGTCCTTATTCGACATTTTGTCGCACACATTTTTTTAGGAATAAAAAAGGCGTGGTGTCGTTTGCACTTACCATTGCTGCGGGCTACCACACCCTTGACTCAATAAGCACAAACGACCCACGCACCATTAGGCGTGAGCGTCGGTCCTATTCTCGAGTCAATTGAAAGTGGTAGTTTCAGCAATGAGAATAAGAGACGAATCTCAAAAATTCCGGTCGCTCCGCACCATTCGGTACGGGGCTATGTCAATGGGAAATATAAATAATTGGAAGAGAAAAGGAGATGCCGAGTCGGGCTCGACAAGGCAAATTAAGGAATAAAAATCAATCCAACAGCCCATTTTTATCAAAAACTTGCGTAAGATATATCCCTTGCGCGAGGCACTAATTAACGCCCTTTGCCATAGGGATTATGACATTTACCAGTGCTCTATCGGCATTGCCATATATGACGACCGTATAGAAATTGAAAGCCCGGGCTTGTTACCCCGCGAATTAACTCCCAAAACTATTAAGCGGTCGCATAAGTCGTATCCACGAAACGAGATTGTTGCGACGGTTCTCTATCAAATAACATACTTAGAAAAATGGGGCTCGGGAATAAAGCGCATAATGGATGCTTGCAAAGCTGAAGGTTCTCCACAACCCTTTTGGAGTGAAGAGGGTGGCTATACCGTGGTGACGTTCCCGATGAACAAACTGAACGGTAGGATTGTTCCCCCAAATGACCCTCAAAATGAACCTCAAAATGAGCACCAAAATGAGCCTCAAAAACGAGCCTTAACTATTGAGAGTCTCATTGCTGAAAACGAAAGTATTAGTACAAACGCAATCGCAGAACGCCTGAATGCAGCTAGAATAACTGTTAGACGAGACCTCAAAAAACTTGGTTACGCTTGGGAAGGGGCGTCGAAAAATGGGCGTTGGGTGAAAAAGAAACCTACGTCCACAAGCTGGTAATCCTTGTAGATTTCCTTGACGCGTTCCACGAGTTCCCTGCCAATGCTTTGGCCTTGATATTCGGGGCGCACGAGAAGGTAATTTAAATTTTGTATCCAGACTTTCGTAATTTTTCGACGTATTTCGGGTCGCCTAGGCGCGCCTTGGATTCGGCCATAAACTTATCGTTGTCCTTGGCTGCAAAGCCGAGCTTGATCCGGAGCGCGATGAATCCGCTAACGACGCCGAATAGCGAGCATAGGATGCACGCCAGGGTAAGCTTTGTGAAATTGTTTCCATGTACGAACGAAGTTTGAAGTAATACCCCGCAGATTATTGCCATTGACAAAAGGAATGCGGCTCCTTTTGCGTAGAATTTTGCATTCTTGCTACGCGGATCAAATCCGTCAATCGCCACCTCGCGCCAGCGCCTGTCCAGGTATTCGCTGCGGCAGGCCTTGCATTCGCGAATCGGACTGCCGTACATCCACATGTTGCAAGTTTCGCGGTTCTTGGTCTTGCATTCCGGGCAAACCCATTCGGCATAATTCATTTTCATATAAACTCCTAAAAGCTGCTAGAAAGATAGCCTTTTTAAAGCCTGCTATTCTTTCCGGCGATAAACATTCGCCAAAATCGCGCCGGAGATGTTGTGCCATACGGAGAAGATGGCGCCGGGGACGGTTGCCATCGCAAGCGATGAGAATGCTGTCGCTGCAAGACTTGTGGCAAGCCCTGAATTCTGCATGCCAATTTCGATGGAAAGCGCTTTCGTCTTGGGCGTCGAGAATTTCAGCAATTTTCCAAGGCCAAAACCACAGCCGTAACCGAGCAGGTTGTGGAGAATCACCACGGCAAACACGATGGCACCCGTGGAGAGAATCTTCGATGCATTGTGCGAGACGACTGCGGCCACAATCATCGCGATGGCAATCACTGAGACGAGCGGCAAGACCTTCACGGCACGCGCAGTCCATTTACCGAAGAACTTGTTGATGATAAACCCGAGTGCAATCGGCACGATGACGACCTTCACGATGGAAAGGAACATTGCCATCACATCCACATTCACGGTGGTGCGCAAGAGCAGGTAGGTAATTGCTGGTGTCAAAATCGGAGCGAGCAGGGTATTCACGCTCGTCATGCCCACGGAAAGCGCCACATCGCCTTTAGAAAGATAAGTGATGACGTTGCTTGAAGTTCCGCCCGGACATGTGCCCACGAGTACGACGCCCGCCATCAGGGCGGCGTCAAGCCCGAATGCCTTGGAAAGCAAGAATGCGAGTGCTGGCATCACGATGAATTGCGCTGCACATCCGATGGTAATCTCCTTGGGGCGCATGAAAACGAGCTTAAAATCGCTCAACTTGAGCGTGAGCCCCATGCCGAACATCACGACCATCAAGAGGTAATTCACCCAGCTGAGTTCGATCCAGAGTGTGGATTTCGGCAGGAACAGCGAGAGCGCCGCGATGGCCAGAACGACAACCGCCATCCACTTGCCTACAAATTCACTGATTTTTTCGAGAACGTGCATTGCAAAACCTTCTTAAATTAACGAAAAAGATAGTCTTTTCCGACCCGTGGTTCAAATCTCTATGCTTTCTTCATCGCTTGCAATAAAGGCCTTGAGGCGCTCGATGGTACGGTCAAAGTCGTTCTTGATGGAACATTCCCACACGGTGGCGACGCGGTAGCCTTGTAAGGAGAGTTTCCAATTTGTCTTGATATCGCGAACGACATTGTTCGTGAACTTCTCATTCCAGAAATCAGGATTGCTCTTGGGCTTGCTTGTAAACTTGCAACCGTGCTGGTGCCAAAAGCACCCGTTAATGAACACGACCACGCCGAACTTGAGGATGAACAGGTCTGGTGACCCAGGTAAATCTCGCCGGTGTAATTTATAACGGAAGCCCGCCTTAAAAAGCGCCCGCCGCACAAGCATTTCGGGCTTCGTATCTTCCGAATGAACCGCCTGCATCATTTGCGAGCGGTTCATGGGAATGCGTTTTTTGTGGCGGCGTTTCATTAAAACTTTTATTTTAAAACACGGATGTAGTCGACTAGCATCTCGTTCGGAAATTGAGCATCATCTACATCAAAACCGGGCCAGTTGCCCGCGACGGCGACGTCCAGTATAAAAAATTGCGGCTTGTGGAAGGCCTCTAGGCCGTCCTTCGCGTTTTCAATGGCGATTTCTTGGTACTTGAAATCGTCGACATACATCGCGATGAGCTTTTCGTTCCAGACCATTTTGTAGTTGTGGAACTGAGTGATGTCGAGAACCTTGCTTGTCCCGTAGTAATCCTTGGTGCTGTTGCCGTATTGGGCGTGGCCACCTTCGTATTGCCAATGGTTGGTGCCGTAGACGACATTCTCGTCATTTACAGCCTCGATGATGTCGATTTCGCCACAGGCGGGCCAGGAGACTGCGTCGATGTTTTCTCCGAGCATCCAGAAGGCGGGCCAGATGCCGTTGCCTGTAGGCAGTGCGATGCGTGCCTCGATGGTGCCGAAGGTGAAACTGAATTTCCCTTTGGTAATCATGCGGGCAGAAGTGTATTCCGCACCCTCGTAATCTTCCTTGCTTGCGCGGATGTGGAGAATGCCGTTTTGCACGAACGCGTTTTCGTTACGATTGGTATAATATTGCCATTCGTTGTTGCCCCAGCCGGATGCTCCTGTTTCGAACGACCATTGGGTTGTGTCAATGAAGTCAAATTCGTCGTGCCAGAGGTAAGGGGAAGAACTGCTGCTGGAAGTCACTTCGGCAGCCTCAGTGACCTTGTCGCTACTGCTCGATTGCAGTGTGACGCTGCTAAATTTGGGCTCGGTGGCGCTGCTGGACGATTCAGGTTCAGCGGGTGTGTCCATGTAGGAGGAACTGCACGCGGGCAGTTCCTCAACGGGGCCGGAACTGCTCGAATCGGAGGTGCATGCCGCAAGAATCCCGGTAGCGACGATTGTCGCTGTTGCCGTTATGTTGAAAATGGCTCGGAAAATCTTGTGACGCATGGGGACCTCTTAATCCTCGGGTGCTTCGGGCGGAACTCGCGCAATCACGCCGACCGTGGCGCGGGTCGCCTTTACGAGATCGGCGGGTGCAACTTTCAGTTGCAATCCGCGTTCACCTGCACTTACATAGATGTAAGGAAAATTCATCGCGGTTTCGTGAATGAAAATCGGAAAATTCTTCTTGAGGCCGAGCGGGCTGCAACCGCCGCGGATGTAGCCGGTCAGCGGCGTCAAGTCCTTGAGCGGGACGGTGTCGATTTTCTTGTTGCCGCTCACCTTGGCGGCCCCCTTCAGGTCCACTTCGAGGTTGCCCGGTACCACACAAATTAAGTAGCCGATCTTGTCGCCGTGAACAAGAATGGTCTTGAAAACTTGGTTGATGTCTTCGCCGAGGCTGTCGGCCACGTGTTGCGCACCCAGGTCGTTTTCGTCGACCTTGTAGGGGATGAGTTCGTAAGAAATTTTCTGGCGGTCCAGGATTCTCGCCGCATTCGTCTTCTTGATTTCCATTTTGCTAATCTTCCCCGCCCTTCGGCATGCTCAGGACAGGCTCCGGCAGGGAATCTCCATTTTTGTTTCCTGCGATAAATATAAAAAGAAAGTCCGCGACTTCTCGCAGACTCTCTTTTTAATTCTGAAATCCGAAATCTGAATTCCGAATTATTTTACAGCTTGATGCTGCAGGGCTTGGCGTTCCAGATTTCTTCGGCGTACTGCTTGATGGTACGGTCGGAGCTGAACTTGCCCATACGAGCGACGTTGAGGATTGCCTTTTCTGCCCAGGTCTTCTTGTCCTGGTATTCCTCGGCGACCTTCTTCTGCATGTCCACGTAGCTGCGGAAGTCTGCGCAGAGCAGGTAGTTGTCGTTGGTGAGGAGCTTGTCGGCAATGTGCTTGAACAGGTCCGGACGATCGGGGCTGAAGAAGCCGGAAGCGATCAGGTCGATCACGCGGCGCAGATCGTCGTCGTGTTCGTAGAAGTCGCGCGGACGGTAACCCTTGGCAAGGAGGTCAGTCACTTCTTCCACAGTGAGGCCGAAGATGAAGATATTGTCGTCGCCGACTTCTTCCTTCATTTCCACATTGGCGCCGTCGAGCGTACCGATGGTGAGTGCGCCGTTCAAGGCGAACTTCATGTTACCGGTACCGGAAGCTTCGGTGCCTGCGGTCGAAATCTGTTCGGAGAGATCTGCGGCCGGAATGATCTTTTCGGCGAAAGACACGCGGTAGTTCTCGAGGAACACCATCTTGAGCTTGCCCTTGCAAACCGGGTCGGCATCGATGATGGCGGCAACGGCGTTGGCAAGACGGATGATCTGCTTGGCCATCCAGTAACCCGGAGCGGCCTTACCACCGATCATGATGGTACGCGGCATGATTTCCTTGCCGTCCTTCAGCTGGATGTACAGGTGAATGGCGTGCAGAATGTTCAGGAGCTGGCGCTTGTATTCGTGGATACGCTTGACCTGCACGTCGAAGAACGTGTTCACGTCGACATCGACGCCCTGCGTTGCCTTGAGGTACTTGGCGAGGCGCTCCTTGTTCTGCTTCTTGACGGCCATGAATTCCTTCTGGAACTTGGCGTCCTTCGCAAACTTTTCGAGCTTCTTGAGCTCGTCGAGGTCCTTGACCCAGCCTTCGCCGATCTTGGAAGAAATGAGTTCGGACATAGCCGGGTTAGCCTTGCGGACCCAGCGACGCGGCGTCACGCCGTTCGTCTTGTTGTTGAACTTTTCAGGCCACAGTTCGTAGAAGTCCTTGAAGAGCGTGGTCTTCAACAGGTCGGAGTGGAGTGCAGCCACACCGTTCACGGCGAACGAACCCACGATGGAGAGGTAAGCCATGCGGACCATCTTGCAGCCGCCTTCTTCGATGAGGCTCATGCGGGCGAGGCGAGCGTTGTCGCCGGGCCACTTGAGGGACACCTGACGCAGGAAGCGAGCATTGATTTCGTAAATGATCTGGAGGTGACGCGGCAACAGCTTTTCGAACAGGCTGACCGGCCACTTTTCGAGAGCTTCGGGCATCAAGGTGTGGTTCGTGTAGGCAAACGTGTGCGTCACGATTTCCCAGGCTTCGTCCCATTCCAGGTTTTCTTCGTCGAGGAGGATTCGCATCATTTCGGCGATAGAGATGGCCGGGTGCGTGTCGTTCAACTGGATGGCGACCTTTTCGGGGAACACCTTCCATTCGCCTTCGTGGAGTTTCTTGAAGCGGCGGATGATGTCCTGCAGCGATGCAGAGCAGAGGAAGTACTGCTGCTTGAGGCGCAGTTCCTTACCGTTCATGGAAGCGTCGTTCGGGTAGAGCACCTTGGAAATGGTTTCGGAAAGTTCCATGTCCTGCACGGCGGCGATGTAGTCACCGTTGTTGAAGTAGCTGAGGCCGAAGTCGTCGGTGGACTTCGCGCTCCAGAGGCGCAGGTTGTTCACGGTGTTGTTCTTGTAACCCGGAATCGGAGTGTCGTAGGGGAGGGCGAGCACGTAGTCCTTGGTTTCCCAACGGTTGCGGAGTCTGCCCTTTTCGTCCATCCAGCTCACGACGTAGCCGTACATCGGAACTTTGACTTCGTTCGACGGACGGGCGATTTCCCACGGGTTGGTGAGGCGCAGCCAGTTATCCGGCTGTTCTTCCTGTTCGCCGTTCACGATCTTCTGGCTGAACATACCGTATTCGTAGCGGATGCCCATACCGGTGGCCGGAAGTTCGAGCGTGGCCATGGAGTCGAGGAAGCAGGCGGCGAGGCGGCCGAGACCACCGTTGCCGAGGCCGGCGTCGACTTCCTGTTCGCGGAGTTCTTCGAGGGTCATGCCGAGTTCGTCAAGAGCTTCGGTCACGGCGCTTTCGACGTCAAGGTTCAGAACGGAGTTGCCGAGGGTACGGCCAATCAAAAATTCGAGGGACAGGTAGTAGACGCGTTTCACGTCTTTCTGGTAGTAGGTTTCCTGGGTCTTGATCCAGCGGTCCACGAGGCGGTCGCGTACAGCGTATGCAACGGCGAGGAACTTTTCGTGGTCGGTCACGGTCGCGCTGTTACGGGCGAGCGTGTGGTGGATGTGGTCGGTAAATGCTTTGCGGAACGATTCCGCATCGGTACCGAGTACGGTCACTTCTTCTGCTTTCTTGAATGTTTTTGCCATAAGAGGGTCCTATGGGTTTAGGGTTAAAATTTTTCGATATAAGTTTAGAATTTTTTACGGGTTCTGTGCGGGATGTGCCCAAAAAATGTTTCTTAAATAACCTGTGTTGACATAAATAATTAAATTAACATCGAATAGTAATTTAGAGGAATCTTTTATGAACATAAAGAAATTGGTAGTCCGTGCATTGCCCATGGTTTGCGCCGCCTGCATGACGGCCTTGATTGCCGGTTGTGGTGATGAATCATCCACTCCGACGACTCCCGCAGTCACGAATCCCACATCTTCGGCTACTGTGGTGAATAGTTCTGATGCGACTGCTCCTGTGGATGAATGCGTTGCCGATCCTAGCTCGCCAAATTGTTCAGAGGTTCCTCCTGCATCCTCGGCCTCGGCACCGGACAATGGCGGAAACTCTGGCGAAGGTGTTTCTTCTGCGGCGAACCAGGGTGGCGATGTTCCGCCGATTACTGCCACGTTTGCCGCTGCTAAAACTTTGTCTGTAATTCCTGATACAAACGGTTTCTACGATGTGGGCGATATCTACAAGGCTGCTCCTGAAACCTACAGAATCGCCTATGTGTTGCGCCATGCAGAACGTGAATCGGGACTGGGTCAGGAATCTCCGTTGACCGAAGTGGGTGTTGCGCAGGCGTTGGCTGTCGGTGAAAAACTCTCCGGTGGCGACGAATCTTTCTACTACGCATCGACTGATTTTATCCGTACCCGTGAAACCTGCAACAACATTGCAAAGGGCCGCGGCGAAACGGCCAATGTCACGGAAACCCAGGCTGAACTGCTGAACGGAAGCTACTTCTTGACGGTTCCTTCGGATAGCTTGGATGCCTTTGCCAAGAAGAAAGGCGGTGGCTGGAAGATTATCTCGGTCTATGCGTATGGCGAAGACTACTATGCAGACCAGGTTCAGCTGCATTTCTACGATCTCTTTGAAAGGGGCAACCAGTTCGTGATGGAAAATATCGTTGCGAACATGTCGAAGTGGAAACGCGTCAGCATCCTGGTCTCTCACGATGTTCTGTTGGAACCGCTGGTTGTCTATGCGAGCAACAGGACTGTGGACGTGAACTTCTATAGAAGCGGCCGCTGGGTAAATTACCTGACCGGCGTCGCTGTCGTTCTCAATGCGGAAAATCAGGTGGAACTTTATCCTGTCCGTGGAACCGATATCGGTTACATGACGCAGAAGAAGGTTGTCGTTAGGACAGATGATGGGGCTACCGTCGTTGATCCTGCTGAATAACGTAGAAATATGAAAGTTGCAGTTCTTGGTTCGACCGGTCTAGTCGGAAAGAATGTCTTGAAATTGCTCGTGCGCCTCCCACAGGTGGTGCACGTTTTTTGCCCTGTAAGGAACATTCCTGATTTGAACGATCTAGGAATTCTTGAGGGGGCTTCAAAATTGGACTTCAAACAGGCTGATTTTGAACAAGATAACGATGCGATGCGGATGTTCTTCTATGCAGGCTTTGTCGGCTGCGATGCTGTCGTCTGCTGCCTCGGTACGACAAGGAAACAGGCGGGGGGCAAGGCTGCCCAAGAAAAGATAGACTTGAGGCTTCCGCTCAAACTTGCCGCCATTGCCAAGAAGGCGGGAGTGAAAAACTTCCTGTGCGTGAGTGCGATGGGTGCCGATAGTCATTCGCCGTACTTCTATAACCGTCTGAAGGGCCAACTTGAAGAAGGCCTTGACATGATGGGCTTTGACACGCTTACGCTCGTTCGCCCGTCGCTTCTGCTGGGCAAGCACAAGGATCGTCGCTTTGGCGAGGAACTGCTGCAGAAAACCATCGGGGCTCACCCCGAATGGATTCCTGCGTATGTGCGTCCGGTGCATGCGGAAACCGTTGCTGCCCATTTGGTGACATCTGTTTTGAAACCGCCCACGGATCACGTGTGCGCCACAGATGGAAAAAAAGGCAAGCGGATTATTTATAATCGCGTGCTTGCCAATACGAAAATAGATGATTTGTTTTAGAGGCTAGTAGGCGCCTTCGCCCTTGAACACGACCTTGAAGGTCTTCAGGATCAGGGAGAAGTCGTCGCTCAGCTTGCCGTTGCGCTTGATGTAGTCGTTGTCCAGACGCATCTGCCCTTCAAAGCTGATGTTGCTACGGCCGCTCACCTGCCAGATGCAGGTAAGGCCCGGCGTCACGGAAAGACGCATGCGGTGCCACGGCTCGTATTCCGCCACTTCGGAAGGAATCGGAGGACGCGGACCCACGATAGACATGTCGCCCTTGATGATGTTGAAGAACTGCGGAAGTTCGTCGAGGCTGAACTTGCGGAGTACGTGACCGAACGGATAGATTCGCGGGTCGTTCTTCATCTTGAAGGTCTTGCCGCCCGTTTCGTTCTGTGCCATAAGTTCTTTCTTGCGTTCTTCGGCGTCTACGTACATGCTGCGGAACTTGTACATGGTGAACAGCTTGCCGTTCTTGCCGACGCGCGTCTGCTTGAAGATGATGGGACCCTTCGGGTCGCTAATCTTGACTGCCAGGGCGCAGAATAGCAGCAGGGGAGAGCAGAGGAGAATCGCAAAGCTTGTGCAGGTGACATCGACGATGCGCTTGACGAGGTGACGATAGCGGATGGTGTGCGGATGTTCCCAGATGTGGTCTAGGTTCAGGCGCGAAAGCGAAAAAAAGCTACCGTTCGTGCTGTTGAAATCTTTAAGCTTGTCGGCGAGTTCCAGGTTATCTTTTTCCTGGAGGCCGGTGTAGATGAACGCCTCGAAAATGGGACGTTTGGGCTTGATGCGGAGCGTCTGGATGAGGCCTGCGTCGTTGAGCTTGTGCAGGATTTCCTTGCGGATGGATTCAAGGGTCGAAAGGTCGGAATTCAAAAGAATGATGCCGAGACCGCTTCCGTCGGACAGGTAACCGAGGACGTCGATAAAACGCAGATGCGAGAACATGGTGAGAATACTGATACGCCAGGTATTCTCGACGGTCTTGTCGGGGCTGCCCCAGCCGAAAAAGTCGTACTGATGGGCATAAATCTTGATATACAGGAAAGGCTTGCGCGTGCGATTTGCTCGCAAGAATTCTTCGTTCAGGCGTGCCCTGAAAAGCCTTGCCGGGTAGACAATGTTCTTAAGCTTCTGTTCGTCCAGAATCGAGCCGATTGCCGGATTGACGTTTTCTTGTTCCATGGTGTAAAATATAGTAAACGGACTCTCTTTTGCTCTTTTTTTGTACAGAAGGCGAGCCAAAACGGCTTTGATAATTGTATTTTTCTTTCGGTACCGAACGATACCTTTAAAAATGCACAAATTGCAAAAAAAGGTGAATACTATGCAAGTTGATTTGAACACTGTCGATTGGAAGACGCTCCCCTTCGGTTATTATGACACCGATTACAATGTACGCTGCTACTAC
>Ga0256406_1000211_pt1 | contig 113429 bp, 108 predicted proteins | sample RumenRJG_03DNA_FD_185986 | JGI IMG/M metagenome (GOLD analysis project Ga0256406, IMG submission 185986) | Bovine rumen microbial communities from Lethbridge, Alberta, Canada - RJG_03 | ecosystem: Host-associated > Mammals > Digestive system > Stomach > Rumen | place: Canada: Alberta...
GCAAACAGAAGATGACGAATGCTTAAGTGGCTCAAAAATTCGTGAGCAGGTGGCTCACTTTTTCATGAGCATGAGTGGCTCAAAAATTCGTGAGCAAGTGGCTCACTTTTTGGTTGACATTCACACCGCCAGGGGGAAATGTCCCTGACAAGCTGTCCGATTTTGAGAACACATCAGGAGGTAGGATACCGCATGACCATACTTCTGTCAACTATGCTGACAAGACACTTATGTGTTTGGAATCATCCGCAGCCTGCGGCAAAGCCTCTCCTCTCCAGCAGCAGAAGTGCAAAAAACGTCCGGAAAACACATCTGCAGAGCAGTATGCTTTCCGGACGCATCCGTATGGATCGTTCGCTACAGCCTGGCGAGGAGTTTTCCGGCCAGAGCTTTTTGTTTTTCCACCGCTTCACGGCCCTTCTGCAGCTGGAGTGCATTCTGGCTGAAGGCAGGACCGCCGTAACTGGTACGGGCAGCCACACAATTCTCCGGCTTGATGGCCTCAAGGAGATCCTGTTCAAAGAGCGGAGAGAATTGTTTGAATTCCTCCATGCTGAAATCAGCGAGGAATTTATGGTGCGCAATGCCATAGGCAACGGCTTCGCCGACCACTTTGTGAGCTTTGCGGAAGGGCATTCCCTTCTTCACAAGATAGTCTGCCAGATCCGTGGCATTGGAGTAGTCCTTGTGGACCGCTTCGGCCATGCGCTCCTCGTTGACTTTCATCGTGAGGATCATATCCCGGTAGACCTGGAGCGAGAACTTCACCGTATCGATGGTATCGAAGAACCCTTCCTTATCTTCCTGGAGATCCTTGTTATAGGCCAGGGGCAGCCCCTTGATGGTGGCAAAGAGCCCCATCATATTGCCGTAGACCCGGCCCGTCTTGCCCCGGACGAGTTCGGCGATATCCGGGTTCTTTTTCTGCGGCATCATGGAAGATCCCGTTGCAAAGGCATCATCCAGATCGATGAAGCCGAATTCTGTGGAGGACCAGAGACAGATTTCCTCACTCAGGCGGGAAAGGTGCATCATGCAGATGGAGGCAAAGGAAAGGAATTCCAGGATATAATCCCGGTCGCTCACTGCGTCCATGCTGTTCCCGTAAACTTCGGAAAAATGCAGTTCCTCCGCCACCTGGAAACGGTCTATGGGCAGCGTCGTCCCTGCCACGGCACCGGCACCGAGGGGCATCATGTCCGCCCCTTTCCAGACGCCTTCCAGCCTGCGGAAATCCCGCAGGAACATATTGAAATAAGCCAGCATATGGTGACAGAACGTAATGGGCTGTGCCCGCTGCAGGTGGGTGTAGCCCGGCATCAGGGTCTTTTGATGTTTTTCCGCCACCGTCAGGAGTGCTTCCTCGAACTTGATCAGCAGTTCCATGACTTCCGTAACCGCCCGCTTCGTGTACATATGCATGTCCAGGGCAACCTGGTCATTGCGGCTGCGCGCCGTATGCATACGGGCGCCCGGATCCCCTACAAGGGCCGTCACTGCGGCTTCCACATTCATATGGATGTCTTCCAGTTCGGTCTTGAATTCAAACTGGCCGGCTTCCATCTCCTGCAGGACTTTTTCCAGTCCTGCGACGATCTTGTCCGCGTCATCCTGAGAAATGATTCCCGTCCTGGCCAGCATATGCACATGGGCGATGCTGCCGCGGATATCTTCCCGGTAGAGACGCTGATCGTAATCAATGGACGCGTTGAACGCGTCGACAAGGGCATTGGTGTCCTTGCTGAATCTGCCACCCCATAATTTTGCCATTATTTCAGCTTTCCTTGCTTCATCAGGGCCCGTACCGTCAGCGGCAGGCCAAAGAGGGTAATGAAGCCCTCTGCATCCTTCTGATTGTACACGTCATCTTCGCCGAACGTGACGTATTCCTTGCTGTACAGGGAGTACGGGCTCGTCACACCGGCAGAGATGATGTTGCCCTTATAGAGTTTGACTTTGACTTTGCCGGTCACAGTCTTCTGGGTTTCATCGACAAAAGCCTGCAGGGCTTCGCGCAGCTGCGAGAACCACATGCCGTCATAGACGAGCTCTGCATAACGCAGGGCAATCTGTTCCTTGTAGTTATAAGTGGCGCGGTCAAGGCAGATATTCTCCAGTTCGTTGTGGGCATAGTAAATGATGGAACCGCCCGGGGTCTCATAGACGCCGCGGTCCTTCATGCCGACGAGACGGTTTTCCACCATGTCGGCGATGCCGATGCCGTTGCGCTTGCCGATTTCATTCAGCGTGGTCAGCAGTTCCACAGGATCCATCTTCTTGCCATTGACGGCGACAGGAACGCCCTGCTCGAACTCGAGTTCCACATATTCCGGTTTGTCCGGAGCCTGTTCCGGCGTACCGGAGAAGACGAAGATTTCCGGTTTCGGCTCGTTGGCCGGATCTTCCAGATCACTGCCTTCGTGGGACAGGTGCCAGATGTTCCAGTCCATGCTGTAATCCTTTTTCTTGGTCACAGGCACGGGGATGTTATGGGCTGATGCATAGTCGATGGCATCCTCACGGGATTTGATGGACCATTCGCGCCAGGGAGCGATCACGTGAAGCTGCGGAGCGAGCGCCTTGATGCCCAGTTCGAAACGGACCTGGTCATTCCCTTTGCCCGTGGCACCGTGGCAGATGGCGTCAGCATTTTCCTTCAGAGCGACTTCAACGAGATGTTTGGCAATGACCGGGCGGGCAATGGAAGTACCCAGCAGGTACTTTTTCTCATAGACGGCACCGGACTTGACCATGGGCCATGCATATTCACTGAGGAATTCATTCCGCAGATCCAGGATGTATGCTTTGCTGGCACCGGATTTCAGGGCCTTGTCATGGACAAAGGACATGTCATCGCCCTGTCCGAGGTCAGCCGTAACCGTGATGACTTCACAGTTATTGTAATTTTCCTTCAGCCAGGGAATGATGCAGGACGTATCCAGGCCGCCGGAATAAGCCAGTACTACTTTCTTGATCTTAGATTTATCTACCATGACGTGCGATCTCCTTTACCAGTTATTTTATTACAGTACTTCATCACTCATGAGCAGGGCCATGATGGCTTTCTGCACATGGAGACGGTTTTCCGCTTCATCGAAGACGGCAGAATGGGGTCCCTCGATGACCTCATCCGTGATTTCCTCGCCTCTGTGGGCGGGCAGGCAGTGCAGGACCATGCAGTCGGGACGTGCCACGGCGAGGAGCTCGCTGTTGATCTGATAGCCCTGGAAGGCCTTGCAGCGGACTTCTCTTTCGGCTTCTTCACCCATCGAAGCCCACACATCCGTATAGAGGACATCGGCCCCTTTGGCCGCTTCGAAAGGATCTTCCATGACCTCGATGGTGGCACCGGTCGCCCGGCCGTCTTCCTGGGCTTCAGCCACGATCTTCGGATCTGGTTTGTAGCCTTCAGGGCTGGCGCAGACCATGTTCATACCGACCTTGGCGCAGGCATACATCAGGGAGTGGGCCATGTTGTTGCCGTCCCCGATGAAGACGAGCTTGCGGCCCTGGAGGACTTCCTTGTATTCCATGACCGTAAAGATATCCGTCAGGGCCTGGCAGGGATGGAGCAGATCCGTCAGACCGTTGATGACGGGCACCGTGGCGTACCTGGCAAGTTCCTTGACGGCTTCATGGGAGAAAGTACGGATCATGATGGCATCTACAAACCGGGACAGCACACGGGCCGTATCCTTGACCGGTTCGCCGCGTCCGATTTGAGAAGTGGATTCGGGCATATAGATCGGATGCCCGCCGAGCTGATGGAAACCTGTTTCAAAAGAGACACGCGTACGGGTGGAAGCCTTTGAGAAAATCATCGCCAGAGTCTTCCCCTTCAGGTATTCATGGGGTTCCCCCATTTTTTGCTTCTTCTTCAGTTTCTTACTGACGTCCAGGATGGTGGCAACTTCACCAACGGACAGATCGTGGATGGAAATCAAGTCCTTGTTTTTTAAAGCCATTTTATCCCTCTTTTTTCTCAGAATTCCGTCAGAATCTCGTCGAGCGCCTTGAGCAGCGCGTCAATTTCTTTTTCCGTGATGATCAGCGGCGGCACGAAGCGCAGTACATTGCCGGCCGTGCAGTTGATGATGAAGCCCTTTTTCAGCGCTTCCGTCACGACGGACCCGCCGGGCTTGTACAGTTCAGCTCCGAGCAGCAGACCCTTGCCGCGGACATCCATGATCTTGTCCGGATACTTTTTCTGCAGGGCTTCCAGTCCGGCCTTGAAATAGGCACCCGTCCTGGCAGCCACTTCATCCATATGCATTTCCTGCATCGTCGTGATGGCGGCATAGCAGGCAGCGCAGGAAAGCGGGTTTCCGCCAAAAGTGGAACCATGGTCACCGGGCTTCAGCACATGTGCCACCCGTTCCTGCACAAGGAAAGCACCCATGGGGAAGCCGCAGCCGATGGCCTTGGCAGTACTCATGGCATCGGGTTTGACGCCTTCATGCATATAAGCGAACCATTTGCCCGTGCGGCAGACACCGCTCTGGACTTCATCAAAGAGCAGCAGGGCATCATGCTTCCTGCACAGATCCTGTACCGCTTTGAGGTAACCCGCCGGCGGTACATTGACGCCGCCTTCACCCTGGATCGGTTCCAGGAGGACGCCGCATACGTCATCATCCATGACCTTTTCAATGGCAGCGATGTCTCCGAAGGGCACATAGACGAATCCAGCCGGAAGAGGTTCCAGGCCTTCATGGTAATGGGCCTGACCGGTAGCCGTCAGGGTTTCCATCGTACGGCCATGGAAGGAATCATAAGCTGTCACGATCTTGTACTTGGAAGCAGCTTTGGAACTGCCGTACTTGCGGGCCAGCTTGATCAGCCCTTCGTTGGCTTCGGCACCGCTGTTGGCAAAGAAGACGCGGTCCATTTGGGCAGCTTCACAAAGCACTTTTGCCGCTTTGGCCTGGATTTCATAGTAGAAAATGTTGGAAGCGTGTGCGATCTTGCCGATCTGCTCGCTGATTGCCCTGACTTCCGCCGGATGGGCATAGCCCAGGGCGTTGACAGCGATACCGGCCAGGAAATCCGTATAGGCCTTCCCGTCAGCATCATAAAGCGTGCATCCCTCGCCGTGGTCCAGCGCTATCTGGAGCCGGCCAAAAACAGGAAGATAATATTTTTCAGTTGTCTCGATGATTTCTTTTGTATCCATTGATTCATCCCCCTCAGCTGGCTGCCGTATCCTCAGCCCTTGACAACTTCCGTACCCACACCCTTGTCGGAGAAGATTTCCTGCAGGATGGAGTGCTCACGGCGGCCATCGATGATATGCGTCTTGACGGCACCACCGGAAAGAGCCGTAATGCAGGCCTTCACCTTCGGGATCATGCCGCCGTCGATGCTGCCCTTGAGGATCAGTTCATGGGCTTTCTCGAAAGTCAGCGTGGACAGGAACGTCGACTCGTCCTTATGGTCTTCATAGATACCCTTCACGTCCGTGAGCATCAGCAGTTTTTCTGCCTTCAGGGCTCCGGCGACCTCACCGGCGACGCTGTCCGCGTTGATGTTGTACGTTTCGCCGTCCGCACCGATCCCGATCGGAGCGATGACAGGAATATATTCGTTGCTGATCAGGAGGTTCAGGAAATCCGTGTTGATTTTGTCGACCGTGCCGACAAAACCGATATCCACAAGGTTGACCTGACCGTTTTCATATACGTCGGCCAGATGTTTCTTGGCTTCAAGCAGTCTGGCATCCTTGCCGTTAAGGCCCACTGCCTTGCCGCCCAGCATGTTGAGCCGGCATACAAGGTCCGTATTGGTACGGCCGACCAGTGCCAGTTCAGCGATCTTTACAGTCTCCTCATCGGTGACGCGCAGGCCGCTGACAAAGCGGGACTGTTTGCCTGCCTGTTTCAGCATGGCTGTGATTTCAGGGCCGCCGCCGTGGACCACGACAGGTCTCATCCCTGCCAGCTGCAGGAATACGATATCCTTGAGGACCATATCCTTCAGGTGATCATTCAGCATTGCGTTGCCGCCATATTTAACAACTACGGTCTTCCCTTTGAAAGCGCTTAAATATGGCAAAGCCTCTACTAGAATGTTCATTTCGTTGCCTTTGATCTGCATCTCATTTCCTCCTCATGAGTGGTTCCCTTATATATTTTTCCAGTTTTTCAGGGAACAAATCCATAGTAAAACGCTTTATCAGTAAAGTCCGGGATGACCGCCCGCTTCGATGAATCTTCTAAAAACGGCTTTCCCCTCATAGCATCAGCGTCTCCGGGAGACACGGTCCATGTCTCCTTTATGTTGCAATATTATACATCTGTATGTATATTATTGCAACCTTTTTCCGCAAATCCTTTTCACATTTTTCCCTTTACTGACAACCAATTTATTATAGTACGAAAAACCATGCTTCTACTACCATTTTTTTGAAAATATCCTATTTTTTTCACGATTTTCCTTTCCTTCCTCTTTCTGCGGACTTGCCGCTCCGGTCTTCCTCCCGTAAAATATATGATATAATGCTTTCAATATAATGTTTTCCCAGGGAGGATGCCATGAAAAAGTTCTTACTGCTGCTCGTCCTTCTCTCCGCCGGCCTGTGCTGGTATGTCACAAGACCCGAAACGATCAAGGCGCCGGCTTCCCGCTCCTTCTTGAACCGTCTGGAAATCCCTGCGTCACTGCCGTCACGGGATTTTCTTGCAGCCCGGCTGCCCCGGCCGGTCAGCCTCGTTTACAGGGCCGCGCACCTCAAAGAAACCACCCGGGCCGGCATGCCCGCGGAAGACTGGGTCTCCCTTTCCGATCTGCCTCCGGCGCTGCCCCAGGCCCTTGTGGCCGTGGAAGACCACCGGTTCTATTCCCATCACGGCATCGATCCGAACGGCATCCTGCGGGCCATACTCGTCAACATCCAGGCGGATGAGGTCGTCGAAGGCGGCAGTACGCTGACCCAGCAGCTCGTGAAGAACACACTCCTCGATGCGGAGCGCACGATGGGCCGAAAGGCCTGGGAAGCAGTCCTGGCCCTCATTGTGGAAGCGCGGTACTCCAAGGAGGATATCCTGGAAATGTATCTCAACACCACTTTCTTCGGCAACGACTCCGTCGGTGTCCGCAAGGCATCCCTGGGGTACTTCGGCGTGGAGCCAAAAGATCTTTCCCTTCCGGAATGCGCGGTCATCGCCGGGCTTCCGAATGCCCCCACAGCGTTCAATCCCTATCTGGACCCGAAAGCCTGCAGGAAAAGAAGGGATCATGTGCTGACCAGGATGGCAGAAGAAGGGTATATCGATGAAGCCGCTCTGGAAAAAGCAAAAAAAGCGGGCATCCACCTCGCACTGCATTGACGGCGGCGGATCCAGGCAGTAAAAAAACAGCTGTGCACTTTCTTTACCGGCATCCGGCAAGAAGGTACACAGCTGTCTGCTTTTCAGGCTGATGCCTGTCCCATACGGACTTACAGCCGCCGGCAGTCTGAATCTGGAAGCACAGGAATATCCGCGCCGGGTCCGTCATTTCCAGAGTCTTTTCCGGCCCCGCCGGCAGATCTTTTTGAAAAGGAGCGGATCTCACGGCAGGGGCCTGCACTCCCGTACAACATCCTTATAATTTTTTCCGCATCAGGCGCTTGTAAATTTCCACACCGGGCTGGTCGAACGCATCCACATCAGCCAGCTCTCCTTCATAAGCAATGCTGAGCATCAGGAAGTAGAACAGCTGGCCCAGGTAATATTCATCCATTGCGGGCAGCACGTACAGCGCGTTCATCCGGTGATCGCTGACGAGCGCCTCCTCGTTGGCTTCCATAGCCGCCCGGAGCGCCGAGCCGATGTCCAGGCCCTCATATCCGTCCAGAGCGGGCAGCTGCGGGAAAGGATTGTGCACGGACAGTTTGCCGATGCGGTTTTCAACAAAGAGGAACTGGACCACTTTATCCCGGATCCCGTCCTGATGGAGCTGGGTCTGGGAATGCATGTCCGTCGTCCCGATGGCAAGGACCGGCGTCCTGCCGTAAAATACGGTATTGCCTTCGCGGTCCTTCCGTTTGCCCAGGGATTCAGCCAGGAGCTGGACATACCATTCACCCAGGGCTTTGAGACGCATGGCGTAAGGCATGAAGACTTCGATGGTGCAGCCGTGGTCCCTCCGGGCAAGGAACTTCAGGGTGGCATTCAGGAGTGACGGGTTGTTCCACACATCACTGCCCCGGCAGGCTTCATCCATTTCCCGGGCTCCCTTGAGCAGCAGATCGAGATCCATCCCCAGCGCAGCTGCCACGATGAGACCCGGTGTCGAAAGGACGCTGAACCTTCCGCCCACTCCGTGCGGCACCTGGAATACCGGCCAGTCATACTGTGCCGCCAGTTTGATGAGGGGGCACTCCTTCAGTGTCCGGTCGGAAACGACAGTCACACCGACTTCGACAGGCACGCTGCTGCCGTGCAGCGCTTTGTAAAAATAAAGGAATGATGACATGGCCTCCAGCGTCGTCCCGGACTTGCTGATGGGAACGAGCATGACCTTCAGGCTGCGCTTTTTTTCCGTACGGGCAGCCTCCGCCATCCTAAGGATGGCAGCTTCCGTCTCGCTGATGGCTTCCGGATCGAGATTGTTGCCGGCAAAGAAGATCCGCGGCGTCTTCCCGCTCCCTTTTTGAGGCCAGTAAAGACTTTCACTGCAGTCAAAGAGGACCTTGCCGCCCAGGAAGGATCCGCCAATCCCGCAATAGACCACTGCATCCCAATGGGCCCGGACATCCTCGCCAAAAGCCTTCAGGGCAGCGATCACATCCGGCGAATTCGGATTTCCTTCCTTGATATAGGGCAGCCTCGGAAAATAAACGGCCTCCGGTGTCCCGTCCTTTGACAGGTGGTTCCGGGCGATCCCTTCCGTGCGGATCTTTTCCACAGCGTCCGCCGCTGCCTGGATATGAGGGCTGAAAGCCTCTACATCTTCCTCACGTATCATCTCCGCTCCCATCATATTCGTATAATCGAAGCTGAAACCGGATGCGAGTTCCAGTCTGTGCCTGCTCCCATTCATTACGATTCCTCCTTTGTTAAGAATTATTTTACAAAAAATTCTTTATTTTCTGCTTTATGTTAACTTTATTATACCACATTCCCCTCTATTGGAGGAAAATAAAACCAAAAATTCGTTCAAATATTACAGACCCATTCTATTTTTGTCCAAAAATTGGTACTTTTTAATTTTTTTGGACTTTTTTACCATATTTATGATATGCTTGAATAGGGATTTTTTGGATTTGCATGAAAGGGAGGGTCGTACGTGGCTAAGGGAATCAATCAAAAACTGAAAATGCTGTACCTGAAAAAGATCTTTGAAGAAGAAACGGATGACCGGCATAGTCTGACTTTACAGAATATTATCGATAAACTGGGAGCCTATGGAGTCAATGCCGACCGCAAGACACTCTACCAGGATTTTAAGGAACTGAAGCGCTTCGGGCTCGACATCATCGCCCAACAGGAAGGCCGCACCTGGACCTACCACATCGGTTCCCGTCTGTTCGAGCTGCCGGAAGTGAAGCTCTTAGTGGATTCCGTACAGGCTTCCAAATTCATCAACGAGCATAAATCCCAGGCCCTGATCAACAAGCTCGAATGTCTTGTCAGCAAGAAAGAAGCGGAACAGCTTTCCCGTCAGGTCTATATTTTCGGCAGGAGCAAGACGAGCAATAAAAAAACGTATTACACCATCGACAGGATTTATGAAGCGCTCAATTCCAACCGTCAGATTTCTTTCCATTACTTCCAGTGGAATATCCGGAAAGAAATGGAAAAACGCAGGGACGGAGCCTCTTATGTCGTCAGCCCCTGGTGCCTGATCTGGGATGACGAAAATTACTATCTGCTGGGCTATGATGCCCCGGTCAAGACGCTGAAGACCTACCGGGTCGACAAGATGCTCGATATCGAGGTGCTGGACAGGCAGCGCCTGGGACGGGAAGAATACCGCAGATACGATATTTCCACCTACACGCAGTGTCATTTCGGCATGTATGACGGCGACATCGAAGATGTCACGATCGAAGTCGAAAATGATCTGGTCGGGATCCTTATCGACCGGTTCGGTAAAAAAATCACCATCACGCCGACGGACGAAAATCATGTTTCCACCACGGTCAAAGTCGCAGTCAGCCGTCAGTTCCTCGGCTGGATCATGGCACTCGGACCTGGCGTCAGGATCACCGGCCCGCAGCAGGTCGTATCACAGATGCGCATGGAAGCAGAACGCCTGCTGAACCAGTACAACGGGCCGACAGGCGCCAAAAACTGAAAAAGAACAACGGGCAGCCATTCCGTAAAAACGGAGTGGCTGTTTTTTTGCTTTTCAGGACTGTTCCGCCTCCTTATTGCAGTACGCCATTTTGGACAGTTCAAACGCTATAATAAAAGCAGGAAGATTGTGGATCTGATAAGACAAGGAGGAAAAGCCATGAAAAAAATTTATTTTACAATTACAGGTCTGAAATATCAGTATGGGACGGATGTATTCCGCCGTCATCAGGAAGTCACGCTGAAAAAAGACAAAGACAATGAATTCGACAAAGAAGCCATCGAGGTCACCCTGCCCGGGCTTGGCCGCGTCGGCTATGTCGCCAACAGTCCCCACACCGTACTTGGTGAAAGTGTCAGTGCCGGAAGGCTCTATGACTGCTTCAAAAAGAAAGCCCATGGCCGCGTCGTCTATATCACGGAAAAAGGCATCCTCTGCCGCTTTGAAAAATAAAGGAAAAAAGAATGACAAAATATCATGACGTCGATATCACCTGTCCGTACTGCGGACGGACAGGTCCCTTCCGGATTTATGACAGCATCAACACCGTACTCGATCCGGAACTGAAAGAAGCTTTGTTCGATTTCAGCCTGTTCACTTTCACCTGTCCTGTCTGCCAAAAAAAAGCACCGGTCTTATATCCCCTGCTCTATCACCAGATGGAAGACAGGCTGATGATCTATCTCATCGACAGAGACAAAGTAGATGAAGCAAAAGAAATTTTTTCGCAGCTGCCCTTTACAATCGGGAAATATGCGCCGGGAAAAGAATACACCTGCCGCATCGTGACCGATCCGGACAGCCTGCTGGAAAAGATCCGTATCCACGACGCCCGCCTCGATGACCGGATCATCGAAATCCTGAAACTGTTCGTCCGGGAAAAAACGGGGGATGAAAAAATCCCCAGGACGGACAGCATCCGCTATATTCCCGATCATGAAGGAAATCCGGGCGGCCTGCTGCTCTTCAAAGAGCAAAAGGCAACAGGCAGCACGGTAATAAGCGAAGAAGCATACACGGCAGTGTCCCATCTCCTGCAGGCGGGCGAGTCCCTGCCTGCCGCAAAAGAAATGGTGATCGATCAGGCCTGGGCTGAAACCTTTTTGGAGCAGACAGAGAAATTGCTGAACGCTGAAAGGACGCCCGATTCCCGGAAATGAACCGGACCGGCGCAGCTTCCCGGATTTTCGCATGCCCTGCACAGACCGCACAGCGCTCCCTGCTCCGCTGCAGCCGGTTTTCAAAAAAGCTCCTCTCCGTTTTTAAGAATTTTGTGCATAATCAGAAAAATTATAGTAAAATAAAAACAGCAGGAGTTTATTGTGAACTGGCGGTCCCGGCACTCAGCCTGACCGCAGAAAAACGCGTTTACATGCAAAATCCATATAAGGAGCTGAAATGCAATGCAAAAGACAATGTGCGGCTTAGTCAAACAGGAAGCGGGTCCGGGGGATTTCGTCTACCGCACGGATCTGCCCGTTCCGGAAATCGGGGATGATGAGGTCCTGATCAAAGTCCGCTGCTCAACACTGTGCGGTACGGACTTCCACATCATGGACTGGGATACGTGGTCCCAGAAACGGGTCCGCCCTCCCATGATCCCGGGCCACGAAACAGCCGGCGATATCGTCGCTGTCGGCAAAAACGTAACTGAACGCAAAGTGGGCGACAGGGTATCCTGTGAAACCCATATTTCCTGCGGAAATTGCTGGTTCTGCAGGCACGATATGCGGCATATCTGCAAAAACACAAAGATTTTTGGTGTGACCGAGAATGGTGCCTTTGCCGAATATGCCAAAATCCGCTGGGATGTGACATTCCTGCTTGACGATACCATTTCCTATGAAGCCGCCTGTATGTTCGAACCGATGGGGGCCGGAGTCCATGGTGTCGAAGCTGCGGATGTGGCCGGCAAAGTCGTGCTGGTCAGCGGCTGCGGGCCGATCGGGCTGACGGCCGTCAGTGCCTGCAAGACTTTTGGTGCTGTCAAGGTCATCGCCTGTGACCTGATCGATGAGAAGCTGGAAACAGCCAAAGAAATGGGCGCTGATTATGTCTTCAACAGCAGCAAGGTCGATCTCGTCAAAGAAGTCAGGGCTCTGACGGACGGAATGGGAGCGGACGCGGCCATCGACATCACCGGCGCCGGAGCATCCATCAACACGGATCTGAAATGCGTGCGTGCCGCCGGCCGCGTCGTATGTGTAGGACTGCCCAGCAAACCCGTCACCATCACGGATATGACTGATGATCTGATTTATCGGGAAGTCGTGCTGACGGGGATCTCGGGCCGCAAGATCTGGGATACATGGGTCGATTTTGCCAAAGTCATGAAAGGCCCCTACTGGAAGCTGGAGCGTGTCATCGGCGGCAAATATGCCCTGAGCGATTTCCAGAGTGCCGTGAAAGCCATAAGGGATGGTGTGCCCGGAAAGATGCTCCTCTATCCGACACTTCCATAATATATTGTCTGAATCTGTTTGAAGCAGCAAAAAAGGAGGCTGTGCTCCGATGGTGTACAAAACAGCATCGGGGTACAGCCCCCTTTTGGCATTTGTGCAGGACTCCCTGTAGAATCAGTTGGCTGAAACAAAAAAACCGTATCGGAGCTCTCTCTGCTCCCATACGGAATCTCTTCAATGATGGTGCGGTTGGGGGGACTTGAACCCCCATGAGGTTACCCTCACCAGCCCCTCAAGCTGACGCGTCTGCCTTTCCGCCACAACCGCATATTCAATTGTTTTACAGACAAAAAAATGGTGCGGCCAAGAGGAATTGAACCTCCACGGGGTTGCCCCCACTAGCTCCTGAAGCTAGCGCGTCTGCCAGTTCCGCCATGGCCGCGTTGTCATCAACAACAATGCTATTCTAGCACAATGACATCAGTACGTCAACACTATTTTTAAAAATCTTTAAAAGAATTTTTATAGAGGTGTTCGTAACTGTCCCGGTCGTTCAGGACTTTCCGTACATAATTCCTTGTATCATCAAAAGGAATCGCCGAGATATCACCGAAATCAAATCCCCAGCCGTACTCCTTCATCCAGTTCTTCACGGTGCCGCGGCCCGCATTGTAAGCCGCCAGCATCAGGATTTCATTGCTGGAGAATTCTTCTTCCAGTTCCTTCAGATACCAGCATCCGAACTTGATGTTCAGTTCCGGCAGGATCAGCATTTTGGCCTTGAAATTGGGAAAATCCGTCGATTTGGCAATCCATGCCCCGGTTTCCGGCATGATCTGCATCAATCCCAGTGCGCCCGTTTTGGACTCTGCGTCCGGTTTGAAGCCGCTCTCATTTTTGATGACAGCCACGGCCAGGAACGGATCCACCCTGTACTGAGCACTGTATTTGTGAATTTCAGCCGCATATGGCCAGGTATAGACAAACCGTTTCTGTGCATAATCCGTGTGCCAGAAAAAGTACCCTGCCACACAGAGGACAAGGAGGACGAGAAGGAAGGGCAGGCAGCCAGAACGCTTTCCCTTTTGTCTCTTTTTCACTTTTATCCCTCACTACGATATAGGCAACACCCCGTTCCAGACTGCTGCAGCAGCACCGCGGGGTGGAAAGTATTATGGATTACATTGCTGCGGCACCGGCGGTCCCGCAGCCTGGATGATGGAAAACAGACCGTTCTTCCGCTGGAGGCAAAATCTGAAAATCTTCCTGCCAGCGAAAAAAACAGGAGCATTCCGTCAACAAAACATACGACCAGTAACGTCGTATCATTAACATTGTAACAAAAAATAGAAGAGACTGACAACCATCTTCACAATCTTTTCCGAATTTGCCGCAGCGCAGGAACGGCCTGCTCTGCAGTCCGACGAAAGGCGGGGAAGGATGCGTCATATCCTGCCGGAAATACATCCGGGCAGCGGTCTCACTGCAGGCGGGCCAGAGCCGCATCGACCTGCCGGTACAGCTCCTCCAGGCTGCCGCTGTTATCGATGACGACCTGCGCTCTTTTCTTCTTTTCTTCCAGAGGCATCTGATGACGGATCCGGGTCAGGACTTCCTCCCGCGTCATGGCAGACCGTGCCATGGCCCGGCGGATCTGCTCCTCTTCGGGGATATAGACGACCCATATCTCGTCCACATACTTGTCCCAGCCGCCCTCGATCAAAAGAGGCGCATCGATGACAGCGACGGGATCCCGGCCGTGCCTGTCCAGGAACGCTTCCCACAGGGAATAGATGGCTGTGCGGACCAGATGATTGAGGACTTCAAGCTTTTCCGGGCTTGTAAACGCAAGCGCTGCCACTTTTCTCCGGTCCATCGTCCCGTCCGCCTGCAGGATGCCCGGCCCGAAAGATTCCGTCAGAGCCCGGAGACAGGGCGACCCCGGAGCCACGACATCATGGCAGGCCTGATCCGAGTCAAAGACGGGGATCCCTTTTTGGCGCAGATAGCCTGTCACGGTACTTTTTCCCGAGGCAATCCCGCCGGTAAGGCCAATAATCGTCATATCCGTACCTCCTCCTAACGCTGACAGTGCGGGCAGTAGACACTGCTCCGGCCGCCGACTGTGATCTGTTTCAAAGGGGTGCCGCAACGCCTGCACGGCATTCCCCTGCGGTGATACACATTCAGATACTGCAGATTATCCCCCATATGGCCTTCTGCATCCTGATAGTTCCGAAAGGTCGTCCCGTGATGCAGCAATCCCTGGGCGATAACCCGGTTGACCGCTTCGACAAGGATCGGCCAGTCCTTCCTGCGCAGGCGGTCCACCCGTCTGCGGGGCCTCAGGCCTGCCTCAAAAAGAGCCTCATCGGCATAGATATTGCCCAGTCCGGCAATGACATGCTGATCGAGGAGGAAGGATTTGAGCCGGCAGGTCTTATGGGTCGCTTTCCCGCGCAGATATTCGGCGGTAAAACCGGGCGAAAGCGGTTCCGGCCCCAGGGCAGCGTATCCCGGATCGGGCGCATCAGCGGGATGGTAAAACCCGGCTGTGCCGAATTTGCGGATATCGCTGAACCACAGATCCTCCGCGCCGGACAGATAAAAGCCGAGCCGCGAAAAAGGAGGCCTTTCGCCGCCTTTGGGTGCCACAAGGAGCGCTCCGGTCATTCTCAGATGGACGAGCAGATAATCTCCCGAAACAAAATTCAGGCGCAGATATTTCCCGGTGCGCTCCATCGTGCCAAAGACCTGGCCCGTCACTCCGCTGCAGAAAGCGGTCAGATCGGGGTGCTGCACCATTTTGGGGACAAAGACCTCCACGCCCTCGACCTGCTTCCCGGGAAGATGCCTTTCCAGGGACAGCCGTACCTGTTCCACTTCGGGCAGTTCAGGCATGCTCATTCACCTCCCTGTTCATTTGGCATCGGCCCAGGTCTTTCCGACGGCGATATCCGCCACCAGCGGTACGGAAAGCGTGACCGCGTTCTCCATCGCTTCTTTCACGAGAGCACCGACCTGTGCTTCCTCTTCAGCGGGCACCTCCAGGACCAGTTCGTCGTGGACCTGCAGGAGCACCCGGCTCTTTACGCCAGCCGCCTTCAGTCTCTCCCGGACATGGAGCATCGCAATCTTGATGATGTCGGCGGCCGTCCCCTGGATGGGCGTATTGATGGCCGTCCTTTCAGCAAAAGTACGCCGGTTGAAATTGCTCGCATGGATGTCGGGCAGGTAGCGGCGCCGGCCAAAGAGTGTCTCCACATACCCCTGCTCCCGGGCTTTTTGTTTTTCCCGTTCCATATAAGCTTTGACGCCTGTATAACGGGCAAAATAACTGTCGATGTAGCTGGCAGCCTCACTCCGCGGCACACCAAGCTGCCGGCCCAGGCCAAAATCGCTGATTCCGTAGATGATGCCGAAGTTGACCGTCTTGGCCTTGCTGCGCATATAGGGCGTCACGTCTTCCAGCGGTACGCCAAAGATCTCAGAGGCTGTGCGGGCGTGGACATCCTGTCCGTGGCGGAAGGAATCGATCAGCAGTTCATCGCCGGCAATGCTTGCCATGACGCGCAGTTCCACCTGGGAATAATCGCAGGACATAAGGAGATCATATCCCTTCCCGGGCACGAACATCTTCCGCATCTGGCGTCCCACTTCCGTCCGCGTCGGAATGTTCTGCAGGTTCGGATCCGTGCTGGAGAGACGTCCCGTGACTGTCGCCATCTGGTTGAAATGGGTATGGATCCGCCCCGTCACCGGATTGATCAGCGGCTGCAGGCCCAGGAGATACGTCGAAAGGAGCTTGGACAGCTGCCGGTACTCGATGATCGTCTCAATGATGGGATGCTCGCCCCGGAGCTGCTCCAGCACGGAAACATCTGTGGAATACCCCGTCTTGGTCTTCTTGATGATGGGAAGGCCCAGTGTTTCAAAAAGCAGGACTCCGAGCTGTTTGGGAGAATTGAGGTTCACGTTCCCGCCGGCCTGTTCCCGGGCCTTTGCTTCCAGTGCCGCCACCTGGGCTCCCATTTCTTTTGTTACCTGTTCGAGCATCGCTTTGTCGACCGCAATGCCCGCATATTCCATTTCGGCGAGATCTCTCGTCAGCGGCAGTTCGATGTCCCGGTAGAGATCGGTGAGGCCCCGCTCCTGCAGCCTCTCCGTCAGGACGGGCACCAGGGCCTTTACATCCCGGGCATCCGCGTCTCCGGCGGCACCACCCGGCAGGTAATCATCCCTGACTGATTTCAGGTCATAATGGGTCCTGCCGGGGTCATACAGATAGGCTGCGAGCGCCGGATCTTCCATGATGCCCCGCAGTTCGCGCCCCTGACCCAGCATATATTTATAGAGTTCTTTGGGATCGGGTACAGCCTTGGGAATGGTTCCGTCTTCCAGGAATGAAAGCACTGCTTCCCTGCCTCCCTTAGCAGGCTCCCAGACCCGGCATTTTCCATCCGCAACGACCGTAAGTTCGGCAAGTTCCAGCGACGGCAGGGTCCCTTCCGTCCGGTACGTGACGGCAACGGGTTCCCTGCACCCGGCAAGGCTGCTGAACAGTTTTTTCAGCTGCTCCTCCCCTTCCACAGGTACCCTTTCGAGTGCCGGACCTGCAGCGGGCTGGGCAAAGACATCCATGGGGCTGCCAGCGGCCCCGGATTCCGTCCCCAGGACGGGCAGGAAACGGTTCCACATATTGCGGAATTCCAGGTCCTCCATAAGCAGGCGGCTCTTCTCGCTCATCCCCTTCAGGCTGTAATCAGCCAATTCAGTCGAAACAGGTGCCGTAAGGCAGATGGTGGCAAGTTCCTTGGACAGGAGTGCCTTGTCCTTATTGGCGGCCAGTTTCTCTTTCAGGCTCTTGCCGCTGATCTCTCCGATATGGTCCAGGACATTTTCAACGCTCCGGTACGCCACAATGAGCTTCAGTGCCGTCTTGGGACCCACTCCGGGCACACCGGGGATATTGTCGCTCGTATCCCCCATCAGGCCTTTCAGGTCGATGATCTGTGCGGGTGCCAGGCCGCTGTATTCTTCCGCAAAGGCCTTCTGGTCGTAGTCTGCAATCTGAGTAATGCCCTTTTTGGTGAAATAGACATGGACATTGTCCCGGATCAGCTGGAATTCGTCCCGGTCGCCCGTAACGATGATGACTTCCACCGTCTCCGGAGCAGCTGCGGACAGGGTGCCGATAATATCGTCCGCCTCGTAATTATCCAGTTCCAGTGTGGGGATTCCCATAGCGGACAGCAGTTCCATGGCAAGCGGGAACTGCTCCTTCAGTTCCGGCGGCGTCGCTTTGCGCTGTCCTTTGTAGTCTGCAAATTTCTCGGTCCGGAAACTTTTGCGGGACTTGTCAAAGGCCACAGCCATATAGGCCGGCTCTTCCTCCTGAAGCAGTTTGAGGAGCATATTGCAAAGGCCATAGACCGCGCCCGTATTGATCCCTTTATGGTTCGTGAAGGACGGCAGCGCAAAAAATGCCCGGTGGATGAGGCTGCTGCCATCGATGATCAAAAATTTTTCTTTCATGGGAAACCCCTTTCAGAATGAATTCCTTCCTATTATATCATCTCCCCGATTTTTTTGGGAAATTGCCGGCCCCTGCCGGACGGCTCCGAAAAAAGACAGGATGATCCAGCCATGCCTGAAAGAGAAACAGGAAAACAGTGCATAAAAAAATCCTATTTCCCGATCCGGATGATGACAGCCAACCTGTCTATTTCGTTACAAAATTCCATATTTTTGTTACAAAATTGTATTTAATTTTCAATATTTCTTGACGGAGACATGGGCAAGTGATAGAGTGTATACACTATACATAACGAGAACACTGGCACTTAAGGAGTGTGCGGATCCCGTATCTCACAGGAGGTATTACAAATCATGGAATATCGTTTAGCCAATCGTATGAAAGGTATGCAGGCTTCTGCCGTAAGGGAAATCCTCAAAGTTACCCAGCGTCCGGAAGTCATTTCTTTTGCCGGTGGTCTGCCCGCACCTGAACTGTTCCCGGTCGATGAAATCGCAAAAGTCTGCCAAGAAGTCTGCGCCAAAGAAGGCCGCAAAGTACTGCAGTATTCCACTACGGAAGGCCGTCCTTCCCTGCGTCAGAAAATCGCTGACCGCATGAACCGAATCTACAAGTCCACCCTGAACAAGGACAATATCATCATCACCACCGGTTCTCAGCAGAATCTGGATATGGCCGGCAAGATTTTCCTGGATCCCGGCGATATCGTCCTGATGGAAGCACCGACCTATCTGGCCGCCATCAATGCCTTCAAGGCTTATGAATGTGATTTCATGGAAGTACCGACTGATGATAAAGGCATGATCCCGGAAGAACTGGACAAGATCCTGGCATCCACGCCGAAGGCTAAACTGATCTATGTCATCACCGACTTCCAGAACCCGACGGGTATCTGCTGGAGCCTGGAACGCCGCAAGCAGTTCATGGATGTCGTTGCCAAATACGATGTGGCTGTCCTGGAAGACAACCCCTACGGTGAACTCCGCTATGAAGGCACCACCCTGCCGTCCCTGCTGAGCATGGATAAGAGAGGCCAGGTCATGGGCATGGGGACTTTCTCCAAGACCTTCTGCCCCGGTCTGCGCGTAGGCTGGCTGGCCGCTGTCCCGGAAATCCTCGGCGAATTCGTCAAAGTAAAGCAGAGCGCCGACCTGCACTCCTCTGCTTTTGACCAGGCCATCATCGACTACTATATGGAAGAATTCAGCCTGGATGACCATGTAAAGCAAATCAATGATCTGTACAGACACCGCCGCGACGTCATCATCAAAGCGATGGAAGAAGAATTCACGGACGGCACCACCTGGACCCATCCGGAAGGCGGACTGTTCCTGTGGCTGACCTTCCCGAAAGGTGTCAGTGCCCGCAAAGTCTTTGACAAGTGCATCGAGCAGAACGTGGCCGGTGTGCTGGGCGAATTCTTCTATCCGTGCCAGAAGACCGACTCTCATATGAGAATCAACTATTCCAACATGCCGGATGACCGCATCAGAGAAGGTATCCGCCGCATGGGCAAGGCTCTGAGAGAAGTCGCAGCCAATAAGTAATCCTGTGATTGATTCCCCATACCCGCTGGAAAGAGGGTATGGGGAATATTTTTGTCAGGAGGTTCCGTCTTTTTGCACTCATACCGTCAGGTCCCGCGGGCAGGCATCTGCCGCATCTGTAAAGAAAAAATTTTTATATATCTCCATTCGGGCGCAGCCTGTGGTATGATTCAATTGACAGCTTTCCTGTGATTTGTTGGGGCAGTCCATGCCGCCCTGATCCCTGAAAGGCTGGTTACGGAAATCATCACGGATGATGCGGACGGGGACCCTTCCCTGCGGTCTGCCTTCGGCACAGGGCCTGCAGCGATCTCCTCAAACCGCCATCCAGGAAAGGAATCCTATGCGCTACCCACTGCTTGACACCCTCCGGGGATTTTCCATCCTGTCCATGGTCCTCTACCATTTTTGCTGGGACCTGGTCAATCTGAAAGGCCGGATACTGCCCTGGTACAGCAGCACTCCCGGCTACCTGTGGCAGCAGAGCATCTGCTGGGCCTTCATCTTCATCAGCGGCTTTTCCCTGGCCCTGTCCCTGCGCCACAAAAATAGGACCGCTGCCCTTAAAAAAGCTGTCCTCCTGCTGCTCCTGGGCAGTCTGATCACGGCTGTCACTCTCCTTGTGATGCCTCAGGATCCCATCTGGTTCGGTGTCCTCTTCCTGCTTGGAGCTGCTGCCCTAGTCCTGCCCCTGCTGGGAGGGCGTACGAGCCTGCCGCCAGCAGCCGCCTGTTTTTTTTCGTTTCTCTTCTTTTTCTGCACGCGCAACCTGCCAACGGGCTTTTTAGGGTTTGAACACCTGCTCGGTCCCCGGCTGCCCCCTTCTCTCTATACCCATGGCCTTCCCGGTGCTTTTCTGGGATTCCGGGGAGATGCGTTCCATTCCGCCGATTATTTCCCGCTTTTTCCCTGGGTCTTTCTCTTTGCTGCCGGTTATTTTGCCTGCCGTGCCCTGCTGAAGGAGGATGCCCTGCCCCATGCATTCCTTGGCGGCAGCAGGGTGCTGTCCTTTCCGGGCCGCCATTCCCTGCTGATCTATCTGCTGCACCAGCCGCTCCTCGTCCTGATGATGCCGGGCATTTCTCTTTTTTGAAAGCTGCCGGTCTCCTGCAGCAACACAGGTCTGCCTGCTTTGCGTTTCCGCAAAAAGCTCCCTTCTTCCCTTGCGGGGAAGAAGGGAGCTTTTTCAGCAGAAAGACATTACGCAGACTTCACAGATGCCATCCCGGCAGCAGCCGGATTTACTTTTCTTTCGGCCAGCACGGCAGCTCACGACCGATGATCCTGCCGTCAAAAGGTTCATCCGAACCGCTGACAAAATGTTCCTTTGCTTTCCGTACATATTTGAAACCAAGGTACAGCAGCGGGATGTTGGCATAGCACATGATGATGTTTGCCAGGTCGGAGAAAGCCCACAGGTTGCCAAGATCATACCCGGCAATGTTGACGAGGACACCAAAAACCGCTACAGCCAGGCAGAGGATCCGGATGATGGTAATGAACACAGGGCTCTTGCTGATCCGGGCGGAAGCGATTTCCGGAAATGTGATCATCCCCACAAGGCAGGTATAGGCGAACAGGCAGAAACACAGTGTCAGTACAAAATTGACTGCGGCATTCATCGTCGGATCCGGAGTCAGCTGGGACAGGGACATAATGTACTTGGGCAGCTTGCCGGCTGCTTTCCAGGCCGCCGGATCCACAGTCCAGGCATGAGCCATGACGACGATGAATCCGGTCATCGTGCAGATGATATGCGTATCCAGGAAAACGCCGAGTGCGGACAGCAGTCCCTGTTCGCAGGGATGATCCGTATCAGCGGAAGCGGCCGACATGGTAATCGTACCCTGTCCGGCTTCGTTGGACATCAGGCCGCGCTTTACCCCCTGCACGATCGCGGTGCCGATGAGTCCCCCGAAGAAAGCATCCGGATGCAGTGCACCGGCAAAGACAGCCTGGAAGAAATACGGTACGGAATGTACATTCGCAGCAATCAGGACAAGCGTAGCGGCTACATAGACGACTGCCATGACCGGTACCATCTTGTCAGTAACAGCCGTGACCTTGCGGATCCCGCCAAAGATCATGACGGCTGTGAACACAAGCACGATGGCGGCCACCACATAATAGAACAGCGAATTTGTCGCAATCCTGGAACCTGTGGCGATTTCAGCCATCATCCCGATGGAAGAAACCACATTGAATCCCTGTGCCGGCAGGCAGCCCAGGGCATAGAAAATATACAGCAGCGACAGAACCACACCGGCCCCACCGGCCGAACGGAGCAGCGCCCCGCCATAAAAGGGAAGCCCCCCGACAAAAGTGTTGCCGTTCTTTTCTTTGAAAAGCTGGGCCAAAGTCGCCTCGACAAAGGCCGTTGCCATTCCGAAAAAGCCGGATACCCACATCCAGAATATGGCGCCCGGGCCGCCCACAGAAATGGCACCCGTTACGCCCAGGATATTGCCGGGACCCACCCGCATGGCGGAACTGAGCATAAAAGCTGCAAAAGGTGAAATGCCCGTCCTGGCTTTTCTTTTATTCACCATCAGGCAAACAGCCTGTTTCAAATGCGTCAGCTGGATGAAATGCAGCCGCAGCGAAAAATAGATTCCACTGCCGACGAGCAGGATGATGGCAAGAGAAAAATTCCCCAGCAGCGGGATGGATTTGTAGGCCGGAACCATTGTGGGCACATCCCAGAAGAAATCAGACAGCGGCCCTACAAACTTGAGGATGGAATTGATCCACGCAAATAAACTTTCCATAGAACATCACTTCCCCCAATCAAATTGTTTGTGAATCTGTCCTTTCAATGGATATTAAAAATAATAACAGATTTTTCCATTTTTTTCCAGATAATATGGTAAAATGTACCCATGTATTCAAATTTATTTTTACACAAAAGGGGTTTTGTTTATGGATCCACAACCAGTCAATGTCGGCATGCTTTCCCTTGTCCCTCCCTTGATTGCCATTACACTGGCGCTGCTCACCAAGGAAGTGATTTCTTCTCTGATGATCGGAATCCTTTCGGGCGGACTTATCTACACCCTCGCAACGGGGGCCAGTCTGGCAGAAACAGCGGCCTTTCCCTTTGAGGTGATGGCGAAAACAGTGGGCACACCCGACAAATTCAACATCATCCTCTTCCTGGCCCTGCTGGGCGCACTTGTCTGCGTCGTTACCCGGGCCGGCGGTTCCCAGGCCTACGGACAGTGGGCAACGAAACGGATCCGCTCCAAACGTTCCGCCGAACTGGCCACAAGCTTCCTGGGCATCCTCATCTTTATCGACGATTACTTCAACTGCCTTACCGTCGGAACGGTCATGAAACCTGTCACGGACAAATACCGGATTTCCCGGGCAAAACTGGCTTACATCATCGACACGACAGCGGCACCGGTCTGCATCATCGCCCCGGTCTCAAGCTGGGCTGCGGCAGTGGGCTCCACCCTTTACGAAACAGGTGCCTTCAGCAATGAGCTTTCCGCCTTCTTTGCGACGATTCCCTATAACATGTATGCCATCCTCTCCATTGCCATGGTGATGATCCTTTCCTGTACGGACCTCGAATTCGGTCCCATGGCCGACGAGGAATGGAAAGCAGAAACGACCGGGGATGTCGGCGCCATCGATCAGAACCTGACTAAAAAAGATATGGAGACCGCCTCCGGCGGAACCGTATGGGACCTCATCATCCCGATCGGCGGCCTCATTGTCTTTACCATCCTTGCCATGATCTATAACGGCGGCTACTGGGCCAAAGACATCAGCCTGCAGGAAGCGATCGGCAACTGCAATTCTTCAGCGGCGCTCGTGCTGGGCGGCTTTGCAGCCCTGATCCTCGCCTTTGTCATGTTCGTTCCCCGTAAACTGATTTCCTTCCGCGATTTCATGAGTAATATCAGTGCGGGGATCAATACGATGGTTCCGGCCTACATCATCCTGACCCTGGCCTGGACAATCGGTTCCCTCTGCCAGAATTACCTGGGCACGGGCAAATATATCGGTATGCTCGTACAGACGAGCCATCTGCCCATCGAGCTGATCCCGGCCATCGTATTCCTTGTCGCTTCGGGCCTTTCCTTCTCCATCGGCACTGCCTGGGGCACTTTCGGGATCTTCATTCCCATCGTCGTATTCATCTGCCAGGCCGCACCGGCGCACATCATGACCGTTACCCTTGCAGCCACCCTGGCAGGTTCCGTCTTCGGCGACCACTGCTCTCCCATTTCCGACACGACGATCCTGTCTTCTTCGGGTGCCGGATGCAATCACATGAAGCACGTAAGCACGCAGATCCCTTATGCCGTTGTCACGGCCACAGCCTGTTTCTTCAGCTATCTGGCAGCCGGTTTTTCCGGCGGCAGTGCAGTCCTGACTATGGTTACCGGATTCTTATTCCTGCTCGCCGCTCTCTTCCTGCTGCACAAAAGGGCTAAGTCCCGTCTGTCCGGCAGCAGGCCATCGAAGGCCTGATAAGCTTTCGAAATGCTTCAGCTATAGACCACATACATTATGGAAAGAGCCCGTCCCGGATTTTCCAGGACGGGCTCTTTCCATATGTAACCGTATCAGGAAGGGTTCACTTGACGACGACTACGGGAATATCCGAATATTCCACGACTTTGCTGCTGACACTGCCAAGCAGGAATTCTTCCACCCCCGACAGTCCCCGCCGCCCGACGACAATGGCCGAGACAGCTTTTTCCTTTGCGGTCTGGATCACCGTCTCTGCCGGGTTTCCGAATTCCATCTCATACTCCACACTGCACGGGCTGTCGGCCAGTCTCTTTTTTGCCGTATCAAGGATCATCCTGCCGATCTGTGTTGCATTCACGTTGGGACTTTCCGGCTTGACGGAGCTGTTCATGCCACTCAGGACCAGTCCGGACATGCTGAATTTCTGGACCACATGGAGCACGATCAGCTCCCCGTGATAGGTCCTTGCCAGATCTTCTCCCATTGCAAGTGCCCGCCACGCAGGCTCGGAACCATCGACAGGAACCAGGATCTTTTTCAACATGATACGTCACCCCCTGTTTGCAGCATGCCGTTTCTTCACGGCGTTTCAGTTATTTTACAATCATTACGGGAATGGGAGCATACTGGAGGACACGCGAGCTCACACTGCCCAGCAGGAATTCCGCGATCCCTGACAGGCCGCGGCTGCCGATGACGATGCTCGTGGCGTTCTCCTGCTTTGCCGTTTCCACGATTACATCCGAGGGATAGCCCACTTTGAGCAGGAACGCTTTCCTGCCTGCAAAATCCTTCAGTCTGTCCTGTGCTTCCTGCAGGATACGGCTGCCGATCCTGGTCTTCCATTCCTGTTCCTTCTCAGGATTTCCCTGCGGCAGTTTGTCGACATACAGCTCTGTACTGCTGAAAGATTCAGCCGCATGGAGGACGATCAGCTCGCCCTGAAAACGTTCAGCCAGGATCTCTGCAGTCTTGAGGGCATTCCAGGATGGCCCGGAACCATCGATTGGAACCAGGATCTTTTCGAACATACGCAACAGCCTCCCACTCTCTTTGGCAATTCCAGTCCGGAAAGGGCAGCGTACCGCCGCAGCAGCTTCCAGGGCTGCTCTGTGCCGCACGGCACCGCCGCCTCACCGGTCCCGGTTTCAGTCGTTCATTTCACGATCGTCACAGGGCAGTGAGCGCTCTGGGAAACTTTTGTACTGACGCTGCCCAGGAAAAATCCTGCCAGCACGCCCATGCCGCGGTTTCCCATGACGATCAGATCTACATCCGCTTTTTCAGCAGCTTCCACAATTTTTTCAGCCGGATCGATATCGATATAGGTCTTGAAAGAAATACGGTCGTAGCCGATCCTTTTGGCCTCACGTTCCGCTTCTTCCAGAGGAGTCAGCTGCCCTGACGCGATTTCATTGCCGTCCTTGTCCCGGAGCGGCGGTTTGATCCGGCTCAGGTCATACGGGATATCGACATTGAGGACAATCACTTCAGAATTGAACTTTTGCGCCACTTCAATCGCAAATTTCATCGCACGCAGCGCAATTTCAGAACCATCGACAGGAACCAGGATCTTATTGATCATATACGGTCCACCTCCCCGTTTATCCAGCCTTCTGTCATTTTACGATCAGCACGGGCACCGTCGCATACTGGGACACTTTGGAACTGACACTGCCCAGGAAGAATTCAGCGATACCGGAAAGACCGCGGCTGCCGATCACAATCGCTGTGCATTCTTTTTCTTTGCAGATTGCCAGGATCCTTTCGGACGGATGGCCGACTTCAAGCAGGAACTCAATCTTGCCCTTGAAATCTTTCATTTTCTCTTTTGCCGTCTCCAGGACACTGTTGCCCAATTTAGTAAGTTCCGCGTTGCCCTGGCTGATGGTAGCCTGATCAAGAGGCACCACGAGAAGTGCCGCGTTGTTATACGGCTGAATCACATTCACGACGACGATTTCGCTGCCGAAAGCTTCGGCAAGCTTGCGGCCCTCTTCCATGGCCCGCCACGATGTTTCAGAACCATCCACAGGAATCAGGATCTTTTCAAACATATAAGGTCACCTCCCAATATACCTTACGGTTACACCTTTCTATTTTCCCTATTCGACACAGATCCATCCATTCCTTCATTTTGGGTGAAAATTCTGATATGGGGAAAGAATAAGGATAGTATCTTATTTTCTGTCCGGCCGCCCCGCTGACAAAATAAAAGCAGGCCGCCCTCTGCCTCTGGTCAGCAGCAGGGAACGGCCCGCCGGGATATATTATTTTATGATGAATACGGGAACATCGGCGTACTGGGACACCTTGGAACTTACGCTTCCCAGGAAGAATTCCTCCACACCGGAAAGGCCCCGGCTCCCGATGACCACGGCGTCGCATTTTGCCGCCACAGCGATATCCAGGATGGTTTCCGCGGCATTGCCCGTCTCTTTGTCAAAGGATACCTTTCCCTTGAAGCCCTGCAGTTTCGTGCGGGCCATATCCAGGATGGCATCCCCGGCTTTTTCGATTTCTTCGTTGCTGCGTTCGATGATGCTTCTGTCAAGTGCAGCCTGCAGCAGGCTGATGCCGCTGTAAGGGACGTCCACCGTAAGGACGAGGATTTCTCCGCCAAACCGTTCTGCCAGTACACGGGCCGCCGCCAGGGCTTTCCAGGAGCTTTCAGACCCGTCGACAGGTGTCAGGATTTTTTGAAACATCAGTTCATACCCCCATCATTTTTTATCCAGGTTTTCAAGACGCCGGGCCGTTTCTTCCTGGCGCCTGGCATCGCGCTGCCGGACTTTTTCCGCGTGCTTCAGGGACTTTTTGCTTACCTTGCGCTGCTGGGGCGCTGCCAGTTCATGCGGTTCCAGCAGTTCATCCATACCATGGTTCTTTTTGTAATACAGGACGATGACAGCCACTACGGCAATCGGAAAAAGGGCCAGTACATAACGGGACGTTCCCTGCCGGGTCAGAAGCATGAAATCATAGCTGATGACAATCAGCGGCATCAGGACCCAGGGTGCAATCTTGCCAAAAAGGCTTCGGTTGCCGAACACTTTAAGGCAGAATCCATAGACGAGGATTCCCAGAGCGAACGAAACAAGCGACAACAGCAGGACCAGTATATAAAATTCCATTTTTTCACTCCCATAGTAAGGAAACCGTGAGCAATCCGGCACTTCCCTGAATTTGACCTATCCATTATACCATAGAACCTGCGGCGGGACAGTGAAAAATAAGAGTGCCGGACGTTTCCGTACAGCACTCTCTTATAATCACTCCCTATACTGAGGAACCGGATACAGGCAGCAGAGGACGCTGCCGCTTTCCAGCTTCCTCCATCCGGCCTGTCTTTGCCGGGCAGAAGAGACACTCCCGGATCATCCGATGATTACGGACGCCAGAGGATATCCCACGAATGTCATCACCAGTACGGCCAGCACGGAGAACGCCCCGCCCCAGACAAACATATCCCGGGCTGTTGTCCACCCGGAGCTGATGGCCACCGTATTGATCGTGGACTGGCCCGCCGGCGTCATATTGCAGACGGACGCGCCGAACCCGATCAGGCAGACCACGGCTCCCACGGCCACGGTTCCGGCGGGCAGGGCCTGCAGGACCGACAGGGCCACTGCCGATACGACTGTCGTCGTCACGATATTGGACGAAAAATTCGTCTCCAGGATACACCACGTAAAGAAGAAGAGGATGACGCCCTGCACGGATAATCCCGCGGCCATGGGGCCAAGCATGGCACTCAGCCAGGATTTGATGCCCATGTCGTTATTGGTGAGTGCGCTTCCCAGCATGGTCGCCGCGCCGGTCATCAGGATCGCAGCCCAGAGGATCCCTTTGGAAACAGCTTCCTGGAAGTTCAGGATGGGCTCACCCTGATCCCGCAGGATGAAGAACAGGATACAGCCGAGGAGCGGCGGCATGGCCGTCGTCCACTTGCTTGTCAGTTTGTAGAGCCCGGGCAGGACGCCTTTGATGAAGCTCGGCCCCACCCACAAAAGGACCGTCAGTGCCAATACCGACAGGATGATGATTTCCCTGCGTGTCGCGCCGGGTACCAGCTCCCGCAGGCTCATCGCCTTTGCCAGGTCGATATCCCCAAGATCCGCCGGCCGATAAATCCACTTAAAGACGGCCAGCAGCAGAATGACGAGCAGGATGCCCGTCGGAATGCCCACAGCCATATACTGGAACTGGTTCACGTCCACGCCGGTGGCTGCCTTGTAGTAGCCGATGGCCAGCGTCGGCCAGACATGCCCGATCGCCGTCATCCCTGAAGAAAGACTGATGCAGAACGCCGTTCCCAGCATCAGCATATTGCCTGTCGGACCGCCCTTCCTGATTTCCAGGACCTGGTAGATATCCTCCAAAAAAGGCATGAACGCCACAAAGAGCACGGACGGTGAAATAAAAAGACCCATGAAGGTAACAGCAAAAAACAGGAACGTGACAAAATACCACGGACCTTTCCGGGCAATCCGATTCGTGACAAAAGCCACAGTGCAGCGCCTTACGAAATTCGTTTTGGACAGCGGATAGACGAGGACAAAAGTAAAGAGCAGAAAAGCCACGGTCACATTGCCAAAGGCGCCCCGGAAAACAGCCGGAAAGCCGAAATGAGGCAGGAACCCGAGGAGCAGCAGCGTAATGAGGCTGGGCCAGCTGATGGAAATGGTGATCCACATCAGGAGAGAGGCCAGGAACACTCCCAGCACGCAGAGCCCTTCCTGCGTAAGCGGCGCCTGTGCGGGGAGCCTGGAAACCAGAAAACCCAGGGCCAGGGACACGATCATCCAAAGGGTATCTCTCCCGGCTTTGGTCATGATTTGACGGCTCCTTTCCTTTCACGGTCATTCGCCACGATCCGGAAGTCCTGACTTTCTTTCGAAAGCTGGAACATGAGCTTCTTCATGGGCGTCTTGCTCAGATCGCCGAAAATCGTAAGTTCAAAAGTGACCGTTTTCTGGTCAAAGTTAAAACTCAGGACTTCCAGATACTGCATATTGAAGCCATAATCGCCGATCATGCTGAGGATGCTGCTCATGGCATTGGGCTGATCGGGCAGTGTCATGCGCACACGGACACGATATCCGCCGGGTGTGATGTCGATGCCCTCCGCAAGGGGATCGAAGAGGGTAGGATCCCAGTCGTAAAGCAGGCCGTACTGATACATCCGGCTCGTTTCCATGATCTTTTTGACAGCTGCCAGATATTCTGTCACCCGATCCGCCGGCACCCCCTGCCCCAGCCGTTCAAGGATTGCTTTTTCGCGGTCAGCCCGATAGATGGTCGTTTCGCCATTGGCAAACTTGATTTCGGCCACCTGACGGGAACAGTCCAGCCGTTCCATGATCAGCTTTCTCAGCTGCGGGTCGATTGCATCGATTTTCGCTCTTACTTCTTCCAGTTTCATCATCATCATTCTCCCTTTCTGCTTTGCTTCCTGTCTTCCGATTTTTGCGATAGACTGAAAAAGAGGCAAAAACAGGTCATCCCCGTCTCTGCCTCTTTGTTCATTCGTGCAGGCTGGAAATCATTCCTCCAGCTTCCTGACAGCCTCATCACCGACCTCACGGGTCGTTGCGCGGCCACCCATATCGGGTGTCAGCACCCGCTTTTCCACAAGCATTTCTTCGATGACATTGAGGACTCTGCTGCCCCACTCTTTCCTGCCGAAGAAATCAAGCATCTGGCTTGCAGACCAGATGGATGCCAGCGGATTGGCCTTTCCCTGTCCCGCGATATCCGGTGCACTTCCATGGATAGGTTCGAACATGGACGGGTATTTCCGTTCAGGGTTCAGGTTCGCTCCGGCAGCCAGGCCCATGCCGCCTGAAATGGCAGCCCCCAGATCTGTCAGGATATCGCCGAACAGATTGGAGCAGACCACGATCTGATACCGTTTGGGATCTTTCACCATGAACATGCTGGCAGCATCGACGAGATAGGAATGGGTTTCCACATCGGGATACTGCTCCCCCATCTCCTTGAAGATCTGATCCCAGAACACCATGGAATAATTCAGGGCATTGCCCTTGCTGATGCTTGTAAGGGTCTTGTGTTCCTTCCGTGCCAGCTCATAGGCATAACGCATGATGCGTTCGCAGCCGTAACGGGAAAATACACTGTCCTGGATCACCGTTTCCCGCGGAGTCCCCGGATAGAGCCAGCTTCCTGCACCGGCATACTCGCCTTCGCTGTTTTCACGGACGAAGACCATATCGATATCCTCGTTCCGGACCCCTGCCAGCGGGCACGGAGCCCCCTTGAGCAGTTTGACGGGACGGAGATTGACATATTCATCAAAATCATGCCGGATCCGCAGCAGGAGTCCCCGCAGGGAAATATGGTCCGGCACACCGGGATAGCCCACAGCACCCAGATAAATCGCATCGAAATGGCTCAGCGTCTCGATCCCGTCATCAGGGAGCATCTTTCCCGTTTTCAGATAATATTCGCATCCCCAGGGAAAATAGGTGAAGTCGAACGCAAATGTGCCATCCAGTTCCGCAACTTTTTTCAGGACCTTTACGCCTTCTGCAAGGACTTCCGGACCGATTCCGTCACCGGCGATGACCGCAATCTTGATATGTTCTTTTTCCATGGACACAGCACCTCCCAGGGTTTTTCCTTCTCCTGCGACAATCTCTCACCTCATGACAGGAAGCATCCTGTCCGCACAGCAGCCAGCTGCGCACACATTCAGGAGGCGGAGCAGGCAGCGCCTTCGAACAGGACGGCGTCTTCTTCCGCTTCGGCTTCCTTCTGCGGCACTTTTTCGATCCATTTCAGATCATAGGGTTCAAAGACGACATGGGCATACTTGGCGACGTCCATGACAGTCCCATCCCAGTCAGAATCGATGCGGCCCGTCTGCTTGATCAGGATATCGTACAGGATGGCATACGTCACGCCATCGTCTGCTTTTTCAAAAATGGTGCTGTACGGCAGCGTCTTGTGGTACACCAGTTCCAGGTCCTTATAACGGAAATGGAATCCGCAGCGCATGCGGCAGCCGTCCAGGCCCGTATATTCAGCCACCTTTTTCAGGCTGTGCAGGATTTTGTCGCCTTCCTGGTCGTACAGGTTGTCCGGTGTCGTCTCCGTATAATCGAAACGGAACTGGATGGAAGGAGCATGGACTTTCCGGAACCTCTCCATGAAGGGGATCAGCTGATCCTCCGGATAGTTCTTATAGAGGACGCAGTTGATGCGGAATTTCACAGGCAGTTTTGCCAGCAGGCTGTCATTGGATTCCTGGACAAAATGCTGCATATGCCGGGAGATATTGACGCACGTGATCTTATGTGCATTCCGGTTCATGAAATCCAGGATTTCCTCTTCCGACTGATCTTTGGAGACGGGCAGTGTCGTATTGATATAGACCTTGTGTGTTTCAGGCACATGGTCGAGCATCTGCTGCAGGCTCTTCAGATTGGCCAGAGGTTCCCCGCCGGTAAAGACGAAATCGCAGTACGGCGTCAGTGCATTCATGCGGTCGATGCTTCTGCAGATGGCTTCCAGTGAAAAGCCGCTGCAATCGGCATATTCTTCCTTATTGACGCAGAACGGGCAGTTGTTCTTGCAGTCATACGGCACAAAGACGGTTACCGTAGCACCGCCGGCACGCGTCTTGTACGGAAATTTTTTTGATGCTTCTACAAAACCCTTATCCAAATTCCTTACTATCATAAATCCCTCACACTCCATGTTCTCTGTCATCAGAGAACCAAACCAATAAATTATCCGGTGTTTATTTTACCATGATGCCCGTGCAATAACAATAAAAAATACCGTAGTCCAACATATATACTGTTATATTTTACGCCATTTTTCCCGCTTTGGCACGATTTTTTTTTACTTCTTTATATAAAGAGCAGGCAGGTCTCACTTTTTGCCGGAACGGACATCTGTCTGGAATTTTGACAGGCCCTCTGCCGCAAATTCCATCCAAATAGTATAATGGATCTGTAAATCCTGCATAAAGCGAAGAGGTGCTGCCATGATTTCCATCATTCCCGAAGATTTCAACGAATTCCGCTGCAAGGCCGGAGCCTGCCGCCACACATGCTGCCAGAAATGGGAAATCGATATCGACAGCGATACGGCAGCCTATTACCGTTCCCTGCCCGGTCCTCTGGGAGAGAGACTGCGCGCTGCCATCGAAGAAAACGAAGAAGGCTGCTGTTTCAGGCTCAATCCGGAAGGATACTGTTTTTTCCTGCGCCGGGACGGACTCTGTGAAATCGTGACGGCACTCGGAGAAGACAAGCTCTGTGACATCTGCACCGTCCATCCCCGCTTTTTTACATATGTGGAAGACTATGTACTCTGCGGCACAGGGCTGTGCTGTGAAAAGACCTGCGAGCTCCTGGCATCCCGGCAGACTCCGCTCGTCTTTACTGAAGAAGGCACGGAAAGAAGCCTGGACCTGGAAACGCTGCTTGCGGAACTTGACCTCCCGCTGTCCACAGCACAGTGCCACTTCCGCCCCTGCATCGATTTCTCTTACTATCAGGCCCTTCTGGCCCGCCTTGCCAAAACGGAACCGATCGATGCCGCCTGGACCGAAGAAATGGAATCCCTTCCCGGACAGATTCCCCGTCTTGTCCAAAAAGCCCGGACCTATGCCGCGCACTGCGACAGGATCCTTTTTGACCGTCTGTATCAGTTCATCCTGTACCGGCAGCTCGACAAAGCCCTGACCTGGGGACAGGAAGCCATCGCGGACTACGCCCGGGAAAGTACGGACTACATATTCCTCACGGCAGCCCGGACCGGGGACCCGCTCGAAGCCATGCGCCGCTGGTCCGAGCAAATCGAATATGACACAGAGAACGTGGACCTCATCCTGGAACAGCTGGCAGCGGCGCAGTCCTGAAGACCGGCGAACCGGTCCCGGACTGCGCCGCTGCAAAAACGCCATTTTTCCAGCTGATATGCAAAGGGTGCGAAAAATGATCAGTCATTTTCCGCGCCCTTTCTATATGACAGCCCTGAAGGCCGTCAATCTTCAGCTTTTTTCTTTCCCGGTTCAAAGACTTCCAGCTGCAGCTGTTTATCACTTGCCAGCATTTCCCGGGCAAGCTCATCCGGATAGGGATGTGCATAGACGATGCGGACGATTCCCGCATTGATCAGGATCTTGGAACAAACCACACACGGCTGATGTGTGCAGTACAGCGTCGCGCCCAAGGTCGAGACGCCATTGACTGCAGCCTGGATGACTGCATTCTGTTCGGCGTGGATCCCGCGGCAGAGTTCGTGGTTCTGTCCGCTCGGTACATGGAGCCGTTCCCGCAGGCAGCCCACTTCCTCACAATGCGGCAGCCCCTTGGGTGTCCCGTTATACCCAGTTGCAAGGATCTGCCGGTCCTTGACAAGGACGGCACCGACTTTCCTGCGCAGACATGTCGAGCGCTTCGACACGACCTCGGCGATTTCCATAAAATAACTGTCCCAATCTGGTCTGTCCATCTTTCTTACTCCAATGTGCCGAACACCCGATCCCCGGCATCACCCAGTCCGGGTACGATATATCCGTTCTCGTTCAGATGGTCATCCAGGACAGCTGTATAGATGGGAACTTCCGGATGCGTCCGGTTCACCCGTTCCACACCTTCCGGCGCAGCGACAAGGCACATGAAGCGGAAATGCTTGTAGCCGTCCTGCTTCAGCATGGTAATAGCCGCCTCCGCGCTGCCGCCCGTCGCAAGCATCGGGTCTATCAGGATGATTTCAGCATCCCGGTCCCTGGGGATCTTGCAGTAATACTTGATGGGAGCCAGCGTTTCCTCGTCACGGGTCAGTCCGATATGGCCCACTTTGGCCTCCGGCATGAGATCCATGACAGCATCAAGGAATCCGAGTCCGGCCCGCAGGATGGGCACAACGGTGATTCCCGAAACATCCAGTTCATAGCCCGTCGTCTCGGCAAGGGGCGTTTCCACTTTGACCCGGCGGACGGGAAGATCCTTTGTGACTTCGAACAGCAGGAGCTGGGCAATCTGATCGAGAGCCTGCCGGAACTCCTTCGGAGCCGTATTCTTATCACGGAGATGGGTCATTTTTTCCTTGATCAGCGGATGGTCAACCACATGGATTTGCATACTCGGATTCTCCTTTTCTCAGGACTGTCAGGATTTCTTGTTCCTGCAGGAAAAACGGGGGTCATCTCAATTTTTTATCAGGGTACTGGGCACGGGCGCCGCCGATCAGAGGCGGACGGGTATAGGCGGCGGTGATCACAGCCTTTCCCAGCATCTTGCGGGACAGGCGGACCGGAACAGCGACCCGTTTCAGATGCATCCCGATCAGAGTCTGCCCGATATCGATGCCCAGATCAGCCCGGATTTCCTCCACGACGACAGGATGGGACAGCTGGCTGTACGCTTCCGTTGCCCAGGCGCCGCCGGCATGTTCCACCGGCATGACCGTCACCTGCTGCCAGCTGAACTTTTCCATGGCCTTCTCCTCTACGACCAGGGCCCTGTTCAGATGCTCGCAGCACTGTGCCGCCAGGATCAGTTTATGTTTCTTTGCCACCTCACGGGCAGCATGATAGAGCTCGTGGGCAAGCTTCAGGGAACCGCCCTTCCCGATAGGATTTCCCAGGATTTCACTGGTCGAGCACCCAACAACAAGAACCATGCCAGCTTTCCCGTTTCCCTTGGAAATCAGTTCTTCCAACGATTCTTCAAATTCCTGAGTGATTCCTTCCAGTTCCATTATGTACCGTCTCCTTTTATTTCTCGAGTGCCATGATCTTGCGTACTCTTTCCTCATGATACGAGCCCAGGAAAGAGGCACCCAGATAGGCATCCACAATTTGTTCAGCCAGCCCGCTGCCCAGTACGCGTCCGCCCAGGCACAGGATGTTGGCATTATTGTGTTCCCGTGCCTTGGCCGCGGAATAGCAGTCGCCGCAGAGCGCTGCCCGGATGCCCCTGACCTTGTTGGCGGCTATCGACATGCCGATCCCCGTGCCGCAGACCAGGATCCCCTGCTCTGCCTTACCAGCTGCAACGGCTTCCCCGACTTTCTGGGCATAGTCCGGATAATCCACCCGTTCATACTGATGGATGCCATAGTCTTCCACATCATAACCCTTGTCGGTCAGGTATTTTTTTAAGATTTCCTTCAATTCGAATCCGCCGTGATCACAGCCGATAATAATTTTCATGATAGCCCTCCTTTATGCATTGCTCTGTTTTTTATTGTACCACAAAGTCCTTTAAATAATCGGGCACATGGCCACTTTTTCTCCGCAGGAGACCGTTTTCGGCCCACAGGATATTGTGACCTGCCGATTTCCGCATGCGGTTCATGATGGCAAGTCCCAGATCCGTGTCGTCCACACCTTCCCCGATGATGGTGTCCACCTGTTCCCGGTCGAATAGGCGCAGTTCCCGAAAGAGGTTTTCCGCCAGTTCTTCCAGAGTGCTGCCGCCGTTATGCACGATGAGGCGGGGCGAGCGCGGCAGATGATCCACAGTGCCGGCAAGCGCCAGCACACCTGTCCGGAGGCCGGAAGCCTCTGCCATGACAGCGGCCCTGATGACACCCAGAGAAGCCTCGGGCCCCTCGATGAGGACCATCGGCGCCTTCGGGGCATAATGGCGGTATTTCATACCCGGTGCCCGGGGTGTCTCATCCTTCTTCACAAGACCCGGATCCAGTTTGACGCTGCCCAGGACCTTGGAAACCATTTCCAGCGTAATGCCGCCCGGACGCAGGATGACGGCTTCCGGCCCCGTCGTATCGATGATCGTCGATTCCACTCCGATATCGCAGGCGCCGCCATCGACGACGCCGGCAATGATGCCGTCCATATCCTGGAGCACATCTGCGGCATTGGTCGGGCTCGGTTTGCCGGACTTATTGGCCGAAGGCGCTGCAATGGGCGTACCTGCCTGCCGGATGAGTTCCCGTGCGACTGTATGGACGGGAAAACGGACAGCTACCGTATCAAGGCCCGCCGTCACGACATCCGGGATCCTGTCGGACTTATGGATGATCAGGGTCATGGGACCGGGCCAGAAAGCCTCCATCAGTTTTTTGGCAAGCGGTGTGAGACCGCTCGTCAGCTGGAGGATCTGATCCATTTCGCAGATATGCAGGATGAGCGGATTGTCCGCCGGCCGTCCCTTCGCAGCAAAGATTTTCCGGCAGGCGTCCGGATTGAGGCCGTCCGCACCGAGACCGTACACCGTCTCCGTCGGGAAAGCCACGACTTCCCCTCCTGCAAGGAGCGCCGCAGCTTCTTTCAGCTGAGGTGCCAGGGGTTCATTCTTCTTTAAATTCCATAATTTTGTTTCCATAATATGTCCCTTTCTTGGCAGCAAATACCATCCGTTCGATATGCCCATAGTCCCGGCAGACTTTCACGCTGGTGTATCCGGCCCGGCGGCACAGCTGCGTCACAGCATGGGCCTGTCCGATGCCGATTTCAAAGGCAAAGAGACCGTCAGATTCAAGACGGTCAGGTCCCTGCTGCAGGATGCAGCGGTAGAACGCCAGACCATCCTTTCCCCCGTCCAGTGCTCCTGCCGGTTCCATCCTGACTTCTGCCTGCAGGCCTGCCAGATCCCCTGTAGGGATATAGGGCGGATTGGAAACAATGATGTCAAAACGCATCTCCTGCGGGAGCGCTTCGAACAGATCGGACACCAGGATCCGGCAGCGGTCCGCCACGCCCATCTTTGCAGCGTTCTCCCGGGCCACGGCAGCCGCTCCTTCACTGATGTCCACGCCAATCCCTTCTGCCTGCGGAAGCCCTGCCAGCAGGGAAACCACGATCGCACCGCTTCCGCATCCCAGATCAAGGATCCGGCAGGATGGCCTGTCCGCGCAGGCCGCAAGGATGTGTTCCACCAGAAGTTCCGTCTCGGGCCGCGGCACGAGCGTATCCTTCGTCACCTTGAATTCATACTGCAGGAAACCTTTTTTCCCCAGGATATAGGCCACTGGTTCCCGGGCCGCCCGCCGGGCCACATATTCCCGGTAACGGGCCAGCTCGGAAGGTTCCAGCGGCTTGTCAAAATCGGTATAGAGCCTGATCCGTTCACAGTGCAGCACGGCACAAAGCAGCAGCTCCGCATCGAGGCGCGGATTTTCCACGCCCTTCCGGCTGAAGTACTGCTTTGTCCAGTTCAGGATTTTAAGGATTGTCCATACATTCTGCTGCATCATTTCACCTGCTGCAAACGCCTGCTCTGCTCCTCCGTCCGGAGAGCATCGATGAGTTCATCCAGGCGGCCGTTGAGGATTTCATCCAGTTTGTGGAGCGTCAGTCCGATCCGGTGATCCGTGACACGCCCCTGCGGGAAGTTATAGGTCCTGATCCGCTCACTGCGGTCCCCCGTACCCACCTGGCTCCGCCGTTCCGAAGCCTCTGCCTGCCGCTGCTTTTCCTGTGCCGCTTCATAGATGCGCGCCCGCAGGACCCGCAGGCATTTTTCCCGGTTCTTGGCCTGGGATTTTTCATCCTGGCACTGAGCCACGATGCCCGTCGGGATATGGGTCATGCGGACAGCGGATTCTGTCTTGTTGACATACTGCCCACCGGCACCGCCGGCCCGGTAGGTATCGATCCGGATGTCGGCCGGATCGATCTTTACATCCACCTCCTGGGCTTCGGGCATCACAGCCACCGTCGCCGTGGACGTATGGATGCGCCCCTGGGCTTCCGTCTCGGGGACGCGCTGGACGCGGTGGACGCCGCTCTCAAATTTCAAATGGCTGTACACATCCTCGCCGGAGACCATGAAGATCACTTCTTTGAAACCGCCCAGTCCGGTGGGGCTGGAATCCATGACTTCCACCCGCCAGTGCCGGCTCTCCGCATAGCGCGTATACATCCGGAACAGATCTCCTGCAAAAAGTGCCGCTTCATCACCGCCGGCACCTGCCCGGATTTCCATGATGATGTTCCGTTCATCATTGGGATCCCGCGGCAGCAGGAGCAGGGTCAGTCGTTGTTCAAAAGTTTCGATCCGGGGCCTGAGCTCAGCCATCTCTTCCTCCGCCATGGCGGCAAGTTCCTCGTCATCCCGGGCTGTGACGATGGCTTCATCGTCCCGGTAGGCTGCGGCAAGCTTTTTATATTCCCGGAAGACCGTCACGACCTCCGTCAGTCTGGCATGAGCACGCGTGTATTTCTGCCATTCATCCTGTCTGGCGATGACGGACGGATCGCTGATCTTAGCTTCCAGGTCCAGATACCGGTCCTCCAGATTCTGTAATTTCTCCATATTCTCAAACATAGGCAAGCTCCGTTCCTGATTCCATTTCCTGGCAGACACCGTCTGATCCGGCAGCCTCTTTTGCAGGTTCCGCCACCGCAACTGCTCCGCCGCCCGTTTTGAGGGCCGGCCTGCTGAGGATCCCTGTACAGGGGACAGTTCCTCTTCTACGCGAACCGGTCACTGTGCATCCTCCGCTTCCCGGATCTCTTCCGGCGGCAGGACTGCTTTTAAAGAAGCAATGGCCACTTCGATCATCTCATCGTCCGGCTCGCGTGTCGTAAGTTTCTGCAGGAGCAGTCCCGGCAGGATGGCCTTGCGTACCCAGGCGTGGTCCATATGTTTCCCGGCGTAGCGGATGACTTCATAACTGATCCCCGCGACCACGGGCATCAGGAGGATCCTGCTCAGGATCCTCTCCCAGAAGCTGGGCCAGCCCAGAAAAGCAAAGATAAAGATGCTGATCAGCATGACAATCATCAGGAAATTGGTCCCACAGCGCGGATGCAGTGTGGAAAAAGGACGCACATTGGCCACAATCAGCGGCAGATCATGTTCATAGGTATAGATGGTCTTGTGTTCCGCTCCGTGGTACTGGAAGACACGCTGGATATCTTTCTGCCGGGAAATGACTGCAATATAGGTAAGGAAGATTGCAAGGCGGAGCAGCCCTTCAAAGAGATTCAGAAAGACTGACCGGACGCCGAGCATTTGGAAGATCTTCATCGCTCCCGTCGGGATGACGATGAAGAGTCCCACCGCCAGCAGCAGAGAAACCGCGATGGAACCGGCCATTTCCTTTTTGGACAGCTGTTCCTCATCCTCGCCGGAGGTCTGGGCAGAATAAGCCAGAGCCTTCATACCGTAAGCCAGCGATTCAACCAGGGAAACGATACCGCGCAGAAAAGGTTTTTTGAGGATCGGATAGGTATCACTGATACTGCTGGTCGGTTTGACATCCACCGCGATTTTTCCATCCGGCTGCCGGACGGCGACGGCGATCTTGCCGGGGCCGCGCATCATGACACCCTCAATGACGGCCTGCCCGCCCACACTCAGTTTCTTGTTCATCGTACTTTTCTCCAGATAGCAATACAGCAGAGCCTCGGCTCTGCTGTAAAATCGGTTCGCTTTTTATTTGGAATCCTTGCCGTATCTCTTGTTGAACTTTTCAATGCGGCCTCTGGCGGACATGTCACGCTGCTTGCCCGTAAAGAACGGATGGCACTTGGAGCAGACATCGACGCGCAGTTCCTTCTTGACGCTGCCAGTCTTGAAAGTATTTCCACAACCACAAATTACGGTGCATTCACCGTAGTTAGGATGAATTCCCTTTTTCATTCCTTTGACACCTCTTTCTAAATTACATCAATATATCCAGACATTAATGCCCAATTATTGTATCACAAACATTTCCCCGGTGCAAGTAAAAAAGAGGAGCTGCCGCAGCAGGGCACATACCTCCCCCCTGCAGCATCCCTTCGCCCAAAGAAAGGCCGCCCGCTCTTTGCTTTCAGACGAGTCCTTTTTCGACAGCGCTGAGGAAGGCCTTCATCCCCGAGGTCAGCCATTTGTTCTTATGATAGAAGAGCTGGCGGTACATGGACATCCGGAAATTCTTGACATTGACGATCTTCAGCTTGGACCGGTAGACGGAACTTTCCACTACATACCGCGGCAGAAAGGAAAAGCCGAGGTTTTCCTGGACCATCTGGAGGATGAACCCCGTATCGCTCACTTCCAGGAAGGGCATCAGTTCCATTCCCTTCGAAGCCAGATGCTGATCCAGGCTGTGCCGGTAATTGTCTTCTTTTTCCGTCATGAAAAAAGGCTGCCGGATCAGTTCCTCAATAGGGACCTCATTCCGGTACACCAGAGGGGAATCGACGGACCCGACAAAGACGATATCCTCTTTTTTCTCCAGGATCTTCTCCCATTTTATATCATAGATCGGTTCATCCAGGATATACACGATATCGACCTGGTTGTGATCCAGACGGTCCAGCAGCGCCGCCGGGGAATCGATGGTGATCCGGATCTTGATATCCGGATAATACTCCCGGAAATATTCGATGACCCGCGGCATCTTCGCTTCGCAGAGAGATTCGATCATGCCCAGGTGCAGTGTCTCTGCAGGCGGATTTTCCTGCATGGCATTCCGGATTTCCTTCAGCTGGTTCAGCACGGGTACAATCCGGTGGTAAAGCTCCTGCCCCGGCTGCGTCAGGCCGACCTGCTTGCCCAGGCGGTCAAAAAGACGCACGCCCAGTTCCTGTTCCAGGCTGTGGATTTGTACACTCAGCGCGGACTGTGAGTATCCTAAATCCTTTGCTGCCCTGGAAAAACTTTGCATTTCCACTATTTTCAGGAAACTTCTAAGCTGTCTTAATTCCATTCGCCCGATCTCCTCTTTTGTATTTTAATTATTTTTATCGAATTGTTTTATTCTATGAATTTGCTTTATGGATATCTCTATAGTATATTGAATAAACAGAAAAGTCAAACGCATCATTCACACGGAATCATGCCAGTTGACTCGGAGATTTCTGCCATCATTTAGGAGGTCGTTTGTAAAAATGAAAATCGGACTTGTACCAAAAATCATCATCGGTATCATCCTTGGTATCCTGATCGGCCAGTATCTGCCGACAGAGGTTTGCCGCTTTGTTGTGACACTGTCAGGGATTTTCAGTAATTTTCTGAAGTTCATCATCCCTCTGATGATCCTCGCATATGTCACCATGGGTATCGCTGATCTGACCCAGGGTGCCGGCAAACTGCTGCTGATCACCGCACTCATCGCCTATGGCTCCACGCTCGTCGGCGGCACATTTTCCTTTGTCGTTGCCGAAAAGCTCTTCCCTTCTTTTATCAGTTCATCTGTCACGGAGCAGCTTGCCAAAGTGGCCGGCGTTTCGCTGCAGCCTTATATCTCCATCGCGATCCCGCCCATCCTCGATACCATTTCCGCAGTTGTCCTGGCCTTTGTCCTGGGCCTGTCCCTTTCCGCACTGAAAGGCAGGAAGATCGGCGACACGCTGTATAACAGCCTGAAGGACTTTTCCGGCATCATCGACGCAGTCCTGCAGCATGCCATCATTCCTTTCCTGCCGCTGTACGTCTGCGGTACCTTCGTGGACATGACCAAGTCCGGCAAGACCTTTGTCATCCTCGGTGTCCTCTGGAAAGTTTTCCTGGTCGTCATTGCCATGCACTTCATCCTGCTCTTTGTCCAGTTCATGCTGGCCGGCACCATCGGCGGCAAGAATCCCTTCACGCTCATGAAGAATCAGATCCCCGGCTACACGACAGCGCTGGGCACTCAGTCTTCCGCAGCCACCATCCCGGTCAACCTGGAATGTGCCAGGAATAACGGCGTCAGCGAGCAGATCCGGAATTTCGTCATCCCCCTGTGTGCCAACATCCATATGTGCGGTTCCATGATCACCATCACAGCCTGCGCCACAGCAGTCTGCATGATGCACCAGATCCCCATCTCTCTTAGCACGGTGGTTCCCTTCATTATGACGCTCGGTATCGCCATGGTCGCTTCTCCGGGTGCACCCGGCGGCTCCATCATGACCGCCCTGCCTTTCCTGTGGATGATCTTCGGTAAGGAAGCCGGCGATCCGAACGGCCCGATCTGTGCACTGATGGTCGCCCTGTACATCACCCAGGACTCCTTCGGTACGGCCTGCAACGTCTCCGGCGACAATGCCATTGCAGTCGTCATCGACAGGATCTACAAGACCTGGATCAAGAAATAATCAACCGCTGCCTGCAGTCAGCACCGGGCATCCCGGGATCCCGAAAGAAGTTCCTGCGGATGCCCTTTTTTCAGGAGGCTAACAATGAACGTATTCGATATCATCGGACCTGTCATGATAGGTCCTTCCAGTTCCCACACAGCGGGAGCCGTCCGTCTGGGACGTGTCGCCAACAAAATGCTCAATCAGGAAGCACCAAAGGATGTTGTAGTAGAGCTCTCCGGTTCGTTTGCCATGACCTACAAAGGACACGGTACGGACAAAGCCCTGCTGGCAGGCATCATGGGCTACCACAGTTATTCTGAAGAAATCCGCGATATCTTCACTATTGCCGATAAACAGGGCATTACGTACAAATTCGTTCCGACTGAGATCCCCAACAGCCATCCCAACACGGCCCGCATCCATGTGACCAGTGTCAGGGGCACGCCCGTAACAGTCCAGGGTGCCAGCATCGGCGGCGGAAACATCCGGGTCGACTACATCAATGGCATGCGGGTGGATTTCAACGGCGAGCACAACACCATCCTGGTGCCGCATTACGACCGTCCGGGCTGCATCGCCGAAGTCACAAATATCATGTGGCTAAAATACAAAAATGTCAATATCGGGAATTTCAAATTGTCCCGTCCTGTCAAAGGCGGCGTTGCCATGATGACCATCGAGATCGACGGCATGCCGCCGGAAGGCATGATTGAAGACATCCGCACCATCAAGAACGTCATCAACGCGTTCCTGATCCGTGCCATCTAAGAATGCCCAAAGGAGAAATATCCATGCTGAGTTATCATTCTATTGCAGAACTTGCAGAAGCTGCGGAAAAAGAACATAAAAAAATCAGTGAGATCGTTCTGCCCGACCAGGCTCAGGAAATGGGCAAAACAGAGCAGGAAATCTTCGACCGCATGGACCGCGATATCGATGTCATGCTGGAAGCGGTCAATTACGGCAAACGCAAAGAGCAGCGGTCCACATCGGGCCTCACGGGCGGTGAAGGTTTCCGGATGGAAGCCTACAGCCAGAAAACCGGCGGCGGCCTGTCCGGGGACATTGTTTCCCACGCCATGATGCGGGCTCTTGCCGTGGCTGGCTGCAACGCCTCCATGGGCCGCATCGTCGCCTCTCCGACGGCGGGCAGCTGCGGCATCATGCCCGGATGCCTGCTGACCCTGATGGAAGAAAAAGGTTACAGCCGCAGGGATATCGTCATGAGCATGTTCACGGCAGCAGCCTTCGGCATCGTCATCGCCACGAACGCGTCCATCGCCGGTGCCCAGGGCGGATGCCAGGCGGAATGCGGCAGTGCTTCCGGCATGACAGCAGCGGCCATGGTCGAGCTTGCCGGCGGGACGCCCGCCCAGTGTGCCGATGCCTGCGCCATTGCCATTGCCAACCAGCTGGGCCTGGTCTGCGACCCCGTAGCCGGACTCGTGGAAATCCCCTGCATCAAGCGCAATGCCAGCGGTGTCGTCATCGCCTTCTCTTCCGCCGACATGGCCCTGGCTGGGATCAAGGCTTATATTCCTGTCGACGAATGCATTGCAGCCATGAATCATGTCGGCAATGCCCTGCCCGCTTCCCTGAAAGAAACTGCCAAAGGCGGCCTTGCCATGACTAAGACAGGTCTGGCACTCAAGGAAAAGGTTTTTGGGAAGGAATAAAAGCGCAGACAGTTTTGTCCTCTTACTCTCCATAATTTTGAGGCCTGTCAATTTCCCAGTTAAAAATTGCATATAGTAAAGAAGGAGCCGTGAAAAATGATTGCTCATTTTTCACGGCTCCTTCTTTACTGCCTGCGAGCCAGGGCCTCCAGCCCGGCCGAAAGGATGGGTTCCACGGCAATGGAAAAAATCCGCACCGCTTCCGGCCACACAGCATCAGCGCACCACGGCCCCTTTGCAGTTGTTTCAGTCATTTTCCTGCAGAACCGCACTTGCGCGGTCCTTTTTCTTCTTCGTATTGTAACGCTGGCTCAGGTCACTGACAGGAGCACCCTGCATCCAGTCTTCCACGGCATCCGCCGCTTTTTTGACAACTTCATCCATCACAGTCCGTTCCTCTCCCTCGAACCGGTGCAGGACATGGGAAATCACGGCCTGCTCATCATGGACGGGGTGGCCGATGCCCAGCTTGATGCGGGGATACTCCTGGCTGCCCAGAGCCTGTTCGATGGATTTCAGCCCATTATGGCCGCCGGATGTGCCCTTTCGGCGGACCCGCAGCGTCCCGACGGGCAGGTCCATATCATCCTGGATGACAAGGACCTCTTCCGGGGAAAGGTGGTAGAACCCGGCAAAATCACGGACAGCGGCACCGCTCAGATTCATGTATGTCGTCGGTTTTATCAGGATGATTTTTTCCGGGACCCGCCGTTCCAGGAACCAGGCATTGTCAGCCTTTCTCCATGCCTCCGAGGCATCCCACCGCCGGGCCAGTTCGTCGGCCACCATAAATCCGACATTATGACGCGTTCCCGCGTATTCCGGGCCGATATTGCCCAATCCAACAATTAATTTCACATTGCTCACCTTAACCATCTGACAAAGAAAGGGCTGCCGCTCCTTTGACAGCCCTGCCGGCCAAAGACCCGGAATTTCCAGCCGGATACCGGGTCTCTCTCAGCCTTGTAAAAAGGGCCGTTGCCTATGCAACAGCCCTTTCAGTGATTTCATTTTGCTGCTTACTCTTCGAACAGTTCGCTGACGGACAGATGGTTGTAGATGCGCAGGATCGTTTCCGCCAGGATCGGAGCAACGGAAAGCTGGGTGATTTTCGGATGTTTCTTGTTGGGAGGCAGAGGGATCGTGTTCGTTACGATCAGCTCCTTGATCTCGGACTGGGCAATGCGGCTCAGAGCGGGATCCGTCAGGATGGGATGGGTCACGCAGGCGTAAATGTCCCGGGCTCCGAATTTCTTCAGTGCCTTGGCTCCTTCGCACAGAGAACCGGCCGTATCCACGATATCATCCACCATGATGGCGATCTTGTCCTTCACATCGCCGATCAGGTTCATGACTTCCGCCACACCCGGTTCAGGCCGTCTCTTGTCGATGATGGCAATTCCGCAGTTGAGGCGGGTCGCAATCTTGCGGGCCCGGCTGACGCCGCCCAGGTCAGGAGAAACAACGATCATTTCCTTTGAATTGAAGCCTTTTTCCTTGATATAGTCAGCGAGGATCGGACCGGCAGGCATATGGTCCACAGGGATATCGAAAAAGCCCTGGATCTGAGCAGCATGCAGGTCGATCGTGACCAGACGGGTAATCCCTGACGTAGCCATCAGGTCGGCCATCAGTTTTGCCGTAATCGGTTCGCGGCCGCGGGCCTTGCGGTCCTGGCGGGCATAGCCGTAGAACGGGACGACTGCCGTGATATGTCTTGCGCTGGCGCGTTTGAAGGCGTCACACATGATCAACAGCTCCATGACATTGTCGTTGACGGCAGGGCCGCAGGTCGGTTGAATCACAAATACATCCTTGCCGCGCACGCTCTCATTGATCATGACCTGAACTTCACCATTGTTGAAGCGGTTGATCACAGCATCACCTATCTGCGTTCCCAGATAAGCTGCAATTTCACGAGCCAGGTCCGGATTTGCATTACCGGAGAAGAGGATCATATCTTCGCCTGTCTTATCATCCAGCATTTTTCTACCCCCACAAAATGTATAAAGATTTTTGCCATAGAAAAGTATACAACTGAAAACAACCTGTGACAACCGTTATTTTTCACGGTGTTTCCGGGCCCATCCCGGAAGGTTGATCTGTTTGCTCCGGCCTACGGCAAGTGCGTCTTCCGGCACATCCTTGGTGATTGTGGAACCGGCAGCCACATAACTGCCCCTGCCTATGGTCACAGGTGCGACAAGGTTGCTGTTGCAGCCGACGAAGGCATTGTCCTCGATCGTCGTGCGGTGCTTGGTCTTCCCGTCGTAATTGACGGTGATGGTACCGCAGCCCATATTGACGCCGCTTCCGATATCGCTGTCGCCGATGTACTGGAGATGCGGCAGTTTCGTCCCTGCGCCGACACTGGAATTCTTGACTTCCACAAAATTGCCCACCTTGACTCCGTCATGGATGACGGTATTCGGCCGCAGATGATCATACGGGCCCATCTGGACATGGCTGCCGACAGCCGCATCATGGGCATAGACGAACTGGATATGGGTACCGTCTCCGACCTTGACATTGCTGAAGCGGACCTGAGGGCCGATTTCACAGTCCTCGCCGATGACCGTATCCCCTTCCAGCATCGTGAACGGCTGGATGATGGTATCCCGGCCGATACGTACGCCCTTCTCGATGAACGTGCTGGCCGGATCGACGATGGTCACGCCTTCATCCATCAGGCGTCCCAGGATCCTCTCATTCATGATATGCTGGGCCGCTGCGAGATGGCGGCGGGAATTGACGCCCATGACCATATCGAAATCCTTCGTCTTGATCCCGGCGACGGCACGTCCCCGGCTGAGGCATTCGGAGAGGATATCCGTAAGGTAATACTCATGCTGGGCGTTTTGATTGGACAGATGCTTCAGCAGGTCAAAAAGCAGCGGCATCTCGACGCAGTAGATCCCCGTATTGATTTCGTGGATCTGCCGTTGTTCCGGCGTGGCATCTTTTTCTTCCACGATGCCCGTCACCCTTCCCGCCGTATCCCGCAGGATGCGGCCGTAACCAAAAGGATCGGGGGCATCTGCCGTAAGGACGCTGACCCCGGCACCGCTCTGGAGATGGGTCTCATAGAATTTTTTCAATTCCGCGCCTTCCAGGAGAGGTGTGTCCCCGCACAGGATCAGCGCAGTCCCGGACTGCCCGGCCAGGAGATCCTCAGCCTGCAGTACTGCATGGCCCGTACCCAGCTGTTCCTTCTGGATGGCGACACGGGCCCGTCCGCCAACAAAATCTGTTACTTTTTCAGACCCGAAACCGACGATGACGATCTTATCGTCCGCTCCGGCTTCATCAGCTGCGTCAATGACATGTTCCAGCATCGGTCTGCCGGACAGTTTATGGAGCACCTTGGGAAGTTTGGATTTCATCCGTGTTCCCTTTCCCGCGGCTAAGATGATGGCAGCTAATTCTGACATATTCTGAAAACCTCCTGTTACTTTGCAAACAAATCATATATTGAGCGGATGCCGCGTCTTTTGCGGACTGGCAGCCACTGCATCCGCTTCCCTGCTCTTTTATGCAGCAGCGGCAGGCTGCCCCGCCTTCTGCAGTGCCTCCGGATGAAGTCTGACTTCACCGGTACTCCCGGCCGACCGGGCATCCGGTTTTCGAGTTTAACACGTCTCTCCGGTCTCAGCAAGCCTTTTTTTGCGGAAAACGGAAAACCGTACCGCCGGCACTGCACTGCTGCCGCTTATGACGAGTGCCGCCCGCTAAGAGCGGACGGCTGCCCGTGCATCCTTCCCGAAAAAGACCTTTCCCCCGTCTTCTCTCTGTCTCTCCGGACCGACTGGCTGCACGGAAGGATTTTTTACAGGTGTATCCGGACTGGCGGGAGCTTTTTTATAAAACTGCTTCAAAGTACTTCCGGCACGATATCGATTGTCTTGTCGTTTTCGTCCACACCGCGCAGCGTCAGCAGCGATGCATATTCCTTCACCAGTTTCTCTGCCGGTTCCTTGGCCGCGATGAAAAGATACACGCCCACCACTTCGGCCCCCACTTCTTCCGCAAGCTCACAGAGGCCGCTCACCGTACCGCCCGCGCGCATGAAATCGTCCACGATGAGGACCCGGGCGCCCTGGGGCAGTGCCTTCTTGGGCAGGGACATGGACTGGATTTTCTTTGTCGAACCGCTGAGATAGCTGATGCTCACAGCCGGTCCTTCCGTGATCCGTGCCTCTTTGCGGGCCATGACCATGGGAATATTGAACGCTTTGGCCGTACTGAGCGCCAGGGGGATGCCCTTGGTTTCCACCGTCATGACATATTCCGGCTTAAGTTCGATGGAACGCTGCATGATGATCTCGCCGAGCCGGGAGACGATCTGCGGATTCAGGATCAGGTCATTCATATAGATCATTCCGCCCGGCAGGACCCGTTCCGGAGCATTCAGCCGCCTGGCCAGTTCAGTGAGGAACTGTGTGTCAGATTTAGCCGTATGGTATGGGATAAAACGGACGCCGCCGCTGGCACCGGCTACGGTCTCGATGATTCCCAGATCATAGGCAGCCAGGCCATTCCTCACAGTCTGGACATCCTCGCTCAAGGTCGATTTGGCAACCGTAAACTTTTCGCAGAAATAGGAAAACGGAAAAAGCTGGAATGGCTTATCCGTCAGTTCCTTTGTCAGGGCAACGATACGTTCGAGTCGTTTTATTCTTGCCATATCTTTTCCTCTTTTCCCTCATTCCTTGGCGGTTTTCCCTGCGCCTTGAACTGTTCTTCAATGATCCGCAGGACCGTTCTTTCTGCATTCTCCATATGGGTCGTTACAGCCCGCTGTGCCTTCTCCACATCCCGCTGGGCAATGGCATCCACAATGGCCCGATGCTCCAGGAGCATCTCATCGAGCCGGCCCGGATAGGGCAGGGAGCGTGCCCGGATACTGGTGATCTGCTGCCGCAGCGTATTGATGATATTCATGCACCGTTTGTTCCGGCTGGCTCTGTAAATGACATCATGGAACTGTGTATCCAGTTCCACGATCCGCTGGTAATCCAGCTTGTTCACGGCATCTTTCATGGCAAGGAGATACCGGTCCATTTCCTCGATCTCGGGCTTTTCGATCCGTTCTGCCGCCAGACCTGCTGCCAGCGCTTCCAGGGCCGACCGGATCTCATAGACCTCATTGATGTCCTGGATGGAAATATCCGCCACATAGGCCCCGCGCCGCGGGATCATGACTACCAGGCCCTCCTGCTCCAGATTCCGGATGGCCTCCCGGATAGGCGTCCGGCTGACACCCAGTTCCGCTGCCAGATGGGATTCCATCAGGCGCATGCCCGCGGGAAAATCCCCTTTCAGGATGGCTTCCCGTATATTTTCAATGACCACATCCCGCAGCGGCTTGTACGTATCAAGCGGGATCTGCCGCAATCGCTTAACCATAATACTCCTCCTCCGTACGCGCACTCTCCACCTGTGCTTCACGATATCCATGCTGCATTGCCGTCTTGATTCGTTCTGCTTCGCTGCGGGAGCCTGCCACGCCGAACAAGGTAGGGCCGCTGCCGCTCATAAGGACCCGGCTGCAGCCTTCAGCAAGCAGGGCCCGCTTCATTTCCTGCAGGATCCCATACTGACGCAATGTAACATCTTCCAGATCATTCTGCATCGCCGCGGCAAGGGCTTCTGCGGAACCGGCACGCAGAGCGGCCACGCAGCGTTCCACATCCGCCGTCCCGCGGCGGGGCACAGCATCGATGGCCCGGTATACCGCCGCTGTCGAAACAGCAAGCGCAGCCGGTTTCATCAGCACGAGCCACATTGCCGGCGCCGCCGGCAGTACTTCCAGTTTTTCCCCGCGGCCCCGGGCCCGCTGCGTCCCCCCGGCAATACAGAAGGGAACGTCGCTGCCAATGGCCGCTGCTGCCCTTTCCAGTTCTCCGCGGCTGAGGGGCAGGCCATACAGCCGGTTCAGACCGCGCAGGGCAGCTGCCGCGTCCGTGCTTCCGCCCGCAAGACCGGCCGCTACAAATATCTTTTTCTCAAGACGGATGTCCACGTTGGGTTCGATACCCGTCCATTTCTGAAAGACGCTGGCCGCCCGGCAGATCAGATTGTCTTTTCCGCAGGATAATGCCGGATCATTCGAACACAGGGAGAAATGATCGGCTTTCTCAAACGTAAGCACATCCGCCAGAGAAATGCTCTGCATGACCATATCGACATCATGATAGCCATCGGCACGGCGTCCCATGACACGAAGCGCCAGATTGATCTTGCCCTGCGCAAATTCCTTCATTTGCTGTTCCACCTCACTGGAAAACAGGTTCCGGCGGGCTGCCAGAGCCGGACGGCGAAAAAGTTCCGGACGCCGTCCGCACATGCGTCCTCAAAAATACGGAATGCCGTCCGGGCACACTCCCGCCCGCTGTATTATGTATCCATTGTATCGTGAAAAGGACGGCTTAGCAAGGGAAATATGAACATTTAATAGATATTTTTATTTTATTGTTCTATCTCATACTGTCCACCTGTCATAACACATAAAAAAATGATACAATGGAGCAACATCGAAAAACAGGTGGTGGAGCCAATGAAAAACAACTTTCTCAGATACTCCAGTCTCGTGCTGGGCTGTGTATTGATGGCCATTTCCATCAATTGTTTCCTGATCCAGGATCATTTCCTTTCGGGCGGTCTGGCCGGTTTCTGCATGATCCTGTATTACCTTCTGGGCTGGCCCGTAGGGATCACGAGTTTCATCCTGAACATTCCGCTTTTCGTGCTGGCCTACCGCTTTATGAGCAGGCGCTTCCTTATTGACAGTTTCATCGGAACCGCTGTGTTTTCCCTGGTCCTGGATGCGACTTCCTTCCTCTCGGCCTCGACCTATGTGAACAATCCGCTCCTTGCCTGTATTGCCGGCGGCGTCACCGAAGGCATTGGTTCAGCCCTGATTTACCGGGTGGACGCCTCGACGGGCGGGGCGGACATCCTGGGCTTTTTATGCAAGAAATATTATAATTTCAGCATCAGTTCGACGATTTTTATCTTCAACGCAATTGTGGTTGCTGCAGCCATTGTTTTCGTCGGTCTCGAGCCCGTCCTTTACAGCATGGTCATTTTCTTCATTTCTTTTAAAGCCACAAACGTCTTTATGGTCGGCTTCGACTACAAGAAAAGCGTCATCATCATCAGTCAGCAGAATGCTGTCATCGGCCCCCGGATCATGAACGAAGTCAACCGGGGGATCACTGTATTCCATGGTCAGGGCGGCTATACCCACCGGGACACGCAGATCATCCTGGCCGTCGTCAAGCTGACCCAGCTGAACCATCTGACCCGGATCGTCAATGAAGTGGATCCTCACGCGTTCGTACTTGTCCAGGATGCCAACGATGTATTCGGCCGGGGTTTTACACAGCCGGATCTGATCCTTCCCAGACCGAAAAAAAGAAAGGCCTGACCTGACTGCCGCCTCCGTCATCCGCTGGAAATACAAAATACCCTCCCTGCCTCAGCTCTAAAGCCGGGGAAAGGAGGGTATTTTTTTTGAACTTACTTCAGCACGTTCACAAAGATCATGATGATGCTGGAATTGACGAAATCGATGAACATGGCACCCACCAGGGGCACGCAGAAGAAAGCCCGCGTGGACGGTCCATACACGCTCGTCACCGCGCTCATGTTCGCCATGGCATTGGGTGTGGCTCCCATACCGAAGCCGGCGACAGCGGATACTTCCACAGCCGCATCATAGTTGCGTCCCATGGCGTTAAAGACGACAAAATACGTAAAGAGTGCCATCAGGACCATCTGCGCCACCGCAATGACGGACAGGGCGCCGGCGATGTCCACAAGTTCCCAGATACGGAGACTCATGAGAGCCATCGACAGGAAGATGTTCAGCCCCACATCACCCACGGTCTGGATTTCAGGGATGGGAACCTCGATATGCGGATTCGCGTCGGACAGATTGCGGATCACCGCCGCAATGATCATGGAACTGATATATCCCGGAAACACCAGGTTCACGCTTTTGAAAAAGCCGGCCAGGACGGTCCCCAGACCCATGGCAAAAAGGATTTCACCCGTGGCAGCCATAAATCTTTCCGGCACCATGGGGATCACTGCTTTTTCTTCCATACTGGAAGCCTGTTCCTGGAGCTGTACGACCTCTGTCTCATGACTTTTCAAATGATGTTTCCGGATGAGTCCCGTAGCCAGCGGGCCGCCCAGGATGGAGCCGGCGATAAGCCCGAACGTAGCCATGGCGATGGCTACAGTGCTGGCCCTGGCCACACCCATGGATTCAAAGAGCGGTCCGAATGCGCCGGACGTGCCATGGCCGCCGACCAGCGGGATGGACCCGGTGCAGAGGCCCAGGAGCGGATGCAGGCCAAAAATTTTAGCCAGCAGGACCCCGAGGAAATCCTGACAGGCAATCAGAGCTGCACAGATCACGGTGAGGATCAGGACATCGCGGCCGCCTTTCCGGAGCAGCGAAAAGCTCGCCGTGAACCCCACACTGGTGAAAAACATATTCATATAAAAACTCTGCTGGACCGTATCAAGCTTGATGGCGCCCATCCCTGACTGGTGCAGCACCAGGTTGAGAAGGGCAAACAGGATTCCGCCAATGACGGGATTGGGGATACAGTATGTACGCAGCAGACGGATCCGCGCTTTCAGGAACTTTCCTAAATAGTACAGAAAAATGCCAACTGCCATCGTTTGATATGAGTTCAATGCTAATGTCATAAAACCTTCCTTCCCGCTTCGTTCATGCTTTTCCTACAAGACAGATCAAAATTTCTTCGAGCCTTTCCCAGTCCCGTCCGCTCCGGCGCGAATCCATGAGCATATGGGCCAGTTCCACCAGACAGCGTTCCAGTTCTTCCGGCTGGTAGCGGCGCGCGGCTTCAAGGGCAAACTTTGCCGCATAAGGACTCAGGCGGAGCCGGGCCGAGACTTCGGTCTGGCCGGCTGCACCCCGTTCCAGGAGTTCCCGCACCTGCAGCAGCCGTTTGACCTCGTTATAGACAAGGTGGACATTCAGGGGAAACAGGCTGCGGCCTTTTTTCCGCTGAGCCGCCAGTGCCTCCAGGACGTGCGGCAGACTGCGGCTTCCTACAGCATTGCTCAGGGCGAACTGGGAAATCTCGGGCAGTTCGGAAAACATCATCCTGACATCATCGGCTGTCCAGATCTTACGTTTCCCTGCATAGAGAGAAATCTTGTCGATTTCGTGCTGCAGGAACAGGAGGGGCGCTTCTCCAGAGAGCGCGGCATACTGTTCGATGAGGTCTTCCGCAGCCGCGTCAAAACGTGCCCCATACTGAGCCGCCTGTTCCTTCAGCCAGGGGCGCAGCCGGTAGCTCTTGAGCGGAGCGCATTCCACTGTGACTGCCTTTTGGGACGCACTTTTATAAAATGCCGATCTTTTGTCCAGCTTACCGCATTTGCACAGGACGTAGGAATAATCAGGCACGTCGAAAAGCAGTTCTGTAAAGTCCAGGAGCCCCTTCTGGACTGCTTTGGAACGCACCTGCTTTTTGTCTTTTCTGCTGTCCGTTTTTCTGGCTTCCAGAAGCTTTGGATCCTCAACAACGACCCAGTTCAGCCCGCCGAAAAAAGAAGAAGAATTCAAGGCTTCCCGCAGCTCATTCAGATCGAAAGCGCCGCAAAATGACGACGCGTTCAGTTCCTCCCCGGGATGTTCGGCAAGGATTTTCTTCTTCAGCCGCGTTTCGATGGCCTGCTTGTAATATTCTTCCTCCCCCCAGGCTACAACCACATGGGGTGTTGGTCCTTTCCGGCGAAGTGCCTCCAGGAACCGGTCCGCTGTATCGTTCATGCCCATACTCCTAGCTTCAATTAAGGTGCCGCACACAACTATACCATGAGAGTTTTTTGGCGTCAAAGGAAATTTTGACAGCACCGTGCGCATCGGTCCTCGCAACGGGAACAGAAAGAGTCCGGAAGCGTTCCAGCACCTCCTGATGCGGATGGCCGAAGCGATTTTCCCGTCCGGCAGAGATGACTGCCAGGGATGGATTGGCCCGGCGGAGGAATTCCATTTCTGAAGAGGTCCGTGACCCATGGTGGGAAACCTTGAGGACATCGCAGCCTATCGGGCCCGCTGCGGCTGCCAGTTCGATTTCGCCCGTAGCATCGCCGGTAAAGAGGATCTTATGGCTGCAGGATTCCACAAGCACGATGGCCGAGCTTTCGTTACCGCTTTCTCCAGTGCCGGAATGGCCCGCATGGATGACTGAAAGCCGTGTCCCGTCAAGCTTCCATTCCGAACGGGTCCGCATGGTTTCAATCCTGACACTGCGGCCCCTGTCAGCCAGACTGCCCAGCAGCCGCTCCACATCACGGCTTGCCGGCTCGTCGGGCAAAAGGACCGTCCTTACCGGAAGGGATGCTGCCACGGCTGCAGCTCCGCCGGCATGATCGTGGTGGCCATGGCTCAGCAGAAGGACATCCAGCGAAGATACCCCCAGACTGCGGAGGAAAGGAACGATGATCCGGTCTCCCACATCGAAATGTCCCGGCAGGCCCCCCGAATCGATGAGGATGGTCCTTCTCCGGGGCGTCACGACAAGTGCACTGTCCCCCTGCCCCACATCAAGGAAATAGACTTCAAGGGGCCGGGACTGGAACCGGGGATACAGGAAGGCAAGGCCCAATCCTCCCAAAGAGAGCACAAGAAGGCATTTCCGCAGGCTCCTGCCTGTCCGCAGTACCGGCAGGAGCCTGAATATGCTGCCAATAAAAAGGATGTAGCAGCAGAGTGCCCACGGTGCAGGGCGCCCCGTGACCCAGACGCTGCCGGGCAGGGCGGCCAGGCGTTCTGCCGCCGCCATGGCCAGTCCGAGGAGCTGAGCGGAAAATGCCAGAAGAAGCCGTCCTGCCGGCTCCCAGAACGGGAACAGGCCGGTTCCCCCAAGAGTTCCCGCAAGGCAGGCACCCAGAAGGGGCGTCACTACGGTATTGGCGAGGAGCGAAGCAGCAGAAAGGGCATGGAAGTTCCGGATCAGGACGGGCAGGATCAGGATCTGGGCCGCCAGGGTCACGGACAGAGGCCTTGCAAGGAAACCCGGCAGATACCGGATCAGACGTTCTTCCAGTGTGCGGCGGAAAAGCATCAGTCCCGCCGCAGCTCCGAAAGAAAGCTGAAATCCCAGGTCCAGGCACCAGTAAGGATCGACTGCCAGAAAAACCAGTGCGGCAAATCCCAAAAAAGCAGTTCCCCCGGCCCGCCGCCGGAACAGGAGACCCCAGGCAGACCCGCAGCCGAGCAGGGCAGCCCGGCAGACCGGAGCCTGAAGGCCGCAGATGACAGCGTATGCACCCAGACACACGGTGACAGCGCCGACCCGGAGCAGCCGGGGTGCCCGCACCAGTTCCAGGAAACTGAACAGGAAACCCAGGAGCAGTGCCACATGGCTCCCCGATACGGAAAGCAGATGGGACAGGCCGCACTGGGAAAAGAGCCGCACCGTTCCCGGCGGGATCCCTTCCTTCCCGCCAAAGAGCATCCCTTCGAGGACCGCACTGTCAGCACGGGACGCCGCGAGCCGGAGCGGTTTGCGCAGGACCGGTCCCAGGGCGTGGATTTTTTCCCGCAGGGTCAGTTCCGTCCCGCTCCGCCGGGCCAGAGCGGCTTCCGTCCGGATGACACCGCAGATGCCTGCTGCCGCAGTCCACTCCTCCGTCCGGGGAAGCCCGAAATTATAGAAGGCGGGAACCGCTTTCAGGACGCCCCGGACAGAAACACTGCCATAGGGCAGCGGCCAGGGTTCTGCCCTGACAAGGCCCACCCTGATCCTGCCCGGAGGGGCTGCAAGGAGGAAGGAAGCATAACGGGTTTCCGGATCATAGCGGTAGCTCCCGGGGACGATCCTCCCCTCCACAGTCACGGGCCGTCCCAGCAGTGCTGCAGCCCGGGCCGGAGCGGACGGACGCAGGACGGGCTGCAGCGTGCCCAGGAAGAAAAAGACAAAGCAGAGCGAGCCCCGAAAGAACCTGCTGTCCCGGCGGAGGAAGAAACACAGTCCGGCAGCACCTGCCGCGGCCGCAAGGGCAAGCCACCGCCACAGAAGTCCGCCTTCGAGCCGGATCCCCGCAAGCACGCCGAGCATCAGGCAGCTGCCCGCGGCAAAGAGCGGCGGCATCTTACACCTCCACCCGATTCCGGAGCCTTTTAAGCAGAGCGGGCCCGATTCCCCTGACCCGCTCCAGATCAGCGATGCTGCGGAAGGCTCCCTGCTGACGGGTCTGGACAATGCGCAGCGCCAGGGCATCGCCCACACCGGGAAGTGTCTTCAGTTCCTCCACGGAAGCTGTATTCACATTGACGGGCCCTGCGCCTTTTCCCGTCTCTCCCGTTCCGGACTCCCGTTCATCCGGCAGGGCCGTTTTCCCTGCTGATTGACCTTCTTTGATCATAGCAGCTTTTTTCCTGCGTTTGGCCGCACTCAGGAAAGGGACATTGACATGACTGCCGTCCCTGCATTTTTTAGCCAGATTGACCCGGTCGATATCCGCATCTTCCGTGACCCCTCCGGCTTTGCGGATTGCATAATCGAACCGTTCTCCCGGCGGGATCCGGTACAGTCCCGGTGCCTGCACAGCCCCGCTCACATAGACGCACAGGCCATCCGGTTCTTTCTTTTGTCTCCTTTCTTCCACCGCATCCACTTTCCGCAGCGTCCCCTCTTCCGCCGGGGCAGGCCGGGAAAGAAAGAAACTGAGACCCAGACAGAGACAGGTGATGACAGCCGCGGCAAGCCATTTTTTCTTTTCCCACAGATCCATGACAAACTCCTTTCGTAATACAAAAAAAGCAGACTTTCTCCTGCGTGCTGCAGGAGAGAATCTGCTTTGGGTTGCAAATATGTAGTGAAACCAGGATGGGGTGGGGTGAACTTTTTATGAAGTTGTTATTTTTTGACGACCACGTTGACCAGACGGCCCGGTACGGCAATGACACGCACCACGCTGCCGTCACCGATGGCGGCTTTGACTTCCGCCTGCTCCAGGGCAAGTTTGCCCAGTTCTTCTTTGCCGATTTCCGTCGAAACCATCATCCGGGCCTTCGGTTTGCCGTTGACCTGGACCAGGATTTCTGCTTCGGCGACTTTGACCGCTTCCGGATCATATGTCGGCCAGGGCTGCTTGTGTATGCTGCAGTCCGGATCGGAATCGATGACGCCGTGCCACAGTTCTTCCGTAATATGGGGTACGAAAGGAGCCATCACGAGGAGCAGCTTGGAAATCGTTTCGTAGATCAGGCCGTCGCTGATGTGCTCTCTGGCCTTGTCACTGTACTGATAGAGTGCGTTGACCAGTTCCATCATGGTACTGATGGCCGTATTGAAATTGAAGCGCGTATTGATATCGTCCGTGATCTTCTTCACGCTGCTGTGCAGGACATGACGCATTTCCCTGCCCTCTTCGTCAAGGGTTGCCGGATCATAGGACGTGACCTTTTTGGCCAGGACATCCTGGAAATGATACACGATACGCCAGACGCGGCTCAGGAAACGGAAAGATCCTTCCACGCCCTTGTCGCTCCATTCCAGTTCCCGTTCCACAGGAGCTGCGAACATGATGAAGAGACGGGCCGTATCAGCACCGTATTTGCCGATGATTTCTTCCGGCGAAACGACATTGCCGATGGATTTGCTCATCTTGGCGCCGTCCTTGATGACCATGCCCTGAGTCAGCAGGTTCGTAAACGGTTCATCGCACTTGACAAGGCCGGCATCACGCAGGACTTTGACAAAGAAGCGGGAGTAGAGCAGATGCAGGATGGCATGTTCGATGCCGCCGATGTACTGGTCGACGGGCATCCACTCGTTCACAGCCTCAGGGCTGAAGGGAGCCTTGTCATTATGGGGATCCGTGTAGCGCATGTAGTACCAGGAGGAGCAGATGAACGTATCCATCGTATCGAGCTCACGGGTGGCATCAGCGCCGCATTTCGGGCACTTGCAGTGGACAAAGCTTTCGCTCGTGGCAAGCGGGGAACTGGCTCCGGCAGTGAACTTCACATCCGTCGGCAGGAGCACGGGCAGGTCCTTCTCCGGGACGAGCACTTCTCCGCAGTGCGGGCAGTAGATGACGGGGATCGGAGCACCCCAGTAGCGCTGCCGGCTGATCAGCCAGTCACGCAGACGGTAATTGACGCGGCGCTTGCCCAGGCCCTTTTCCTCGAAATAATCGATGATGGCCTTCATGGCCTCGTGCATTTCCATGCCCGTGAATTTCCCGGAATTGACGAGGACACCTTCCTTTTCGGTGTAGGCTTCGGTCATCTCCTCCAGTTTCAGCACCTTGTCTTTGGGCTGCAGGGTAATGATCTTCTCCAGACCATACTTAGTGGCGAACATCCAGTCACGCTGGTCGCCCGTCGGCACGCCCATGACGGCGCCCGTACCATAATCCACCAGGACATAGTTGGTGATCCAGATCTGGACGCGCCGCCCCGTCAGAGGATGGACGGCATCCACGCCCGTATACATGCCGAGCTTTTCCGATTCACTGGACGTCCTTTCGATATCGGATGTATTCTTGATCTTCTCACAGAAGGCTTCAAGTTCTGCCTTTTTCGGATTGTTCGCCAGCAGCTTCGGTACGAGCGGATGTTCCGGCGGAATAACGACATAGGTGACGCCGTAGACCGTATCAGGACGGGTCGTATAAACAGGCAGCTTGGCTCCGAGGGACGGGATATCGAAGCTGAATTCCAGACCTTCGCTGCGTCCGATCCAGTTGCGCTGCATGGTCTTGACGCGTTCCGGCCAGCCCTTCAGCAGATCGAGATCCTTCAGGAGCTCATCGGCATAATCCGTGATCTTCAGGAACCACTGGGACAGTTCCTTCTTTTCCACAGGAGTGTCGCAGCGCCAGCACTTGCCGTCGATGACCTGTTCGTTGGCCAGTACGGTGTTACACTTGCTGCACCAGTTTACGGAAGCCTTTTTCTTGACAGCCAGGCCCCGTTTGTACATGAGTTCAAAGAACCACTGGGTCCACTTGTAATAATCGGGCATGCAGGTCTTGACTTCACGGTCCCAGTCATAGGACAGGCCCATGCGCTTCTGCTGCTTTTCCATATTGGCGATATTTTCCAGGGTCCACTTGGCAGGAGGGATGTTGTGCTTGATCGCCGCATTTTCAGCCGGCATGCCGAAAGAGTCGAACCCCATCGGATGCAGCACATTGTAGCCGTTCATCGTTCGGAAGCGGGCCACGACATCGCCGATGGAGTAGTTCCGCACGTGCCCCATGTGCAGGTTGCCGGATGGATATGGGAACATTTCCAGTACATAGTACTTCGGTCTCGGATCCGAATTGTTTACTTTGTAGACTTTATGGTCTTCCCAATACTTTTGCCACCGCGCTTCTATTTCATGCGGTTCATACTTTTCTTTGATCATTCCATACCCTCCCGGAAGAAAACACGCCTCAACAGCTTGCAATCAAGAGCGCGATTCAGTAACATAATATGTAACGGCATTTTTGATGCCGTATTAGTTAATTATATAGTTGACTATCCATAAAGTCAACGCAGGAAGGGGCGCTATCATGGCAATCTACGCAATAGGAGACCTGCACCTGTCCGGTCCGGTGCCCACCAAACCCATGGAAGTCTTCGGGCCGCAGTGGCTGAACCACAGGCAGAAAATTGCCGAAGCCTGGCGGGCCACTGTTTCTGAATCGGATACCATCATTTTATGCGGTGACATATCCTGGTCCATGACTCTCGAAGACGCCATAGAAAAGGATTTCTGCTTTCTGGCTGCTCTGCCCGGCAAAAAGGTCGTGCTGAAAGGCAACCACGATTACTGGTGGTCTTCTGCGGCCAAAATGAAAGCAGCCATGCCGGAAGGGTTCCATTTTCTGCACAACTCCTGCTATATCTCAGGCAATACGGGGATCTGCGGCACCCGGGGATGGAATCTGCCGTCGCTGCCCAATTTCCAGGAACACGATGCTCTCATCTACAACCGGGAAGTCCAGCGTCTGGAACGCTCCCTGATTGAAGCGGAGAAGGCCGGCTGTCAGTACAAGATCGCAGCCCTCCATTATCCTCCGCTCTTCCATGCCGATGAAGTCACAGGCTTTACGGAACTGTGCCGTACGCATCATGTGGATATCTGTGTCTACGGGCACGTCCATGGCGATGCGGCTCATTTCCTCAATCTTTTCCAGGGCGTGCGGGATGGTACGCAGTACCGCCTTGTCGCTTCCGACTATATCGATTTTACGCCGGTCAAGCTGCTTGACTGACCGGAGAAAGGAACTATTGTGCATCAGTATCTGTTTTTTATCGGGAATTTCCCGATCCGGATGTACGGCATCATGCTGTGCACGGCGATTTTCCTTGCGACGGCGACAGCCTATTTCCTCGCCTGCAAAGACGGACGGGGCTGGGAAAAACTGCTGCCCGACATCGGCATCTACGGCGGCTTTGCCGGTCTCGTCGGGGCGCGTCTGTGGGATGTCTTTTTCTTTGACTGGGAATATTACAGTGAGCATCTGATGGAAATCCCCTTCGTCTGGCAGGGCGGCATGGCCGTGCAGGGAGGCATCATCGGCGGCGTCCTCGCCGGTGCCATCTACTGTCACCGCAAACACGTCGACTGGGTGGATATGCTGGATGTCATCTGCCCGGCCCTCTTTATCGGCCAGTCCATCGGCCGCATGGCGAACCTCCTGAACGGCGACGCCTTTGGTGCCCCCACCGGCGGGAATTTCGGGATCCTTTACCCGGAAGGGACACTCGCCCACGCCACTTACGGCAGTGCCCCGCTCTGGCCTGCCGAAGTCTGGGAAGGACAGATCGATATCATCCTCTTTGCCCTGCTCCTGCTCTTTCAGACCACTCATTACAAAAAAGGCCAGTGCTGCTGCCTGTACGTCATGATGTATTCAGTGCTGCGCTTCTTTCTGGAATTTCTCCGCGGCGACTATACGGAACCTTTCCTCTTCGGCCTCAAATCTGCCCAGGCCACAAGTCTCGTTTTCTTCCTCATCGCACTGTGCGGTTTCCTGTACTGCGGTTTCAGGAAAGAACCGGAAGCTGCAAAAACAAAAAAGAAAAAACAGCCGGGACCCCGTTCCTGAACGTTCTCCCGTTCCTTCCGGCCGCAGCCGCAGCACCCGTCCTGCCGGCAAGCGGGACAAAATCAGCAGGGAGGGGATGCCGCAGCAAGCGGCATCCCCTCCCTGCTGCGTATTTCAGGAAAGGCCACGGCGGCCATCAGGCTTTTCCCTGCCTCTTCCTCCAGTATGACACCCCGACGTGCCACGCGGGGAGCGTGTACAGATAAAAGGCAAAAGGAATGCTCGAATCAGTCCCGTCGATAAAAGCAAGCGGAGCAGCACAGGCAATGGACCACGGGACAAGCCCGGAGATGACGACGGCCGTATCTTCGATGGCGAGGGCCAGATCCTCTTTGGAAAGCCCCATGTCCTGGCAGAGACTTTTTGTCATCATGATGGCCAGGGTCTGATTGCAGGAAATGAGGGCACTCAGGATGCCCGCGCCAAGGACACCGGCAGCGGGCGTAAAACGGCGGCCGATCTTTTCAAAGAAGCCCTGCAGCCCGCTCAGCAGGTCAGCTTTTTCAAAGATCCCTGAATAGCAGGCCCCGAGCAGGACGACCGCAGCGGTATTGAACATGGAAGCGATGCCCCCGCCAGCCAGCATCCTGCGAAGTTCCGGAGCCTCCGGCTGGAATCCCCGCAGGATATCCTCCAGGATTTCCGCAGCGCCCAGGTCCTGATAATAAACAGCACAGAAAACACCCAGCACGATGCTGAAAAAAAGTGTCTTCCGGACAGGCACGCGGCATCCGGCCAGGATGAGGATGCTCACCGCAGGAAGAAGCATGGGCCAGGAGACATCAAAATGCTCCGCCAAAATGGTCCTGACGGAAGAAGCAGCAGCCGCCGTTTCTGAGCTGCCGCCCAGCCCCAGCAAAAAGTAGACAGCCCCGCAAAACAGGACGGGCACGAAAGCACTCTCCAGCATCCGCCGGATATTCCCGTAAAGACCGGTTCCCGTGATTTCTGCCGTCAGCAGGGCACTCGTCGATACAGGTGAGCAGCGGTCGCCGAAATAAATGCCTGACAGGACGGCACCGCCCGCCACTGCCGGACTGACACCCATGGTCCTTGCCATGGTCATGCAAATGAGTCCCATGGTGGCAGCTGCACCAAAAGAAGTCCCCATCAGAAAGGAAAGCAGACAATTCAGAAAAAATGTCAGGAATATGACGAGGGACGGCCGGATCAGCCCGGATGCATAGTACACAATTGCCGGGATCGTCCCGCAGGCACGCCAGATCCCGGTCAGGGCCCCGATGAAGCAAAAGGTGAGCAGGACATTTTTCGCCGTCAGCACGCCGTCCCGACACATCCATACGGTTTCTTTTACGGTAAAGCCCTGTTTCAGGGCATAAGCACTAAAGATCAGAAGTCCAATCAAAAGAGCTGCAACGAGCGGCCAGCCCTGGAGCAAAAAAATCAGAAGGACCGCTGCAAAAGACAGTAATGCAAGATTTTCCATATTTGTTTCCTTAATTTCCTGCAGTCTCATAGATCATTTTGGCTGTTTCAATGAAGTCCTGCGACATTTTCCATTTGCTACGCTCCCTGAGGCCGGCAAAACAGATCCTGCAGGCTGCACCCCCTGCAAAATGGACCTGTATCATTTGTTCGAGCTGTGCCTTGGTAAAAACAGCCGCGGCAAGATTTACCGGGGTGAGACAGGCTCCCACGCCGCGGGCACAAAGTTCCAGCAGGGTTTCAATATTGGAGGATTCGACCTTGATTTCAGGAGAAATCCTGTTCTCCCGGATGAGTTTCCGGATAAAGCGGCCCGTAATATCTCCTTCCGGACTGACAAGGAGCGGACAGTCAGCAAAGAGTGAAAAATCACGGTTGTCCTTTAACAGGATGTGGCCCGAATCGAGCCGCCGGAGCGGAAACCGGGCGGCATACAGTTCGGGCTGCATCAGGAGGATCAGTTCTTCCGTGTAAAAATCTGTCAGGACAAGCGGCGCTCCGACACTGCCTGAGAAAGCCGCAACCGCCAGATCGACCTCACCTGACAGGACAAGCTCCGGAGCTGCCTCGTTATCCATTTCCCGAATGACGATCGAGATATGGGGCCATTTTTTCTGGTAAGCTGCAATGATATCCGGCAAAACAGGGCGTCCCCGGGTCGAAGCAATCCCAATGGTCAGGCGCCCTTTCCGTTCCTGCCTGATTTCCAGCATCGTCTGGCGCAGGTCCACATCATCCCGATGGATGCGCCGCGCATATTGTAAAAAGACCTCTCCCGCATATGTCAGCTCCAAAGGGATATGACGGAGAAAGAGACGGCAGCCCAGCTCTTTTTCCACCCCCGCAATGTGCCCGGACAGGGTCTGCTGCGAAATATTCAGTCTCTCCGCAGCCCGGCTGAAACTGCGTTCGTGTTCAAGCATCAGAAAGTATTCAACAGATGTAAAATTCATAGTCCACCTCAGGCAAGGAAGGCGCTCCACAGAGGAAGTGTGACCATGGAAAGCAGCGTCGAAAGCACGACACATCTTGTGGCAAAAGGAGCATCGCTCCCGTACCGCGCCGCAAAAATAGCAGCCGTCGCACCGGCCGGCATCCCTGTCAGCAGTACGGACACGCCGCGGGCCGCTCCGCTCAGGCCGAAAGGCAGGCAGACAAGGTAAGCCAGAAGCGGCAGCAGCCCCAACCTCAGTACACTGTAAAGACCCGTCGTTTTGCCAAGCAGCGTGCGAAGGGGGACATCATCCAGGATCATCCCGATAATGAACATCGTAAGCGCTGAATTGCAGCTGCCGATGGATTTCACCGCCACTGTAACCATTTGGGGAAGCGGCAGTTCCGTCAGCATCAGGACAAGCCCCAGATAAACAGCGACCAGGCAGGGATGGGTCAGGACGTTTTTGATGACCTGCCTCCTGTCTTTTTTTTATCCGCCACAAAGTACGTGGTCCCGGCACTCCACATGACGATACGCATCGGGATCAGATAGACCGAAGCATACATCAGCCCCTCCAGTCCATAGATTCCCTCGGCCACGGGATTTCCCAAAAAACCGCCGTTTGAGACAAGCGTGCAGTACTGCAGGACTTTCTTCTGGGCATCGGGGCAGCGTCTGTACAGGAACTGATTCAGCAGCAGGCACAGGAACTGGATCAGGAAGCCGACAGCCAGGACCGCGGCTGCCGCTGTCAGGACGGAGCGGTCCAGAGGAACGAGGAAAGACTTCAGGATATTGCACGGGATTACGATATCGATGCAGAGATCCGTCAGCGTCCTGCGTCCCTGTGCATCCAGGATGCCCAGTTTCTTCAGGACAAGTCCGGCCAGGATCATGATAAAAAGAGAGCCCTGCAGGCTGAATGTTTCCCAGATGGACATGTGCCTTCCCCTCCCTTCAGCTTTTCATCCGAACTGGATATGGATACACCATATCACAGAATTGTCACAAAGTAAAACAGTGTCTTTTGGTATTTATACAGGTTTTTTCCGATATAAGCAGATATGAAAAATGAATTCCGGCAATGGAATCGTCCCTGTAGACCATCCTGTTCCAGGACGGTACGGATTTTTTTCGCCGGTAAAGAAAGACCGTCCGCTCCCTGCTGCGGGAACGGACGGTCTTGCCATTACAGAAATGCTTCCAGATGGGAATAATGCAGGAAATCCCCCGCATCGCCCAGACGATGCACCTCGTCCGGCCGGGCAAAGCGGAAATCGAGGACTTCCTCTTTCTGCACCCGGACATCAGCTGCCGTGACAGGCGCCGTAAATTCATAGATATCGACGAAATAGTTATTGTGTTCTTCCGGCGAATCGTTCCGGTACGTATGGATCAGCCTGCCGTCGCCGGTATGGAATACGAGGCCCGTCTCCTCCCGGACTTCCCGCAGGACGGCCTCTTCCGAAGTTTCTCCCGCCCGGACTCCGCCGCCCGGGATCTCCCATTTTCCGGCGGCCCATTCCTTGTCGAGCTGGCGCCGGGTGATGAGCGTACGGCCCGCCATGTCCCTGACAAGGGCCAGCACGGTCAGATGGTACTCACCGGGCTGCATGTGCCAGTCATTGCGGATCATGGTGCGTCCTGTCTTTTTTTTATTTACATCATAGATATCCCAGTATTCCATTACTTGTCTCCTGCCGTATTTTCTTCATAAAGAGCCAGAGCAGCTTTCATTTCCTGCGTAAAAAGAGGTTCTGCCCAGGCGAGGATGTGCTGCGGGATCCCAAAGAAAGGTTCTGCGATACTTCCCGCCATCGCCGCAAGTGTATCACTGTCCCCGCCAAGGGAAACCGCATTCCTGACCGTTTCCTCGTAACTGCCGGCAGCAAGGAAGCAGAGCAGCGCATCCGGGACGGTCCCGTCACAGGTCGCGTCCTTCGGTTCTTTGTCCCTTGCCGCTTCAAGGTTGTCGGGAAGGGTGTAAAACCGTCTGAGATACGCTTCGATCTCTGCTTTTGAAGCCTTCTGCCGTGCCATGAAGATACAGCCGGCTACACATTCCGCTGCCTTTTCAGCACTTGGATGATTATGCGAAACGCTTGCCGAAATCAGTGCCAGCTTTTTCGTTTCCTCCATGCTCCGGCCGTACCATGCAGCCGGGGAAACCCGCATGGGAGCGCCGTTGCCGAAACTTCCATAGGGCCCGGCAGCATCACTTAACAGCCATTTTTTAAAAATATGGCCGTACCCGGCATTGATGTGGCGCCGCCCGATTGTCCGCATTTCCCTGCAGAGCAGGGGTGCCAGGACTTCCTGTGTTTCCGGCAGCCCTTCCTTACGCGCTCTGCCAAAAGCCAGCGCCACGGCAGCCGTCATAAAAGAATCGTCCGTAGCATGGGAACGCGGCACATGGAGCGGGAATACAGACGACTTCATGCCCGACCATTCATATGCAGATCCGATGATATCTCCCACAAAAGCACCTTTCATTGCGCGCCTCCGCTCACTTGCCGAAATCAAGCATGACCGGGCAGTGATCGCTGCCCATGACATCAGAACAGATGGTGACATCCCGGATCAGATCTTTGCCGTTTTCCGAGACAAGGAAATAGTCGATCCGCCATCCGGCATTCCGGCTGCGGGCCTTGAACATATAGGACCACCATGTGTAGGCACCCGTCCTGTCCGGATACAGATAGCGGAAGGCATCAATGAATCCCCGCTTCAGGAACTGCTGGAACTTGGCCCGTTCTTCATCGGAAAATCCTGCATTCCGGCGGTTGGCTTCAGGATTTTTCAGATCGATGGGCTGCGCCGCCACGTTGAGATCACCGCATACCACAACTGTTTTCTTTGCAGCCAGGCCGGCCGCATAGGCCTGGAATGCATCCTCCCACTGCATACGGTACGGCAGGCGGGCAAGTTCCTTCTGAGAATTGGGGGTATAGCACGTAATCAGATAAAACTCCGGATATTCCGCTGTGATGACCCGGCCTTCCTGATCATGTTCGGGAAGACCCAGTCCAAAGGTCACGTCGAGCGGTTCTTCCCTGGAAAAAAGCGCCGTGCCGGAATAGCCCTTGCGTTCGGCACTGTTCCAGTATTCATGATATCCGGGAAACTCAAAATTTGCCTGTTCCCGCTGCATCTTTGTTTCCTGGAGGCAATACACATCCGCATCAGAGGCCTTCATGAAATCGGCAAAACCTTTATTCATACACGCCCGCAAACCATTTACGTTCCATGTCACAAGTTTCATTGGGATTTTCTCCTTCACCCCGCCATAAGGGGGAACAGTCTGGCACAAACAATCAGGAAAAAGAGCAGGATCGGAAGATAGACAGGATCCGGCAGGATCCAGAGATAAGAACAGAGCATGACCGCAAAAGCGGTAAAACCCATGATCAGTCCATTCAGGAAAAGACCGCGGCTTTTGCGTGAAAGGCCCTGACTGGCCGCAATAAGCCCGTTCAGGATCCAGAAAAGCTGGAAAATAAAGGGCGCCCCCAAAGGACCGAAGTCGATATCCGTCACGGACCAGCAGGTCCCCGCAAGGAGCAGCCAGGGCAGAAGCAGCCACCACAGGCCCGAAGGAGTGAGGCTCCGCTTTTTCCACCGGCCGAGCCAGAAAAGCTGCAGCGCCGCAAGGCAGAGACCGTATCCTGTCAGAAGCCCGTCAGCTTCGCCCTTGAGGGGCCAGTTCCAGGTAAAGAGAAGCGGGAAATGGATCCAGAGGCCGAAGGAAAAACTGGCGGGAAAACCAAAAAAGGGGCTATCCCCGCCTCTGTAAAATGGGATCATTCCCAGGGAAACCCAAATAAGGCCAGCCAGCTTGAAAGGAAAATAATAGTCGTACCGGGGTCCGCAGATTCCGTAACATACAAGGCCGAAGGGCAAAAGCCAGAAGCCTGTGATGAGCCAGAGCCGCCGGGATGCACGGATGCGTGTCCAGACAGCCTTCATGATTTCACACTTTCCAGCTGGGACAGGAACTGAAGGCTCCGGAGCGGACGGTCCGTCTGGTACAGAAGGAACCGGTACAGGATTTTTTCAACCTGCATGAGATCCCCTCCCCGTACGACAAAATGTTCCGGATCGGCAAAATCAAGATGCAGCAGCTTTTCCATCAGATCCCGTTCCGACAGCGAAAAAGTCAGTTCGTCCCCCATGGCACAGTCCCTGCAGAGATAACCGCCCTGGACAAGACTGAAGTAACCGTCTTCCGCAAAGGGTTTGCCGCAGGTCGTGCAGGCATCCAGATATGGTTCAAAGCCGCACAGCGCCAGGAACTTTACAATCGTACTGTCCGCCACAAGGCGCTTGTTCCGCTCATAAAGCAGTCTGTAGGCCTCGACCAGAAGCTCAAAGATCCCCGGCTGAGGCTCCTCTTCTCCCATCAGCTGATCTGCTGCTTCGCTGATGATGGAACCATAGGCCATGACTTCTACATCGGGCGTCCTGGGTATCTCGACAAATTCACAGCTTTTGAGCGCTGCTACGCGCCGTCCCCTGGCAAGGGACAGACGGACATGAGCAAAAGGCTGTACCAGACGCCCGCTGACACTCTTGGGATAGGCAGCGCCATAGGCGATGAAAGGGATTTTTCCATGGTCACGACAAAAGCAGACTGCATATTTATCTGCAGTCTGCCAGTTCCTGACTTCCAAAATTACAGCTTCGTCCTGAATGAGTTCAGCGTTCATCGCCTTCCGCAGCCCCTTTGTCCTTTTTCAACGGAATGACCCGGACCTTGAGTACCCGGAAACCGGAGCAGTCCAGCACTTCAAAACGGTAGCCCCGTTCATCCACACTGTCTCCCACCTCGGGCTGCCGCCCGATCAGGCCGAACACGTACCCCCCGATTGTATCCTCTTCAGGATCATCGAACTGGATACCCATCGTCTCCGATACTTCGTCAAGGAGCACCAGTCCGTCAAAAATATAGGAGCCGTCAGGCATCTTGTTGATTTCCGGCATTTCCGAGTCATGTTCATCCTGGATGTCGCCCACGATTTCCTCAAGCAGGTCCTCCATCGTGACGAGACCGGCCGTCCCTCCATATTCATCGGCAACCGCAGCCATCTGCACATGTTTGTGCTGCATGAGCTGAAGGATCTTGACGATGGACATGCTCTCCGGCACGACATCGATTTCACGCATGATGGAGCGCAGATCCGCATGCGGATCCCGGGTATCAAAGTTCATCAGTTCGCGGATATGGATCATGCCCAAAATATGGTCACGGTCTTCTTCGCATAAGGGATAGCGGGTATGGCCCGAATCATGCACGACCTTGAGATTTTTCTCAAGCGGATCATCCACAAAAAGGCATATCATATCCTGGCGGGGCACCATGACTTCTCTGGCTACCCGGTCGGCAAAATCGAATACATTATCAATGAGCCGGCTTTCCACCGGATCAATGCCTCCGCCCTTCTCACTGTCACTGACCATCTTACGGATATCGTCCTCCGAATGTTTGACATCCGGATCATGGGGTTCCACACCGATGAAGTGGTACAGTCCCCGGCCAACGTGCCAGAAAATATAGGCAAACGGATAAAGAATTGGCTTTAACAATCGGCCAATCGCAGATCCCGCGTCAATAAGTCATCTCTCCTTATACAACCACAGTTGAGGAAATGCCGGCGGCACCAGCGTTTTCTCAAAAAAATAAATTGGAATCATTAAAGATTATTATACAATACCTCTTCCGTGGGGGTCAATATTTGCCCCCTCAGGAAGATTCACCGGTCCACCAGGCCCAGTGCCCTGAGATCGCTTTCTTTTTCCCGCCATTTGGGACGGACCTTGACCCAGAGTTCAAGATAAACATGGCTGTCCGTAAGTTTTTCGATATCCATCCGGGCCTCGGAGCTGATCTTTTTCAGCATGCTCCCCTTGCGGCCGATCAGGATGGCCTTCTGAGAATCCCTTTCGACATAGATGTCGCCAAGGACATAGACCGTCCCGTTTTCACGGGTTTTCATTTCCTTGACCTGGACAGCCACGGCGTGCGGCACTTCCTCGCGGGTGAGCTGCAGGATCTTCTCCCGGATGATTTCGGCAGCCATGATCCGTTCGGTCTGATCCGTATACATATCTTCCGGATAGAAACAGGGGCCCTCCGGCAGCATGCTGACGATGGAAGATACGAGACCGGAAAAATCCGCATCCTGCAGCGCCGAAAGCGGAAAGATTTCACGGAAGGGATAGGCTTTGCGGAACGCATCGATCTTTGGCAGCAGGGATGCTTCGTCAGGTACCTGATCCACCTTGTTCAGGACAAGGAATACAGGGACGGACACTTCGCGCAGCCGTTCCAGGATATGCATCTCCGCCTTCATGGATTTTTCCGTCACGTCGGCCAGATACAGGATCAGGTCCACATCCTTCAGGGCATCTTCGGCAGCCTTGATCATATGTTCTCCCAGCTTGTCCATGGGTTTGTGGAGGCCGGGCGTATCCAGGAAAATGATCTGGGCATCCGCCATGGTCACTATGGACAGGATCCGGTTCCTGGTCGTCTGCGGCCGGTCGGAAACAATGGCGACCTTTTCTCCTACAAGACGGTTGATCAGGGTCGACTTGCCTGCATTGGGCCGGCCGACGACCGCAACGTATCCGGAATGATGTATATGTGATTCAAGATTGGCCATTTTCCTGTCCCTCCAGATCAAACGCGTACGGCAGCAGTTCCTCCAGCTTCACTCTCTTTTCCTGCCCTTTCAAATTGGTCAGGGAAATGACGGGGATATGGAATTCCGCCATCACCTGCCGGCAGGCACCGCAGGGCGAAACAGGTGCCGGCGTATCCGCTGTCACACACAGCATTGCGAACTCCCGGACGCCTTCCTTGACTGCGGCGAAGATGGCATTGCGCTCTGCACAGACAGTCAGTCCATAAGAGCTGTTTTCGATGTTGCAGCCCGTAAAAATGCGTCCGTCCACCGCACGGACAGCCGCTCCCACGGCAAAATGCGAGTAGGGGATATAGGCATGGCTGCGTGCCCTGACAGCAGCCTCAAATAGTTCCTGGTCCACGTCAACCTCCAAATTTTTCCTCTGCCAGGTCCAGCTCACGCATGATGGCTTCTTCATGCGCCCGCATCACTTTTTTGTCTTCCGGTTCCATATGATCGTAGCCCAACAGATGCAGGATCCCATGAACGGCAAGGTAGGTCATTTCCCTTGTCAGGCCGTGGCCGAACTCGTTTCCCTGCTCCACGGCACGGGGCGCCGAGATGACGATCCCGCCGAGCAGATGCTCTGCCGTATCGTCTTCCTCTTCCGGTTCTTCCCCTTCATCCAGAGCAAAGGACAGCACGTCCGTCGGTCTGTCGATCCCGCGGTAGGTCCGGTTCAGTTCATGGATCTCCGCATCATCCACGATGGTGATATCGACTTCTGTACGCTCCGGGATCTGTTCCAGCCTGGCTGCTGCTTCCATGGCCTGTTTCAGGATCTGTTCCAGTTCCCCGGGGATTTCAACTGCGTCTTGATTGTTTGCCAGTGTGACGATCATGCCGTTCTTCCCTCCGTTCCTTTTTTTCTTTCTTTTGCAGGTCATCATATTTCTGATAGGCTTTGATGATGGCAGCTACGATTTCATGCCTGATGACATCCCGTTCCGTAAAATGGACAATCCCGATCCCGGGAATATCTTTCAGGACCATGGCCGCATTTGTCAGGCCGGACTGTTTCCCCGCCGGCAGGTCGATCTGGGTCGCATCGCCCGTCACGACAAGACGGGAACCGAATCCGAAACGGGTAAGTGCCATCCGCATCTGTTCGGCCGTCGTATTCTGCGCCTCATCGAGGATGATGAAGGCATCGTTCAGTGTCCGTCCGCGCATATAAGCGAGGGGAGCCACTTCGATCGTCCCGCGGGTCAGATATTTCTGGAAGACTTCCATGCCCAGCATCTCATAAAGAGCGTCATAAAGAGGACGCAGATACGGATCCACTTTATCCTGCAGATCCCCGGGCAAAAAGCCCAGTTTTTCTCCCGCTTCCACAGCAGGGCGGGTGAGGATGATCCGTTCCACTTCACGGTTCTTCAGTGCTTTGACGGCCATGGCAACAGCCAGATACGTCTTGCCCGTTCCGGCAGGGCCGATGGCAATAGTGATGTGATTCTCCGCGATCGTGCGCAGATAGTTCAACTGTCCGAGCGTCTTGGCCTTGACCTGTTTCCCCCGGTACGTTGTCAGCACCGTATCCGTATAGAGCCTGTGGAGGGCTTCCTCCTGTCCACTTTGCATCAGCTGCAGGCTGTATGTCACATCGTGGGCCGTGATGGGCAGTCCCTGCCGATACAGGTAGAGCAGCTCGCCCACTTCTTTTTCGACAAGTTCCACATCCGTCCGGGCACCCTTGATGATGAGTTCATTGCCACGGGCAATGAGCTGGCAGGGAAGTCCCTGCATGATTTTCAGGAATTCATCATTATGGCCCAGGACTGCCACCATTTCCCGCGAATCCTGGAAAGTCACATGGCTTTCGATACTTTCAGGCAACCTAACACCCCTCCCGTTATTTCTTTATCACAGAATCATTCGTTGTATGCAGTCTTGTATTCCCCAGGACCGGGTTTCCGCATATCAGCTGCCGCGGACGATGGTCACTTTTTTGATGGTAACCGGGACCAGTGGTTTATCATTGGCATCCGTCTTCACCTTGCCGATCTTCCGGACCACGTCCAGACCTTCCACGATCCGGCCGAACACGGCATGATGCCCGTCCAGCCAGGGGGTGGCGGCAAGGGTGATGAAGAACTGGCTGCCGCCCGTATCCGGTCCCGCATTGGCCATGGACAGGATGCCCGGCCCGTCATGGCGCAGGGAAGATGAGAATTCATCCTTGATCGTGTAGCCCGGACCTCCGGTGCCATCCCCTTTCGGATCGCCTCCCTGGATCATGAATCCGTCGATGACCCGATGGAACGTCAGCCCATCATAAAAGCCAGATTCCGCAAGCTTTACAAAATTTGCACACGTATTGGGTGCCTGCTCCACCGCAAGGCGGGCAGTGAAATCCCCTAAAGAAGTTTCGAAGCGGGCCCTGACAGGTCCTTTCAGCAGTTCTTTCTCGGCAGCTGCCTTTTTCTGGCTGCTGCCGCATGCTGCGGCCACGAAGGCACAGATGACGAACAGGACAAGGGTAAATTTTTTAAACATGCCATATCCTCCTTATACGTCCATTTATTATACTGTTTCCCCCCGAAAAAAGAAATACTCATAAAAGGCTTGACATTAATTTGGCTTTCATGTAGAATAAAGAAGCTGTCGGAACTATAGCTCAGATGGTTAGAGTACCACGTTGACATCGTGGGGGTCACTGGTTCGAGTCCAGTTAGTTCCACCAATTAAAAACAGAACAGCTGCTTCGGCAGCTGTTTTTTTATTGCCCGTACTTTCTTGCCGCCGGTCCGCTGCCGCGGTCCCGGAATATCGAAAAGGCTGTAAATGGATACCGCCCTTCACAAAAGGTATCATTTACAGCCTTTTTTACAAATCCGCAATCCGGTCAGCCGCTCATATCAGACTCTCAGACAAAGGAGCCGGCGACCCGGTCACTTCACCGTATTCCTCAGCGTCCCGATATGTTCAATTGTACATTCCACCACATCGCCGCTCTTCAGGTACCGGGGAGGATCCATGCCGATCCCCGTGCCGTCGGGCGTCCCCGTTGCAATGATGGTCCCGCATTTCAGGGTCATGCCATGGGACAGTTCGCTGATGATATAAGGGATCCCATGCACCAGGTTCTTCGTGTTGTTATGCTGACGGAGTTCCCCATTGACATGCGTGGAAATGTCCAGGGCCGGCGGAAAGGGGATTTCCTCTGCCGTGACGATCCATGGTCCCATGGGGGCGAAAGAATCCAGGCTCTTCCCGAAATACCACTGTTTATGGGCAATCTGGACATCGCGGGCCGTCACGTCATTGATGATCGTATAACCGAAAATATAGTCCTGGACATCTTCCGGCGCTACATTTCGGGCAGTCCTGCCGATAATGACAGCCAGTTCACACTCATAGTCCAGTTTCTTCACGATGTCGAAATGCCCGTCGATGATGCCCTCCGGTTCCACACAGTGGCTGGCACGCTTGGAGAAATAGACGGGGACATCCCGCTTGACGAGTTTCTCTTCGCCGTATTCATTCGGCAGTTCTTTATCATGGGCCCGATAATTGATGCCCAGGCAGATGATATCATTGTCCGGTTCCGGAATAGGTGCCAGCAGTTTGACCTGGGACAGCGGCACTGCCGCCACACCCATCCGGGTAATCGCCAGCAGCTCATCGAAGCTGGAACGCTCCATCAGTTCCGGGACCGTTGCATATTTATTGGCAGGAACGACAAAGGCCCCGTCCTCGGACAGGATCCCCACCTGTGGTTCCCCATGGTTCAGCATTGTTACAATTTTCAAAGGACTCACCCCTTTTCTGATTTATGTTTTATTTTACACTGTTTTTTAACGATTTACCAGAAATTTATCAGAAAATTGGCGATTTTCTCGATTCTTTATTCCCGACAAACCCTGCCCGCACATTCCTGATGCTCATTCGTAATGCTTCAGGATATTGCGGACCCGTTCCTTTTTGCTCTTGGGGACTTTTTCCTCAAAGTTGCGGAAATTATTTTCCCTGTGATCCGTGGAATAATCAGCATAATCCACATCATAATCCCGTTCATAGCTGCGGTTGTAATCACCGTGCCCATCATCCAGGCGATAAAAAAGCTGCGGCAGCATGATACTTCACCCCCCTCCCAGGAAACAGAACCGGCTCCGGCACTCCATTTTCTGCCGGGCCGGATGCCGGTTACCGCATTATATCATGTTTTCCCGGAGCAGGAACAGCCCCGCCGGCAAACTCAGGCCCTGCTTCCTGTTTCCGGGATTTTCAGCAGGAACGCTTGGCAGGACCGGCCGGGAGGAATAAAATATAGACGATGACAGGAGGGAATGATATGAGTGACAGAATGAACCGGATCCGGGCCCTGCGTGCTCCGGAAGAACCCCACCAGTACAACTGTGCCCAGGCTCTGCTTGTGGGATTCCATGACGTGCTGGGAGTCAGCGGGGACCAGGCGGCACGGATGTCCGCTTTTTACGGCGGAGGCATGCTCCGCGGCACAGTCTGCGGCACCATCAGTGCAGGTCTCATGATTTTAGGAGCGGCCGGGATCCCGCAGCAGGAAGCGAATCAGTTCCTGCAAAGCTTTGTCAAAGCCCATGGTTCCATCCAGTGTGCGAAGCTGCTGGCCCGTTCCCACGCCCGGGGCATCCCCAAAAAAGAACACTGTGACGGTCTTATCTTTGAGATCGCGGCCGCACTGGAAAAGAAGCTGGGACTGTGACGTATCGGACAAAGCAGAGGAGACATGCTTCTGTGCATCTCCTCCGCTTCCGGAATGCGGAGTCTGTACAGGAAAGGTTCCGGCGTATTCCATCAGGAACAGACAGGGGGTGTGGAGAAATGACGTTCCATTTCTTCACACCCCCGCGTGGCTGCAGACTTATTTTTCCCGTTCTTCCAGTTTTTGTTCGATTTCCGTGTTCAGGATATCGCTGATGAACATATAGCCGGGCTTATGCGAAATCGCAATGGGCGGCTTTACGTTTTCCACAACGAACTGAGGCGTCACGCCGCAGGCCCAGAATACAGGGATTTCGCCGTCATGGAACGGCACGGGCTGGCCATAATCAGGCTTTGCCACATCCTTGATGCCGATGGCTGCAGGATCACCCATATGGACGGGACCGCCATGGACCCGCGGGAATTTCTCCGTGATCTCCTTTGCCTTTTCCGCATTTTCCGGCGTCATGGGACGCATGCTGACTACGTAATTGCCGTGGAAGCGTCCGTAGGGCTTGCAGGCAATCGTCGTACGGAACATCGGTACGGGCGTGCCCAGCGTCATATGACGGATCTCGATCCCGTTTTTCAGCAGTGCCTCTTCAAAGGAATAACTGCAGCCGATCAGGAAGCCCACCATATCTTCATTCCAGTATTCATTGGCATCGGGAATCGTTTTTTCCAGCTTGCCGTCCCGATAGATATTGTACCAGGGAATGCTGCTCAGGACATTTTCTCCGGGAGCCAGGAAAGTGGAAACCGGTTCTTTCTTAAAGACTTCAAGCACGGGGCAGGGCTGGGAGTTCAGTTTGGCAAATTCGTAGAACTCATCCGCATAATCACTGGGCAGGCAGATGAGGTTCGCCTGCACATAGCCTGCCGCCATTCCGGATGTACTGGAAGTGATGGTACCCTTGCGGATCAGTTCCCGCACCTGGGCAGGCGTATAATGAGCATATTGATTTTCCATTTTTTTCCTCCTGTGTAAACGTGATAGCAGAAAAGAAAAGCTCCATGTGGTTACATTTCAACACCCCATGGAGTTTTCCTTTATTTTGATGATTCTCAGCCGAGCATCTTCATCAGAGCCGGTGCATAGACGGTAAACGTACGGTAAGCCATGAAGAGGGTGATGACAAGCACTGCCAGGCCGGCAATGTTCAGGATGCCGGAATTCTTATAGGTCCCCAGAAGCTTGGAGCTGCTGGCCACATAGACCACGAGGCAGACGCTCAAAGGCAGAGCCACACCGTTGACAGCCTGTGCAATGGTGATGATATTGGTCGGCGTGCCGCCCATGATGGCCACGATGCAGCCAAGGATGAACACGATCGTCGTAATCGTACGGAACTTTGTATCCTTCAGATCAGTGGACCAGCCCAGGATACCGGTGATGACATAGGTAGCAGCCAGAGGGGCCGTCGTTGCAGAACTGATGCCGGCTGCAAAGATACCGATGGAGAAGATTGCCTTGGCTCCTGCACCGGCAAGAGGTTCCAGGCCCATGGCCAGTTCAGCCACGCCCTTTACCGTTTCGCCGCGCAGCGCCAGGCTGTGCCCGACAACCATGATGCTGATGGAAATGATGGCCGTCAGGATTGCGTTGGTCACGGAGTCATATCTGGCATCGATCAGGGCATCGTCCTTATCCGCCACTTTATTGCTGGCCGTTGTGGAGGCATGCAGATAGAGGCAGTAAGGGACGAGCGTCGTGCCGATCAGGCCGATGGCATTCAGCATTGCGCCCGAAGGAATGCTGGGGATGAACATGCCGCTCAGCAGATGGCCCACATTCGCGCCCACGATGATGGCGGTCAGCAGGAACACGATGGCCATGATGAAGACAAGGCCCGTCAGGGCATTGGCGATATATTTGATATTGCCGGTCAGTACGAGAGCAAGAGCAACCGCGGAGATGATGATGCAGAAGACGGTCCGGTACGGCCCGAACAGAATGCCGAGGCCTACGGAAGCACCCACTACGTTCCCTGCCTGATAAGCACAGTTACCACAGAAAATAGCAATAATAAGAAGCAGGAACAAAGGGACGCGGACCGGACTGTTCAGGAATGCCTTGCGGATGGCATCTGCCAGTCCCATCTCTCCGATGATACCGATCTTGGAAGTCATGAGCTGCATGATGACCATGGCGATGACACTGAACAGCAGTGCCCAGGCCAGGCTGTACCCGAAATTATACCCGGACAGACCGCATGTCGTAACTGTCCCCGGCCCTACTACTGCCGCCGTTACGATTGCACCGGGTCCCATGCTTTTGATTCTTTGCCACATCGTCTTCTTCGTTTTAGTTGATGTTGCTGTCATAGCTACCCCTCCTTAAAATAATTGGTATGAACGATTACTATCTTACACGTTTTATTATTCGGGTAAAGTCAGTTCACAATTTTTTCACAGTATCCTGTATACACGACAAAATGTTGTATTAATATTAACATTATCCTATAAATATCAGTTAATTTACTTATATTCATTCATCTTTTTTCTGTATTTTCGTCTTATGCTTCGTTCTCATCCGTCAAAAGATACGGATTTTACGTTTGTAATAGTATGAATATTTATAATACGTAAAGTAGATCCTCCCCGACAGGACGGCACAGGTTCTGCAAACCTCTGCAGCAGTCAGGGAGGATCCGAAAAGAGGACAGTTCCTGCGGCTGTGTATCCGCCGAAGGAACGGCCCTGTCATATTATGTTGTTTGGAGGTACCGCTGCATGCGCCGGGCCCCTTCAGACGCCCAAAAAGATTTCAGAAGCAGCAGTCCGCTGGAAATTCTTTTCCAGCATGGCTTTATGGGACAGGAAGCGCGGATCATCAAAATATTTGGCATGCTGCGGACAGTAGACGATGCAGGCCTGGCACTTGATACAGATGCCGGGCACTTCCTCCGTATGTTCCCGGCTGATGGACCCCATGGGACAGACATCAGCGCACTTGCCGCAGTGATCGCACCGGGACAGATCCGTCCTGGGTTTGGCCTTGAGGAATTTGGCCGGCTGCCCATCCTCTCCTTTGGGGATATAATAAGGAGCCACAGGCGCGCCTCCCTTGATGAGAGCTTCCGGGCAAACGCCTTTTTTGAGCAGTGCCGCGGTCCCGGCAATCAGTTTCGCCAAAAGTGCTTCGTCTGCTTTGGTCGGATGCTCCATCCCGATATCCGCAAAGGCATGCCGCGTGGCGAAAGCTCCGGCCGCAAGGACGTGGAAGCCATGGCTGCGGAGTTCCAGGGCCAGTTCCGTCAGGGAACTGTCATAGCTGCGGTTGCCAAAAGTCACAAGCGCTGCCGCCGGGGTGTCATGTCCCTGGAACAGCTGCTGGACAAAGGGAAGTGCCTTGTTGGGGATCCGCCCGGCATATGTGGGCATGCCAAAAACGACCAGCGTTTCCGGGCCATACGTGCGGACGGCCTGCTGCCCCCGCGGCAGAGTGAAATCATCATGGCTGACAGGGACACCCAGAGTCTGCGCCAGGCGCTCACCGGTTTCCGTCACAAGGGCTGCCGTACTGCCCGTGGGACTGAAAGCAACGGTCCTTACTTCTTTGATCATCATCGCAATAGCCTCCTATCATCAGCATTGTCCTTGACAATGTACATCCATGTTTCTTCTATTTTATATCGAATTGTGAAAAAACTCAAAAAAGCCATGAGCCGCCGCGCTGCACAAAAAATGAGCCTCCAGGGACATAGCAGTTCCCATGGAAGGCTCTTTTTCTTGGGGCACGTTTTTTGCGCAGATTCCGGCAAAAAGGCAAGGCAAAGCCAGCAGACGGGAAGCTAGCTGTGCCTCTTACACGAGGAGATCCCTGTAGAGCGCTTCGTCACTGCTGCTTATGACATCAAAGACCACGGACACGGAATCAGGGTTTTCCCGCTGCCACTGTTTCACTGTACGGACAGCGATCGCCGCTGCTTCCTCCGGCGCAAAACCATTCTGTCCCGTTGACAGACAGCAGAAGGCAATGCTGTGCAGGCCCTGCTGCCTGCAAAGATCCAGGCAGGCCCTGTAGCAGGAAGCGAGGACACCCCGCTCTGTTTCGGAAGCGACCCCGTACACGACCGGGCCCACCACGTGGATCACATACCGGGCGGGCAGATTCCAGCCATGGGTAAGCTCCGGCTGGGCCGGGGGCACCTCGCCTCCGAGCGAACCTGCCAGGAGTGCACATTCCAGCCGCAGCTGGACCCCTGCCGCAGAATGGACAGCATTGTCCACACAGTCATGACAGGGTGTGAAACATCCCAAAAGTTCCTTGTCGGCGGCATCCACGATGGCATCCACAGCCAGCTGCACAATATCTCCCCGCCGGAGATACAGTCCCGGAGCCACAGGTGTCAGTTCCTGAAGCGTCACGATGCCCCGTTTTGCCATGTCTTCCTGCAGGTATGCGTCCTGTATTTTCAGAAATTCTTCGCTTACCGGTGCCGGGGTACGGACATTCATCAAACTGCGGAGAAACTCTTTTTTCCCCTTTGCAGACTTCGGCACACGGAGTGCATCATATTCAGGGTTTTCCTTCAGCAGCCAGGAAATCAAAAACTCGAGGCGCTCGTCTTGCGTCATATAATTCTCCTTTCAGGGACTTCAGAAAACGCCGGGAAGGGAAACATATCAGCGCCATACCGGCAGGCTGTTCCCCCGTCTCCCGTCCCGCGCCTGAGAAAATGCAGCGAACTATATTCATACGTTGTTATCATATACCATGGACCGGATTCGGACAACGGGGAGATTGCGGCGGTGCAGAAAGATTTACCGTTTTTTTTACAAAGGAAAGGCATCCCGGACTGTTCCTGCGGCCGGCAATGCCAGTACTGCAGAAAATCCGGACGCTCTGGCTGCGCTGCTCCCGCCATGACGGATTGTCCTCCGGATTTCCACCCGGCCGCCGCTCTTCTGCCGCAAAATACAAAAGCCGCTGCCGCGTGAGAAATCCACGCGCCCAGCGGACTTTTCCCCAAAATTCCGTATGGTCAGACTGCTCCCTGCGTTTCTTCCGCATCCGGTTCCGCAGAAACAGCACCGGCCAGATCGACCGGAGACGGTTCCTTGATCTCCGCGGCCTTTTTCACTTCATCGGGCAGGATGATTTCCTTGCCTTTGTGATAGCTCAGGTTGACGGCCATGTTCATCCTGACTGTCTGCAGCAGCTGGGAAGCCATCTTCTTCTGTGAATCGTCCAGTCCCTTCTCTTTGGAAAAACGGTCCAGCAGGATGGAGCCGGTCTTCTGCACCAGATTCGAGAGGTCCATTTCATAACGGGTGGGCAGTTTGCTCTTTGCATTGACTGTCAGCATGAAGTCCTGTTCATAGAGAGCCCCGTTTATGATCTTTTCCTCTTCTTTCGTGAAGCCGCGGTCCGCTCCCTGTGCTTTCGTGCTGCCTGCCGCTGCCTTTTTTGTGTAAGCATCGATCACATTCGGATCCAGACGGAAGAGGATGACTTCACTGGCACCCTCCCTGGACAGGATATGGGGGGACTGGATCGCCTTCACCAGCATCTCTGCTTTTTTGGCCGGATCCGTGCCCGGTTCATGGGGAGAAACGTATTTGCCCCAGGCCTCATTGTTTTTCCTGATATATACGGTGTCATTTTTATCATCCTGCGTCGCATAGACCTGGAAGGGAATTTCTTTCGTGATACTCCCCGGCAGGCTGCTGACAGAGACGCTGCCGGACAGCTTTATCCGGCTCTCCGGTTTCTGGGTTCCCTCTCCCTTGAAGGATAGTACTCCGTTTGCAAGGATACTTGAAAAATCGACTTTGCCGTCAAACTGATAGTTTTTGACATTTTCAAAAGCATCCACAGCACTGGTGATCCTGGAAACCGCGGCCGACCGGGGTGCTGCCAGCACCGGTGCAGAAAAAAGACAGAAAGCAGTCATTATGCTGCCCACAATTTTGCGAGAAAAATGCATCATGGATACAGCCCTCCTTTATCCTTCATGATTGTAATCATCAGCCCAAATCCTTAAAAAGTCAAGGGACCATCCTGCAGGAAGAAACCCGGCAGGACTGCCGGATTTGCCTTCTCCATCCCTCATAAACTTTGCAGGACGGATCCCTCATGCATCCCGAAAGGATTGAGGAAAGGTGTCTCCGCCTCTTTTTCCGGGGCAAGCAGGGCCTCTCCGGGTACAGTGATGACAGTATTGCTGTCATAAGCAAAATCGACAGTACAGAGCATGGATATGGAATGGATGAAAGCATCCGTTTCCAGGACCTGCCGGTCCGGGACTTCTCCGGATCCGCTCCCGGGAGAAAGCTGCTGTTTCATGATTTCCTGCATCAGCGGAGAATAATCCCACATCAGCCGGAGCGGCCGGCCTGTCGCCTTGTCAAGCGTCAGGATATAAAGGCTTTCACCGATCTGCCGTCTGCGGGCATTTCCCGGCAGATCATCAGATCCGGCTTCTGCCACGACGGCCGTCATCGCAGCCAGAGTCTCTTCTTTTTCATCCGACGCAATCGGGATGACTTCAAGGATCCGGCCGGCGTAATCAGCACGGATCTTATCCTCCTCTTCCGGATCTGCCCGTTCCACCCTTTCCCGGGACCAGGGGTGGTCATTGACCTTTCGGTAGCGGTACAGGACGGGCCCCGAGCCGGCCAGGAATTCCCGCGTTTTCTGCGGTTTGATCACCCTGCCTCCGGTTTCCCTGCCGTCCAGGGACAATTCGATGGCACATGCATACTCCGGGTCCCGGGCATACTGTTCCCGGAACTGCAGCGTACAGTTGAACAGGGACGAGTGGAAACGGCCCTTCCCGGTCATCTGGACACGGGGCGCTGTGTGCAGTTTGACAAAAGCGTCCACCACGGCGGCTCTGTCCGTATCCGCCCGGGCAGCCCGGGCCGGGGATCCTGACAGCAGCAGCGCGGCCAGGACAAAAAGAATGGTTTTCAAAAGTCTCATTATCGCAAGGCGGCCATGCGGCGGTCTGCCGCATAAAAAGTCCGCCCTTCCCTCCTTTCAGACATCCCGGGGACAACATCGCTGCGGAACGTCCATTCCGCACATTCCACTGCGTCTGCCGCTGTTTTTCTGTATCCTGTTGGAATACGCACTGGAATCATGGTATAGTATGAGTACTCTATAAGTATCCTATACCTATGGAAAAATTGCAAATATCAGGAGCTGATTGGAATGAATCCCGTTATACAAGCCATGCTGGACCGCCGCAGCGTGCGAAAATACCAAAAGAAACCTGTGCCCCGGGAAATCCTCGACCAGATCATCGAGGCCGGTCTCTATGCTGCCAACGGCAAGGGCCGGCAGGCGACACTGATCCTTGCCGTCACGGATCCGGCACTGATCAGGAAACTGTCCGAAGCCAACTGCCGGATCGGCGGCTGGGATAAATCTTTTGATCCTTTCTACGGCGCCCCCGCCGTGCTGATCGTCCTGACCCGGCGCGATGTACCGACCGGGACCTGCGACGGCAGCCTTGTCCTGGGCAACCTCATGCTCGCTGCCCATGCTCTGGGACTGGGCAGCTGCTGGATCCACCGGGCACGCGAAGAGTTCGAAATGCCTGAATGGCAGGATCTGCTCCGTCAGCTCGGCATCAAAGAGGAGTATACGGGTGTGGGCCACTGTATCGTAGGATACCCCGCTGAAACACCCAAGGCAGCACCGCGGGCCAAAAACCGCGTATTCTATCTGGAAGGGAAAGCGTAAGAGACTCATGACAAAATTATTCTTTGAAAACGATTATAACTGCGGCTGTGCCCCGCAGATCCTGAAACGGCTGGAAAAAGAGAATATGAACTCCCGTTCCGGCTATGGCACTGACGAAATCACAGCAGCTGCAGCCGCCAAAATCCTCGCCCGGACCGGGACTCCCGGCGGAGATGTGTATTTTGCCGAAGGCGGGACCCAGACGAACGCCATCGTCATCTCTGCCTATCTGAAGTCCTATGAAGGCGTCGTGTCCGCCGAAACGGGCCATGTGACCTGCCATGAAGCAGGCGCCATCGAAGCAACGGGGCACAAGGTCCTGCCCGTGCCGGGCGAAGTGGATAAGCTCACTGCCGGAGCACTCCGTGAATACCTGAAGGCTTTCTATGCCGGCAGCAGCTGTGACCACATGGTCCAGCCCGGCATGGTCTATATTTCCCATCCAACGGAATACGGCAGCCTGTATACGCTCCAGGAACTGCAGGACCTCCGGGCTGTCTGCGATACCTACCGGCTGGTCCTCTTCGTGGATGGGGCCCGTCTGGGCTATGCGCTGGCCGCACCGGAAAACGAAATCACCCTGCAGGATCTGGGCCGTCTGGCCGACGTGTTCTATATCGGCGGGACGAAGCTCGGTGCCCTTTTTGGAGAAGCCATCGTGTTCCCGAAGGGGATGCCCGCCTTCTTCCCGACCCATGCCAAACAGCATGGCGCCATGCTCGCCAAAGGGTTTGTCACAGCGGAGCAGTTCGATGAGCTTTTTACGGATGACCTCTATGTGAAGCTGGGCGGCCACGGGATCGAACTGGCTCACAGACTGAAAAAAGGGCTGGCTGCCAAAGGCTGCCGCTTCCATCTCGATTCACCGACTAATCAGCAGTTCATTGTGCTGCCCGACAATGAGGTCCAGTCCCTGCATGAAAAAGTCGCTTTTGAAGACTGGGAGAAAGCATATGCCGGCCATACCGTGATCCGTTTCGTCGTCAGCTGGTCCACGCGGGAAGAAGACGTGGACGCCCTGATTGCACTCCTGTAGGGAGGCCGGTTCCGATGAAGGAGAATGTGTATCCGTGTTCCTGGGATAAAGAAACGGTCTATCTGAAGAATGTCGTCAGGGATCCGAGCCTTGTCATCGGGGATTATACCATCTATAACGACTTTGTCCGCGACCCCCGGGAATTTGAAAAAAACAATGTCCTGTACCACTATCCTTCCCTCAACCAGGAAAAACTTGTCATGGGCAAATTCTGTTCCATTGCCTGCGGAGCCCGGTTCGTCTTTACAGCAGCCAATCATGCCATGGGTTCCCTGGCCACGTATCCCTTTCCCATCTTTGCGGAAGAATGGGGCCTCGATCCGGAAGCAATCCGGGATTCATGGGACAATAAAGGGGATATCGTCCTCGGCAACGACGTGTGGATCGGCTATGAGGCCGTCATCCTCCAGGGCGTGACCATCGGGAACGGCGCCGTCATCGGCGCGCGGGCCGTCGTGACAAAGGATGTCCCGCCCTATGCAGTTGTCGGCGGTGTGCCTGCAAAACTGCTGCGTATGCGGTTTCCCCGGGAAATCTGCAGGAAGCTGGAAGCTCTTGCCTGGTGGGACTGGCCGAAAGAGAAACTGGCTGCCCATATCAAGGATCTGCAGCAGGGACGGCTGGAAAATCTGACAAAATGATCCTGGACAGAGGATATGCAAAAAGCCGATGCGCCTTTTCCGCTGCAGGAACTTGCCTTTTCCTCTTTCCAGCGTGTATAATACCATCAGTTCTGCTCCCTGCGTACAAGGCGTACCGAGTACTAAGGCTGTATAGACGGAAAAAGACAAGAGAAACAGCAGGAAATGTGCCCGCAAGCAGCACACATCCTGTCTTGTCCCACCCCTGTCGTCACAAGCGAAAACGGGAGCCCTGCCCTCTGGCAGCGGCTCCTTTCTTTTATCCACAATTATCCAATTCCGGGGAGCAAAAGGGAGGAAAAATGAAAATACCGTACAATCCGGCATCACCCAAAGCAGATGAATTCATCAACCATCAGGAAATCCTGGATACGCTGGCCTTTGCGGACAAACACAGCAGCGACCTGACCTACTGCCGGCAGCTCCTCGACAAAGCCCGCACCCTGCAGGGACTCACCCACCGGGAAGCTTCCGTTCTCCTTGCCTGCGAAGATCCGGCCATCCTGGAAGGGATCTACGCCCTGGCCCGGGAAATCAAGGATAAGATCTACGGCCAGCGCATCGTCCTTTTTGCACCCCTGTATCTTTCCAATTACTGTGTCAACGGCTGCGTCTACTGCCCCTACCATATGAAGAACAAGCACATTGCCCGCAAAAAGCTGACCCAGGATGAAATCCGCAGAGAAACCATCGCCCTGCAGGATATGGGACATAAACGGCTGGCCCTGGAAGCCGGGGAAGATCCGCAGCACAATCCGATCGAATATATCCTGGAGAGCATCCACACCATTTACAGCATCAAACACAAAAACGGTGCCATCCGAAGGGTAAATGTGAACATCGCCGCCACGACCGTGGAGAATTACCGCAGGCTTAAAGAAGCCGGCATCGGCACGTACATCCTCTTTCAGGAAACATATCACCGCAAAAATTACGAAACACTCCATCCTACGGGACCCAAACACGATTACGCTTACCATACGGAGGCTATGGACCGGGCCATGCAGGGCGGGATCGATGATGTGGGCGTCGGCGTCCTCTTCGGTCTGAACATGCACCGCTACGACTTTGCAGGCCTGCTGATGCACAAGGAGCACCTGGAAGCAATGTTTGGCGTAGGGCCGCATACGATCAGCGTTCCCCGTATCCGCCCGGCGGACGATATCTCCGTCCAGTCCTTCCCGGATGCGATCTCCGATGACCGTTTCAAGAAAATCACGGCCATCCTGCGGATCACAGTGCCCTATACGGGCATCATCATTTCTACCCGGGAATCCGCAGCGACCCGGAAAGCCGTGCTGGAAGTCGGCGTTTCCCAGATCAGCGGAGCTTCCCGTACAAGTGTCGGCGGTTATGCCGAAGAAGAAAAAGAAGACTCATCCCAGTTTGAAGTCAATGACAACCGGACTCTGGATCAGGTCGTCAACTGGCTCCTGACTGACGGATACATCCCCAGTTTCTGCACGGCATGCTACCGCGCAGGAAGGACGGGCGACCGTTTCATGAGCCTTGCCAAAACCGGTCAGATTTCCAACTGCTGCCAGCCCAATGCCCTGCTCACACTGCGCGAGTACCTGGATGATTATGCTTCCGAGGATACGCGTAAAAAGGGCATGGAAGCGATCCGGCGTGAACTGCAGCACATCCCGAATCCGGCTGCCCGCAGGACCTGTGAGACGTATCTGCAGAAAATCGATCAGGGCGAGAGAGATTTCCGTTTCTGAAGTCCGAAGCTCCCCCGCTTTATGCAAATTGCCCCCGGACCGGCCGGTCCGGGGGCAATTTGTATAGAAACGATCAGTTCCGGAAAGAAAGCAGCTCCCGCAGGAAACGATACATACGGCGCGTCGATGCAATGCTGACATATTCCTGAGGAGAATGGAGGTTCCCCGCATCGGGCCCGATGGAAATGCAGTCGAGTTCCGGCCGTTTTGCCAGGAAGAACCCGCATTCGAGTCCCACGTGGACGGGGGTAGCTTCGAGCGGTCTGCCAAAGAGTGCCTGATAGCGTTCCTGGAGCAGGGCTGTAAGCGGTGAATCCGGGTTGTCACGCCATCCGGGATAAACGCAGGAAATGCCGGTTTCCATACCGAAGCGCCGGCCCAGAAGCTTCACTTTCTCAGCCACCGCATCCCGCTGGGAGGCAATAGCCGAGCGGACTTCCGCAACCGTTGCGAACCGTCCTTTTTTCGTATCAAGATAAAGTTCACCCACATTGATGGAAGTCAGTACGATACCGGGTACCTTGCCGTTCATTTCCTGGATGCCCTGGGGCAGAAGGAACAGGAACTGCAGGATTTCCCCGGTCTCGGAAGGACACAGCACTTTTTCCGGTTCCTGCAGCTTTTCGATTTTCTCCGCCGTCATAAAGAGCTCCGGATTGACGCTGCCATACTCTTCGCGCAACTCCTGGCCCGTCTTTTGCCAGAGAGCAAGGAACCGTTCCTCCTCTGAACGGGGGAAAGCGACGACAGCCTCGGCGTCGCGGGCAATCGCGATCCGGAAATTCCCGCCGCTCAGGCGGGCAAGCTGCAGCGGTATCCGGGTCCCCGCCGCCTGCAGCAGCCGGCTCAGAAGCATGATGGCACTGCCCCGGCCGCGATGGATATCCTCGCCGGAGTGTCCGCCCAGCATGCCGCCCACACGGCAGTGCATGAAGCACAGGTCTTCCGTCTTTGCTGCAAAGGTTACGGGACGTTCGCTGCGGACGCAGCAGCCGCCGGCACTGCCCGTCGTCGCATGCGTCTCCGTGGCATTGTCCAGATTGATGACGCGCCTGGAATGGAACCAGCCGATATCGGCATTGAGCGCACCGCTGAAGTCATCTTCTTCAGCCGTCGTAAAAAGCACCTCCAGCTCAGGATGGGACAGGTCATCCGCCTCCAGGAGCGCCATGGCAAGGGCCACCCCGATCCCGTCGTCAGCGCCCAGGGTCGTCTTTCCGCCCGTCGTGACCAGATCCCCCTCCTGGACAGTCCGGATCGGATCTTTGTCAAAATCGTGCGTCACATGGGGTGCCTTCTGGCATACCATATCAAGATGGGCCTGCAGCAGGAAGCCCGGCTCCTGTTCCCGTCCCGGAGAAGCTTTTTTCCGGAGGTACAGGTTATGGAACTTGTCCTGCCGGCAGGGAATCCCGCGTGCTTCCGCCCAGGCAAGGATTGCATCACTCAATGCCTTTTCCTTAAAAGAAGGATGCGGGATCCGGCAGATTCCCAGGAAATGCCGAAAGACAGGATCTTCTGCCAAAGCTGCGGTATTTCCTTTTTTTTCGTTGTTTTCCTCCATTTCAAATCCCTCCCACATGATTTTCAAGGCCGGAAATCCTGCAGGGATCCCGGCAGACAGGCAGTGCTGTCAAAACACAAAACAGACCGGAAATATATGGCAGATGCTGCTGCCGCAGGCAGCCATGCATCAAAAGCCCGGATGTCCCCTCTGTATCAGATAAGCTCCCGCCGCCAGACACCCTGATGCCAGCGCCAGAAAAACACAAGGCCCCGGCTGCATTCATCAAGGGCCATGGCAAGCCAGATCCCGGCAAGCCCCCACAGCAGATGGACGCCGAAGAACCAGCCGCCCAGGACGGATACACACCACATGAACAGGACCCCCACCGTGATCGGTGCCTTGACATCCCCTGCCGCATTCAGAGCCATGACCATGCACATATTGACGGCCCGTCCGATTTCCAGGAAGATGTCGATGAAAAGGATGGTCCTTCCCAGCGCATGGACCTGGGGATCCTCCGTAAAAATGGAAAAGATCCTGTCACTGTGCAGGAATACAAGTACGGCCAGGGTCCCCGAAAGGATCATGGACACGAAAATCGTGAATTTCACCTGCCGGTCCACCTGCCCGTTGTCACCGGCGCCCTTGAAATAGCTCACAAGGATCTGTGTCGCCATCGCCAGGGCCTGGGAATAAAGGTAGCTGATCATGGCAATGATATATGCATACACCTTTGTCGTAATGACGGCCACGCCAAACAGATTGACAAAAGTCATCAGCGTTGTCTGGGACAGATTATAGGAGAATGTTTCCCCCGCGGAGGGAATGCCCAGATACAGCAGCCTGCCCAGGGTCTTTTTGGGAAAAGGGCGGAGATGCGCCAGGGACAGACGCAGCGGCGTTTTTTTATGCAGGAAATGGATGACAAGCAAAAGGCCCAGCACTTTTGCCGTATTGGTGGATAGGCACACGCCGGCCACACCCAAAGAAGGAACCGGACCCAGGCCATGGATCAGGATCATATTGCCGCAGATATTGAGCACGTTCATCAGGGATGAACAGATCATGGTTTCCTTCAAAAGTCCGAATCCCCGCAGAAAAGAGATGAATGCCATATAGGCACTCTGGACCACGATGAACAGTCCGATCCAGCGCAGATAAAGCGCCGCGTCCTCCCAGATCTCAGCCGGGATTCCCAGCAGACGGAGGAAAAAATCATGGCATGCAAAAAGGATGATGCTGATCAGAGCGCCCAGGACCAGATTGAGTGCCAGCGAAACAGAACAGACCCTGCTGGCACCCCGGATATCTCCGCTCCCCCGGTAATGGGCAATCAGGATGGTTGCCGCCTGGGACAGGACGGACAAGGTCAGGATGATCATATTGACGATCATATTGTCGTTGCCGACTGCGGCCACGGACTGCTGGGAATAATGGCTCAGCATGAACTGATCCATATTGGGCACCAGCATCTGGAGCCCGATTTCCACAAAGATCGGTACGGACATCGCAAAAACGGACCATTTTTTCTGGTAGGCCGTCTGGGATATTTCGAACATCGAAAAAGAACCTCCTTACAGGATGCAGATGCAATCCATATATACAGCCGGCCTGACGCACAAAGCCGGGGCAGCTGCAGGATTTAATAGTAGCACGACGCACCCGGCTCTGCAAGGACAGGGAAAGAGCTGCGGATACGTGCAGCTGCCTTCCGGAACGGCCGTATCCCGGGAGTTCCTTTTTGCGATTATACAAAGAGGCGCTGCTCTTTTGCGAGCAGTGCCTCTTTGCTGTGTCATTCAGACACATGTTCCGTTTTAGGGTTCAATCAGATAATGCCTCTCAGCTTCATCGGTTCGACAAGAGCATTCAGGGCAACGATGTATGCGCCTACACGCAGGGTGGTGTTGTACTTCTTCGCTGCATCATATACATTGGCGAAAGCCTTCACCATCATCTTTTCCTGTCTTTCTTCCACTTCTTCTTCCGTCCAGAAGTATCTGTACAGGTTCTGTACCCATTCGAAATAGGATACGGTTACGCCGCCGCCGTTGGCCAGCACGTCAGGCACTACAGGGATGCCCTTCTTTTCCAGGATGGCATCGGCATCAGCATCGGTCGGGCCGTTGGCAGCTTCGACGATGATCTTAGCCTGGATCTTATCTGCATTCTTGGCAGTGATCTGCAGTTCCATAGCAGCCGGGATCAGCACGGTGACTTTCTGTTCGAGGACAGCTTCACCGCTGATGGCCGTTGCGCCGGGATAGCCTTTGATCAGACCTTCATGTTCCTTGGCATACGCTTCGACCTTGTACGGATCCAGACCATTTTCATCATAGATACCGCCGGAGATATCGGAGAGGGCAACGATCTTCAGGCCCTTTTCCTTGGCAATCTTGGCAGTCCAGGAACCCACGTTGCCGAAGCCCTGGATGGCGACGGTGGCATCTTCCGGTTTAATGCCTTCCCGTTTCAGGATTTCCAGCGTAGCCGTGATGACGCCGCGGCCCGTAGCGGAGTTACGGCCCAGGGAGCCTCCCATGCTGACAGCCTTGCCGGTGATGAAGGCCGGTTCATACTGGCAGTTGATCTTGGAGAATTCATCGCACATCCAGGCCATGATCTGAGCGTTGGTGTTCATATCAGGAGCCGGGACATCCTTCTTTTCACCGATCAGCGGTGCGATCTTGTCGATGTAGCCGCGGGTAATCTTTTCGAGTTCGGTCTTGGAAACCTTTCTGGGATCCACAATGACGCCGCCCTTGGCACCGCCGTACGGCAGGCCGGCAACAGCGCATTTCGTGGTCATCCAGAAGCCCAGGGTCTTCACTTCATCGAGGGTCACGTTCTGATGATAACGGACGCCGCCCTTGCCCGGTCCGAGGATCGTGCTGTTCTGGGAACGATAGCCCGTGAATACCTGTACATGGCCATCATCCATCTTGACAGGGATACTGACTTCCACCGTACGTTCAGGCTGGGAAATCACTGCCTCAGCATTCGGATCAAGGTTGATCAGTTTGCTTGCTTTTTCCATCGGGATTTTTGCCATTTCAAATAAGCTCATTGTTGCGCCTCCTAAAATTGAGTATTGAACCCTTACGACTGCATTATAACATGATTCATAATTAACAGTTTATTTTTTTGTATTTTGTATACAATTTGCTTTTTCCGGGCAAATATGCCCGGATCATCAAGGCTCTTCTTTTTTTCTGAATTGTTCGTAAATGGCGCCAAATGGGATCCCTCCGATGACTTTTCCCTTATATTTCTGCGGCAGCGTCGCAATGACGCTTGTCAGATGGGAAGAGGTGATCCCGCACTGGATGCTGAGCCATGCCTCCATGAATGCCGCCAGATGATCACATCCTTTCAGCATTTCTCCATCGATCGGTTCGAATTCATCGCGGTTATAGCGTTCCGGTATGTCGCCTTCCAGGAGCTGCAGGCGGTCGCCCAGACGGATCCGATTGTTGAATTCATGGATGGTGAAGTTCAGGATATCTTTCTGCCAGCTGTCGGGAAGGAGCGGCAGCAGGATTTCCCGCATCTGACGTTCTTCGATTTCCTTGATCAGATTATCCAGTCCTTCGATGGACCGTTTGATCGGCGAAATGATATCCCGCGTGAGGACTTCCGGCAGATCATGCCAGAGGCCGCCCAGGAAATCATTGATGATCCGCTGCCGGCAGGCGCCCCGGGCAGACGCGCAGAAATACCCCATCACGGCGACGACAAGGACATGGCCCATCACTGATGTCTCCGGCACGCGCGGCGACTGGGACCAGCGTTTCTGGAAACGCAGTTTGCCGATCAGGTCGATGAATTTTCGGGTCTTGCCGTTCATGGCGATCTTCTGGACCCCGGCAAGATTATAATGTTCCTCGATTTCATCACTGATGGCACTCTTGATCTCTTCCACGCCGAAAATGCCCTCGTTCATCCGGTAGATGATGCGGAATTCCCATTCCGTAGCCAGGTAATGAGCCGCGCGGATGATCTGTTTTTCCAGGGGGAACCCGTCGCCGTCGAAATAAGCCCGGAATTTTTCCATGAAGGCGCTGTCCTGCAGAGACGGGATCCGCCTTACGAGTTCCTTGTAGACCCAGGCATTCAGCTGTGGGCCCTGCTCCCGCATGAGTTCGTGATACACGGGCGGTTTGATATCCGTCAGGACGACCCGGTGCAGGAATTCAAAGATAGCGCCTTCCACAAGGGCCAGCCAGTCCAGCTGTACTTTGTGGTCCTGTTCCTCACAGCGGGCAAGGACGTACATGATCATCATCTTGTGGGCCTGTTTGTCCAGCTCCGTAAATCCCTGCGGGCGGATGTGGTCATTCCACCGCTGGATATACGCAGCTTCGAAAATGAACTGGATCAGATCCTTTGGCAATGCCAGTTCCTGCAGTTGACTCATGGCATCATCCCTTTCCCTCTAAGATATTGGACGGGATCCGGCCGGTCTGGACCGGATGCCGATCGCCCTGTTATCTATATTCGCCATTTTTTCGAAAATCCTTTTTTTATGGAAGAGAAATCATTCAGTACAGGAGCGAAACATGATATAATAGGCTGAAAAATTGTTTTCAAAAATCAGGCCCTCTCCGGTCTGGAGCATACCCCCTCAAAGAAAGGTCGTGACACACCAAAGATGAAAGAAATGATACGTCTGGCGGGCATAACAAAGGAGTTTGACCACAATCTGATCATCCCCCCTCTGGACCTCACCATCAACGACGGAGAGTTCGTAACACTGCTCGGTCCTTCGGGCTGCGGGAAGACAACGATCCTGAGGATGATTGCCGGGTTGGAAACGCCCACTTCAGGACAGATTTTCCTGGACAACGAAGATGTAACCGGCCTGCCACCCTACAAGCGGAATGTCAATATGGTCTTTCAGCACTATGCCCTCTTCCCGCACATGACTGTCGAAGAGAATATCCGTTTCGGCCTGATGATGAAGAAAGTCCCCAAAAATGAACAGGACGAACGGGTCAGCCAGGTCCTGTACCTGACGCAGCTGGAGGAGTTCCGTTACCGCCGGCCCCAGCAGATGAGCGGCGGACAGCAGCAGCGGGTAGCCATTGCCCGGGCGGTGGTCAACAATCCCAAAGTGCTCCTGCTGGACGAGCCCCTGGGAGCCCTCGACTACAAATTAAGGAAGAAGATGCAGCTCGAACTGAAGAACCTGCAGCGCGGACTGGGCATCACTTTCATCTACGTCACCCATGATCAGGAAGAAGCCCTGACCATGAGCGACCGTGTCATCATCGTCAACAAAGGCCGCATCGAGCAGGATGATCCGCCTGCCAGGATCTACCAGTCGCCCAAGAGCGAGTTTGCGGCCAATTTCATCGGAGAGAACAATTTCTTTGATATTGCCGGCGATCCGGACCATGCCCTGGCGGTGCGTCCCCAGTACATCCAGGTGACCGGCGAAGCGGAAGCTCCGGAGGACGGGCCGGAGAAACCGTTCTATTTCGGGACCGTCGTGGAAGTCCTTTTCACTGGAACCATCGACAAGGTCTATATCCGGCTGGACAATACGAATCAGATGGTCACAGCCTACCAGTTCTATGACGACACGAAGCGGTGGAAGGCGGACGACCGTGTCGGCATCAGCTGGCAAGCGGCCGAAGCCGTGAAGGTGACGAAATGAAACGGGGCAAGCTGCTGGTCCTGCCGGCCATGGGCTGGCTGACGCTCTTTTTTGCCCTGCCCCTGCTCATCGTCGTGGCGGTTTCCTTCGCCTCCCGTACCGCCTACGGTCAGGTTGTGTTCCAGTGGACCCTGAACAACTATCTGCGGTTCTTTGAGCCGCTCTACCTGACCATTTTCGCCACGACCATCCTGACGGCCCTTCTGACGACGGCAGTGACCTTTGCCCTGGGCTATCCCGTAGCGTATACGATTGCCATGCTGCTGCCCAAACGGTGGCAGCAGGCGGGCATCATCATTGTCATGATCCCGTTCTGGATCAATTTCCTGATCCGTTCCTTCGCCTGGGTCATCATTCTGCGCTCCCAGGGCGTCGTCAACACCCTGCTGCTCCATCTGGGACTCATCCAGAAACCTCTGACGCTGCTCTACAATGACGCCGCCGTGCTCCTGGGCATGGTGTACGCCCTGCTCCCGTTCATGGTCCTGCCGATCTACGTATCCCTGGAACAGATGGACAAACGTCTCCTTGAGGCATCCAGCGACCTGGGCGCGACACCGCTCGTGTCCTTCCGCAGGATCACCCTGCCGCTCACCATGCCGGGCGTGGCTGCAGGCTCCATCCTGGTCTTCATCTCGTCCCTGGGGATGTTCGTCGTCCCTGACATCATGGGCGGCGCCAAGAGCGCCCTCATCGGCAATATCATCCAGAACCAGTTCCTGTCAGCCCGGGACTGGCCCTTCGGCAGTGCCCTTTCCATCATCCTGGCCTTCCTGGCCCTTATCATGATCCTGCTCTACTACCGGGCCCTGAAAGCACAGAAAGGAGGCCGGACCCATGAAGAACACCTGGCGTAGCCGCGTCCTCGGAGGCTACACGCTCTGCGTGATTGCCTTCCTGTACCTGCCCCTCCTGATCCTGTCCCTGTATTCCTTCAATGCTTCCCGGATCAATGCGGTCTGGACGGGCTTCACCTTCAAATGGTATATTTCCCTGCTCAGCAACGACCGCGTGATAGAAGCCCTGACCAACAGCCTGATTATCGCCTCCATCACGACGGTGGTCTCGACAGTCATGGGCACCTTCGCGGCACTGGCGCTCCATCGTTACCAGTACCGCTGCAGGCTTTTCCTGAACAGTCTGCTCTACCTTCCCATCCTAATCCCGGAAATCGTCATGGGTCTGTCCCTGCTGATCCTTTTTTCCCAGACAGGGATCCCACTGGGCAAACCGACGCTCATCATTGCCCATATCACCTTCTGCCTGTCCTTTGTGATCATCACCGTGGGAGCCCGTCTGGAAGGCAGCCGCTCCGATCTGGAGGAGGCGGCGGGCGATCTGTATGCCACTCCCTGGCAGGCCTTCAGGTATGTAACCCTTCCCATGATCCTTCCCGGCATCATCGCCGGAGCCCTCATGGCCTTCACCCTCTCCATCGATGACTTTGTCATCAGCTTCTTTGTGGCCGGGCCCGATTCCACGACCCTGCCGCTCTACATCTATGCCATGGTAAAACGGGGCATTTCCCCGCAGATCAATGCCCTTTCCACATGCCTGATGGTTGTTACGGTTTCACTGATAGTCGTTTCCGAGCTCCTGCAGACGAAGGGCTATCATTCACAAAGAAAGGAATGATGTCGATGAAAAAATGGCGGTCCCTTGTTACAGTGTCCCTCTCCCTCCTCTTCCTCCTTGCCGCAGGATGCGGAGGCGGCCAGAAAGAAGCAAAAAAAGATGCACCCCAGGTCCTGAATATATTCAGCTGGGCCGATAACTTCAATCCGGACGTCCTCAAAGATTTTGAAAAAAAGTATAACTGCAAGATCAACTATGACGTATTTGCCAACAATGAAGAACTCCTCGCCAAGATCCAGGCCGGCGGTGCCCAGTACGATGTGATCCAGCCTTCCGATTACATGGTCTCCACCATGACCAAGCTGGACCTGCTGGAGAAACTCGATAAAAGCAAAATGCCGAATACGGCCAACATCATGCAGAACCTGCAGACTCCTGCCTATGATCCCAAAGGAGAATATTCCGTCGTCTACACATGGGGCATCACGGGCATCGTCTACAATCCCAAATACATCAAGACGGCTCCCACATCCTGGAACGACTTGTGGAATCCTGAATACAAAGGACGTGTCATCCTGCTGAACGACACGAGGGAAGTCTTTGGCATGGCGCTCAAGAAACATGGTTACTCCAATAATTCCACGGACCCGGGACAGATCAGCGAAGCCTTCGAAGATCTGAAGAAGCTGGCGCCCAATGTCCTTGCCTATGATACGGACAGCATCAAGCAGAAATTCATCGCCGAAGAAGCCTGGATCGGTACCATGTGGTCCGGCGATGCGTACTTTACCCACAAGGATAATCCCGACGTAGCCTTTGTGATCCCGAAAGAAGGCACTACTGTCTGGGCAGATACGCTCGCCATCCCCAAAGGAGCCAAGCACAAGGAACTGGCCGAAAAATTCATCGACTATCTCTATGACCCCCAGGTCAGTGCCAAAAACTATGAATACATCGGCTACAATGACCCGAATACGAAGGCAGCCGAATTCCATACGAAAGAATATCTGGACGACCCGATGCTCAGGACGGCCGTGGATGAGGTCAGCAAGGGCGAATGGCTGACGGATATCGGCGATGCCATTACGATTTATGATAAGGACTGGACGGAACTGAAGACTATTAAATAAAAAATATATCGTTTGTTACATGTCAGGCACCATCAAAACGCTCTGTTTTGATGGTGTTTTTCTGTCCGGGACCGTGTGGCTTTTAAAGTTATCTTAAAATACCTATAATTACAATAATTGAGGCGTGTCCGGAAAAGCGCATGGATACTGGAATAAGAGGATTTCTATAATTCTTATCTTATGTTTTCTATATCATTATTTATATTAGTTTTCAAAAATGCCATATGATACTATTTGCTGTAGAAAGAAGTGCGGGGCATCGCCGGAAATGCTGAAAGAAGCGACGGCGGGAGTTTCATTTCATCATTATTCATTGTTCCGGGAAGCCGCCCCATTTCCCGGCAAAGATCTACAAGGAGGTAGAAACATGTTTTTAGGTATTGTCGGTTTCGCGATGGTCATCATCATCGTCGCAGCCCTGATCCGCTCCAAAGCCAACCCGGTCCCTCTGTTCGTCATTGTTCCGATCATCGCAGCCCTGATCTGCGGATTCGGACCGAACCAGATCTTCGGGTTCATCAAGGAAGGTGTCAGCAAGACCTGGTCGACAGCCGTCCTCTTCATTTTCTCCATCGTTTACTTCTCCATGATGGGCGATATGGGACTGTTCGATCCGATGGTAAACTGGCTGGTTAAAAAAGCCGGTTCCAACATCGTCATGGTTACGGTCGCCACTTCTCTGATTGCTGTCATTTCCCACCTCGACGGTGCTCTGGCTTCCACCCTGCTGATCACCATCCCGGCTATGCTTCCTATTTATAAGAAACTGCATATGCGCCCGGTCGTCCTGGTCTGCATCATCGGTGCTGCCATGTCCATCATGAACCTGCTCCCCTGGGGCGGTCCTGTAGCCCGTACCGGTGTCGTCCTGAACGCGGACGTCAATGAACTGTGGAAAGAACTGCTGCCCCTGCAGGGTGTCGGCCTGATTATCCTGGTCATCTTTGCCGCTTACATGGGCGTTATGGAAAAGCGCCGCGGCGCCGGCCTTGTCCCCACGGGCAAAGCTGCTGAACTGTCCGATGAAAACTCCAACACTAGCGATGACGATCTGAACGATGAAGACAAGAAATTCATGGCCCGCCCCAAGATGATCTGGTTCAACGGGATCCTGACGCTGATTGTCATCGGTCTCCTCTGCTTCACCAAGATCCCTCTGTATGCAGCTTTCATGTTCGGCCTGGCTGTAGCCCTGATTGCCAACTTCCATTCTGCAGCTGATCAGGCAAGAGCCATCAAGATGCACGCTGCTACCGCTCTGACCATGCCGATGATCCTGCTGGCTTCCGGTGTATTCCTGGGCGTGCTGTCCAAGACCGGCATGATGAAGGCTATGGCTCAGATGCTGATTTACATCGTTCCTCAGGCACTGGGCGGCCATCTGCAGGACATCTTCGGATTCTTTGCAGTGCCTATCGGCATGATGCTCGGCACGGACTCCTACTTCTTCGGCCTGCTGCCTCTGGCCATCAGCGTCGGCAACCAGTTCGGCGTCGATGCTCATGACATGGCCATGGCCATGCTGATCGGCAAGAACTACGGCGTGCTCGTAACCCCGCATGCTGCCACGACCTTCCTGGCCTGCGGCCTTGCCGGCATCGAAATCAAGGAACTGCTGAAGTTCTGTGCTCCGAGACTGTGGGTCCTCTCCTGGGTTTCCCTGCTCTGCGGTGCCATCCTCGGCCTGTTCCACATCTGACCGGATTTTACAAAACTCCACCCGTGCGCGGGTGGAGTTTTTTTCTGATATGCTTACAGGCCAATGTCTTTATGGCAGCCCCGGCCAAAAGGATGGGGCCCGTGGCACTAGAAGGAGATCTGCGCCGCTCCCGGCCACACAGCAGCAACGCATCACAGCTTTTTTTACGTTCCATGGTTTGCCATTCGGACACGCAAAAAGCACGCCGCCGCAGTCGAACAACGACGCGGCGGCGTGCTTTTTGCGCTGCAGCTGTATACCAGGAAAATGCCGGATTATCTGCAGCTGGCCTTTTTGGTCATGATTCCCATGATATCACAGGTTTCGTGGATATCCGCTCTCCTGACCCTGCCGGCTCCTGCAAGGAGGAACATCGGGTAGCCCGGGACATCGCCCTGATGGCCTGTGCCTTCATATACATCCATGCCCTTATAGGCAATACCTGTTTTCTCAGCAGAATCATAATTGGCTTTTTCAGCCATGCGGTTGGCTTCGGTTTCGTATTCTCTTTCCGTCATAGTAAAACCCTTCCCTCGATCAAGTATCAATAAGATGAGATCGGCTCCAGAAAGCTGCGGACGGAAAAGTCCGGCAGTCATCCTCCCTGAGCCGTTCCCTATTGTAGTCTCCTTTTTTCCATTTCTCAAGGGGCCCACCCCACTTTTTTTACTGCCGGCAGCAGCTTCCAAAACGGGCTGGAATGCCTCCACGCCCCAGCCCATCAGGGAAAACAGGATGATTCGGCTGGAAGGGGTCAGTGATTCAATTTTTTCATATATCCTATTATTTTAGTATGGACTGCTTATATGACTCTTTGTTTTTTTCTTATCACAAAATATGACCCTGCCGCACTGCTGCATATCCGTCTTGCGGAATGGCCGGCAAGACAGGTTCGCAGCAGATCCACAGGGTCACGAAAGACTTTATTTTTTGCCGAAACGATCTTCCATCCGCACAAGGTAGAGAGAGAGGATCAGCAGATCGGCGCAGCCTCCGGGGCTGATATTGCGGGCGACGAATTCGTCGTTCAGTGCCCACACGGCCCGGATCCCCTCGGGGGTAAAGGCGCCGCCCTTCCGGAGGATGGCGCCGGCCTGTGCCTGTGCATAGCTGAGCGTATCCCGGTCCGACCGGCTCAGGATGTTCGTATCCTCCACCTGGCTCATGAGCAGCAGCAGCGTCTGGATGCAGGCTTCGTTTGCCGGCCGCCGTTCCTGTGAAAATTTCCGCAGGGCCGGAAGCCCTATATCCGCCACAGCAGGAAATCCGTCCATCGCCTCGCCGCGGATCCCGCGGCAGCCATCCCGCACGTAAAGGATCTCTCCGTGCGTGTGCGGGTGATAGGGATCGATCTTTGCAAAATCCCGCTCCAGGAGCGGTGTCACGGCACTTCCGATTTCCCTGAGGATAGCTCCGCTGTCCACATAGCCATGACGGGCCACATGCCACAGTGTAAAAGCCGTGACGAGCCCCAGGGAAAAGATGATCCCCTTATGCGTATTGACATTTCCCGTAGCCTGGAACATGGCCTTCTCCGCGGCAGCACCCATGGGGCGCAGCGCCACGAAAAGGGACTCCCCGTCCCCGTTCCAGCGCCACCCTTTTTCCGCCATGAGACGCAGGTGGGGCAGGATGGCATCCGTACTGAGAGCAAAAGTATGACAGTCCATGTCCCTGTGGGCACCGGAATTGTCCAGATCCACGAGTCCCGGTTTCGGGGTCGCCGCCACCTCACCCTCCAGTGCGTCCCGCATGAAGATTTCCGCAGAATCGAGGACAAAATTTTCCAGGATCCGAAGTACATTCCGCACCAGGACCGGTACGCTGTGCTTCCTGCTGCGTGCGCAGACCTGGGCGGGCTCGCCGCAGACAAGGCAGGTCCGTCCGGGAAGTCCCAGTTCCTGCCGGGAGAGCTTGCGGCCGTCCACATCCAGGACATCCATGTCGAAGAGCCTTCCCAGACGGTCAGCATTCTCCAGCGCCGATGTGATGGCCTTGATCTTTTTCACGTCACCTTCCAGGACATAATATTTTTCATATCCCGTCTTGTAAGCGATGACCTTCGTGAACAGTACAGGAACCGAGGCTTCGTCCAGGGCAAGCTCCACCCTTCTTACGCCTTCCTCGAATCCGATCCGGACCAGAGGCGAGACTTTCCGGGGGCCCGGGATATTCATCGTAAAAAAGAGGAGAGGTTTATGATATCTTTCCAGGAGTTTCCGCTGAGCCAGGACGCGCCCGTCCCTTGCCCGGAGCATATCCTCCACTTCCACCGCAAATTCCGGCGGCACGGGATCATTTTTTTTCATAGTCATCCTGGATCCTTTCCTTTACGCCCCGCGTCTTGATCAGTTCGATGAAAGCCCTCGCATACGGGCTGAGATACGCATCCCGGCGGCTGCAGACATAACAGTACCGCTTATTGGCCACTCCCAGCAGGGGGTAGAGGACGCAGCGGTCCTGGCTCAGGAAATACGGATCCAGATAGACGTCGGGACAGATGAACACGGATTCCATGCTGTTGACGAGGCGCTTTCCCACTTCGATGCTGGATGTTTCCAGGATGATGTGGGGCTTCATCTCGTATACATCGAACAGCGTTTCCTGCACGCGGCGCACATTATGACCTTCCGTGATGGAAATGAAAGACTCATTCTTGGCTTCCGTGATATGGATGGCCGTTCCCGGTTCGATGCGCTGGGCCAGCATGGTCATCTTGTTGGCCACCAGGACGACATCCTCCGTTTCCACCAGATCGTAGTTCAGTTCATCATTGTTCGGGGTCGTCGTCAGCACGGCGATGTCCACATCCCCGTTGAGGACGGCCTTCTCGGTGGTGTTGCTGCCCGCTTCCTTGATTTCGAGCTTGATATGGGGATACCGCTGCCGGAATACGGGCATGACCCGGGGCAGCATCTGCATGGCCCGCTGGATGGGGATTCCCAGGCGCAGCGTGCCGTAGCCTTCGTACTGGATGTCCGAAACTTCATGCAGCAGGTTCGTGCTGATGGTGATGATTTTCTTCACTGCAGCAATATATTTTTTACCTGCTTCCGTCAGGACAATGGGCTTGGTATTGCGCAGAAATATGGGTGCTCCCAGATATTTTTCCACAGCTTTGATCGTCTGACTCAGAGCAGGCTGAGATACATGCATGGTCTTGGAAGCATTGGTGATGCTTCCTTCCTTGATGATTTCCATAATATACTGCGCATGTTTCAGGTTCATCCAGTAACTCCTTCCTACCCAGCGGTCCGCATTTCCAGTTGGATTTTATAGATATTTCAATTGCTGAATTTTTACGAAAATATAGCAGAGGGACAAACCCCGCACCACAAGGCGCTCTCCGCCTCTTGATAAGTCCACACTTATGTTGATTATACCATTATTTATATTAGTTTTCCATTTTTTCCTGTGATACCATCAGTGTGTAAGAATGTAAACAGTTCTTGTTTGTTATGTAAGGAGGAATTTTCATGGAATTAAAGAAGGCAGCCATGGCTGGCACTGTCGAATCCTCTGATGCCCAGATAACCGTAGAACCCGGCACGAACGGCATCGAGCTCACTATCGAAAGCAGTGTCATCCATCAGTACGGCAGACAGATCAAGGCTGTTGTCCTGGATACTCTGAAGAAGCTCGACGTCAAGAACGCCAAGGTTTCCGTTGTGGATAAGGGCGCTCTGGACTGCACACTGAAAGCACGTGTGGAAGGCGCTGTGTTCCGTTCTATCAATGAGGACCCGGATACTCCGAATCCCTGGGAGGTCTTATAATATGGCAAACACAAATCCTAACTTCAAGCGTCTCAGAAGATCCATGATGTTCCTGAACGCACAAAAACCGAGCCTGATCAAAGATCCGTATGTATATAAGCCCGATTCCATCATGCTGGACCTGGAAGACGCCGTTGCTGAAAACCAGAAGGATGCAGCCCGCTATTCCCTGTTCCATGCCCTGAAGGAAATCGATTATCATGGCTGCGAACGCGTCGTCCGCATCAATGGTCTGGAAACCCCGCACTGGAAGGAAGATATCCGTGTCTGCGTCGCAGGCGGTGCCGACACGATCCGTATCTCCAAGACTGAATCCGCTCAGGACGTCAAGATTGTTGAAGAAGCCATTACGGCTGCTGAAAAAGAATTCCACCGTGAAGTGGGTTCCACCCTCATCATGGCTGCCATCGAATCCACCAAAGGCATCCTGAATGTCTATGATATCTGCAAGGCTTCTGACCGTCTGTTCGGCGTGGCCCTTTCCGGCGGCGACTACACCCGGGATCTGCAGACCAGCATTTCCAAGACCGGTGTGGAACTGATGGGTGCCCGGCAGCAAATGGTCATCGCAGCCCGTGCTACCGGCAAGATGTGCTTCGATACGGTCTACACCGACCTGGATGACATGGAAGGCTTCCGCAAGGATGTGGAAACCATCAAACAAATGGGCTTTGACGGCAAATCCATCATCAACCCGCGCCAGATCCCGGTCTGCCATGAAGTGTTCACTCCGACTGAAAAACAAATCCGCTGGGCCGAAGCTGTTGTCCGCGAAATCGATACCAAGAAAGCCATGGGTATCGGTGTCTTCACGCTGAACGGCAAGATGCTCGACGTTGCTTTCTATGACGGTGCCAAGAGAACAATCGCCCTGGCTAAAGCAGCTGGTGTCTATAAGGGGGATTTATAAGATGAAGAACGCAGTAGGTAGAGAAATTCCTGAAGAAATCCTGAAAGCAACCGGCAAAGACGTGTTCAAGGGCAGTTTTGCCATGCATCAGGTGGCTTATAAAGCAGCTACCCACACGGTGGCTCCTGTCATCGATCCAAATTACAGCAAGCTGGTCGGCTCCATCGAGGACGTGCTGAAGAAATGCGGCATCCATGACGGTATGACCCTTTCCTTCCACCATCATTTCCGTGAAGGGGACCACGTCTGCAGTATGGTCATGGAAGCCGTCCACAAGATGGGCATCAAGGATCTGACGATCTGCGCTTCTTCCCTCGGCAAGGCTCAGGCTTCCCTCGTACCGATGATCGAAGACGGTACGGTCATCAATATCCAGGCTTCCGGCGTGCGCGGCCCGATCGGTGAAGCCATCTCCAACGGCAAACTGAAAGGCCTCGCCATCATGCGCGGCCACGGTGCCCGTGTCCGTGCCATCGAAACCGGCGAGACCCATATCGACATTGCCTTCATCGGCGCTCCCTGCTCCGATGACATGGGCAACGCCCGTGCCGTCGGCAGCCAGTCCGGCAGTGACTGCGGCGTCCTCGGCTATGCTGCCGTCGATGCCCAGTATGCGGACAAGGTCGTCGTCATCACTGATACGCTGGTCCCGTTCCCGAATGTCCCGGCTTCCATCGATATGACGAATGTCGACTATGTCGTCAAAGTGGATGACATCGGTGACCCGAACAAGATCGCCACCGGCGCTGCCAAGCCGACCACGGACCAGAGAAAGCTCCTGATGGCCAAATATGCGGCTGATTTCATGGTCCATATGCCCTGGTACAAAGACGGTTTCATCTATCAGACCGGTGTCGGCGGCGCTTCCATCGCCTCCACAAAATACCTGGCTGAACATCTGAGGAACGACAATATCCACATCGGCGTAGCCATGGGCGGTATTGCCCAGACCATCTGCGAACTGCAGCATGAAGGCCTGATCAACAAGATCGCCGATACCCAGGATTTTGACACGGCGGCCATCGAAGACATCAAGACGAACCCGAACCACTACGAAATCACGACCTCCCAGTATGCCGATCCGTTCAACAAAGGCGCCTATGTCAACAAACTGGACTTCGTGATCCTGGGCGCTCTCGAAGTAGATACCCATTTCAACGTCAACGTCGTCGTAGGTTCCGACGGTGTCATCACCGGGGCCCAGGGCGGTCATCCGGATACGGCTGCCGGCGCCAAGTGCACCATCGTCATCGCTCCGCTGCTGCAGGGCCGCAGCCCCGCCATCTGCACGGACTGCACGACTGTCACCACGCCGGGCGAAACGGTCGATGTCGTCGTGACCGACTACGGCATTGCCATCAACCCGAAGCGGCAGGATATCATCGAAGCTGCCAAAGGCTGCGATCTGCCGATCGTTACCATCGAAGAACTCCGTGACACGGCATACAAGATCGTCGGCAAACCGGATCCTGTCCAGTTCGAAGACCGCGTCGTCGGCATCATCGAAGCCCGTGACGGCTCCATCATGGATGTCGTAAGACAGGTCAAGAAAGATGTAGAGATCTGACTTTCTGTGCTGCAGACAGTCAGCTGATGAAAACTCCCCGAAAGTCCTTAGGGACTTCCGGGGAGTTTTTTAGATGCCGGGACAGCCTCCTGTGCTGCCCAAAGCGGCCGAAGCATAGCAAAAGCGGCTCCGCCGCACGGGGCCGCCCGTACAGAAGAGCCGCCTGCGCGAAACTCAGTTTCAGCGTTCTTCCAGCAGTTCATTGTCCTTTGTCAGGCTTTCCAGGGCGATGATCATCGCATTGAAGATCCAGAACAGGACACCAAGCTGCAAATTAAAAAGTGTGTAGTCCGTCATGCCTGCGACGAAGATGCCCACCAGGGAAGCCATATACCCGCAGGCCATGCCGCGGATCCAGGGATCCACCCTGCGGTGGCGGATGTGACGGGCGGTCCTGATCAGCTGCCACATGACATACAGGAAAATGACAAGACCGGGGATACCCAGTTCAGCTGCCACATTGGTCAGGATATTGTGGCTGTGGTACATGATCACATCGGGATCGACATACCCCCAGTTATAATCCGGGAATTCGAACTGGTAGCCATACCAGCCCACTCCAAAAGGATGTTCCTCGATCATGGAAGCTGCGCTCTCAAGATACATGAGCCGCAGTTCCGCTGAAGTATCTTCGATCGAGAAAATGGACATCATCCGGCTTGCGATCTGATCCCACCCCAGGTAGAGCACCCCCAGGCCGCCGCCGATAAAAGGCAGGAAAGCCTTATGGTAAAAAGCTCCGGCAAAAACGAAAAGTACGAAGAACAGGGCGATCCAGTTCCCGCGGGAAAATGTCAGCATCAGGCAGATGACGGAAGAAGCAAAGATGATCACGAGGGAGAGCCGCCGCTTGCCTCCGGTGATCGGTGCAAAGAGCCCTTCACTGTAGGCCACGGTGAGGACGAGGAAGCTGGCCAGGATATTGGGGTTTTCCAGTGTGGAAAAAGCCCGCCGCGTCATGGTCGGGAAAGCCACATGATCGATCCATTCGATATCCTGGACGGTGGCACCGTAAAAATACTGCCAGATGCCGATAAGGGCCACCAGTCCCGCCGAAACCATAAAGACCTTGACAAGGAACAGGGAGCGCCGTCCCGTACTGCCATAGCGCAGCATAAAATAGAACATCCCGACTTCCTGGCCCACGACATAGATCCAGTTGAAGCCGCACAAAGCCGGTTCGGGCGACCAGAGCACGCTGAGTCCGCTCAGGATAAAGAGTGCCCACAGGGGCCGGCTGATTTTTTTTGAAATATGGACATCGGGCCAGAACTGCCTTGTCCGGATCACATTGATGAGATTCAGCACGAGCATGGCCGCAAAGACCGCCTGAGCCGCCTTCAGGTAAAGAGGCAGCGCAAACATATACAGTGCCAGCAGCCCGTAAAGGACCTGGTTCAGATTCCACGATGCGGGGAAAATTTGTTTATTGGTCATGTCATCACCTGATCAAGGCCCATTCCCTTGAAAGTCCCAATCAAATACAGGGAACCGCAGACAATGACGGCATCATCGGGCCCTGCTTCCGAAACGGCACGTCTGAAAGCAGCTGCAAGATCAGCCATGGGTACGGCGTTCTTATGGAGCCTGGCGGCCAGTCTTTCCGGTTTTTCAGCGCGCGCCGTGGCATCCGCCTGTACCGTATAGATCGTATCACTGTCACGGAAAAGGATATCGGAGACCTGGCTGACATCCTTATCCCCCATCATGCCGAAGACAAAGATCCGCCTGGCCTTTGGGTAATATGCATCCAGTGCCTTCCTCAGCACCGTTACGCCGGAAGGGTTATGAGCCCCGTCAAGGATGATATCGGGGTGCTGATGGATCAGTTCCAGGCGGCCCGGCCAGGTCGTTTCAGCCATCCCCCGCAGCATGGCTTCCCGGGTGATGGCTGCATCCTTCCCGGCCAGCACTTCTGCCGCTTTGAGTGCCACGGCTCCGTTGAGCAGCTGATGCGCCCCGGCAAGATGGATCGTCACCTCCGTACGGCGGCCGTCGGATCCATAGGCAAAGGTCTGTGCGGCCATCGTGCTCTGCAGCGGTGTGCAGGAAAAATCCCGTCCCAGTTCATACAGAGCGCAGTGTTTTGCTGCCGCGGTCTCCCGGATGACCCTGAGGGCCTCCCCTTCACAGGAAGTGACCACGGGGATGCCTTCCTTGATGATCCCGGCTTTTTGCTGCGCAATGGCTGCAATGGTCCTGCCCAGCCGTTCTGTATGTTCCAGCGTGACGTTGGTGATGATGGAGACTTCCGGGATGATGATATTCGTCGAATCCCAGAGACCGCCCATCCCCACTTCGATCACAGCGTAATCCACTGCTTTTTGGGCAAAATACAGGAACCCCATTGCGGTCAGCACTTCAAACTGCGTGGGCTGCTCGCCCCCGTCAGCCATGAATGCTTCCACAGCCTCTTTGACGGTCTCCGTCACGGAGGCAAAATCCGCATCCGTGATTTCCTTTCCATCCAGTGTCATCCGTTCGTTATAGCGGACAAAATGCGGCGATGTATAGCAGCCCGTTTTCCTGCCGGCAGCGGTAAGGATATGACTCAGATAAGAAGCGACACTGCCCTTACCATTTGTCCCGGTAATATGGATCGTCCTGATCTTGCGTTCCGGATGCCCCAGCCGTTCAGCCAGGCCTGCAATCCGCTCCATTCCCAGATTGATCCCGAATTTGCCGAGGCTCTGCACATACTGCAGCGCCGCTGCATAATCCATAGCCATACTGCTTTCCTCCTCTTTCTCAGAGTTTGCGGAGCGTTTCGAGCCGTTCCTTCAGGCCCTCCAGGCGGGCAGTGATTTCCGTCTTTTTGGTCTTTTCTCTTTCGACGACTTCGGCCGGAGCCTTGGCGAGGAAGCCTGCATTGCTCAGCTTGCCTTCCACCCGCTTCAGTTCCCGTTCAGCCCCGTCGACTTCCTTCTGGAGACGGGCCAGTTCCTTGTCCACATCAATGAGTCCCTTGAGCGGCAGATAGACCTTGGCACCATTGACCACAGCCGTCATGGCGTTCTCCGGGACCGGATCATCCAGGCTGCCCAGCGTCAGCGTATCCACTGTGCCCAGGAGTTTGATGTAGTCTTCGTTGGCGGCCACGACGCCGCGCAGCGCATCGTCGATGAGGACGATGGCAGGCGCCTTCCTGCCCGGTGCCGCATTGACCTCGGCCCGCATATTCCGGATGGCCTTGATGACATCCATCATGACCGTCATGCCTTTTTCTGCAGTGTCGTCAAAGAGGCTCTCGTCAGCCTGCGGCCAGGGAGCGATCATGATGCTGCTGCCTTCGTGAGGCAGATGCTGCCAGATTTCTTCTGTAATGAAAGGCATGAACGGATGGAGCAGCTTCATCGCGTCACCCAGGACACGGCACAGGACAGCCTGCGCCGTCGCCCGGCTTGCTTCGCTGACTTTCCCGTACAGGCGGGGTTTGATCAGCTCGATATACCAGTCACAGACCTCACCCCAGATGAAATCATAGATCAGACGGCCGGCTTCGCCCAGTTCAAATTTGCCGAGATAAGCTGTCACGTCTTCGATCGTATGCTGCAGGCGGGACAGGATCCACTTGTCCGCCAGGGTATAGGGTGCCTTTTCCGCTTGCGGATCATATCCGTCCAGATTCATCAGGGCGAAACGGGAGGCATTCCAGATCTTATTGGCAAAGTTCCGCGTCGATTCGATGCGGTTCCAGTAGAAACGCATATCATTGCCCGGCGTATTCCCTGTGATCAGCATGAAGCGGAGCGTATCCGCGCCATACTTGCCGACAACTTCCAGAGGATCGATGCCGTTGCCCAGGGACTTGCTCATCTTACGGCCCTGATCATCCCGGACAAGGCCATGGATGAACACATGATGGAACGGGATGTCCTTCATGAATTCCATACCCATGGTGATCATGCGGGCAACCCAGAAGAAGATGATGTCATAGCCTGTCACAAGGACACTCGTCGGATACCACTGTTCCAGTTCAGGTGTCCTGTCGGGCCAGCCGAACGTCGAAAACGGCCACAGGCCGGAGCTGAACCAGGTATCCAGGGCATCCTCGTCCTGATGGATATGGCTGCTGCCGCACTTCGGACAGGTCGTGAGATCCGTGCGGGAAGCCATCTGGGCACCGCAGTCGTCACAGTACCAGACCGGGATCCGGTGGCCCCACCAGATCTGACGGGAAATGCACCAGTCATGGATATTCTCAAGCCAGGTCGTATACGTTTTGGTAAAGCGGGGCGGCACGAACTGGACGCGTCCGTCCTCCACGCATTCGATGGCCGCTTTGGCCAGCGGTTTCATCTTGACGAACCACTGGGTCGAAATCAGAGGTTCCACGACATGATGGCAGCGCTGACAGTGTCCCACCGCGTGAGGCGCATCCTCGATCTTGACGAGAAGACCCAGATCATCCAGATCCCTGACGATATGCTCACGGCATTCATAACGGTCTTCGCCTTCATACTTGCCGGATTCCTTCGTCATTTTGCCGTCCAGGCCGATGACGGTGATGGAAGGCAGGTGCTGGCGCTGGCCGACCTCATAGTCGTTGGGGTCGTGGGCCGGCGTGATCTTCACGGCACCGGTACCGAATTCAAGGTCCACATAATCATCCGCCACGATGGGGATCAGTCTGTCCATGATGGGCAGGCGGATCTGCTTGCCTACGAGATCACGGTAGCGCTCATCTTTGGGATTGACGGCCACGGCCGTATCGCCGGGGATGGTCTCCGGACGGGAGGTGGCAATGGTCAGGAAGCGGCCCGGTTCACCCTCGATGGGGTACTTTACGTACCACAGATGTCCCGGATCATCCTGGTGTTCCACTTCGACGTCGGACAGGGCCGTACGGCAGTTGACGCACCAGTTGATGATGCGGGTCCCCTTGTAGATGAGTCCCTTTTCATAGAGGCTCACAAAGGCTTCCCGGACAGCGCGGGACAGACCCTCATCCATGGTGAACCGCTGCCGGTCCCAGTCACAGGAAATCCCCAGGGACTTCAGCTGCGTCACGATCCGGTCCCCATACTCTTCTTTCCAGGCCCAGACCCGCTCCAGGAATTTTTCCCGGCCCAGATCAAAGCGGGTCAGTCCTTCTTTTTTCTTCAGTTCCTCTTCCACCTTGATCTGCGTGGCCAGACCTGCATGGTCGTACCCGGGCAGCCAGCATGTGTTATCGCCCATCATGCGGTGCCAGCGGACCAGGATATCCTGCAGGGTGTTGTCCAGGGCATGGCCCATATGGAGCTTGCCCGTGATGTTCGGCGGCGGAATGACCACACTGAACGGTTTGCGGCTCTTATCCACGGGCTGATGGAAATAGCCATGTTCAATCCAGTATGCATACCATTTCTTTTCAACTTCCGCCGGATTATAGACCTTTGGAATATTATTTTCTGCTGCCATGATTTCTCAAAAGACCTCCTTAAAAAAATAAACCCGTCCTCTTGGATAGGACGAGTTGTTCGCGGTACCACCTATTTTCCCAGTCCACTGGGCACTCAACCGGCGTAACGAGCCTGCGACGGACAAAGTTCATGATTTCACTCTGTCAGCTCCCGGACGACTTCCAGCTGCCTGCGTAAATGCTTCCACCCCGCGCATTCTCTCTGCGACGCGGCCGGCTGTACTGCTTCCGTTCTTCGCTTTTTCCATATACGGTACAATTTTAGCAAGTGCGGAAAAGAAAGTCAATAAAAAGGACAGCCTTCGGCTGCCACAGGGCGCATGAGTTCCTGCTCCAGCGTCAAAAAATCCTGACAATCCTTCATTAAATCGAAAAACTTCGCTAAAATCATGGTTAAGGAAGACCTTCTCTCTTTGTTAAGTTTTGTGGAAAAAACTGTTTTAAGATGAAGGTCTTCCTTTTTTGCACTTTTATAAGGGATTATCCAGCCCACCGGGAACTGTTTTACGCCAGGCTCCCCTGTCAGTATCCCATGAAAACATCTTTGCAGATATTTTCTGCCGCAATACCCAGGGCTGTGAGCTGCTTTGTAAAGGCATCGTTCATCCCGGGGGATCCGGCAAGCAGATATTCTGCCGCATTGCCATGGGTACGGGCAAACGCGTCCGCCCGCCCCACAAAGGAATCCCGTTCGGAAACAAAGAACAGTTCCGCGCCGGGAAGCCGTTTCCGCACTTCTTCCCAGAATGCCGGATAGGCATATTCTCTGTCGCTGTCCGAATACAGGACCGTGATCTTGTGACCTTCTTTCGGCTTCTCCAGATAGTGGCGCAGCACAGAACGGATGGGTGTCACGCCGACGCCGCCGGCAATCATGAGGGTATGGCGGTGCGTTTCCGGATGGAAGCCGAATCCGCCCAGAGGATCCGCGACCCCGATGGGATGCCCCGGTCTGATCTGATGGAGCAGCGCCTCCTTGAGGCTCGTATGTTTTTCTCCGATACGGGTCGTGAACATCAGGTATCCGTCCTCCGGCGCAGAAGCGATCGTAAAGACACGGATCTCCCGGTCATCCGGAGCCAGATCAAAGCCCCGGAACTGCCAGGCGGCATGCTGTCCCGCCTGCCAGGCATACCCTGCGGGAATATCCATGATATAACTGTAGATGCTGCTCGTTTCCTGTACAGTCTGTTTCAGACGCGTTTGATAGAACTGCATACGGCACCTCCCCCGGTTTCGACAAGCTGACATTTATCAATTAATATTTATTATTGATATTATACCATATCCACATCTTTTTGCCCATTCTTTCTGGAAAAGACAGGCTGCCCGGATTTGCGTCAGGCTGCCGCTTCCGGGCAGAGAAGCCTTTTTTACAATGTGGAAATCTGATGGCACAGCGCCTTTCCCACGCCTTCGGCCATCTTATCGATTTTCTTGACGCGGACAAGGTCTTTGCCAAAGATTTTCTCTGCTTCTGCAAGGCCGCCAGAAATCTCATCATTGATGAGGCCGATGATGCGCACGCCGTCCCGCCGCAGGGCTGCCGCTTCTGCCGCCGTATCGGCGATGGCGCGTTCATTGTTGTACTCATGCTGATGCAGCAGATTCCCGCCATCCCGAAGCGGCCTGTCATCATTCGGCGATGCGTCCGTCAGCATCATGAGGATCTTCCGGCTCGACGTCAGATCCCCCATGAGCTGCCTAGCTCCGCGCAGGGCCAGGCCATCCCGGTTCCAGCCGGTGGCACAGTAGTTGAACACGTTCTGGCTGCGCTTTTTCTCCCCGTAGGTCTGGTAAATGGTCATGACCGTATAGCCGCGGATGGTACAGAACGAATAAATCTGATAAGGGATCCCGCACTGCCGCAGGGCTTCGGCAATCACATAAGCCTGGGCCGCGATCACACGCTGGTACTCCCCGCGGGAAGCTGAGCCATCGAGCATGATGTCGACCGTGAAATCCGGTGTATACTGCACTTCCCGGCCATAGAAGACTCTATCGTCATCCAGATAGAGACCGCGCCAGATGAGGCCCGGCACGATTTCCCCTTCCTTGGCAGGGACCTGCAGTTTCATATAGGTCTGCTGGAGAGCACTGCGGATCTGCGTCGTCAGCCGGGCAATGCTCTTGCGGTAGGCTTCACTGTTCTCTTTATAATAATTGAGGTTTCGGGCCCGCTGTTTGGCCGCATTGATGAGCCAGCGCGATGCTTCCCCCGTAGCTCCTTTGCTGCCCAGGCGTCCCCGTGTAAAGTGCAGATGGCAGCCTTCATGAGGGCCCGTGCAGAATGTCCGTTCAATATCCAGCATCTGGGAAGCACTGTAGATGGAAGACCCGAAGCAGGACACGATGTACTGGTAATTCTTTTGCGCTGTTTCGCCCGTAAGATGCGCCATCAGTCCGTCGTGTGCTTCCTTGCCGGCTATGACGTCGGCATCGTTCCGTTTGCGCACCTGGAAATTGAGGTCCGCTTCATTGAACCGTTTGAACTGCGGTACCAGAAAGGACAGGAATTTTCCAAGTCCCTTGCCGATTATGACCTTTTCCAGGCTTTCGCGGACAAGGAAACGGGAAACAAAATACTTTTTGGTCAATGCCCGGAAGTGGTCGCAGATCTGCTGTGTCGTCCAGGCCGGATCAAAAGCAAGACCCGCATACAGTCCCTTTGCCCAGGGATCGCTCAGCCCCGGTTTCTGTCCCAGTACCTCGTGCCAGCGCGCTGCCTGCATCTCCTGAGCCACGCCGTGCCGGACAGAAAGGGGTCCGCTGAAATAAGCAAGGGCCTGCTGCCGGCGCAGATAGGCCATGACGGGCCGGTGCGGCAGTTCTTTCTGATAGATGACCCCTTCCAGGCCCAGCCAGAGCAGATCTGAAAAAAGATCCGCCATAGCCGACCGGGCCAGCTCATCGAAGAGCTGCTTCAGGAGTTTTGCATCATAATATTTGTACGAAAGACCGACAATGGCATTGAGATACAGGTTGGGCTCCCGGGCCGGCGTGAAGGACAGAAAATCCGGATCACAACGATAGTCCCCTGAAACATCCCAGACGATATTCAGGGCCCTTCTTCTTTTGTAATCGTATTTCCGCTTGGCCATGCCGCTCAGTCCTCAAAAATATCCTTGCGCAGGAAGTCTCCCGGAATATGGAGATTGATGACGTCCGTAATGAGAGCCGGCTCATATTCATCGAAAGACTTGTTCGTAATGCCCATGGCAAGGGCTCTGTGGGCTTCCAGGCCGGAATGCATGAGCTGCAGCGCATCCAGCAGTCCCCGCAGGTCCAGGGCCTTATCCGAGATTTCCGCTTCCTTGCACTTTTTTTCGAGATCCAGGAAGATCTGGACGAAGGCTGTGACGGCTTTTTCCTTCATGGACGGGAATTCACCCTGGATGAGCCGCGTCAGGGGGCCTTCCCGGATCGGTTCCATCTTGATCACGGCAAAACGTGACATGAGCGCTTCATTCATTTCGCGCGTACCGGCATAGCCATAGTTCATCGTCGCAATGAAGCGGCAGGCCGGATGGACTTTCAGGACATCGTATCCGGGGATATCGATGGTCCGGCGGTAGTCCAGGAGGGAATGGAGCACGGCCATGGCTTCGTTCCGTGCCATGTTGATCTCATCGAAAACGGCGAACCCGCCATGGGACGCGCACTGGTGGACGGGGCCGGGCCGGAATTCCACCTGGCCATGTTTGAACGTATCCGTTCCCAGCATGGCAGCGGCATCCATATTGATATGGAAGGAAACGTTCCACAGCGGCCGCCCGAACGTCTGAGCAAGATTTTCGGCAAGGACGTTCTTCCCCGTGGCTTTTGGTCCCACAAGCATCAGGTTCTGCCCGCACAGCAGCGCAGACAGCGCGTCCTCCCAGATCTCTCTGCCAAAAAAAGGAAAATGCGGTACCGGGATCCTCTGCCGGTCTTCTTCGGCAACGGGATACTGCTGCCGGTACTTTTCAACACCCTCTATGAGGTCTTCACTGACCCCTTCCTTACGTAAAAAATCAATTGACATGATGTGATCCATCCTTATCAAAATACTATCCAATACAGTGCCATTATAGCACAGAGCAAAAGAAATTTCTTCTGGATCGGGCTGTGCGTATGTGTCAACGTTTTCTCGGGAGACCCATATAAGATTGTGTCATAGCCTAATTAAATGCGAAAAATGAAGCTTAAGTGACCTATTGCTGTGCTGCTGGCCGTATAGCCTCCAATTCTCCCGTTTTTAAATCCCACATGTGGGACCATGGGTGACTTCTTCAGAGCGCTCCGCAAAGCTTTACGCAGCTCCGCGCTCTGCGGTG